>PPCM01000436.1_pt1 | contig 39817 bp, 37 predicted proteins | sample 1555541 | NCBI WGS metagenome assembly PPCM01 (sample SAMN05284479, study PRJNA326546) | Marine sediment metagenome, whole genome shotgun sequencing project. | isolation source: marine sediment | place: Germany: Wadden Sea | collected 2012-09-05
GTGATACTATAAAAGGCCCCCTCGTCTCCTGTGATAGAATGGTTGTTGACGACAATCAGAAAACCACAAAAAAAAGGAGGCCAGATGAAATTCTATACTCAACAACATAAACATTATTGTGGAATCGATCTCCATACTAAGATGATGTATCTCTGTATCATCAATGAGAAAAATCAGATCGTACTACACAAAAACATTAAAACTAAACCTGACATATTTATGCAGAATATTCAACCTTTTCTACCTCATATCGTTGTTGGGGTTGAGTGCATTTTTACATGGTACTGGATTGCTGATCTCTGCAAAGAAAATGATATAGATTTTGCTTTAGGGCATGCGCTCTACATGAAAGCAATCCACGGTGGCAAAGCAAAAAATGACAAGATCGATTCAAGGAAAATCGCTGGGCTACTCAAATCAGGCATGTTTCCTCTGGCCTATGTCTATCCAAAAGACATGCGGTCAACCAGAGATTTACTCAGAAGAAGAAATCATTTTATGCGAAAACGGGCAGAACTGTTGGCACATATCGTTAATACTGGTTCACAATACAATATGGAAGAACCGTTTGGTCGAATTCGCAGGAGAAACCATCGAGAGGGACTGGCTGAAAGATTCGATGATCCAGATGTAAGAAAATCTATAACTGCAGACATTGAAATGTTGGATGCATATGACTCTGTTATTGGTTCAATGGAGTACGAAATTCAGAAAAATGCTCAACATCACGATCCGGTAGCTTATGCACTACTGAGAACGCTGCCAGGAATCGGTGAAATACTGAGCCTGGTTATACTGTATGAGATTGGTGATATCGCAAGATTTCCTAAGGTGCAGGATTTTGCGTCATATGCAAGATTAGTAAAAACCAAAAGGGAATCTGCTGGTAAACTATATGGTACAGCTGGTGGAAAAATAGGTAATGCCCATCTAAAATGGGCTTTTTCAGAGGCGGCAAAACTATTTACTCGCTGGAATGAACCTGCAAAAAGTTATAAAGAAAAACTGTCAAGAAAGCACAGCAAAGGTAAAGCGCTTTCTATTATTGCTCATAAGTTGGGCAGGGCAGTCTATTATATGTTGAAAAACAAGCAGCCGTTTGATCAGAAACGCTTGCTTGGCTACTAATTTGGAGGAGGCAAAGCAGCCAGACGTATAACTGGAATCTAAAGGTAAAAGCATACAACTCACCAGCAGCTATTGTTTGTGTTGATTAAAGAACGCTATTGCTGGTTATGCAAAGATACTGATAGCCATTGGCCGTGATTGGACTTTGCCTCGCTCTTTTTATACCGTTTTTGAATTATTGTTGAAGGGAGGTCTGCCCCTTGCTTGAACCCGGTAATAACTGAACATCCTGATTTTTTGGATGATTCCTTGGCTTTGAATAGGACAGTAAGGGAACGTAATTATTTCTAGGTTGTATCTAAAGAAGATACAGCTGGTATTTGAGCTCTTTTAAGGAGCTCAAATGCTGGTCAAACCTCAATAAGTGTTTGGTGCAGATATTTTCTGCAACCAGAGTTTTAGAATACAAGCCAGACGAAGCTCAACGGTAATGCGAGAACGATGACAACGGAAACGAAATTTTTACTCTTAAAATCGTAATGGACAACTATTTTCTATTGACAGCGGGTGGCCTTATAAGTGTTAGGGCTTTTATTGCTAATTTTTTTTCCTTATCTTTATAGCTTCTTCTACAGCATTTTCTAAGTGCTTTGCTATCCAAGCATAACGATCTTTGCTGTTTGTGCCAGCAGGGTTATAGCATTTAACAATACTGGATAATTTTTCTCCGTTGTCACCATAGGTTATGTAATCAAAGGGATTGTCTCCCTTCTTGGCTATATAGCCTTTAATATTTTTTAGTCCATGTATATAAATACCAACTACACCTTTTCCATCATTCCACGATTTAACGATCTCATGGTTTATCCATTTTCTGTTAGCGGTATTTTCACCAACAAGGACAACTGTACAAGTACGACCTTGCATCTGGTCAGCAATCCATTTTTTGATTGCTGAGTCTTTACCACTTTTTACAGTTTCCCAATCGTTATCTGTAGCAGGTTTATTGGCCTCTAACGCGCCAATATTTCGAACTTGAGATACGCGTGTGACATCAGGTACATAGTGAAAGCTATAAAATACTCGTCTTGCCATTTTACATACTCCCTGTATAGATTATTACTGCCATTATTATTAATATTACCCCAAAGATAACACCGTGGAACAATCTTAAAGTTGTTGAAAAACAAGTTGAAAACCACGAATCTACTTGGTCTTCATATTTGGAAGCATTCAGATCAAAATCTATCGTTTCTGGACTGTTTTCTGCCACTTTTTGATAAAGTTTTCTATACATCCTTTCTTGCCAGAGGAAATAACCGTCGAGACTCCAGAAAGCAACACAAGGAAAGTACGCTAGATATATAAAGAATTGATTAGAGTCTTTGGCAGCTAAGGCGAACAGGGCTGAGATTAAGGTGACGCTCCAACCCTTGAGGAGGAAAGAGTTACCAGCCATTCGATTTATTACACCTTGTATCATTTCAAGATGCTTTAATTTTGATTCCATTGATAGCTCCTTTTAAATAGTCTCATAAAAAAACATTACAAGCTGTTAAAATTATACACGATATGAGAAATAAAGAATCAATAGCACAGCAATAATTATAACCCGTTTGTTGGGGTGAAGGGAACCATCATATTGTGCCCTAACGTTTAGCTAAGGGGCGGCAAGTGATTTACCCCGAAACGGATTTAGAATTTATATGTTTTGATCCAACTTTGAGTGTGGCAAACAGCGTAGCCTCTTGCTGTCCCTCTTGAGCGCCTTGTTGGGCCAAATAATTTTAATTAAACAAGATATATTCTTATAGTACTTAATTAGTGCAATAAATAACTTGGACACCAAGGTTTTTACCAATATCTATGAGAATAGATATCTCTTTATCATTCAATCCGCCATCTGTGAATACTGTGGCAATATCGTTTTCAGGATCATCTGACCAAGTCACGCTGATAGCATCTATTGGAAATCCTGCCTCCCCAACAAGAAATGCATGAACTCGGTCTGTGAACCACCCCCTTCTTTGAGTGGAACTATATTTTTTCTCGCTTGTTGGCTCCTGCAATTCATCTTTACTGGTTATATCTTTTTGATCAGTATTTTGGTGATTATGAGGTTCTGACTGATATGATATAAAATATTCGCGGACTTGTTTTACAGTCTCAACATAAGAAAGGTCATAAATGAATGCTGGAGTTTCAATCGCTGGATGAGTTAAAAAAGGAAGAATGTTTATTCCACGTGCTGTTGCATACCCTACCTCATAAGGTACCCAGTCCGATTTAAGACTGCCAGGTGAAATGATAACAATAATTGCACTCGAGCTAGACAAACCATCTCGCACACTTGCCGGAATGGCATCACCCCATCTTATATTTTTAATATCTCTAAAGTAAGGAATTGACAGTTCTTCAAGAACCGAAACTATATTGTCTGCAATCTCATGGTCAGTGTGAGAGTAGCTGATAAAAACATTCTGCATAAACAACACCAAATTTTCTTTTTTTTGCCCAACGATTAGCTAAGGGGCGGCAAATGAACTACCCCGAAACTGATTTAGTATTTATAAGTTTTAGTTCAACGTTGAGCTTGATAAACAGCATAGCCTCTTGCCGTCCCTCTTGAGCGACGGGTTAGCTGATTTTAATAATTATGATTTTCAAGTCTGTGATAAGCACACTCTACTTCCGTAACAGGATTATCTTCTATAGTTTGTATCAATTCTTTTAATATGCACATTTTCCAAACTATACCTAAATCGGATTCCGAGTTAATTCTCCCACTATAAATCCCAAGAAAATGAACCATTTCTTTCTGGGCTTGATATTTGTTTCCTTTGGTTTCAACAATATCTCCTGGCATAAAACGAGCTATTACAATAGAACCCGATTGGCCTTGTCTTGCTCGACAATCAATGAGAAAAGATGGAAGGTTTTTAAAATTTGTATCAGGTTCTGATGCGATATACCCTGTTGACCATATTGCAAAATGATCTGACATACCAAAAGGATAACCTAGTACATGGACACGATCACCAACTCGCCATTTATGCCATTCATCATGAGTTTCAACAAATAAATGAATGGCATTCTTTATTTGAGGAATCAATATTCCTATAACATCGACTGAAGTCCCCAATGGATGTTCAACCCATACAGGTTTTTCATTGTCAGATTCATTGTATAAGTCTAGTGCATACCAGAACGGTTTGTGATTTCCAACGATTCGAAACCGGATATTATTGGGAATAGCACAATGCTTGTTTAGCGGTATATCTGTTTCTTGGTGCCGTCCTGTAACATTATGTCTATTGGTAATAAATATTGGACCTTTTTTAGATTTAACAAAAGAAGCAGTACCGCAAGCTAGCTTTATGTCATTATAAAACAACTCAATATAAATTGGCCGAATAGAGTTGGTATTTATTTCTCTTTCGGTGTTTGCCTTGTTTGAGTTCAGAAGATGCATTGGTTGATTTATTACAGCTAACAGTATATTAGACAGATTGCGTAATTAGTGTACTAGACAGAATCTGTCTAGTACGTTTTGTTTAATTTGTAAGTGTAGTTACTTTATTATAAATAATGGCAAGTTAGCTCTATTTCACAGGTTGAGTTGTCTATGTGCTATACAGAAGCATGCATTGCTAACCAACAAAAGAGTATTTACTCTATTCAGGATAAGTTGGTCAACTAGTTTACAGAATACTTCTAAAAAGATACTAGCGTGGTGTTCGCGGAACCTATAAAAAGGTTAGATTTTTAGTTTTGGAAGAGTTCTTTGACGGTAGATTTTTTAAATATCAGGCTAGAGCAGCCAGTGAACAGTGCAACTGTGATGAGGATAACAGCAAGGCGTTTCCAGTCTTGGTCATGTTCTATTCTTAATTGAACTAAGTTGATAGTTGTACGAATCCATTCTAAGGATGAGATTATTAAGAATACTTGAACAACTCTTACAGCCCAGAATTTCTTGGTAAAAAGAATAGTAGGGGTTGCAATGCAAACAAGAGCAATAGCTATCATATCGGCTCTTTTAAAATGGGCGGCAATAAGTAGAGAGCTTAAAAAAACAGGAAGTAGTCGTAAAATAGTCATGGCTATCCTTTAGATAAATTTTTAAATTGTTTCTATGATATGTTGTTTTACAAATCATTGCATTGATATAGATCAATCTTTTTTCAGGGGAAATAGGCAAGTTCATAAAGCTATGGCATAAAGCATAGTGAGTTGGTGAGAGAACAGTCAATATATTGTATGTTTAGTCATTTAAGTGCTAAAGCAGATAAATTCTTTTAGGTGGAAATATGGATGAAATAGCTGAAGTAAAAGCAAAAATTAAAGAGGCTGAAGGGGTACTTGCTGAATCTATTGAAAATTTACAGAAGAACCCAGATGACTATAGTGCAAAGCTTATTGTAGTGAGCATGGAAAATCACCTCAGCGATTTACTGAAAAAGCTGGATAGTCTGGAGGTAAAGTAGATGTCTAAAGTTCCAAGTCGTGATGAGGCGCTGGCCTTATTAAAAGAATATAATAGTTCGGATAGTCTTATTAGGCATGGTTTAGCAGTTGAAGGTGTAATGCGATATTTTGCTAGAAAACATGGAGCTGATGAAGAAAAGTGGGGCATTGTAGGTCTTGTCCATGATCTTGATTATGAAAAATATCCAGAGCAGCACTGTGTGAAAACAGAAGAAATTTTAAAAGAAAATGGTTGGCCTGAAGAATATATCAGGGCTGTTGTCAGTCATGGCTGGGGTATCTGTGTCGATGTGAAACCTGAAACTGATATGGAAAAGGTGCTTTATGCCATAGATGAATTAACTGGTTTGGTTGCGACATCCGCCCTTGTTCGTCCATCAAAATCCGTGCTGGACATAAAACCTAAGTCAGTAAAGAAGAAGTGGAAGGATAAACGTTTTGCAGCAGGTGTTGATCGTTCAATTATTGAGCGTGGTGCAGAAATGCTTGATGTCGAAGTATCCGAGCTTATTCAAGACACAATCATGGGCATGCGTGAGGTTGCCGAAGAGATAGGTCTTAAAGGTAGTGTTGAAGCATAGTTTTCTCTCACCCAAAAGAGTTGTCAGTCAACTTTGATTGACAACTTATCGAGTTATTCATTTGAAATAGTTATAACCATACTGACCAGCCGTTTCTAGGTGATTTTCTATCTTCTTTGATAAGTGTCTTGTTCTTCATTTTATTCCAATTATTTTTTGATAAAGATCAACGTTGGTTTTGGCTTTAAAAGTATTGTTAATTTTCTGTTAGGTATTAATTCAGCGTTGACATATCCGCCTATGCGGATTAGGTGTATTTGTGCGAGTGAATTTAACAATGGTATGAGAAAGTGAATACAGCATTATTTAACAGTATTGATAGTTCTGTTCAGACCTTTAAGGGGCTGGCGGATGAAAATCGTTTGAGAATGGTTGGCTTGCTGTGTACAGGCGAACTTTGTGTTTGTGATATTATGGCCGTACTGGAGCTTCCCCAATCAACAGCCTCAAGGCATCTTGCTTATTTAAAAAACTCGGGCTGGGTTACGGGGAAGAGAAGGGGCAAGTGGATGTATTATCAACTGAGTTCAAAGGTTGCAGCCAGTTCTATTGTAGGGGTGGTTACTGAACTTGTCTCAGCCTTACCAGAGCTACAGGAAGACCGGAGAAAACTAGAAGTATTTCTTAAAAATAAAAATTTAACAATCAATTGTGGTGAAGACTAAAACTGGAGAGGCAAATGGCAACAGCAAAGAAGAAACTCGGTTTTCTTGATCGCTTTCTTACATTATGGATTTTTCTAGCAATGTTTATTGGGGTTATAGGAGGATATCTTTATCCCCAGATTCAAGATGTCATAAATAGCTTTCAGGTGGGGACAACCAACGTACCCATTGCAATTGGTTTAATTATGATGATGTATCCACCTCTTGCCAAGGTAAAGTATGAAGAGCTTGGTCAAGTTTTTAAAAACGTCAAAGTATTACTACTCTCCCTTGTTCAAAACTGGATCATTGGTCCGGTATTAATGTTTCTGTTGGCTATAACCTTTTTATCTGGTCATCATAATTATATGGTTGGTCTGATTTTAATTGGTCTTGCCAGATGTATTGCCATGGTAATTGTTTGGAATGAACTGGCAGATGGTGACAATGAATATTGTGCTGGCCTGGTTGCCTTCAACTCTATCTTTCAGGTGTTGTTTTTCCCTTTTTATGCGTGGCTCTTTATTACTGTTTTGCCTGGTTGGTTTGGCTTATCTGGTGCCGTGGTTGATGTCTCCGTGGCTGAGATTGCAAAGTCAGTTTTCATCTATCTTGGCATTCCATTTATAGGAGGAATGATTACAAGGTTTATCGGTATTAAGCTCAAAGGGAAAGAGTGGTATGAAGGGGTTTTTATTCCAAAGATCAGTCCACTTACTCTGATATTCCTTCTTTTTACAATCCTTGTGATGTTTTCACTCAAAGGTGAGTATATTGTTCAGCTCCCTTTTGATGTACTACGAATAGCACTTCCGCTGACAATCTATTTTCTTCTTATGTTTTTTATTTCCTTTTTTCTCTCCATGAAAGTGGGGGCAACATATGAGCAGACAACAACACTCAGTTTTACAGCAGCGTCCAACAACTTCGAGCTTGCTATAGCTGTGGCAATTGCTGTATTTGGTATCAATTCAGGTGAAGCCTTTGCTGCGGTAATCGGGCCTCTTGTGGAGGTGCCTGTTCTGATTGGTCTTGTTGGTATTGCTTTAAAGTTCAAGGAAAAATATTTCCCTTTTGCAAAGAAAACCTTATCGGGTGTGTGTCACGTGCGGGTCAAATAATTGTGTAACTAACAAGATTGAACTAGGGTTGCTCTAAGGAAAATATAGGATGAAAACAAAAATATTATTTCTCTGCACAGGTAATTCCTGTAGGAGCCAGATGGCAGAAGGGTGGGCGAAACATCTAAAAGGTGATGAACTTGAAGTCTATTCTGCCGGGATAGAAAAACATGGTTTAAACCCTTATGCAGTCAAAGTCATGGCTGAGGTTGGTATTGATATTACCATTCAACAGTCTAATTTGATGAGTGAACTACCACTCGAAGAATTTGATTGGGTGATTACCCTTTGTGGGCATGCCAACGAGACCTGCCCATATTTCCCGGGCAAGAGGATTCATATAGGTTTTGATGATCCACCAAAGCTTGCTGCAGAGGCTAGTTCAGAAGAAGAAAAACTCATCCCCTACAAAAAGGTAAGGGATGAGATACGTGATTTTATTGGGACTTTACCAGAGAGTCTATTGTCTCATTATAAAGGCTGATAGTTTACTTTTTATTATTGTTATGAAAACTTGGTAAATCACTTTGGAAGAAAGTCTCGCCTTTATTCTTCTTGCCAAACTTTTTACTGACAGATGCATATACTGGCTGAATTGACAGTATAGCGAGTATCAGTGTGCATATAAGTTGGACGTAGTAGGGAACAATTTCACCAGCCTTACCAACGATTGCCTGTGGTGATATATTTAAAAAGCTATAGAGTTGGTCTACAGCTAAACCAAAAATAACCGCCATTGTAGCTACCACAAGTAGATATCTGAGCGTACTTTTCTTGCCCAAAATTCCAATGAGTACCGATAAGGACGTAACATTTGTTGCAGGGCCCACAAGCAGAAAAACAAGGGCCGCTCCAGGGCTTACTCCTTTTAGGATAAGAGCCGCCGCAACAGGTGTTGAAGCCGTTGCACAGATATAGAGCGGGATGCCAAAGAGTAGCATGAGCAACATGGAGTGAATGCCTCCGCCGAGCCACTGGTGCATGAGTTCGCTTGGGATAATTGCTGTGATAAAACCTGCAATGAGGACTCCTGCGAAAAACCAAACTGCAATATCACCCCAGACATCAAATAAAGCAAAGCGGATTCCTGTCTTGAGTTTTTGTCCAAAAGGTTCTGTCGGAACCTTTTGGTCTGAACAGGAATCATCGCTACAGCATTCGTGAACTGTGCGCAGAGGCGCTAGTGGTGTTGCCTGCTGTCTAAATGAAAGTATATTTTCGAGCAGACCACCGACCATGGCAGTAATAAAGGCTGCAATTGGACGAACTACTGTCATGATTGGATCGAGTAGGGCATAGGTTACTGCAATGGAATCTACCCCGGATTCTGGTGTGGAGATAAGAAAAGCAGTTGTGGCTCCCTTGTTCGCCCCTTGTTTCTTCAACGATGCTGCCGCCGGCAGCACTCCACACGATCAGAGTGGAAGAGGGACACCAAGAAAGGCAGCTTTGAATACAGAACTGAATCTACCACGTCCTAGATGTTTAATAACAAAGTCGGTACTGAGGAAGACCTTTAACAGTCCTGCCATAAGAATGCCGATTAGCATGTATGGGGCCGAATCAAGCAGGATATGAAATGCTTCGGCAAATATTTGTGTTACAAGGTTTAACATGTTTTTTACTCTTTAATGTGTATAAGACCAGTATGGATAATCTCCCTTACATGGTCGTCAGATAAGCGATAGTACAACACCGTACCTTCACGCCTGTTTTTAACGAGATTCATTGTACGTAGAAGTCGAAGTTGATGGCTGACAGCAGACTGAGAGCTTTGTAAAAAAGCTGCTAGATCACAGACGCACATTTCTTGAGTCATAAGGGCTGTGAGAATCCTGATTCGGTTTGGGTCACTAAAAGCTTTGAAAAACTGAGCTAACTCTTCTGCATCTTCGTAGTTAATCGCTTCTTCTAGTGCTCTGTTAACTCTTTCAATATGAATTATTCTGCTGTCACATATGTCGGTCATTACCCCTCCTTTCTTTCTTTGTTTATATATGAACACATATTCATATATAAAGTATATCACCTTGTCAACTAAAACAATACTATACCTAAGCCGATTACTATCGGAATAAGCAATTGGTACTATAGGACGTGATAATTTATTGTTAATTGATCTAAAACTCTTATTTAGGACTTTTATGTATTCAACGGTTGTAAAACAAAATCACATTGACGCACAAAGCTCTCTTCAAGTCGAAGCCCTCCTGGAGCAAGGAACTGGCTTGGTGAATGAAGATCGTCTGTATGTCGGAGGTGATGTTTTTGCAGTTGTCGATGGTTCAACAAGTCTTACAGAAGAGTATGCGCCTGATGCTTTGTCTGGTGGTGCTCGTGCGGCAGAGTTGATTGTGGAAAGTCTGGAAGGATGCTCAGGTTCACTTCTTCAGAGAATTGATCGTGCCAATAAAGCAATTGAAGATGCTATGGCTGATGAGCAAATTGATCTGTCTAAAAAAGAGAATCGATGGGCTGCGAGTGTGACAGCTGTTCGTCTGCATAAAAACAGTCTTGAGTGGTGTCAGCTAGGAGATTGTCGGTTGGTGTTGGTGTATGCAGACGGCTCATGTAAGGTTGTAGGTGGTGCAGTGGATCATGACTGTAATACTCTTGATCTCATGAGAGAGCTTGGCGGTAGAGCAAAAGCAATGCAGACTGAACTGATGGCGGATCAGATTCTTAAAGTGCGAAGAGGGATGAACGTTGATTACGGTGTAATTAACGGTGAAGAAAGTGCTGTAAAGTTTGCTCGTACTGGTATTGAGTCATTATCACAGGTGACTGATATACTGTTGTTCTCTGATGGATTAGAGCTTGATAGACAGAATGATGATTCTGTTTGTCGGATTGTTGATCTATATAAAAAGGATGGCCTTAAAAATAGCCGTGATTATGTTCGTCGTCAGCAAAACTCTGATAAAGCTGGAATCCTTTACCCTCGTTTTAAGCACCATGATGATATAAGTGCTGTTGCACTACAACTACAACAATAGTTTTTTGTAGTTCCGTTTCTTGTTTAGCTTACCTAAGTGGCTCTAGCTCGTTTCGTTCCATCTCCCCATAGACAGTTGTACTTATACAGTTTTTAATGTATTGTTGAGTGTAGCGAAAAACGATGAATGACGTATTGTTTGTTCCAATCAGATAATAAAAACCTACCGGATAATATGAAGATTTTTGGTCGCAAGAAAAAAGAAGATAAGAAAAAAGATAAAAAATCATTAAGCCCAGAAGAAGAGCAAATGTATCAGGACTTCGAGGCCGTTAAAAATCATCCAGGCCAAATTACTGGCTGGGATTTTGACCGGGCATTTGATTTTATTGAGAATTATCCGGAATCGGAACTGGCAGAGCGTCTTCTGAATCAAATGTATGCAATTAGTAGTACTGCCCTTAAAGGCTTAAGCTATGAAAGTGCTGTAAAGGTGCTAGAGCGGATGCCAGACCATAGTGGTGCTGATTCAATTGTAAAAGGCATGTACAAGCTTGAAAAAGATTATATTAAAGAACTTACTTCACCAGTTATTTCCTATATTCTTGAAATTATTCCAGACCATCCCCTTTCAGCAGAATTAACCAAAGCACTTGCTCATAAGCATATTGCAAATGCCTATGATTTTGTTAACGCACACCCAGAAAGTGAGTACGCTAGCGCAGTTATTAAGGCAATGTTTGAACGTAGCCCTTCTATTTCTCTCTTACTTTTTCAAGAGAGGATGGATCACCCAAAGGTTGACTCTATCTTTGAGGCAATCTATGCTATTACCAGTCCAGAAGAGATTGCCAAGCTGACACCAAATGGTATTATTTTCGTTCTTGAGGTTGCACCGGACCATCCGAAAACAGAAGCAATGTTACAAGTGCTGGTTGACTCGAACCATATTAAAGCATTCGAGTTTGTGAAAGAAAACCCTGAGTATCCTTCTATTGATACGCTGAAAAAACTGATTGTTGCAAAGAGACCAGGTTTTAAAGAGCTCTTTGTTTAGAAATTGACCTATCAATATATACAACCCGCTATGGCCTTTGCTATAGCGGGTTTTTTGTTTATAGCACTTTTTTGAAGTGTAAGAACTGAAGTAGCAATAATAAACCATCCATATAAATGGAATGCAGTCCTTGCCATTCTCTTTGTTCCTATGTAATGCAAAAGCAGTAAAAAACATCCATTTTTAAACAAAATCCTACTCTTATAATTTGTTCTGAAATTGCTTTTATTAGCTGTGTTCTCGGTTGCCATTATTCTTTAAATAACAATATATATCAGACTGTTACATTAGTCTGTTGTGATGGTGTAGCAGGTGGCGGGAGAATTACAACTGATAGAGGAAGAACTTAGTTAGGTGAAAGTCTGGTTATTAATCCTGCAAAAAAATATTCTTCTTTGATACAATTTGCAAAAGAACCAAAAAAGTTACTTAAATTATTTGACCTTTTTGGTTTATGCTCTAGAATTCCTATATAGTAATAGTTATCAATTAGAGTTGTGCGGAAAAACATCTGCATTTAGATAAGGAGATAATATGGCTGAAAAACCTACTGTGTTAACACCTGATGGAGTGGAAACCCCTGAGAACGAACAAAAGGAAGATGTAAAAGCTCCGGCACTGGTTCAGGAAATACTTCCTGAAAAGTTAATGGTAATTCCTCTCTATGAACGTCCCATGTTTCCAAAGATGATGGGACCTATCATAATTGAAGATACTCGTCTGCAAAAGCTGATCATGGATCACAGTGGTAAGGACAGACCTTTATTTTTCGGACTTATTCTCACAAAAGAGGCTAGTAAAAACCCAAAGTCTCGGGATGATTTTCATGATGTGGGCGCAGTTGCTCGAGTTATGCAAGTCTCACCATTTACACCAGGGGAGCCACTTCAGGTTATTGTAGAGGTCAAGGCTCGCTTTGATGTAGTAGATATTTTAAAGCGTGAGATTCTTTTCCAGGTGGATGTGAAATACTGGGAAGAAGAGAAGGTTCAAGTATCCGATGAGTTAAAGGCTTATTCTGGTGCTATTATAGATAATATTAAAGAGCTAGTTAACCTCAACCCTCTCTTTAAAGAAGGACTATCTCTTCTCATTGAGCGTATCAATCTTAATGATCCTGGTTCGCTTGCTGACTTTTCATCTTCGATGACAACCTCTTCTGGTGAAGAGTTGCAGAAAGTTCTCGAAACCAGAAGTGTGCAGCAACGGTTGGAGAAGGCACTGGTTCTCATAAAAAAAGAGCTAGAGATTTCAAAACTGAAAGCTGAAATTTCTAAGAGGATAGAAGAACAACTTTCTAAGCAGCAGCGTGAATTTTTTCTTAAGCAGCAATTGCAGGAAATTAAAAAGGAGCTTGGCTTAAGCAAAGATGATACTCAGGCGGAAATTGATAAGTATAAAAAACGTCTGAAAAAGCTGAGTCTACCAGATGAAGCTAAAGAGCGTGTGAAGGATGAACTAGAAAAACTAAAACTCCTTGGTTCTACATCCGCAGAATTTAACGTGAGTAGAACATATCTTGACTGGCTTACCAGTCTACCCTGGGGTGTATATACCAAAGATAATTACAATATTAAGAAGGCTGAAAAGATCCTTAATAAAGATCACTATGGTCTTGATGATGTTAAAGATCGTATCTTAGAGCTTATCTCGGTAGGTGAGGCTAAAGGAGATCTGACTGGATCAATAATCCTGTTAACTGGTCCTCCAGGTGTAGGTAAAACATCGATAGGCCAGTCTATTGCCAGAAGTCTTGGTCGAGAATTTTTCAGATTTTCTCTTGGCGGAATGCGTGACGAGGCCGAAATTAAAGGCCATAGAAGAACATATATTGGTGCAATGCCGGGCAAATTTGTTCAGGCGATAAAGAGTTGCAAGTCTGCAAATCCTTTGATTATGCTTGATGAGATAGATAAAATTGGTGCTAGTTTTCGTGGTGATCCTGCTTCAGCACTCCTTGAAGTACTTGATCCAGAGCAAAATAGAGATTTTCTCGATCACTATCTTGATGTGCGTTTTGATTTATCGAAGGTACTCTTTATCTGTACTGCGAATCAACTGGACACAATTCCTGCACCGCTTCGTGACAGGATGGAACTCATTCAGTTACCGGGCTATATTTTAAAAGAGAAAGTAGAGATCGCCAAGCGACACCTTATTCCACGTCAGCTTAAAAATCATGGTCTCAAAAAATCGCAGGTGACTCTTAGTAAACCAGTTTTAAGCGCTGTTGCAGATGGCTATGCACGTGAAGCTGGGGTGCGTCATCTTGAGCAGTGTATTAAAAAAATTCTCAGAAAGAGTGTTACTAAAATTGCTCGTGAGGGTCTTGATAATATTCGAATAAAAAAAGGTGATCTGAAGGAACTGCTTGGTAAGCGTATCTTTAGTGAAGAGCAGGTTTATAAAAAACCTCGGGTCGGTGTGATTACTGGACTTGCCTATACAACAATGGGTGGAGCAACACTACACATTGAGTCGCTACCTGTACCATCAAGTGGACCCGGATTCAAACAGACAGGGCAACTCGGTAAGGTTATGGTGGAGTCCTCGGAAATTGCTTATAGCTATGTGCGTTCGATTCTCCGAGATGATGAAAAGGCAATCAATTTTTTTAAGAGCAACCTGGTTCATCTGCATGTCCCAGCAGGCGCAACACCAAAGGATGGGCCTTCAGCCGGGATTACAATGGCATGTTCACTATATTCCCTTGTAACAGGTAAGCCAATTAAAGCTGGTATTGCAATGACTGGCGAGCTGACCTTGACAGGACTTGTAATGCCAATTGGTGGAGTAAAAGAGAAGGTTATTGCTGCACGTAGATCTGATGTGAAACAGGTGCTGTTACCTTTTGCGAATAAGGAAGATTTTGAGATGTTACCCGAGCATATTAAAGAGGGTATATCAGCTCAATTTGTGGCAACATTTGAAGAGGTGCGAGAAATTTGCTTTGGCTAGCAATGAGTGAATTATAAACAAAAAGGGTGTTGGACAAGAAGTAAATGTCCAACACCCTTTTTTGTATTACTAGCTGTGTAAAGGTTATTTCATTGCAGCCTTCTTTTTAGCAACCATCTCTCGTAGGTAGTTAAGCCAGTCCTCAAAACCTTCGTCTTGCTTTGTGGAGCACATCTCAATTACCCGAAGATTTGGGTTGAGTTGAAGAGCTTCGCCCCTTGCTTCAGGTACTGGGAAGTCAAAGTATGGGAGTAGGTCGGTTTTGGTAATAAGGAAAGTGTGGGAGGTCGTGAAAGCTGTAGGGTATTTAGCTGGCTTGTCTGGCCCTTCTGGAACAGAGACCAGTACAACACGCTCATGTTCACCAAGATCAAAGGTACAAGGGCAGACAAGGTTACCTACATTCTCAATAAAGAGAAGGTCAACAGGTTCATATCCTGGCTCTTTTTCTAGGCGATGAAAACCCTTATGGGTCATAGCGGCGTCGAGATGACATGCACCACCTGTGGTTAACTGCACAACAGGTACACCTTTTGCCCTGATACGTTCAGCGTCGCGCTCTGTCTCAATGTCTCCTTCAATAACACCGATCTTAATTTCATCTTTCAATGCTTCGATGGTATGTTCAAGAAGAGTAGTTTTACCGGAACCCGGGCTACTAATAAGATTTAAAGCTACTGCTCCTATCTCATCAAAATGATCTTTGTTCGCTTTGGCCATAGCATCGTTTGCAGCAAAAAGGCTGGCACGAACATCCACAGTTTTGCTTTCATGGCTGTGACCATGGCTATGATCGTGATCATGAGAGTGGCTGTGAGGGTTATCTGAAGGGCTTGGGCAGCCACATGAATCGCACATGGTAATTCTCCTCTTATTATATACTTATAAAAACAGCCCTGTTCTAAGGGTTGCAACTTATTAATTCATTAGGAAAAAGGTACTTTCCTATGATAATCATCTCTTAATATTTTGCAGTAATAAAAATTACAAAATAATGTTACTACTCCATTTCTACCTGCTGCAGTACCAGATCATCTCCACCACTTGGGATGAGAAAGGTATCGCCACACTTTGAACATGCATCTGGCTTCTCGGTCGTATATTCCTCTGCAAAGTTACATCCAGTACAGGTGTAGGTTACAGGTGGTATAATAATCTTAAGCTCTGCTCCTTTAAAAGCGGGATATTCGGCAGAGAGCACGTCAAAACCGAATTGAAAAGAATCTAACACAACTCCGCACAACGGGCCAATCTCCATGGTAACACTGATTATTTTAGTCGCGTCATTTTCTTTTGCTAAATCTTTGATCTGCTCAAAGAGGTTTTGTACCAGAGACATTTCATGCATTGTTAAATCTCCAAGTCTTTAAGCAGCTACTTTAGGCTTAACTTCGATACCAAGCTCTTCAAGTCGTTTAAGAATCATGTTAACTACGTTGATCATCTGTTCCCTCACTGGGTCGGAGAGTTCAACACTTTCAACGAGTTCGACTGGAATAACAGTATAAAACTCAACATGTTCAGGTGCCATATCTCGTAACTTACATACCTCGAGAATCTCAAGAAAACCAAGTTGGTGTGGTGACATGCGAGTTTGGAAATTTCCGGCTTTTACATCATCTAGACTAAAAAAGTGAAAAGATCCTGGTTCACCTTCAATATCAACAACATCAATAACAAAAACCGGGTCACATTCTTCAAGGAAAGGTCCCATATAGATACTTGCGGTACCAACATCTTGAATATCAACATTATCTGGGAAAATGTAATTTTCTTGTAGATAGTGTACGGCATGAACCCCAAAACCTTCATCTCTTAAGATGAAGTTACCGACCCCTGCAATTCCTATTTTCTTTTTTTCCATTTGATTCTATCCAATATATTTCTATATGAAATCAGTTAAATTTCGTTTTTTATATATTCAGGCTGTTAGCAAATTCGCGGAAGTGGTTCACCGTGAAGTGGGGTTACTACTCGTGAACCACCAATTGGGGTAGTTACGGTAACGCGTCCAGCTTTGCCATCAGTAAGGGTGCCGATAACTGTGGCATCTTTACCTTCTTCTGTTGCTCGAAGAATTTCTAAAGCACGATCCGTCGCATCTCCAGAAACTATTACAAGACATTTCCCTTCATTTGCTAGATACATAGGATCAAGACCAAGCATTTCACAAGCACTGTGTACTTCTGGGCGAATAGGAAGTTGCTCTTCAACAAGTTCAATTGCAAGGCCACTATTTTCAGCTACCTCGTTAAGAGTTGTTGCAACACCACCACGGGTCGGGTCACGCAGAGTGTGAACAGCCTCAGGAATTTCAGCGAGTAATTTTTGCACTAGTTTATGTAGTGCCATAGTGTCACTACGGAGATTACCTTCAAGGGCAATACCAGCACGTTTGCTCATGATTGTAATACCATGATCACCCATGGTACCAGAAAGAATTACAGAATCACCAACCTGTGCCTTCTTTGAGGAAATATCAAGATTTGGATCGACCACACCAATACCAGATGTGTTAATAAAGATCTTGTCTCCCTTACCCTTTGGTACAACCTTAGTATCGCCAGTAAGAATGTGTACTCCTGCTTCGTTACATGCATCGGCAATTGAGATAATTACACGCTCAAGCTCATCAAAGGCAAAACCTTCCTCAAGAATTAAACCAAGGCTGAGGCCTAATGGTTTTGCTCCACGCATGGCAAGATCATTGATTGTACCGTGTACTGCAAGTTTACCAATGTCTCCACCTGGAAAAAAGAGCGGATCAACTACATAACTATCTGTTGTGAAAGCAAGATTACCAGGTTGATTTTCAATGATAGCACTATCCTCGAGGCTACGTAAAATAGGGTTGTCGAGGTGCTTGATGAACACTTGCTCTATGAGCTCTGAACTGGCAAGGCCGCCACTGCCGTGGTCGAGAAGAACTGATTTTGTTGTCATTGTTTCTTTATCATGTCACAACAGGCGGGTGTAAAGACACCAGCCTGTTGTGCACCGTATAGGTTAATTGGAATAGAGAAATATAATTCAGATTTAACTAATCACGTCCATATTTATGGTATGCTGCACAGGTTCCTTCGCTGGATACCATACATGGACCGATTGGGTTCATCGGGGTACATCGGGTATCAAAAAGAGGACATTCTGTAGGGATACTCTGACCTTTTAAGATATTACCACACATACAACCTTTGGCTTCTTCAACTTCAGGGAGTGTAATGTCGAGTCTGAGCTCAGCATCGAAATCCGCAAACTCTTCACGAATTTTAAGACCACTGTCTGGAATGATGCCAAGACCACGCCAATCCATGTCACATGGTTCAAAAACCTTATCAACCATTGCTCTAGCTCTTGGGTTACCGTCAGCTGCAACAACTCTGGTATAACAGTTTTCTACTTTGACATCGTTAGTCGCTATTTGTCGAGATAAAGCGATAAGGCCACTGAGTAAATCAGCAGTTTCAAAGCCTGCAATAACGCAAGCTAATCCATATTGTTCGGCAAGTGGTTTGTATCCTACTTCACCAATAATTGCAGAAACGTGTCCTGGGCAAAGAAGGCCATCAATTTTCAGTTCAGGATCATCAAGCAGTGCTTTGAGTGGTGCCGGCATGGTCTTTTGGGTTGAAAAGACCATAAAGTTTTTCACATTTTGAACTTTTGCCGCCATGATCGTTGCAGCAATAGTCGGTGTAGTAGTTTCAAAGCCTACACCAAGAAAAACGACCTGCTCACTAGGATTCTGCTTAGCAATTTCCAGAGCATCCATGGGTGAATATACAACATCAACCTTGGCTCCTCTAGCGCTGGCATTTGCGAGTGAACCTTGGGTTCCTGGTACCTTGAAAAGGTCGCCAAAGATTGCCACACGAACACCTGGGTGATCAGCCATTGCAATAAAGGCATCCATATGTGGTGCTGAGGTTACACAGACAGGACAACCAGGGCCGGAAAGTAGTTCCATGCCTTCAGGAAGAATAGAGCGCACGCCATTTCTAAAAACGGACATGGTGTGTGAACCACAAACTTCCATGATGCGAATTGGTTGAGTTACCGATCTTCTAAGCTCTTCAACTAAGGGTTTCGCAAGTTTTGCATCACGATATTCATCTAAGTGTTTCATGTTCTAAACCATCTCACGAAGTGGAGAAAGAAGCTCGTCTGGGGTGTTTTCGGCAAGTTCTCTGAGAAGCTCGATGTTTTTCTTTGCCTCTGCTTCCTCAAGTGAATGGATAGCAAAACCAGCATGAATAATTACATAATCACCAACTTTTGGCCAGTGATCTACAATGTCGAGACGTATCTCTTTGCTAACACCATTGGAGTCAACAGTTGCAATTTGGCTAGTGGTAAAGTCGTTTGGGTCACCTTGAACTTTGGTTACCCTCATTGGAATTGCGACACACATGTTGCATACCTCCTGTTATTGTTTGACCAAGTGAAATACCTCCATCATTAATGGGAATATTCTCACCAGTGAAAACCTGCATATTGGACTTCGTTAGCATGTGAGTAAGACCTTCAAGTATAATTGAGTTCTGCATACAACCGCCAGCGAGAACCACTTGACTCAGGCCTGTCTGTTCACGAAGTTTTATGATTAAGTCACAAATATTTCTGATTAACAGAAAATGAAAATGTATTGCATTTTCAGAGACATTATGACCTTTTTCTATATTATCAAGTACAGACTTGATCAGTTCTGAAGAGTTAATTTCCCACTTTCCGTCTCCCGCGTCAAGCAGAAAAGATGATGTTTTAAATTGTGTCGTTAACAACTCGTTTTTCCACGTTTTATTAAGGCTCTTTCTTGCCCGGTCTTCGAGTTCCATGGCGGCTTGTCCTTCATAAGTCATTTTCTGACAAATCCCTAAAATTGAGGAAATTGAATCAAAAAGTCGGCCACAGCTAGAGGTAAGTGGAGAATTAAAATTATTCTCAAGCATTGAAAGAACAATATTACGTTTAGGTTCCTCAATTGCCTGTAGAGATGGGGGGAGATTTTGTTGGAGATGATCGCTGCCATATAATGAAAATAGGGCAGAGAGTCCGAGTCTCCACGGTTCTGAGGCCGCTATGTCGCCTCCTGGTAAAGAAAGATGGCTTAAATGAGCAAGACGTTCAAATGAAGTAAGGTCGGTCTTTAAAATCTCACCACCCCAGATAGTCCCGTCGGTTCCATAACCTGTGCCATCTAGAATAACAGCAAGTACAGGTTCTGTTAAATGATGTTCTGCCATTACTGCAGTTGCATGGGCATGATGGTGTTGTACTTGGTAGAGTGGTAATCCAAGTTCTTGGGCAAAGCGAGTAGACATATAGTCTGGGTGCATGTCGCAAACAGCAATTTCAGGTTCAATTTCAAAAACACTTTTTAAGTGCTCAACTGACTCAATAAAAAAGTCATATGATTCGAGGTTGAAGAGATCGCCTATGTGCTGACTGATGTACAGGTTATTTTTTTTACCAAGGCAGAAGGTTGATTTAAGTCCAGCACCGCAACCAATAGTTGCAGGGATTTGTTGAGAAATGTGTATCGGACTTGGAACATATCCTCTTGCTCTTCGAAGGATAAGAGGTCTGTCACCAGTCACTCTGGTAACAGAATCATCTATTCGGGTGACAATCTCTCGGTTATGTAGGAGGAAGTTATCACTGATATGAGAGAGTTTTTCCAGTGCATCATCATTATCCGTACAAATTGGCGTACCACTTGCGTTGCCAGATGTCATTACCAGAGCATTGGGGCAATCATCTTGTCTGAAAAGCAGATGATGCAGTGGGGTGTAGGCAATCATGATTCCAAGTTCTGAAATGTTTGGTGCTAAATTGTTTGCAAGCTCAGTATCAGGTTTCTTTTTTAATAAAACAATTGGGTGTTCAATAGAGTTTAATAATTTCTCTTCTACTTCAGTAATGTGACAATATCTATGAGCAGTTGCAAGGTCTGCCACCATTATTGCAAGTGGTTTATCTGGACGTGTCTTTCTCTTTCTTAGCTTTGCAACTGCATCTTGGTCAAGAGCATTACAACTAAGATGAAAACCTCCAAGACCACGTATTGATATAACCTTATTCTTTAAAAGAGCTTTTGCTGCAAGTGCGAGGGTGTTTTTTTTGTTAATAAGTGTGCCAGAGGATTCATGCCAACTGATTTCAGGACCACACTTAGGACAAGCATTAGGTTGTGCGTGAAATCTTCGATTACTTGGATCTTCATAGTCATCATTACAGGCCTCACACATTGGGAAGACCTTCATTGATGTGTATGGACGATCGTAAGGTATTTTCTCAACAATGGTAAAACGTGGCCCGCAATTAGTGCAGTTTATAAACGGGTAATTAAAACGTGGGTCTTTTTTATCTCCAAGTTCGGCCAGACAATCGTTGCAAATGGCAATGTCGGGTGGGATAGATGCGTCAGACGAACTTGCGCCACTTGATTTAATAATTGAAAAGGTACCTTCTGTAATTTCTACTTCGGAAGGCTTTGATTTGATCGAGGTAATTTTAGAAAGAGGTGGAGCCTCAGTTTTAATTGAGTCCACAAAAGAAACTAGCCTGTCATCTGAGCAGGTTGTGTGGATGACCACACCATCCCCAGTGTTGGAGACATGACCTGATAATCCCAGTCGACAGGCTAGGTTGTAAATAAAGGGTCGAAATCCAACACCCTGGACTGTGCCACGGATAAAGATTTCGAACCCTTTTGTACTGCTGTTACTGCTCAAATCAATCTTTGTGGCTGAACTTCTTACCTGTGAAGATTGAAGAGATCAGACCCTCTGGGAATCTGATGTCATTCCATACACAGAGATAGATGTGAATAATCACAAAGATCATGTACCACCACATGATAATATGGTGTACGAAACGTGCTACCTGCTGACTGTGGAAGATTGCATTACCAGTGGTGGCAATCCAAGCAACCTCAGGGAAAAGCAGATAGAAACCAGTTGCAACCATAACAAGAGACGCAACCCAAGTACCGAGGTAGGAAAGACCCGCCAAGATATTGTGGCCAAGACGCTCATCGTGCTTGTCACTGATGTAACTGTAGAGCAACAGAGTGCGCCACAGGTTTTTGATGTTACGAGGAGTGATTGGGAGGATATCCCAAACTCTCTCCTGTGCGTTACCAAAGATGTAGAGGTAAGCACGGATAACTACAGTACAGCTGAATGTATAAGCTGCTACATAATGAATGTAACGAGCCCAAGCCATCGGCCAGCTTGCACTGCCCTCAATTACCGTATTTGTCCACGGAGTATTGATATAGAATCCTGTAATCACCAGGGCGACGATGGAAAATGCAAACGCCCAGTGCCAGATTCGAATCAAAAAACTCCAGCAGTGATGCTTTTCATATAGTGCCATTTGGTTATACCTCCATATGGGTTCCGGATTTAAAAAAGTTTAGTCGAGGTTCTCAGTTAGAGAGCCTTAACCTTAACAACTTCCTTGCCTTCCGGATCCAGCATATGTACAGCACAAGCAATACATGGATCAAACGAGTGAACAGTACGAAGAACCTCAAGAGGTCTTTCTGGATCAGCGATTGGATTACCCATAAGAGAAGCCTCGTATGGTCCGAGCTGTCCTTCTGCGTCACGTGGGCCAGCATTCCAAGTGGAAGGTACAACTGCCTGGTAATTCTTAATCTTACCATCCTGAATAACAATCCAGTGTGACAGGAGACCACGTGGAGCTTCGTGAACACCAACACCGCGCTGTTCGCCTTTAGGAAATACTGGTGGATTAAAGATTTCGTAATCACCGGTATTAAGATTGTTAACAAGGAGATCCCAATGCTTAAGAGCAAGATCTGCCATCATACCAGCGCGTACTGCACGTGCAGCGTGACGACCAATGGTGCCGTGGAGAATCTCTGGTCCAACATTAACGCCTGCTACGGAGCTTACGCCACTGAGGAAGGAATCAACAGAGGTCTTGGTTTGTTCATGACCTTGAGCATAACCAACAAGCATTTGAGCAAGAGGACCAACCTGCATTGGTTTACCCTGGAAGCGTGGAGCCTTGAGCCAGGTGTAGCGTCCTTCGTCTTGGAAATCGGTGAACTTAGGATCAGTAGAAGAATCCCAAGGATGCTTAGACCAGTCACCATCGTACCATGCACGAGCAATAGACTCTTCAACGTTTTCTTTGAAGTAAGGATCAGATATACCGGAGATAGGCTTGATGGTAGAGAGATCAGCATCAAAAATGGTACCACCAGGAAGATCTGCAGTTTTACCTTCAGCATCAAGGAACATATCAGGAGCTGCCATGTAGTTGGTAACACCAGCGCCGTATGGAATCCAATCTTTGTAGAGGGCACCAATAGCAACAACATCAACCATGTATACCTGCTGAATGAAGTCACGAACCTCTTCTACTAGTTGTCTAACATAGTAGAGACGTTCCATGGTTACACCAGTCTGGTTGTCAAGGTTGAGGTTTGTGGTAACACCACCAACAGAAAGGTTCTGGATGTGTGGATTCTTACCTGAAATGATCGCCAGTGCTTGAGTAGCTTTGCGCTGATAATCAAGAGCTTCAAGGTAGTGAGAAACAGCCATGAGGTTTGCCTCAGGTGGCAGTTTCATTGCATCGTGACCCCAGTATGCGTTAGCAAAAGGTCCGAGCTGTCCAGACTCAACAAGAGCCTTAACTTTAGCTTTAACAGCGCCAAAACGCTTAGCACTGTTACCAGGCCAGTCAGAAAGAGACTCTGCAAGCTGCTGGGTAGCAACAGGATCTGCGTCAAGTGCAGAAACAACATCTACCCAGTCAAGGGCAGAAAGTGCATAGAAGTGAACAATGTGGTCATGCAGACAGTGAATAGACTGAACCAGGTTACGAATAAGCTGGGCATTCAGTGGGATTTGAAGACCAAGTGCGTCCTCAACTGCACGAACGGATGCGAGAGCGTGAACGGTGGTACAAACACCACAGATACGCTGTACGAAAAGCCATGCATCACGTGGGTCGCGACCTTTGAGAATGTTCTCAAGACCACGATACATTTGACCGGAGGACCAAGCCTTGGTGACTTCACCCCCGTCAACCTCGATATCTACTCTTAAGTGACCCTCAATCCGTGTTACCGGATCAATGGTAATTCGCTGAGCCATACGTAAAACCTCCAAAATTATTTAAATACCTAGATGAAAATTATCTTCATGGCCAGGTATAAGTCTTTTAAAAGGGAAAAACTATGCCTTACTCAGGCTCTTATTCCTCTTTTTTACCTTTGATCAGGCTCTTACCAATTCCAATTGCACCGTGAGCTGCAACACCAACTGCGGTAGCACCAACAAGTACTTTACCGATGTCATCAGCATCTTTAATAATACCAGCACCTGGAATCTTAACCATTGGTAGTCTTTCGTAGAATGGTGTCATTGTATCCCAGAAACCTTTCTCTGTACAACCAACACAACCATGACCAACACTTACTGGCCATACTTCTACACCGTTGAAACGTACCTGTGGGCAGTTTGCAAAGGTCTCAGGACCCTTACAACCAACTTTGTAGAGACAGTATCCGAGTTGATGAAATTCATCACCGAACTGCTCTGCAAAACGACCTTCATCAAAGTGTGCGCGACGCTCACAATGATCATGAATTCTACGGCCATAAGCGAACATCGGACGCTTGAGGCTATCGAGTGCAGGGAGTCTGTTGAAAGTAAGGAAATGGAGGATGGTACCAAGGAGATTAACAGGGTTTGGTGGACATCCTGGAATGTTTACAATTGGCTTACCGCCGGTGAGATGTGGAAGATCTTCAACACCAACTGCGCCAGTTGGGTTTGGAGATGCAGCCTGAATACCGCCAAAAGCAGCACAGGTTCCAAGAGAAATGATCGCAGTAGCTTTTGGCGCAACTTCTGCCAAAATGTCAATTGCGTTCTTTCCAGCAATCTTACAGTAGATACCGCCATCCTTTGTTGGAATAGCACCTTCAACAACAAGAATGAATGGGTGGTGATTTACTGTTTCGTGAAGATTCTCTTCAGCCTGATGACCTGCAGCAGCCATCACTGTCTCATGGTAATCAAGAGAAATAACGTCGAGAATCAAGCGGGCAAGATCAGGATGGGAAGAGCGAAGTAAACTCTCTGTACATCCTGTGCACTCCTGAAAGTGAAGCCAAATAACGCGTGGTCTTTCACCTGAGGAAGCAGCTTCAACCATTTTTGGAATCATTGCATCGGAAAGTCCCAATGCGGCTGCCGCCATTGTGCATCCTTTGAGGAATCCGCGCCGATCAAGCTTCGGATTCAGGGTCTTGCTTACCGTGTCTGCCATATCAACCTCCTAATGTTGTTACAACAATTGTGCGCTAAGCGCGATTACACCGGTTTACTGACACCGATAAAAAATAATATAAACCGTCCGCCACATGGTGGTATTCTCTTGAAATAACAAGGAATATCGTCCTTTTGTGGCGACGGGAAAATCGCACAATGATATATATAGTAGGCTTTTACCCTACAAAATTAGAAGAAAAGTACTTAATTAGTGCTCAACAGACAAGAAAAAACATAGAAAAATGCAAAAAAAATTGAGAAAGAGAGATTGCGTAACAGTAAGGATTGCCAAACAAAAATTATATTTTAATCCTTTCTAAAGCCGAATATGCCGCCAGAACGACTTGAAAAGGCGACTCCTTTGCCTTTTGATGCCGTTTGCTGTCTTTTTACTGGTTTGGTCGCCTCTTTTGGCGGAGGAGGTGGAGCCTGCTCGACTGGAGGTTCAATCTCTTGATGTGGGCTAGGATTTATGGAATCCTGATATTGATTGTAAAAAAGTAGGCACTTTTCAAAGTAACTTTTCTTTTTTAACCACTTTGGCCAATCCTTGCCATTGCTGTTCATGATAAAAAGAGGCAGGTTGACGAGAAGAGTTGTTATTTCTTGTCGGAGCGACTTTCTTAGGTTAAGTGCCACACCTAAACCTTGATCTAAAGCTCCACGAATTTCTTTTCCTAGTTGAAACGCGGCTGACCCCTTACGCTGTTTTGATAAAAGAGAAAAATTTATCTCAGCCCACGGAATCAACAAAAGTGCCAAAAGAAAATAATCAGGCTGTCTTGAGATACCTTTTTTAAGAGCGCTACTGTTCATTCGGTCGATTACTGATGTGATCGACTGGAGATGTTCGGTGCAGGTGTGTTTATCAAGGAACGGTTCAGTCAAAATATCTTGATATTCTTTGATAAGTGACTGGAAAATACCAGTTTTATGAGCAAGATTAAACCAAGGGGCTGCTTTGGTATTGTAGAGATCTTTGAGTAGCTCGTCTCTTAATCTTGATGGAGGGCAAAGAGTAAGTTTGTCACTGCTCTCACAAATTGCTTTCCAGGTGTTTTTTTCTATCTTGAAATCGTTTCTAGCACTGTGACGTACTGCTCGCATCATCCTAACCGGATCGCGGGTAATACGTTTTTCAGGGTGCCCAACCATGCGGACAATTCCATTCTCAATATCTTCTACGCCACCTACGTAATCTAATATGGAGTGGTTCTCTATTTCATAAAAAAGAGAGTTGATGGTCAAATCACGTCTTTGTGCATCTTCGTCGAGGGTGCCGTAAGTATTGTTTGGTGCAAGCACTGCCTCTGGGCCATCGAGATCATGTTCGCTTAAAGAGCGAAGGGTGGATACTTCAATGGTTTTGTTACGTTTGAAAAACACCTGAACCAGACGGAATCTACGGCCAATAGTTCGTGAGTTGCGAAAAAGTTTACGTATTTGTCCGGGTCTTGCGTTGGTGGAAATGTCAAAGTCTTTTGGCTTTTTGCCAAGGTATAAGTCTCTGACACCACCACCTACCAAGTATCCGGAAAATCCAGCTTTTTGCAATTTTTCCAGAACAAATAAAGCATCCGAATCAAGCATGTTTGGTGTGATCGGGTGGGTGCCATGGGCAATAACGGTACAGGTCATTGAAGCCTGCTCTTGTTCTTGTCCGTTCTGGTCGTCCGGTTCTGTGTTGTTTGTCATATTTTGATTAAGCTATGCGGTTGGGCAATAACCTTTGCCTTCTTTATATACAGATTCAGCTTGTTGTTTGAATAGCTCAAAAATCTCAGCAACGGATAAGATGTCATTCATCTTAAATGTGTTTTCGCCGGAGAAGATTAGACCTTCATCAACTTTCCCTACTCTTGCCGCATTGAGTCTTTCATTAATACAATAATGATGATCACATCGTTTTAGGCATAGCTCAGGGCATTTCTTGGTAGCCATATCCTTGCCGTTAGCCATGTCTTGAACGAACTTATTATTGATAGCTCTTCCAGGCAGGCCAACTGGTGATGAAGTGAGTACAATGTCTTCTTGCTTGGCATCAAGAAAAGACTGTTTGAACTTGTCGGATACCGGACATTCTTTGCTGAGTACAAAACGGGATGCTATCTGTATGCCATCAGCTCCGTATTTTTCCATCATCTCAGCCATTTCAAAACCATTTGTAATGCCGCCAGCTGCAATGAGTGGGATGTTTTTCACAGCGTCACGAATAGCTGGGAAAATTTCACGCAAAGGTTTGTCAGTACCTAGGTGACCTCCTGCCTCTTTTGCTTCTGCGATAATTGCTGAAGCTCCAAGTCGTTCGGCAAGTTTTGCAAGCTTTGGAGAAGAGACAATCATAATAATTGGAGTGTTATGCTTCTTGCCAATCTTGAAAATGTCTCGGGAAAATCCAGCACCAGTTACGATCATATCAATTTTAGATTCAATTGATCCCATAACCTGATCATAAAAACCTTTCATGGCGTACATGAGGTTAACTCCGACAACACCGTCGGTTTCGGCTTTGGCTGTAGCAATTTCTTCTTGTAACTCGTCGGTTGGTATACCGGTTCCACCGATGATTCCCATTCCACCGCAATTGGCAACTGGTGCTGCAAGTGCAGCAGTTGACACGCGAATGGACATGCCCCCCTGTAGAAGAGGGAATGGGATGTTAAAATCACCAATCTTTAAAGATGGTAGCTTCATATATCAAGTCTCCTTGTTTCTTTTTTAGGTTGGAAACGTAGTAAAGTCTCAAATAATGACCGTCTGTCAGACATTTGTCAAGGATAACAGTGTGTGGTTCGTCGAAAAATGATAAAAAAAACAGATAGGGTTTCAAGTCTAGTGTGACTTGTCTTTCTTGACAAAAGAGGTGAATTACAGTTAAACTACTGGTTTTTCGTCAAAGTAATGAGTGCAGAATAGTCTAATTGGAGGAAAAACAGTTGAAAGTGAAGGCCTTAAAGGGCTTTAAAGATATATTGCCAGGTGATGTTGAGTTATGGCAGCATGTAGAAGATGTGACCAGATCTATTTTCAGAAGGCATAATTTTTCAGAAATTCGTATGCCTATTTTGGAGCAGACTGAACTGTTTAAACGCTCTATTGGTGAAGATACCGATATTGTAGAAAAAGAGATGTACACCTTTGTTGACAAGGGTGTAACAATGCGACCAGAAGCTACCGCATCTCTTATTCGCGCATATATCGAACATTCCCTCCATCTAATAAAGCCTGTGCAGCGACTCTTCACCATCGGGCCGATGTTTCGTCATGAGCGTCCTCAAAAAGGGCGTCTGCGTCAGTTTCATCAGATGGACATTGAAGTGCTTGGTTCTGAAAGCCCAATGGTAGATGCAGAGCTTATGGCAATGGCTGCCATGGTGTTTAAGGAGCTTGGTATTGATGTTCGCCTTGAAATCAACTCTCTTGGTTGTCCAGAGTGTCGTCCTGCCTATCGCAAAACTCTTATCGAATTTATTGAAGGATGCTTTGATGAACTTTGTGATGATTGTAAGCGAAGAAGCAAAACCAATCCTTTAAGGGTACTGGATTGTAAGAATAAGACATGTCGTGCAAAGGTTGAAAGTGCTCCTTCAATTCTTGAACATCTTTGCGGTGAGTGTTCAGATCATTTTAGTACGGTAAGAGCTACTCTTGATCGCCTTGATGTAGAATTTAATCTTAATAAGTTTATGGTGCGTGGCCTTGATTATTATTGTCGCACCACTTTTGAATTTATTACCGACGATTTAGGTGCTCAGTCGGCCGTTTGTGCCGGTGGTCGTTATGATGGATTGGTGGAGAAGCTCGGTGGTGCAAAGGGTACACCCGGAATTGGTTTTGCCATGGGCATGGAGCGACTGGTTCTGCTTATTCAACAGCAGGAGAAAGAGGTTACGACAGATGAGCTTGATCTTTTTATTGTCGGTTTAGGTGAAAGGCCTATTCAGCTTGCCGGGAAACTGAGCCAGCAGTTACGGTTTGCAGGTGTCAGTGTCGCACTAGATTATGAAGGGCGTAGCCTAAAAGCTCAGATGAAACTTGCTAACAAACTTGGAGCTGCAAATACTCTAATAATCGGTGAAAATGAGCTTGAGACTGGTAAAGCACCACTCAAGAATATGAAGGCTCAGGAACAGGTTGATGTTGGTTTGAACAGTGAAGAAATAAAGACACTTCTACAGGCATCTTGATAATTGATGTTAAGAAGTTTTGAAAATAAAGAATAAGACAACGGATTAGGTAAAAAAGACTATGGAATCGATGGGAACTATGAAACGAACGCATTTTTGTGATGCCCTGCGTAAGGAAGATGTAGGTGAAGAAGTTATACTCATGGGTTGGGTACTGCGCAGACGTGATCACGGTGGTGTAATTTTTATTGATCTACGAGATCGAAGAGGTATTACCCAGATAGTTTTTAACCCTGAGATTAATCCGGAAGTTCACGAAAAAGCACATGCTATTCGTAGTGAATGGGTTCTTGCTGTAAAAGGTAAGGTTGATGCTCGCCCAGGTGATATGGCTAACAAGAAGTTGGATACAGGTGATATCGAAGTACTTATCGATGAACTGAGCATTTTAAATACCTCAGAGACTCCTCCATTTCCACTCGACGAAGAGACTGAGGTAAGTGATAATCTTCGTTTGCAATATCGCTATCTTGATCTGCGTCGTCCTGAGATGGCAAACAATCTGCTTATCCGTCACAAGGCGGTTCAGGCGATTCGTAATTATCTCAATGATAATGACTTTCTTGATATTGAAACTCCAATGCTTACTCGATCAACACCGGAAGGTGCCAGAGATTATCTTGTACCAAGCCGTGTCAGCGCAGGTAAGTTTTATGCACTTCCACAGTCACCACAGCTGTTCAAACAGCTTTTGATGATTGCTGGAATGGATCGCTACTATCAGATTGTGAAATGTTTTCGTGATGAAGATTTGCGGGCCGATCGTCAACCAGAATTTACCCAGATTGATATGGAGCTTTCCTTTGTTGATGAAGAGCAGGTCATTGACGTGACAGAGGGTATGATCAAGGCTCTTTTCAAAGAGACCCGCGATATGGAACTGACTCCACCGTTTAATCGCATTACCTATGCCGAGTCGATGGATCGTTTTGGTTGTGATCGCCCAGATATGCGTTTTGGTATGGAACTTGTGAACCTTACCGAGATTGCAAAGAGCTGTTCTTTTAAAGTTTTCCGCTCAATTGCAGAAGAAGGTGGTACAGTTCGTGCCGTTAACGCTAAAGGCTGCGCGCATTTCTCTCGTAAGGATCTTGATGTACTGACTGACTTTGCAGTTAATTTTGGTGCGAAAGGTCTTGCTTGGGTGAAGATGAAAGCTGATGGTGAATGGCAGTCACCAATTGCAAAATTCTTTTCAGAAGAAGAGCGTAACGAAATTGCGAAAGCTGTTGATGCTGAAGAGGGTGATATTCTTTTCTTCGGTGCAGACAGTCCGAAAGTTGTATTTCAAGTATTAGGTGAGCTTCGACTTGAGCTTGCTCGTCGCTTGGATATTCTTGATAAGGAAACTTTCAATTTTGTTTGGGTGACTGACTTCCCACTTATGGAGTACGACGAGAAAGAAGATCGCTATCAAGCACTGCACCATCCATTTACCGCTCCTCGCGAAGAAGATCTGGACCTCCTTGAGACCACTCCAGATAAGGCTCTCAGTCGTGCCTACGATTTGGTACTTAACGGAACAGAGGTTGGTGGTGGTTCTATCCGTATTCACCAGAAGGATGTTCAGAGTAAAGTACTTACTGCATTGGGAATTGATGCAGAAGAGGCTAACGAAAAATTTGGTTTCTTACTTCGAGCGTTGGAGCTTGGTGCACCTCCACATGGTGGATTAGCATTTGGTCTTGATCGATTGCTTATGCTCATTACAGGTTCTGATTCAATTCGAAACGTTATTGCATTTCCCAAAACCCAAAAGGCGACTTGTCCTCTTACTGAAGCTCCGGCTTCTGTTGCACGTAGGCAACTCACCGAGTTGTATCTGAGACCTGATTGGAAAGAATAAAAATAAATCACAATTTTTGAAATTGTGTAAAGGGCTGTTTCTCATTTGAGAAACAGCCTTTTTTTTTATTTTTGTAGTCACATTAAATTAGGTTGATTACAAAAAATAACAGTGGAAGTTGTAAAAGTAAAAGAAAGTTGGTGGTGAGCCAGCAGGAGTTGGCAAGATCGGTATCAAGGTTATAAAGTGTAGGTGGAATCATGGCTATAAAGCCTGTCGGCATGGATGAGAGAATGATGATGACCTTTAGAGGAAGGCCATTGTTAATGTTGTGTAGTCCACATAGGTACCCAAGGCAACCAATGATGAGTGGTACACAACAAAACTTAATAAAGGCAATACAGAGAGACGGGCGAAAATAGTGTTTAATACTTGAAAAACGCATCCCCATACCAATGGAGAGCAGAAGCAAAAATGCCGCTGTTGGGATAAAAAGGCTGTTTATAGTCGTGTAGAAGGTAGGTCGTGTGACACCAATTAAGTTCAGTGAAAATCCGAGTGTAATTGCTGTGATGGCAATAAGTACAAAAGGGTCTGTAATAACAGATCGTAAAATAGTGGATGAGTTCTCTTTATTACTGCTTTGTCTTGAGTAAGATTTGGCAATGGGAAAACCAAAGCCGTAGTAGCAAAGTTCTTCGAATAGTTTATAGAGCGGAACCAAAGCAAATCCCTCCTCTCCTAGAAATATGAAGCAGAAAAGGGCACCTAGTGAACCAATATTTGTAAAGGCTCCGCAAACCACATAGGCACCTGTCTGCTCATCTTTCATTTTGAAGAGCTTGCTAACGAATAAGGTGATTAGACCACCTGTAAAAAGAGCAGTTATGCATAACAAGGGTAGGCTGAAAATCTGTAGGTTTCTTATGTCAGCAATCCAGGTTGCACCAGCAATAGCTATAGGGTTAAGAACAAGCAGTGCGATCTGTTGTAGCCTTTTACGAATTGGCCCGAGGTCATTGTTTTTAACTATAATGGTTCCAGAATGCACAAGTCGCTGGATAGTATATCCTAAAGATATACCTGTAATTACTAACAAGAGAGAGAAAACAATTTTTTCCATAATATCCTAATAGGGTTTAGAGGTTGTAGTGTGCTTAGGAGTAGTATGACTGGTGGTTAGTCTCATTGCAAACTGTTTTGACTCCTGGCGAGTTAATGGAGTGTTGAGGTTTAGTTGTAATTTATAACCATAACGGGCACACGTAGTTCATCATTTGTACTTTCTATTGTAATTCCTTGCGTGTTGAGAAACGAACCTGATGTGTTAAGTGGAGGAGAGGAGTTGTGTGTTGGTCTATTTTAGGGATGATTTTGTGACTTACCTGTAATTAGGTTGTTGTTTTTGCATATATCTCTTCTTTCGTTAGTTTTGCGCTGTTGTTTTTGCTGATTGCGTAAAAAAAGAATCTATTTGTTGGGTAATGGGTAAAAAATGTCGTCTTGTATAAAATGTACTAATGAAATTAATCATTTAAATTTATTTTATTTAAGGTATTAATATCAACTGTATGACATTTTAGCGTTTTTTAATACAAAAAGAGAGGTTACTTCACAAGTTAACGTTGCATAAGCAACATTACAGAAAGGGGTAGGGAGAATGGAATTTTTGTCAAGTCTGGATGCAATAGTCGGTAAAGTAAACTCATTTGCATGGGGTCCACCAATGCTGATTTTGTTGGTTGGTACAGGAATTTGGCTCACTTTTGCATTACGTGGTTTACAGTTTACAAAACTTGGTCACTCCCTTTGGTTGGCTTTTGTAAAGCGTAAGGAAGAGGGTGATAATGAAGGTGATATTTCTCACTTTCAAGCCTTGATGACAGCTCTTTCAGCTACCGTAGGTACTGGTAATATTGCCGGTGTGGCAACTGCTATTGCTATTGGTGGCCCTGGTGCACTCTTTTGGATGTGGATGACAGGTCTGGTTGGTATGGCAACCAAGTACTCCGAGGCAATCCTTGCTGTAAAATATCGTGTGAAGGGTGAGAACGGCGAGATGAGTGGTGGCCCTATGTACTATATCTCCAAAGGTCTCAATATGCCGTGGCTCGGTGCTGTGTTTGCACTTTTTGCAGCTTGTGCAGCATTCGGTATTGGTAATATGACTCAGTCCAACTCTGTTGCTCATGCAGTTGATTCAACTTTTGGCGTTTCTCCTATTATTACTGGTGTAATTCTGATGGTGCTTACCGCTGCTGTAGTTTTAGGTGGTATTAAGTCTATCGGCCGAGTAACAAGTGTAATTGTTCCAGTAATGATTGTTTTTTATGTTGTTGGAGCACTTTTCATCATCGTTACCAACATTGGTGAAGTTCCAGGTGCAATTGTATTTATCGTAAAGCAGGCTTTTAATCCAACTGCGGCAACTGGTGGTTTTGCAGGTGCAACTATCATGCTTGCAATCCGTATGGGTGTTGCCCGTGGTGTTTTCTCTAATGAGTCCGGTCTTGGTTCCGCTCCTATTGCAGCAGCTGCTGCTAAAACTAACAGCCCAGTAACTCAGGCGCTCGTTTCTATGACTCAGACCTTTATTGATACTATCATTGTATGTACAATGACTGGTCTTGTTCTTATTATAACCGGTGTATGGTCTAATGGAACAACAGGTGCGGAACTTACAGCATCTGCTTTTTCAGCTGGAATGCCTGGTGGTGCATATGTTGTAACTATTAGTCTTATCTTTTTTGCCTATTCCACCATGCTTGGCTGGTGTTATTATGGTGAGAAGTCTATCTCTTACCTTTTTGGCGAAAAGTCGATTTTACCATACAGAGTTCTCTTCGTACTTGCTATTGGTGTTGGTGCTGTTGCAAAGCTCAGCTTTGTATGGAACCTCTCAGATACACTGAATGGACTTATGGCTGTACCTAACCTTATTGGTCTGTTGCTCTTAACACCTGTTATTGTGAAGGAAACAAAGAAGTACTTTAATAAGTAAACAGGTGTAGCTTTATAAGTTGTATGAAAAAACCTTGGCTATTCAGCCAAGGTTTTTTTGTTTATAGAGTGAGCTTTCAGATTATTTTAGCGGGAAAACTTAAAATAGAAGTTTATGTCGAATGTTTTTTGGGAGATGCGCTCCAACTGAAGCTAAAAGAAAAGCAAGTATCACTGTTTCTACAGCAGGAAGTATGTTGTGAAAGGCTGCGCCAAATAGTAGGAGTTTGCAAAAAGTGACTATTCCAGAAATCTCTCGACACATCTCACGGTGTCTGTAAAACTCAGTAAAAAAGAGCAAGCCACCGGTGACTAGGGTGAGCCAAAGGTAAAACTTTGGGATGTTTGTTAAGTCTGGTAAAAGATACGAGCAGAGGAAAACAGCAGCTCCAACTTGATGTGTAGCTCGTAATGCATAACCTAACCAAAGCATCCATATGGGGCGTCGTACTACTCGTCCAAGATCAGCCTTTTTGTCGTTATCCCGAAGGGTATTCATTAAAGACAGAGTTCCTTTACTGTGGGTTATTAAGGTGATCTATAATATCTTGTAACTCTTTTTCATTAAACGTATAGCTTTCTCTACAAAATTCACAGTTTACTTGGGCACCACCTTGTTCTTTGAGTAAGTTTTTCAGGTCTTCTGTCCCCAATGAAAAAACAGCTTGTTCCATTTTTTCACGGCTACAACTACAATTGTATTCAAGTTCAGTTGTAGTTGTTTCTTTGTGTGGTGTATTGGAAAAGAGTTTAGAAAGAATATCTTTTGGTGTTTGTCCATCCAGTAACATGGACGAAACAGGTGGCATAGTAGCAATGATTTTTTCCATAGATTCAATCAGTTCCTCATCTGCAGGTGGAAGTGATTGAACTAAATAGCCGCCAGAGGCACCAATAGTACCATCGGGGTTAAGTTGAATACTTAAAGCAACTGCTGAAGGAACTTGTTCTGAGGATGTAAGATAGTATGCGACATCTTCTCCAATCTCACTGGAGATAAGATGAGTGGTTCCCTGATAGCGCTGTTTCATGCCAATGTCTTTTGTTACAGTTAAAAGACCTGCTTTACCAATTCCCCCTGCAACATCAATAAGGCCATCCTTTAAGGGTAATTCAGCATGTGGATTTGCAACATAGCCGCGGCACCATCCAGCAGGAGATGCCTCTGTAATAATTTTGCCAATGGGGCCGTTGCCTTCAAATTTGAGTTGTACAAACTGCTCTCCTTTCATAAGAGCACCCATCAAGATGGAGGCTGTGAGGGCACGACCAAGTGCAACGGCTGCAAGTGGGCCTACGTCGTGTTTTTTGCACGCCTCATTGACAAGATGTGTAGTATCGCAACCTATGGCGAAGGTCTTGCCTGATTCTGAAATAATTCTGGTTAAAATATCTGACATAATTTAATTAATATTTTGTAGCTACAACATCACGGGTTTCTCGTGCAATTGCTAGTTCTTCATTGGTAGGAATAACCCAGATATCAGTTTGACTATCATTGGTACTAATCTTCAAAGGTTCTTTTGCTCTTTGTTTATTACTCTCTTTGTCAAGAATAGCACCAAAATGTTCAAAGCCAATGAGACTTTTCTCACGAACAATGTCATCATTTTCACCAATACCTGCGGTGAATATAATGGCATCAACGCGGCCAAGGACAGCCATGTACGAGCCTATATATTTTTTAATTTTGTAAGTCTGTACATCAAGGGCGAGTTTTGCCCGTTCATTACCATTTTCAATTGCGCTATGGATATCCCGCATATCATTCATGCCGCACATACCCTTGAGACCAGATTCTTTATTAAGAACACGGTCAATATCTTCAACACTCATTTTGTTGTTACGGTGAAGAAAAGCGGTGATTGCAGGATCTATATCACCACTACGTGTACCCATCACAAGACCTTCAAGAGGGGTGACGCCCATGGAGGTGTCAATTGCTTTACCATTTTCTACAGCAGTCATTGAGCAACCATTACCAAGGTGGATGGTTATTAAATTGCAATCACTGACAGGCTTTTGGGCAAGCTTGGCATATTCACCAGTAATGAACTTATGGGAGGTACCATGAAAACCATATCGTCTTACACGATGCTCTGTATAAAATTCGTAGGGCAAAGCGTAAATGTGGGCATGAGGAGGAATAGTTTGATAAAAGGCTGTATCAAATATTGCAACATGTGGAACGGTGTCGAAAAACTCTTGAGCAACATGGATTCCATCAAGACCGGCCGGGTTATGAAGTGGAGCTAGTGGAACCATGTCCTCAATGGCTTTAATAACTTCATCGGTAATAATTGTAGGTGCATGAAAGGCTTCTCCACCATGAACCACTCGATGGCCAACTGCAGTAAGTTCACTTTTATCAGCCATTACAGCTGCAGTTTTATTCGTAAGTAGCTCCGTTGCAGTATGCATTCCCTGTCGGTGATCGCTAATAGACTGACACATTTTAACTTGATATTCGTTGTCAGTACCAGGGCGAAAAGTACATTTTATGTTATCTGCGTCTCCTTGGGATTCACCTATACGTTCAACAAGGCCACTTGCAAGAACAGTCTCATCCTGCATGTCAATTAATTGGAACTTGATCGACGAGCTACCGGAATTAATAATTAGTATTTTCATTGTGTTAACTCGGTGTAAAGTTACTTATTTTGTTTTTCTACTTGGGCCTGGATTGCGGTAATTGCAACAGTGTTGACAATATCTTCAACTGTACAGCCACGAGAGAGATCGTTTACTGGTTTGTTGAGACCCTGTAAGATAGGGCCAATCGCAATGGCGCCTGCCGCTCGCTGGACAGCTTTATATGTATTGTTACCTGTATTAAGATCCGGGAAGGTAAATACAGTTGCTTTACCGGCTACTTTTGAATTTGGTAACTTGGTTCTTGCTACAGCAGGATCAATTGCAGCGTCATACTGGATTGGCCCTTCCAAAGGAATATTTAGATTACGTTCTTCAATGAGTTCTTTGGCAATAGCCGTTGCTTCAATAATCCGTTCAACGTCTTCCCCTTTCCCTGAAGAACCAGTTGAGTAGGAAAGTAGTGCAACTTTTGGATCAATACCGAAGATGCGGGCTGTTTCTGCTGAACTAAGTGCAATTTCAGCAAGTTGTCGACTGTTTGGGTTAGGGTTAACAGCGCAATCACCATAAACAAGAACCCTGTCACTTAGACACATTAAGAAAACAGAGGAGACAATAGATGTTCCGGGTTTTGTCTTGATAAATTCAAAGGCTGGGCGGATTGTGTGAGCGGTAGTGTTTTCAGCACCAGAAACCATGCCATCAGCATATCCTTTGTGAACCATCATGGTACCAAAGTAGGTAGGGTCGGTCATGCGGTCATGGGCAATCTCTTCAATCATTCCCTTATGAGCACGGAGCTTGACATATTCTGCTGTAAAATCTTCTAAGAGATTACTCTGCATTGGATCAATTATTTCAACCCAACGCATATCCATGCCACAGGCAGCGGCTCTATTTTTAACTTCCTGCTCTGGGCCAAGAATCGTTAAATTTGCAACGCCTCGTCGCAAAAGAATATCAGCAGCTCTTAAGATTCGTTCACTGGTGCCTTCGGGAAGAACTATACGCTGTTTATCAACAGCAGCTTTCTCCATAAGTGCATATTCAAACATCTTTGGAGTAATTTTAGTTGGACAGGTTGATACAAGATGTTCTGTGAGTTCTAATGTGTTGACGTTACTAGAAAAGCTTCCAAGTGCTGTGGCTATGCGTTGCCCATCTTTTGCCTGAATGTGACCATACAGTTCATTGAGTCGCATTATTGTTTCGTAAGTGTGGGTAGAAACTGAGAGGATTGGTACTGGTGGACCGCTCCAGCCTTCAATAAGACGCATGACATTAGGTGAGGGGTGCATGTTTCCGGTTAAAATAATTCCTGAAATATCTGGGTAGGTTGAAGAGAGTCTCGATGTAAGGCTGGATAAAATAATATCGGATCGATCGCCGGGTGTAATAACAAGACTTCCCTGTTTGAGGTAACTTAGAAAGTTACCAATTTGCATTGCTGCAACCACATAGTCTCCGACTAAAGAAGTCATGTTTTGATCACCATAGAGTACTTGGGCGTCAAACCATTTCTTTACATCATCAACAGACGGACTTGAAAGCTCGGTATTTTCAGGGATCAGATAAAAAGGGATACGAGAGAGAGCTCTGTTTTTCTTTTGTATTTTACGTACGATATCCTGTGGAATTTCAGAAGAGGCTCTATTAATAATACATGTGGCGATTGCGAGTCCTTTCTCCAGCATAGTGTCGATTGATAGCTGGGTTGCTCTAAGGATATCTTTTTCATTCTTTTTTCTGCCGGAAAGTACCAATAGAACTGGTGCACCAAGATTTGAGGCAATGTCAGCGTTTATTTCAGCCTCAAACGATGTGTCGGGCCCTCGAAAATCAGTCCCTTCACATAGGATAAAGTCGTAATCATTTTCAAGCTCTTTATATTTTTTTAGAATGAGGTCATGTAACTCATCCTCACGACCCGAGTTAATGAACTCATATGCCTTATGTAGAGTACAACCATATGTTTCTTCGTAGGACTGCTCCAGTTCAAAATGTTCGAGGACTAGACTGATATCAGGATCTTCATCACCAGGGTCTGTGTCACTAATAATTGGACGAAAAAAGGCAACTTTATGGATTTCTTTGAGAAGCATCTGCATAACACCAAGAATAATGACAGACTTGCCGCTTCTTTCTTCAGTCGCTGTTATGTACAGGTTTTGTGGCATGTTTTTTCACCTTAGCTGTGCGGTAATTTTAGCAAATTTGTGTACAGTTACCTTTTACTACTTTGGAGGAGAGTGTCAACTAGATGTTGGACGTCAAGCCTCAGTTTTATTGATTTGTAAGTCCAAAATACATGAACAGTGAACCTATAAGAACCTGTTTATAGGTTATCAGAGAGGAGGGGATGAGTTCAAGCTTGATTGAGTTCTGCTTGACTGGTCAAAATTATAAGTGAGATAATGTATTCTTGTTGTTCGTTTGTAATATTGGTAAACATCGCTCCAAAACGATTGTCTTTCGCCCATCTGATCTTTGCTAAAAAGTTGAATGTTTCATCTTTACCATCTTTGGTCTTTAACGAAAAAATAACAGATATTTCCGTACCTATATCTGGTGGTGATTCTGTTGCTACAATGCCAACGCCTCCAATAGAAAGGTCGTGAATAAAAGCGGATAATGATGATGTGCCAAAGGAATAATCAATTGGGTGTTGATAGAGAAGAAATCGTACAGATTTCCTAGGGGAGGCTTTTTTTAACTTTATTTCAGCGTCTTCAAAACTTGAGACATAGTTTGGTTTATACCCTTGAATTCGAGTAGCAATGTTTAACATCTGTCTAAGAAAAAATGAACTTTGAGGCATTATGCGAACAATCGTCCGAACTTTACTGGCAATCAGAAAGGAAGTAATTTTTTTTACCGTTGAGATTGTATTGAGTCTGGCTAGTTTACACTTTGAATAATCAGCAATAACATCAAAATTTTCTTGTAGATCAGCAACACAAAAACGTATATCTGTATAAAAAGAATCAAGTTCCTTTTTATTTATACAGTCGTTGAAAGTTAAAAGAAGTCTGTTCTTTGGAATATCAGTTGACGCTATTAGTTTTTTTCTGCTCATTT
>PPCM01000437.1_pt1 | contig 39724 bp, 36 predicted proteins | sample 1555541 | NCBI WGS metagenome assembly PPCM01 (sample SAMN05284479, study PRJNA326546) | Marine sediment metagenome, whole genome shotgun sequencing project. | isolation source: marine sediment | place: Germany: Wadden Sea | collected 2012-09-05
TGTCCAAGTCTGATCTGATCGTCGGCCTCGATGTCGGCACCACCAAGATCTGCGCAGTAGTTGGGGAAGCGACTGCAGACGGAGTCGATATTGTCGGTATCGGCACAGCACCGTCCACAGGTCTTCGCAAAGGCGTGGTGGTAAATATCGAACAGACAGTTCAGTCCATCAAGAAAGCTCTTGAAGAGGCTGAGCTCATGGCCGGATGCGAAATCCGTTCTGTCTACGCAGGCATTGCGGGCAGCCACATCAAAGGGTTCAACAGCCACGGCGTTATCGCCGTTAAAGGCGGAGAAGTAACCCAGAAAGATGTAGATCGAGTAATAGACGCAGCAAAAGCAGTAGCTATTCCGCTCGACAGGGAAGTAATTCACACCCTGCCACAGGAATACATTGTTGATGATCAGCGCGGCATTGCCGATCCACTAGGCATGGCAGGTGTGCGCCTTGAAGTAAAAGTGCACATCGTTACCGGTGCTGTTACATCGGCTCAGAATATCATTCGATCCTGCCACCGTTCAGGACTGGATGTTTCAGACATTGTTCTTGAATCACTGGCTTCAAGCAAAGCTGTTCTTTCAGAAGAGGAAAGAGAGATCGGTGTTGCGATTGTTGATATCGGAGGCGGAACAACCGACCTCGCTATCTTTGCCAACGATTCAATCAAGCATACTTCCGTTATCGCCCTAGGCGGTAACAACTTGACTAACGACATTGCTTTCGGACTTAGAACACCCATGGGTTCTGCGGAACAGATCAAGGTGAAATACGGAACAGCACTCACCGACCTCGTCACCACTGACGAGACCATTGAAGTGCCTTCTGTTGGGGGACGGGATCACCGCAAGATGTCCAAGAGGGTTCTCGCTGAAATCTGCGAACCTCGCTGTGAAGAAATCATGGCGCTGGTGGATCAGGAATTAGTACGCAGCGGCTACAAAAATATGATTGCAGCCGGAGTTGTACTTACAGGCGGAACTTCACTTGTGGACGGGATGCAGGAACTTGCTGAGCAGATTTTCGATCTGCCGGTCCGTATCGGCTATCCCGCAGGAATGGGTGGATTAAAGGATGTTGTCAACAGTCCCAAATTCGCCACAGCAGTGGGACTGCTCATGTTCGGCGCGGAAAAAGAAGGCAGCTCAGAGCAGGTTTTCCGTATTCGCGACGAAAATGTTTTCAACCGCATTCTGGGCAGGATGCGTAAATGGTTCACAGACATCGCATAAGGCAGGCGATGTTTGTGGAGGCCTTTTCCTACTCCGATCTGGGAAAAGTTGAAATTAACGGAAGTTAAACAGGGGAATTATTATGATGATGGATTACATGGAAATTGAAAACGACGGTCACGCAAAGATCAAGGTTATCGGTTGTGGTGGTGGTGGCGGTAACGCTATCAACAATATGATTCAGTCTGCACTCTCCGGTGTGCGCTTTATCGTGGCTAACACCGATGCACAGGACATCAACAAGTCCCTCGCCGAATACAAAATCCAGCTCGGCGACAAACTGACCAAAGGCCTCGGCGCAGGAGCCAACCCCGACGTGGGTAAAAATGCAGCCCTTGAATCCGTTGACCAGATTCGCGAACTCGTAAGCGACTGCGACATGGTCTTCGTAACCGCCGGTATGGGTGGCGGAACCGGAACAGGCGCAGCACCCGTTATTGCAGAAATTGCAAAAGAAGCAGGTGCGCTGACTGTTGCAGTTGTAACCAAACCTTTTTATTTCGAAGGCAAACGCAGACTGTTGCAGGCCGAAAAAGGCATTGAGGAACTCAAAAGTGTTGTTGATTCCATCATCACTATTCCCAATGACCGTCTGCTCCAGCTTGCCGCTAAAAAAGCAGCTTTCTCCGAAATGCTTAAAAAAGCTGACGAAGTCCTTTACTACGGCGTCAAGGGTATTGCCGACCTGATCACCGTTCACGGTCTGATCAACCTTGACTTCGCTGACGTACAGGCTGTTATGTCCAGCTCCGGTCTTGCCCTCATGGGTACCGGTATCGCACGGGGTGAAAACAGAGCTCGTGAAGCAGCCATGAAGGCTATCACCAGCCCGCTGCTCGAAGATGTTTCCATTGAAGGCGCTAAAGGCGTACTCATCAACATCACCTGCTCCCCTGACATGACCATCGACGAAGTCAGTGAAGCAGCAAACATTATTTATGAAGAAGCGCATGAAGAAGCACAGATCTTCTTCGGTACTGTTTTCGACGCAGAAGTCGGCGACGAAATGCGCATTACCGTTATCGCTACCGGAATCGACAGTGCAGTTGAGGCGGCAGTGCCCACACCTGTTGAGCAGCCGTCTTTCGGTCAGCCCCAGCGCCCTAACCTCACTCCCAGAGGCATGGCCCCAAAGAAAGAGGAAACCACCAACGTACGCCAAATGGGCAGCGCCCACGCAGAAGAAGACCGCTCCATCCCAGCTTACCTGCGCCACACTGCGAGTAAGCCAGCTGAAGCGGCAGGAGCCGCCGAACCTGTTCAGCTCAAGCCCAAACAGGCAGCTAACTCCGGTGGAGAAGAATTCATCTTCCATGAAGACGACGACTTCGAAGTACCGACCTTCATCCGCAAGCAGGCTGACTAACAACTGCTTGCAATGAATATAAAACGGAAACAGTACGGACCTGACAGTCCGCACCGGAAATAATCCATGCCCGTGACTGAAGAATTCTTCTATTACGGTAAGGAAGAACCCTCGCCCGAAGAAACAGGAGGCCGTCTGCCCACGGCACTTGTCTTCCCAGGGCGAAAGGGGTCTGCACTCTCAACCTTAGGTTGGCAGGCTGTATACCGCCTGCTTGCCCCGGATGGGGAGTTGGCAGTGGAGAGGTTCTTCCTTGGCGAACCGGGTAAACCGTCTGTTTCCATGGACAGTGATAAAAAACTGTCCGAGTTTCCCCTGATCGGTTTCAGCATCAACTTTGAGGAGGAGTACCTCCATCTGGTCAGGATGCTGAAAGATTCGGGCGTTCCGCCGCTTGCAGCGGAACGCCCGGACTTCCCGCTGGTCATGGGGGGAGGTCCTGTAGCGTTTATTAATCCCGCCCCCATCGCCCCATTCTTTGATTTCTTCTGGGTGGGCGAAGCGGAAATGGGCTTAAAGGACATTTGCCTTGAACTGAAACAGCACATCTACAACGGGGGAAATAAGAAAGAATTTCTGGAGCTGATCAAAGACCGGGATGGGGTTTACGTTCCCGGCATGACCAAGGGACAGGTGCGCAGGGCTGTGCTGCCTCCCGGACCTATTGACGAAGGTCACGGAGTCCCTCTTTTGAGTGATCCGGCATACTCATGTTTTATCAGCCCGGAAGCGGTTTTCAAAGATATGTTCCTGGTGGAAGTCAACCGCGGTTGCCCATACGGCTGCCGGTTTTGCGCTGCCGGATATATCTATCGACCGCCACGCCACGCATCCATTGACCAGCTCAAAAAAATAGTGGAACTAGCCGACCCGCCTAAGGTGGGACTGGTGGGTACTGCCCTCACTGACTGGCCGGATCTGATTCCCTACATTGAGTGGCTTAAGAAACGTAAAACCAAATTTTCCCTGTCATCCGTTCGTGCCGACGGACTGACAGAAGAACTTCTCGATATCCTGCGCGCTTCAGGGGTACGCACCGTAACCCTTGCCCTTGAAGGAGCCAGTAAACGGTTGCGCGATGCTGCCAGCAAAAATCTCGAAGAAGAGGACTTCCTGCGCGCCGTGGAACTTTGCGCCGCGAAAGGAGTCAATCATTTACGCGTATACGTAATCGTGGGTTGGCCCGGTGAGACCGACGAAGATTACGACGAACTTGCCCTCATGCTCGAAAAAATGGATGAGGCCCGCAAACGCGGTCAGGGCAAAAAGAAAAAACAATTCATGCGCATCACTTTCGGTGCAAGCTGCCTAGTACCAAAACCATGGACTCCGCTTCAATGGGCGCCCATGCCTTCCGAAAAAGATCTCAAAGCTATCCTTTCCAAAGTCAAAGGACTAACCAAAAAGTTCAAAGGGATGGCCTTTTCCGGGGATAATCCCTTTCAAGCCCGATTGCAGGGAATGCTTTCCCGTGGCGATGAATCGCTGGCGGAGTTTATAACCTATGCCGCCGAGAACGGTGGCTGGAAAAAGGCATCAAAGTTCTGCAAAGGTGATCACCAACGTTTCATCGACCAACCGCTGGATAAAGACAGCACCCTGCCTTGGGATTTTATCGATACCGGAGTTAAAAAATCCTACCTCTGGCGCGAATGGCAGCGTTTTCAGAAAGCGCAAAAGACGCCCGTCTGTCCGCCCAACGGCTGTGCTGACTGCAAAAGCTGCGGGATGTTCCAGTGGATGGAAGACGCTTAACGCCTCTTGCACTTATGTGCAAAAGATTTGCACAAGCATCCTGATTTAAGACTGATATCTTTCTTGTAGACTCCCTTCCACCTGAAATAACTCTCTTTGCACATCAATTGCATACCTTTACGGTATAGAATTTTTCAAAGGAGAGTTTTCATGAAAAAATTGATTTTACTTCTGGGGCTTTTACTGCTGCCGGTGAACAGCGTAGCCGGGATGGAGGTGGGGGACAAAGACCTGACCATTCCTCTCAACGAAGTTAGCGACGGTAAAGCTCATTACTATGCAATAGATCTGGACGGTAAAGAAATCCGTTTCTTCGTTGTCCGCAGCAAGGATGGAATAATCAGAGCCGCATTCGATGCCTGTGATGTCTGCTACAAATCCAAAAAAGGATACTCACAGCAGGGTGATTTCATGGTCTGCAATAATTGCGGCATGCGCTTCCATTCCACACGTATCAATGTAGTTAAGGGCGGCTGCAATCCTTCACCGCTGCAAAGGCGGACTGAAGGCGAGAATCTCATAATTTCCCTTGATGCGGTCCGCTCCGGGGCCATCTACTTCTAAGGAGCTTTGCGAATGAATCTATTTACCATTCCTCTGCGCAACCTTGGTCGCAGACCCCTGCGCACCATTCTGCTCTGCGCGGTTTTCACCATCGGAGTTATGTCGGTGGTCTCCATCCAGCTGCTTTCAACAGTTGTGGGTAACAGTCTTGAAGAGAAAATGAGTAAATTCGGGGCCAACATACTGATAACCCCAAAGACTGAGTCTTTGTCCGTAAGTTATGGAGGACTGGACCTCGGCAATGTGGCCTACGGTTCCCATGAACTTGACGGAGCACCGGTACTTAGGGCCGTGCGCGGTATTGAACTGAAGGAAAGGCTCAGCGCAGTTGCACCTAAATTTGCCGCAATCTCGAAAGTTAAAGACCAGCAAGTGGCAGTCGTCGGAGTCAGCATGGCTGACGAGTTGAGTATCAAAACCCACTGGTATCCGCTGGGACGTTTTCCGGAAAAGCAGAATGAAATTATCATCGGATTCAATGCCGCCGCCAAACTTGGTTTTCAGCCCGGAGACACCCTTGAAATTGAAGGAAACAATCTGCTAATAGCCGGAATCCTCGACCCTACAGGAACTGAGGATGACAACGTAATTTTCATGGATATCGACCTGCTGCGTAACAGTGTAGGACGTCCCGGAGCCGTACATTTTATCGAAGTTGCAGCCCTCTGCGCCGGATGTCCCATTGATGAAATAGTGCAGCAGATTTCGGGAGCAGTTCCCGGTGCTGAAGTTAAAGCATTACAGCATGTGGTTAAGCAACGCATGTCGGCCATCGGCTTTGTGAACCAGATGGCCTGGACGGTCAGCGGCGTTATCCTGCTCACTGCCTGCTTCATGATCGGACTGTCCATTTTCTCGGCGGTTAACGAACGTAAAACAGAGATCGGCCTTATGCGTTCACTGGGATTCTCTACCAGCTCTGTGTTCTCCATATTCTGCCTTGAAGCCCTGCTCATGGGCTGCATCTCCGGAATACTGGGATACACTGGCGGCTTTTTTGCCAGCACAGAAATATTGCAGCGATTGAACATGGGCGAAGCTGAGATAGTATTTGATCCGCAGGCTTTCGGACTGACTTTTCTGGCTGTTGCCGGACTGGCATTCCTTTCGGCGACTATTCCTTCCCTGCGTGCCACCCGCGTTGATCCCTCACGAACCCTTGTTTCACTATAAGGACTTATCATGCTTAGAACCGAATCAATCACTCACAGCTATGGCGAAGGCTCCGCAGCGGTAACCGTACTGGAGGACGTATCCATCAACATTCCAGAGGGGGGCTTCACCTCAATCGTGGGCCGCTCCGGGTCCGGCAAATCGACCCTGCTCAGCGTCATCTCCAGCCTGCTGCGCCCGGAACAGGGTGAAGTATATTTCAAGGACCGCGAGATCACATCAATATCAGGCACAGAAACCGACAGGCTCAGGAAGGAAGAATTTTCCATCATCTTCCAGTCGCATCACCTGCTGCCCTATTTGACAGCCCATGAGAATGCGCTCCTGCCGTTTCTAGACCGCGTAGCTCCTGTAAGCAAGGAGCTTTTGCAGCGGGGATTGTATTGTCTCGAGCGGGTTGGTTTGCAAGGTAAGCAGGACCGTCTGCCGGGGCAGCTTTCAGGTGGGGAGCAGCAGCGGGTCGCCATTGCCCGGGCGTTGGTGAAATCGCCTTCCATTCTATTTGCGGATGAACCATGCGGAAGTCTGGACAAGAATACCGGCAATGAAATCATGGAAATTCTGCAGCAGCTTAACCGCGACGGACTGACCATTGCCATGGTCACCCATGACCGCATCCATGCCAGCATGGCCAAGGACACAATCTATCTGGAAGATGGCCGAAATATTTAGAAACATTAAGTTTCTATTGTGCATTTTAACATTATTTTTGCACAAGTTGTGCATCCTTGCGCAGCTATTTGCATTCTCCTTTTCAGACCTATTTGGTAGAAAACAAACCTATAATTCAAACAGTTTAGGAGTTTAGAAACTTTGGCACGGCTGATGCTCTAGAGGGATTAACGAGTTAGCAATAGTTTATTCGACTAATCCCAAGGAGAGCAATAATGAAAAAGAAAATCGTAATTCCCATCGTAGCAGTAATGGTCATGACTATGGCCGGAACAGCAATGGCCCGTGGCGGCAACAACCGAGGATACCAGAACGGACCCCGCCAGATATTCGAGCAGCTGACCCCGGAAAAGCAACAGGAAGTAAAAGCCATTTTCGAAAAACATCAGGATGAATTCCAGAACATCAGAACGCAGATGTGGGCCAAGCGCACCGAACTGAACGCACTGGTGGACTCCGGCAAAGCAGACCAAAAAACCATCACCAAGCTGGTTAAGGAAATGACCGACCTTAGAACAAAACGCTTTGGTCTCCGTAAGCAGGTCAATGATGAAATCGAAACAGCAACAGGAATTGCAATGCCAATGCGCGGATGTGGATTCGGCTTCGGAGGCCGTGACTTCGACGACGGTCCCCGCAATGGCCGCAGACACCACAATAACGACCGAGGATGCTGGAACTCCTAACCAGCCCCCCTCACCCTTAATTACATATATCTCATCATCCTGCGTAGATCAGACAGGTTCACTCCTTCCCCCTGTCAAGAGGAGGCCCCATCCCCGGGCCTCCTTTTTTATTTCCAGCAACAAGAACCTTTCATCCATCCGCCATCACTTCCTCTCTGCACACATTGCTTATGAACTGCACGTACGCATGCACTCTTGTGCAAATTAATGCACATCACCTTTGCACTTCACAACCAACAGACCACGCACCGCCAAAAGCAAACCATTGACTTTATTGACTTTAAGACTTTGGCACAGCTCATGCTTTATGAGAATTCGAGAGGGCAACAACTTTTAACCGCATCAGGAGATCATATGAACAGAAAAGCTCTTGTTCCCTTGATCGTCGTGCTGGTTCTGGCAGTTTCATCTGTCGCAATGGCACGGAACGGTTACCGGAACACTGGTTACCACAACGGTAACTGGGCTGCATATGAGCAGCTGACACCTGAAAAACAAAATCAGGTTCAGGATATCATCAAAAAATACGAATCTACTTTCCAGACCTTGAAAAGTGAACAGTGGGCAAAACACACTGAACTTAAAGCACTGGTGGATTCCGGCAAAGCCGACAAAGAAACCATCCATGCTCTGGTGCAGGAGCTTTCCCAAGTAAGGGATAAGCTCTACGCAGAACATAAAAAGATGGCTGATGAAATTGAAAAAGAGACCGGCCTGACCTTCCCCCCCATGGGGCAGGGATACGGTAAGGGCGGCAGAGGCTGCGGAAACTACCAGAGGGGCAACTGTCCTGCGGGTGGATGTCCCGGTCAGAGTTCCTAAAAACCTTAAATAACGTTCATCTACACATAATTACAGGAAAACGGGCAAAAAAGGAGGACTAACCGGTCCTCCTTTTTTTATTAAAACACTTCCAAGCGCGACCACATTTAAGCTATTCAGATCAGAGAAAAACAACAGGAGCTTAATATGTTCAGAAAAATTACTTCCCTAACCAGCTTTTTCTCTTTCATCGCACTGATTATCACCAGCATCGTTTTATATGTAGTTCCCCAAGGCAGGGTAGCCTACTGGGCGGATTGGACCATGTTGGGCCTCAGCAAAGAACAATGGGGCGACATGCACATCTGTCTGGGTGTACTTTTCCTTGTCATTTCCATCCTGCACATCTGGCTGAACTGGAAACTGATTCTCGCCTACTTGAAAAAAAAGGCCGGAGAAGCAAATTTCACATCCCCTGCATTTTTCGTCAGCCTGCTGCTTACACTTTTTGTTACCTTCGGAACCCTCGCCGGACTTCCGCCCATGGAACAGGTTCTGGAGTTCTGCCAATACTTCCAGGCTCAAGGGGAAGCCAAATATGGGACTCCTCCATACGGACACGCCGAACTCAGCCCGCTGGCAATTTTCTGCAAACGCACCGGGCTTGATGTTGAGAAAGCCGCTGCATCCATAAAAAAAGCTGGCTTTGAACTTGAATCTACCAAAGAGACAATCAAGTCCATTGCCAGCAAGGCCGGACTTACCCCCAAAGAGCTGCATGAATTAATCCTCAAAGACCAGCCGCAGCAGAACCCGGTCATAAATCAACCCGGCAGTGACTTAAAACAACACTCCGGGCAATCCGGTTCAGGGATAGGACGCATGAGCCTTGAAAAGTACTGTGCCGAATATAATCTGGACCTGAACACAGCCCTAGGCATCCTGCGGGAAAAGGGCGTGGTTGTTGACAAAAACACCCCCATAAAGGAAATTGCAGGGGCATTGGGACTGGACTCGCCACGCGCGATCAGCTCCCTTCTTAATCCTTAATCGACACACTTAATGGAACTAAGCTCAAAAAAATCACATAAACTGCCTCTTGCACTGGCCTTGCTGGCCTTGATTCTTCTCGGGGCCGGAAGTTTGTACCTCACATGGCACAACCTGCGTCAGATGCATCAGACAGTATTTGAACATATGCTGCTTTCAGCCCGCTCCATTGCTCGCGGGCTGGATATCCAGCTGGTGGAAGGCGCACGGCGTATGCGCTCTCCCGGGATGCACAACAGGCGCATGCCCGATAACCTCATGCCCGAAGCACGGGAGCTTTTCCGGGAAATGGTCGCTGAAGGCGATCTGCTCTATATCGCGCTCTATGGACCGGACCAGAAACCCATGCTGGTGGTGGAACAAAATCAAGACGGCAGTCCGATTTACACTCCACCGCCGTCACTTTTCAGTATGGTCACCAGAATGCGGGAATCCAGCACTCCGGTAATGATCAAGGGGAAAGCCGCTCTGCTCTACGGGACCGTGGGGCAGCCGATCCTCCAAAGGTTGTACGGACACAACAAACGCCAACGGGGATTCATGCCCCCGCCGGGAAAGGAAACCTACCTGCTGCTCGGCTTGAGCGCGGAGAAGCATCTGCGCCAGTTCAACCAGTACCGCAGGGCCGCACTGCTCCAGACCGGATATATTTTTCTGGCCGGACTGGTGCTCTGGCTGCTCGCTGTGGCCTATTTCCAGCGCAGGGAAGAAGGCAAGAAACTTACCCGGCTTGAACGTTTTCAGGCCAACCTGCTCGACAACATGCCTGACGGCCTGCTGACCCTTTCTCCGCAGGGCGCCATCCTGGCTGCCAACGGGTCAGCGCACACACTGCTGCAAAGCAATACGGATGAAGCTCTGGTGGGCAAAAACTGGAATGACTTTTCCTATGAATCCCTGCAGGACTTCAAACGGGGAGAAGTTATTTGGGAACATGTCCGTCTGGGCGGTAAAAACCTAGAACTAATACTCTTCCCCTACTTTGAAAGCAGGGCCGAAAAACGGACCATGATCATCATCCGTGACCGCACTGATATCGCCGGACTTGAAGAGGACCTTTACGAAGCACGTAGGCTGGCTTCAATCGGTTCACTGGCAGCCGGGGTAGCGCATGAAATCCGCAACCCGCTGAGTTCTCTGCGCGGATTCGCCCAGCTGTTTGCGGATAAGTTCAAAGACGAACAGCCCTACGGGACATACGCCACCACCATGCTCACAGAGGCAGACCGATTGAACCGGGTTGTGACCGACCTGCTCTACCTCTCCAAACCGCACGAGCTTAACCCGGAAATTCTGGACCTGCGCGAAATCTGCGATTCCATGCAGACTCTCATGGGTTTTGATCTTGAACATAAAGGAACACGGCTGCATTCTGAGCTGAACACAACCGAAGTCTACGCCGACCCGGACGGCATCAGGCAGGTACTGTTAAACCTGCTGGTCAACAGCCTTGATGCTGTACCGCAAAAGGACGGTTATATTTCCATAACTGCCGAAAGAACCGAGCACGGAGTATGGCTTAGTGTTTGTGATAATGGTTCGGGTATGCCTGAAGACATCCGCAAACACGCCCTTGAGCCATTTTTCACCGACAAGCCCAAGGGCACGGGCCTCGGCCTTGCCATTGTTAATACAATTATGCGCGGCCATAACGGACGGGTAACAATCTCCGCGCCGGAAGACAGAGAGAATCCGGTGGGAACCTGCGTAAAACTATTCTTCCCGACCATGCGTAATGAGGATAATGAATAATGAATGTATCAGGAAAAAACGTACTCATAGTTGACGATGAACCGTCACTGCGCATGCTTATCCGCGCCGTATTGGAAAGCGACGGCTGGACCGTGCACGAAGCACAGTCCGGAGAACAGGCCCTTGAAATCCTCCCCGGCCTGACCTTGAACGCAGCCCTGATCGACATGCGCATGGACGGCATGGACGGCATGACACTGCTCAAAGAATTAAACTCCGTCGTGCCCGGACTTCCGGTGATCATGCTTACTGCTTATGGTAACGTTAACTCCGCAGTTGTTGCCATGAAACACGGAGCCTTCGACTACCTGACCAAACCTGCTGATAACGAAGAGTTGAAAGCTGTCATGACCAAAGCACTCGACTACTCCCGTCTGGTAGACGAAAACGAAAAGCTCAAATCCGCAGCCGGAGCATGCGAAGAAATGATCGGCAGTTCACAAGGTATGCTCCATGTAAAGGATTTGATTGAACAGGCCGGACCTTCAGAAGCTACTATTCTAGTGCTTGGAGAATCCGGCACAGGTAAGGAACTTGTTGCCGAAGGTCTGCACCGCTCCAGTCTGCGGGCGGACAAACCGCTGATCAAGGTTAACTGTGCTGCACTTCCGGCAGATCTGCTGGAAAGTGAACTTTTCGGATACATGAAAGGAGCCTTCACCGGCGCAAATACAAACAAGCCCGGACGTTTTCAACTCGCCTCAGGCGGAACCCTTTTTCTTGATGAAATCGGGGAAATGGACCCGGTATTACAGGCCAAAATCCTGCGTGCATTGCAGGAGAAGGTAGTTGAGCCACTGGGCAGTGTTTCCCCAGTGGAAACCGACGTACGCATTATAGCAGCAACCAACCGTGACCTGAAAAAAGAAGTAGAAAAAGGAAATTTCCGTGAGGACCTCTATTACCGATTAAGTGTTCTCGAAATCCGCATCCCTCCCCTTAGAGAACGCGTAGGAGACCTTCCTTCGTTGGTAGCCTACCTGCTGGAAAAGCTGGGCCGGAAAAACAATAAGAAAGTACGGTCGGTAACACCCTCGTTCCTCGATGTTCTCAGCCGCTATGACTGGCCCGGCAACGTCCGTGAACTGGAAAACGTGCTTGAACGGGCCATTATTCTAAGCCGAAGTGAGGTACTCGGACCGGAACTTCTTCCCCCGCAGGTCCAAAATCCTGTCCCCCGGCAGACAGCACCCGAACCAGTCACGCAACAAGCAACTCCCGCTGCTCCACACCCGGCCCCGACAGCTGCCCCGGCTCCGGCAGCAGCAACACCGACCTTGGATGATGCCGAGCGTCAGGCCCTGATAACCGCCCTTGAAGCGAACCAGCACCACCGCGAGCGCACAGCGGATGCACTGGGTATCAGCCGCAGGACCCTGCAATACAAATTGAAAAAATACGGATTAACCCGCCGATAATCATTATTATCAGAATCTCTACAAAAAGTTCTGACAATAAGTTTTCAAGCTGACTGTGTTTGATCAGCATTTAAGCCCGGAAGCGCGTGTTTCCGGGCTTTTAATTAAATGGGAGCAATTATCCCTGATTATACCCATTCTCGCCCTCTTAGACCAATTAATCTAGTAAGACCTACCCACAGCTCAAAAACATTCCTAAAACAGCTCAAAAAGAGCCGCTTTCAAACAAAAATCAATCTTATTTGACATAGGCGCTTATTTTATCTAACCTTAAAATTCGAGCTTCATAAATTTTGAACTCGAGAGAAAGACTGCTCTGGCCTTCTTAACGCAGTCGTAACAATCAACTGAAGTGAGTTTTTACTTTCCACGTAAACAGCTTTTACAAACTGTACTTACACAATGTAAAAACCATACTTTTAAAAAACAACATCAAACACAACTACAACAAACCAACACTGCATAAACAAATGCACTCGAAACAACAGTACTACATCAAAACGACCGGCACGCCCGTTCAGGAAATCAACCCCAATTCCGCCCCGGAAAAAATCCCTCTCCTCTTTCTCCCGACTCTCATCAGCTTACTTTCTTAATAATTTTCACCTCCTTTCATGAAACAGGAGGGATGTGTTTAGTTTTACTTAACGGAGACGTCATGGAAAAAATCAGAGTTGAAAATCTCTATAAAATCTTTGGCAGCAATCCCAAGAAGATCATTCCTATGCTCGAAAAGGGTGCAACCAAAGATGAAATTATGGAAAAAACCAAACACGGTGTGGGCGTTAACAACGCTTCATTCAGTGTTGAAGAGGGTGAAATCGTTGTGGTCATGGGTCTTTCCGGTAGCGGAAAATCCACCCTTGTCCGTTGCATCAACAGGCTAATCGACCCCACCGGGGGCAAAATATTCATTGACGGTGAAGACATCACCACCTTGAATATAAACAAACTACGCAAAATTCGTCTGGAAAAACTGGGTATGGTTTTTCAGAATTTCGCACTTTTTCCGCATCGCACAGTTCTCAAAAACACTGAATACGGGCTGGAAATCGCAGACACCGACCCTGAAACCCGCAGACAGAAAGCCATGGATGCCCTTGAACTGGTAGGCCTCAGCGGCTGGGAAGATTCTTTCCCTGATCAGCTCTCCGGCGGCATGCAGCAGCGCGTGGGGCTGGCCCGCGCCCTGGCTCTTGACCCGGACATTCTGCTTATGGACGAGGCCTTCAGCGCACTGGACCCGCTTATTCGCCGCGACATGCAGGATGAGCTTATCAACCTGCAGGAACGCATGCACAAAACCATCGTCTTCATCAGCCATGATCTCGACGAAGCTCTTAAGCTCGGCGACCGCATTGTACTCATGAAAGACGGTGAGATCGTGCAGGTAGGAACACCTGAAGAAATCCTCACCGAACCTGCCACTGAATATGTGCGCCGCTTTGTGGAAGACGTTGATATCACCAAGGTCCTCACCGCAGAATCGGTGATGAAAAAAATCGATGCCGTGGCTTACATCAAGACTGACGGCCCCAGAGCTTCTCTGCGCAAAATGCGTAAAAACAATATCTCAAACCTCTTTGTGCTTGATGAAAAGCACAAGCTCATCGGCATGCTCAACGCTGTAGACTGCGCCAAGCTGGTTGAACAGGGCGGCAAGGATATCAAAACGATTATGCATACCGACCTGCAGGCAGTTGACCTTGATTGCCCCGCACAGGAACTGTTCAACATCATGCAGGACCGCACACTCCCCCTTCCGGTCATCAATACGGAAAACAAACTGAAAGGTGTTATCGTACGCGGCACACTGATCGGTGCCCTTGCAGAAAGAGGAGGTAACTAGAATGAATGTCCCACGCATTCCCATAGGGGATACGATCGAAGCGTTTATTGATTTTCTGGTGGAACATTTTTCATTTGCCACCAAGGCTTTTTCAGCTGTTCTTGAAGCAGGGCTGGATGTGGTCGAAGGAGCCATGAAGGCCTGCCCGCCGTGGATGTTCATCATCATTGTGGCGGCCATCACCCTGCGGCTGACCAAAAGTAAAAGAACGACCATCTTCTCCATAGCCGGACTGCTTCTGATCTGGAACATGGGCTTATGGAAAGCCACTGTCAGCACCATTGCGCTGGTTATTGTCGCCACTCTGCTGGCGCTCATGATCGGTATTCCAATCGGGATTTTTGCGGCCATGAACAAGCACGTCAACCGGGTAGTAATGCCGGTTCTGGACGTGATGCAGACCATGCCCGCATTTGTCTACCTCATCCCGGCCATTCCGTTTTTCGGACTGGGCAAGGTAGCAGCCATATTCTCAACAATCATATTTGCCATGCCGCCATCCATCAGGCTGACCTGCCTCGGGATCAAGCAGGTTCCTGAAGATCTTGTGGAATGCGCTGAAGCATTCGGCTCAAACCGCTGGCACAGACTTTTCAAACTTGAACTGCCTATCGCCACCCCGACAATTATGGCCGGGGTCAACCAGACAGTTATGCTGGCTCTTTCCATGGTAGTTATTGCGTCCATGATCGGGGCCAAGGGACTCGGCGGTGAAGTCTGGAAAGCTATCCAGAGACTTCAGATGGGCAAAGGTTTTGAGGCCGGTATCGGCATTGTTATCGTCGCCATGATCATGGATCAGGTGCTCCAGAAAATCGGATCCGGCAAGAAATAACCGGACCACAACAAAATAAGGAGACTTAGAAATGAAAAAGTTTTTAGTTCTTACGCTCGCAGCGCTGCTCTTCGCAGCATTCAGCACATCAGCTTTCGCAGGGGATAAAAAAGTAAAGCTGGCTTACGTCGAATGGGACTGCGCAACAGCTACTACCAACGTTCTCAAAGCCGTTATCGAAGAACGCCTCGGCATGGAATGCGAAGTCATCCCCGTTGCCGCAGCTGCCATGTGGCAGGCTGTAGGAACCGGCGATGTTGATGGTCTGGCAACTGCATGGCTGCCCGTAACCCACGCAGACTATCTGAAAAGAGTGGAGAAAAAAGTTGTCGATCTCGGCCCCATTGTTTCCGGTGCTAAAATCGGCTGGGCTGTACCCACTTACGTTGAGGTGGATTCAATTGCCGATCTCAACAAATATGCAGACAAATTCGACGACAAAATTATCGGCATCGATCCCGGTGCAGGCCTGATGCGTCTTTCTGAAGAAGCCATGGAAAAATACGGCCTCGACAAATTTGAACTCATGGAAGGCTCCGGCGCAACCATGACCGCAGCACTGGCCAACGCCATCAAGAACAAAGAATGGGTTGTTGTTACTGCTTGGTCCCCGCATTGGATGTTCGGCCGCTGGGATCTCAAATACCTCAAGGACCCCAAGAAAGTTCTCGGCGAATCCGAAACAATCAACACCATCGTACGCAAAGGTCTCGATAAAGACATGCCCAAGGTGTACTCTTTCCTCGATAAATTTGCATGGAAAGACGCAGGCCAGCTGCAGATGGTTATGGCCTGGAATCAGGAAAAAGGTGCTGACCCTTATGAAAACGCAAAGCGTTTCATCAAGGAAAACAAAGCACAGGTCGACTCCTGGCTCAAATAAAACGGCTCAGTCTGACTTAACGATAAAGCCCCGGCAGGTTTCCACCTGCCGGGGCTTATTATTTTATTTGCGCGAAGCTTCCCATCACACATCTTTTAATATATTATAAAACTAAGTAATCCATTGAAATCCAAGGCGGTTGACCATGACTGATCATATTCCGATTCCAGAAGAATTCGTCCACAAGGCCACTGCATTAATGGAGGACCGTTTCATCCGCACCGATCGGGAACAACCGGTCATGGCTACACTTTTTGAACTTGGTGTGGAGCATGTCGCCCGGGATCTCATGGAAAACCCGGAGCTTTATAAGCCGCAGGCCGAGTTACCCATGCCCACCAGAAAATTCGACAAGGTGGACCCGATTTCGCTCATGCGCACCGAGATCAAACTGCCATCCCTGCCGCAGGTTTTTATTGAGATGCGTCAGGTTATCAACGATCCGGCAAGCTCTGCATCCGACCTTGCCAAAGTTATCTCACGCGATACAGCACTGTCCGCTTTTCTGCTGCGTATGGTGAATAGTGCATTCTACAATTTTCCGGCCCAGATCGACACCATCTCACGGGCGGTGGCCGTAGTGGGAACCAACCAGCTTTCCACCCTTGCTATGGGAACCTCGGTCATGGATATGTTCAAAGGTCTTCCAGCAGATATCATCGATCTTGAACTTTTCTGGCGGCACAGTTTCGCCTGCGGGATAATCGCCAGCCAGCTTTCCAAGACCTTCAAGCAAGGCACACCGGAAAAATGCTTTGTAGCCGGCCTGCTGCACGACATAGGACGCCCGGTGCTGATGATGGCCCTGCCGGAACAGGCTATCGCAGCCACCGCAATTTCACGCCACAAGAAAGCACTTATGTTCAAGGCCGAGCGGGTGGTAACAGGCTTTGACCATTCCGAACTGGGCGGCATGCTGCTGCGTAAGTGGAATCTGCCTTTCTCGCTGGTTAATGCAGTGCTCAACCATCACAATCCGTCAAAGGCAGCCAAGTCTCCTGAAGCCCTTTACGTATATTTCGCCAACGTCATCGCAAAAGCCATGGGCGTAGGCGGCAGCGGCGATTTCTTCGTCCGCAACGTGAACAATGAGAGATGGGAAAAAAACGGTCTGACACCGGACAAACTCCGCAAGATTGATGCTGAACTGGGGCCGATTCTTGATGACGCATTCTCCATTCTTAAAAACATGGCAGCTTAGCGATAATACTATAAAGCAACAGTACTTCATCATACGGACACAAAAACAAGCATCCCATAAAACACATAAAACGAGTACTCACGGGTTTGACAAGGCTGTTTAAAGAAAGTACTTGAGCGGGCATAGCAAACGGAGGATTTACCATGCTCGATAAAGTCGAAGCCGCTCTTAACAAGGTCAGACCTCTTCTTCAGGCTGACGGCGGTAACGTAGAACTCGTTGAGGTAACAGACAAAGGCATCGCCAAAGTGCGCTTGCAGGGAGCCTGTAAAGGTTGCCCCATGTCCCAGATCACCTTGAGAAACGCCATTGAGCGTACTCTGCTCAAGGAGATTCCCGAGCTCAAAGGCGTAGAGCCAGCCGAATAATATTAATCCGGCCGGAGCATGCTCCGGCCGGTTGGCAAAAAAGACACAAGAACTAAATAAGTTCAGCAAATATAATACCGCCCTCAGTTGGCGGATTTTTTAGTTTTCACTTCCCGAAGCAATTCCAAAGCAAGTAGCGAAGCCTTGTTCAAGAGGTTTGGGATTATTAAACCCTTTTCATAGGATTTAAGCCGTCGGAGGCGAAATCTTTTAAAATAAAGCGCGACAGCGCATCATAATAATTTTTCAGGAGACTACATCATGGCTAAGACTGTAACCAGATTCGCGCCCAGTCCGACCGGACATTTGCACATTGGTGGAGCACGCACCGCACTTTTCGCATGGCTTCTTGCCAAGCACGACGGCGGCGACTTTGTTCTGCGCATCGAAGATACCGACCGTGAACGTTCCAAGCAGGAATACACCGACGCTATCCTTGATTCCATGAAATGGCTGGGCATGGATTGGAGTGACGATCCCGTGTACCAGAGCGACCGTTTCGATCTCTACAACGGCTACATCGACCAGCTGCTGGACGAAGGCAAAGCCTACTGGTGCGAATGCACTCCCGAACAGGTTGACGCCATGCGCGAGAAAGCCATGAAGGAAAAACGCAAGCCCAAATACGACGGTTCCTGCCGCGAGAAGAATCTCGGCCCCGGCGAAAACAGGGTTGTACGCTTCAAGGCTCCCCTTGATGGCCGCACATCTTTCACCGACATGATCAAAGGCCCCATCAGCGTGGAAAACGCCGAGATGGACGACATGATCCTGCGCCGCAGCGACGGTTCCCCGACCTACAACCTCGCAGTTGTCGTTGATGACCACAGCATGGGCGTTACCAGCGTTCTGCGCGGCGATGACCACGTTAACAACACCCCGCGCCAGATCCAGATTTACCAAGCTCTCGGCTGGGATGTACCCAAATTCGGCCACGTGCCCATGATCCTTGGCCCGGACAAGAAAAAACTTTCCAAACGCCACGGCGCTCTTTCCGTAATGGAATACGAAAAGATGGGCTACCTGCCTGAAGCGGTGGTTAACTACCTCGTGCGCCTCGGCTGGTCCCACGGTGATCAGGAAATATTCTCCCGCGAAGAACTGATCGAACTTTTCAATACCGACAACCTCGGTAATTCCCCATCCGTTTTCGACACCAAGAAACTGGACTGGGTCAACAGCGAATACATCAAGGCCAAAGCTCCGGCTGACCTCATTCCGGGCATGCGCTCCTTCCTGCCTGAAGGCGTGGAAGCAGAAGACGCATATCTCGAAAAGATCATCCCTCTGCTTCAGCCCCGCTCCACTAACTACAAGGAAATGGCCGACATGTGCGACTTCTTCCTCGTTGACAGTGCAGCACTGGAATATGACGAAAAAGCTGTTGCCAAAGTCTTCAAGCCTGAAGCAGTAGAAATCCTCAAAGAGCTGACCGCGCGCATCGAAGCTGACGCAGAATTCAGCCATGATTCTCTCGAAGCAGTCTGCAAGGGCTTCCTCGAAGAAAAAGAACTGAAGTTCAAAGCCATCGGACAGCCCGTTCGCCTCGCACTTTGCGGCCGTACCCAGTCCCCCGGCGGACTCTACGACCTCATGCTCGTGCTCGGCAAAGATGAAACCATCGCCCGCATGAACCGCGCTGTTACCCTGGTATAGTTGATGCGCTTGCCTTCGGCGACACCTCTGTTATCACTTATCCGTAAAACTCAAAGCAAAGCTTTTCGTTAACGGATAAGAGTCCTGCCGGGGGCTTCAAACCCTTTAAAAAGGGTTTAAAAATCCCAAACTTTTTCAGTTTGGCTTCGCCGCTTAGATTATCAGGCGCGATAAATATAAAAAAAGGCCGGACATCGTATGATGTCCGGCCATTTTATTTTGAAAAATCTGTACGCTATTCAGGCGGAAAATACTCATCCACTATTTTCTGCCACTCCCCTTCTGCTTTTAATTCATCAAGGGCTTGCTGCCATCTATGCACAACCTCATCCGGGACATGCTTGGCAAAAGCAATGTAGTTTGTGGTAAAAAAAACCGACGTCCCGACACGTTCCAATTTATTAAAATCCAACTCAGGATTGCGCTTGAAGAAGTATGATATAACCTTCCGGCCCATGGGAACAAGATCCGCCCGACCATGAAACAACTTCATAAAATCAGACTTCGGAGATGAGCTCAAATCAAGATTGGTGTACCCCAGACTGACAAGATTCTGGTGAAAAACATCATATCTGGTAACAGCTATCGTATTAACCTTTCTGGCATCATCGACCTTTTCCAGCTCTATGCCGCTGCCCTTCCTGCTGTAAAAATAAATATCATCCCAAAAAACCGGCCCGACAAACTTAAACTTCAGTGACCGCTCGGGAGTCATGCACATAGGCAGCAAGACATCCCCGGAACCGCATTCCAATATCTTGTATCCCCGCGCCCAAGGATAAAATTTTACATCACATGGAGATTCTTGCAGCTTCGCCTGAATTTTGCGCACAAGATCAATGAAAAGACCGTGAGCCTTTCCTTTCAGCGTGTAACTGTATGGTGGATATTCCTCGGCCATAACCTTCAGGCCGGAAGCGTGTGCAAAAGTTGAAATGAAAAACAAACATATCAACAGCACTAAAATACTTATCCTTGTAACCATTCTGTAACATTATCAATAAAACACTAAGAAAGGCAAACATTACCCTTATGACTCAATTAACCACAATCATCCAACAGTCTGCAGAGATATCGACTCTTTTCCTTCTGGCTATTGCTTTTTACCTCCCACTTCCCCTACCATTGCGCAAATTACAAAACACAGCCGGAGCAAAACCATGTCGCCATATGAAATTTCCAACCACACCCAACCGGAATTAACCTTCAATGCCCGCCGTTCCCCGGTTTACGGGACCAAAGGCATGGTCGCTTCCAGCCAACCGCTGGCCACCGAAGCCGGACTGGAGATTCTTCGCGCTGGAGGTAATGCCGCAGATGCAGCTATCGCTGTAGCTGCTGCTCTCGCCGTGGTTGAGCCATGCAGCACCGGACTGGGCGGGGATGCTTTCGCACTGTTTTATGCCGCAAAAGGGAAAAACGTATCCGCACTGAACGGTTCCGGGAAATCAGCTCGGGAAATTTCGCTTGAAAAAGTAACAGATATGGGCATCAGTGGAGAACTCCCCCTGCGCCATGCCATGACCGTGAATGTCCCCGGCGCACTGGCCCTTTGGGCCGACTTGGTTGATATACACGGCAGTCTGCCACTATCCACAATCCTCAACCCGGCAATCCGCTACGCTATGCAGGGCTTTCCGGTCAGTCCGGTTACAGCTGAATTATGGCAAGAGGGAACTGAAATTCTGAAAAAAAGTCCCGGTGGGAACCAGCTGTTGCGCAATGGTAAAGCTCCGCGCTGCGGAGAATTAATGCTCAACCGCAATCTGGGCCGACTACTCGCCCGACTGGCGGACTGTTCCCCGCAGGAAGCAAGAAAACTTTTCTATGAAGGTGATGTCGCGGAAAAAATCGTGAAGGTTGTCCGCGACAATGGCGGGTTTCTTTCTAAAAAGGATATGGCCGAACACCGCAGTCTGTTTCAGGAATCCATCAGCGTAAATTACCGGGGCTATGAAATCCACGAATGCCCGCCCAACGGTCAGGGACTTGCGGCATTGCTTGCTCTGAATACCCTTGCTGATATTGATGTCGCCGGACTGGGCAACCCGGATTCACCGGAGCGCATGCACCACCTTATCGAGACCATGCGCCTTGCTTTTGCCGACGCGCGCCAGCATGTGGCCGACCCTGATCAATACCCCGCACCGCTTTCCAGATTGCTCGCCCCCAGCTACGGCGCACGCAGGGCAGCACAGATCTTTCCGGACCGGGCCACACTCGACAACAGCAGCGGCGTTCCGGTCAATTCATCAGACACGGTATATTTCTGCGTTGTGGATAAGGACGGTAACGGCTGCTCCATGGTCAATTCCAACTACCTCGGCTTCGGGACCGGAATTGTTCCGGAAGAACTAGGCTTCTCCCTGCAGAACCGGGGACATAATTTCTCCCTTGATCCGGCACACCCCAATGTTCTTGCCGGAGGAAAACGCAGTTACCACACCATCATCCCCGGAATCTGCCTGCGCGCTGACAAATCCCTGCATTCGACCTTCGGGGTCATGGGCGGCTTCATGCAGCCGCAAGGCCACATGCAGGTCATCTCCGCCATGCTGGACGATGGAGCCGATCCGCAGGAAGCACTCAATAGGCTGCGTTTCTGCATTGAACCCGGAGAAGCAGGCGGCAAGGTCTGTCTCGAGGAAGGTATACCGATAGAGACCGTAGAACGTCTTTTCGACATGGGACATCCCCTTGAAATACGCGGCGCCTACGAGCGAACCCTTTTCGGACGCGGTCAGATAATCGTACGTGACCCTGAAACAGGGGTATTGTGCGCTGGATGCGATCCAAGGTCTGACGGATATGCGGGGGGACTGACATAGATGAGACAAATTTATTTATTCTTTACCCTTGCGCTGATTCTCTTCTTAGTTCCCTGCAGAGCATTCTGCAACGATCCCATACCCATTTCAATTGAGAGGAATGCCCTTGAGCAGGTAAAAGCCCTTGAAGCAGACTTAGCCGTTCCGCTTGGAAGGCTGGAAACAATTCCTGATGTAGAAATAAGCAGGACCACAGCGGATGTAATTATCCTTCTTAAGGCATTATATCTTGGTGGCATTGACTCGCCAATTGAATTCATTGAAGTGCCCAATGCGCGACGCTCAGCACAGGAGACTGCCAGAGGAAGATCTGTTCTTTGCAGTCAACAACTCAACAAAGAAGCATCTTCTGTAGCAGGCTATGAAAATTCTTTTTGGGTGACAGACCCTATTGCCAGATTTGGAGAGTTTCAAAAGGGATTCTACTGTCTGCCGAAAAACACCGACCTGCTTGCCGCAACCAGTGCAGCAGAAATCAATAAGCTCGGCAAAGGCATAATAGGACAACATTGGGGTAACGACTTTAGAATACTAAGAGACATGGGCATCACAAATATGATTTCCGCACCGACATTTAATTCCATGGTAAAAATGATTGAAGCCAGGCGAGCAGATTGGATTCCACTGGAAATATCCACTTCAAAAGATTTCAGCATGAACTTACAAGGAGTCCACCTTGTCCCTATCATGGGAATCAAATTTTCATTGCTTGAAAGCAGACACTTCCTCGTCTCCCGCAAACACCCCAGAGGAAAAGAAGTATATAAAGTGCTCCAAAAAGGAATTAAAGAACTCCGCAAGCAGGGGTTCGTCCGAAAAATTATGACTAAAGCCGGAATATTTAATCCACGCACGGATTCATGGAAGATTTTGAATGGAGAGGATATTGAGCTGGCTAGGAATTGAAACTTTGTTCGTGGAGTTTGTAATTTTTGGACCGCAATATTGATTACAGAAAGATTAAGAACAGGCATAACTGAATAACGCACTGAAATTAAAAACATCAAAGACAATATTTTTACTCACAGAACTGCAACCTATCAAACATCTCCCCCTTGGAAAGAAGTTGATTTCCCCAGCGAAGCCGATGATGAAATTTCATTTTAAATAAAGTAACCGAAAAAGAAAATCCTTGACCCAATCACCATTCAATGCTTAAGGCTTCTCGCGTCCGTCCATATCCGGTTGTTTTGGGTCCCAAGAGACCCGAGTTTTTAATTGCAAGGGCAGTGTACCTAGTTTCGTACATCGTCCTTATGTGACGATTCCCCTGAAACCTAATTAGAAGATTGGGACCAGTTATGCAGGCAATTCGCCTTGCTGTTTCAGGAGAAAGTACGATCTGCCCTTGATGAGTTTTACCCCTCCTTAAGTAGATCGAGATAACCGGACGGTCCCTCCAAAAATACCGGACATTTATTACGGTAGCTAGAAACCTCCCCTGCTATTAAGGGGCAGGTATTGCTTTGTTTTTCACCCCCTTTTCCGCAAGACCGGAACATCCCCGGATCAGACCGCACGTGTGGTTTGCTGATTCGTGTTGCTGTACTTTTGCCAGTGATAACAAACGACCCGATTTAATATATCCGGCCCAGCTGAAACGGGACTAAACACGCGCCCGGCCAGTGTCGCACCCATTAAATCCGAACAATGGATTTATGCGCCCACGTGACACTCAAGCCAGAGACGCGGTTGTGTTTTTTTGCCCTTATAATATTTTTGACTACAATTTAGAGAGATTAATAAATCATGGAAAAATTCAGAAACCTCGGCCTTTCCGATATCACTATTGAAGCACTTGAGAAAAAAGGCTTCACCGCACCCACCCCTATTCAGGAAAAGACCATCCCCATGCTCCTTTCCGGTGAAAAAGATATCGTTGGTCAGGCTCAAACCGGAACCGGTAAAACCGCTGCTTTCGGCCTGCCCATCATTGAAAACATCAGCGAAGGTGCAAAGCACGTGCAGGCCATCGTGCTGACCCCGACCCGCGAACTGGCACTGCAGGTTGCGGATGAAATCATTTCTTTCCGCGGCAAGCGTAAAGTTTTCGTAGCCACCGTTTACGGCGGACAGCCCATGCTTCCGCAGTTCAAGGCTCTCAAACGCGGCGCGAACATCGTTGTAGGAACTCCCGGACGTGTGCTCGACCACATCCGCCGTGGCTCCCTCGACCTTTCCCAGATCAACAACTTCGTACTCGATGAAGCTGACGAAATGTGCAACATGGGCTTCCTCGACGAAGTTTCCGAAATCATGGAAAATGCTGGTGACGACCGCCGTACACTGCTCTTCTCCGCGACTATGCCGCCCGAAGTCATGCGCATCGCTAAAAAATTCATGGGCGACTATGATGTTGTCGCTGTTAAGCGCGAGAAAGACGAAGCACCTCTCACCGAGCTCATCTTCCACGAAGCAAACGAGCGCGACCGCTTTGAAGCACTCTGCCGTGTTGTCGATGCCCAGCCCGAATTCTACGGTCTGGTATTCTGCCGCACCCGCGCTGATGCAGACCGCGTAGCAGGAACCCTCGCCGAGCGCGGCTACCCTGCCGAGCCTATCCACGGTGATCTTTCACAGGCCCGCCGCGAAGACATCCTTATGCGTTTCCGTAAACGCCGCTGCAAAATCCTTGTTGCTACCGACGTTGCAGCCCGTGGTATCGACGTTCCCGATCTTTCCCATGTTGTTAACTTCGCCCTGCCGCAGGATCCGCAGAGCTTTGTTCACCGCGTTGGCCGTACCGGTCGTGCAGGCAAAAAAGGTGTTGCAGTAACCCTGATCTCTCCCCGCGAATTCAGTAAACTGCGCTACATCACCAAAATCACCAAACTGCGTGTTGACAAAAAGCCCCTGCCGACCATTGATCAGGTAATTGAAGTCAAAAAATCCCGTATGGGTGCTGAGCTGAGCGAAATCGTTGATGCAGGAAACCATCTTTCCTACCTTGATCTCGCCCACGAACTGCTCGAAGAAGTTGATCCGGTCGAAGCTGTTGCCGCACTGCTCAAGCATTCTCAGGGCAGCGTCCTCGACAAACGCAGCTACCGCAAAATCGAAGAATGCGGCGGTCCCAGCGCAAACCGTGGTCGTGTACGCTTCACAGCCCAAGTAGGTCGCTCCCACGGCATGACCCCGCGCAAACTGGTAGATATGATCTGCCGCCGCGCACGCATCAACCCTGTTCGCATCCAGCACGTTAAAATTCAGGGACGCCAGTCCACATTCACCGTGCCCGCAGGCGATTCTGATAACGTAATGCGCGCTGTAAACAGAGCCTCTAAAAATGAAAGGCCTTTGCTTAGACGCGGTTAGTCTGAACAAAACCCAAGCACAAATTTAAAAGCCCGGTTCGAACTCAGTTCGAACCGGGCTTTTTTTAGTTCATTATTCCAATCCCATACCGGGATGATGTGCAGGGTAGTCCATATCGTCTTCGTGGCAGACGGTGCAGGTTCCTCCTGCCCCGACGGGCTGTGCCTCATCCATGAATTGCAACGCCCGCAGGTTGTCACGCTCGTTGGCGGCAGGGAAGATGGCATGCGGAGTATTATGACAGGCTGCGCACATAACCGCGTCCATTTCATCCTTACGGTTACGGAAAAGCCCTTCCTTGTCCTCAGTCCACGTATTGAAAGCCGAATCTGTTTCAGGATCACCAAAATCGACATGACAGGTCAGACAGTCAGGCTGCTGCTCCCAAGGCTTACGGGCATTAATTTCATCCAACTCAAAGTCAGACGGCGTAATCAAGGTAATGAGTTTCTTGGCAACGGGCTTATCCCCTTCAGCCTTTAGCAGCGATAAAGCATGATCAGCCATTGCGCCATGACAATTTATGCATTCCAACCCGGCATCAAGATGCATGCCGCGCAAACTCTGCTGCGGATGGCACATCATGCAGGTCTCGTTTGATGTCTCCCGCAGATAAACGGCATGGAAACCGTGCAGAGCGGTGGAAAGATCAAGCTGTAATTCTCCGTCATGACAGGCCATGCAATCAATGGTTTCGCTATCCTTAAGCCGTTTTTTAAAGTTCGTATTGTTATCCCGGTCATGCACGGCAACGATATCCGCTGCAGTCTTTGCAGAAAATCCGCCCTGATCCTGTATATCCCAACTTCCGCCATGGCAGTTATTGCAGCCCGGACGGGTCGAAACCGGCAGCACAATTGTAGTGCTGGTCAACATGTTTCCTTCCATATCATAGGCTTGAACTTCTACCGGAGGCAATGAATCATAGCCGTCCATTGTATAAGGAAGAATTTCGATTGGCGAAGACTGGAAGTAGCCGTCTTCCGCACTGAATTCGAAAGTCTCGTCCATACCCTTGGGTTTGCAGACGATCTTTACATCCTCAGTAATAATTTCCGGTGAATCACCACGCAGAAAAAGCTGCGCGCGGACAACACTGCCTTTATCGGTTATTGACATGGTCCGGTCTTTATCAATAATCAAACGCAGCCCTTCCAGCGGCCAGGCCATTAACGCGTATTCCTGCCCGGTATCAAATGAGGCAGGCTCAAGCTCTTTAACCTCCGGCTCAGACAGATCCGGATCATAGCCCGGACCGATCGAATGGATATACTCGGCCAGAGCCATGCGCTCCTGCGCCGTGCCCATGAATTCGGGCATATATTTATTCATCAGCCCCATACCGGACATAAAAGCATCCAGCCCGGCGGCGGTATATTTTGAAGTACGGCGAACGATATCGTTCATAGGTCCGTTGATGGAATGACAGGGGCCGCACTGCATCTGGTACATCCATAAACCGGCTTCAAGCCTGTTATCGTCGGTCAACTTACGCAAATCCTGCGGAATCCAGTTCGCGGCCTGCAGGATAGATTTTCCTTTGAGTTTTTCGGCCTGTTCCACTGTGATATTTGTGGAGTAAACTTCACCCCAAACCACATAAGGCTTACGCCCTGCTTCACGCATGAATTCAAATGAGCCATAAAAAAGCAGGGCCACAACCAGCATGAGCATAGCCGAGCTGAAATTAACCTTGCGCGGGGTACAGATAGCCATGAACAGGCCACCGAACAGCAGTATCGGAGCGGTGTACTTGAAGACCTGCATAAAAAAAGCAACACGGTGGGACTTATAAGCCACCAGCATAGCCTGTTCCGGCGGGAGGAAATTCAGATACCAGTACCCGGAAAGCACGGTCAGAGCCAATCCGGTCAGGGTCCAGATACCGCAGAAACGGACCATCATGCAGCGTAGGCCCTTATCCTGAATTCGAGCGGCGGTCACAAATCCGAACAGCCCGGCCAGCATGCCGCAGAGGGCAGTCCTGAAGAAAAGCGCTGGCCAGAATGTGGGGTTAAAAATGGCATCCCAGAAATTACGGGTTTCCACCCACTGACCTGGGGTAAGCATGAAAGAAACCACGCCGTTGATGGTCAGCAGGGAAAGAAATGCAAATATAAAATAAAACCAGCCTATGATCAGGTGGTCACGGCGATTCATCTTTTCCCAATAGTAATAATAAATGAGCAGAGCTACGATTTCACCAACAAACCAGACCCATTCAGTAGCCCATGCAAAAAGGAATTCGCGGACCAGAACAAGGGTTCCTTCCGGACTGAGCAGAGCCATGGTGAACCAGAGAGCAACCCCGGACCCTCCACCGAAAACCATGGTCAGCAGCAGGAAAAACTTGGAGTGTTTTTTTACGTAGTCCAAAAGCTCGCTTGATTCGGTCTTATAGGCAAGCTTCTCGGTAACAACCAGAAACAGGCCGCCGCCGACCGCAAACTGGGCCACAAAGACATGCAACGTAGCGATTACTGCGATCCAGAAACCGCCCCCGAAAGTAGTTAAATGCCAGATTGGATATTCCATCATTAACTCCTTTCAGCCCTGAGCATGAGTTTCAGCATGTAGACAACGCAGAATCCACCTGCGATAAGCGAGACAACGAACAATATGAACGGGTCCCAGTCTCCGGAAACCGGGGCGGTATCAAGCGTAAAGTACGGTTCCAGGTATTTCATCCGCACCAGATGACGCATAATTGCCATAACCGGGACGATGAAGAGAGTCGCCGCGGTGGCGATACATACATTCTTAGTGAATCCGGCATGAAGCATGGCGAAAGTGGCAGCCAGCCCCGCACAGAGAAGTATGGTGGCAAGCATGTCCTGCCCCATAAAAATCAGCATCACATTTTTAGGCAGGGCCAGAAGAAACCAGAAGCCCATCAGAATATTAACGAGGGTTGAACGGGAGAACCACTTCATTCCCGTATCCACGAAAGACTGCTCGTTCATGCGTTTGCCAACCAAAGCAACAAACAGCCCACCCACTGCCAGCGCAGAGATGGCAAAATGCATAAAACGCGGGTAGAGCACCGGATCGCTGAGGTTGAGCACAAAACCGTGCGGATCATTGAAATATTCTGCCCAGATTTCAGGGCGAAGCATCAGGGTCATCTTATTGGAAAGCATGAACCCGATATATGAAATCGCGACCAGCACAGCCAGCATAAGAAACTTACGCCCGGAAGCACCCAGTTTTTCATAACGGTAGTTGTGAATATACATGCCGTAATATCCACTGATCAGAACAAAGATAACCGCCAGCCAAAATACAGCCATCAGAATCGAAGAGACATAGCTGAACTGCCCGTAGACCGCTTGAAGAAAAAGCAGTGGCGGAACCCCTGCGTTGATAGCCAAAGCAAGCAGGGTCGGCAGCTTACGTGAAATATTTTTCGAAATCAGCGTTCCACCCGACAAAGAGTGGACAAAAACAATCGCTGCTCCGCCGAAAACGGCATTCATGAGCAGCAGGTGGATGGAAAAAGTAATTATTGAAAGAGCCACTGGCCATATGGGATGAACAGAAATGCCGATGGCTGCGGGCACCAGAACGGACGGGTCCATGAGTTTCCCCCTATTTATTTTCTAATTAGCCAACATATAGCAGGAGTAAATGGCATCCACAATTAGAAAACCCATATTCACGGATTGGCATCATCCTTCTCCGGGAACTTAAAATTGCCGACCGGAATGATGTTTTTCTTCAATTTTACAATTTATTTACATTTTAACTAAAAAAGTACTTGCCAAAGCAAACTGAAATCAATAGATACTTCTTCACCGAGTGCCGAAGTGGTGGAATTGGTAGACACGCTAGGTTCAGGGTCTAGTGGAGGTTTCTCCGTGGAAGTTCGAGTCTTCTCTTCGGCACCACTCGTAAATACGAAAGCCGCAACGCAAGTTGCGGCTTTTTTCGTTTTAGTGACTATAAACAAACAGACCATTTACAGGAACTGCCCTTTCTTTGGTCAGACGGAGGCTGCAGCCACCGCCCATCACCCTGTTCCCATTCGCAAAAAAACTATCCTTCGTTCAAAAGCTCCAGCCCCTCAGCCGTCATGGACGGTACAAATTCCGTTACAGCATATTCAGCAACCCCATTTTCCTTGAAAGGATCAAGCGCGAGTATTTCCGCAAGGGCACTTTGAGACTCACAGCGTGCGAGAATCACACCGCCTGTACGGGGAACCTTTCGCCCCGAAGCCACAAATACACCCCGCCTATACTGTTCCTTAAGATATTCAACATGGGCTTCAAGATGAGCATCTACGATATCAAGATCAACTTTGTAAGTAAGATCAACAATAAACATATTCGGTTTCCTTGTTCTGTTTTATAATTACGACAGCAGACAGCCATCACGCTAAACGTAAAAACAGTACTCCCCCCATAAACATTGTCAAACTCCTCAAGCCAGCCCTAATTCTGCCCTAGATATATAATTTTTATTTAACTAACAGTTTTTATGATGTCCCTGTATATTTTAAGAATATTAATCATAACAAACGAACAAACTGAGCATTGCATAAAACATCAGCTCACCTCTTTATTTATAATCATTTCTGCATTCAGACACTAAAAACAAATGCAATGCGCAAAAATAAACCGATCTGGATTTTTAAATTATTATATACTATACACCTTTCATAATCCATTGATCTACATATCACTTATTCACCTGACCAACACCCAATAAAGGAGGAAGAATGTTTAAGAAATTCTCATGCCTCGTACTCACCTGTATGCTCTGCCTTAGCTTCACAGCGGCACCTTCACATGCAAGCGACAACAATTTAATCATCGCCACCGCAACTACCGGCGGAACATACTACCCAGTTGGAGTCGCAATCGGCACACTGGTAAGCATCAAACTTGCCAAAGCAGACAAAATCACTGCTACTGCAATCAACTCTGCCGGGTCCGGTGAAAACGTACAGATGCTTAAAAACAAAGAAGCGGACCTCGCTATTCTGCAGGCTCTCTTCGGTCTTAATGCCTACAAAGGTGAAGGACCATACAAAGGTAAAGCCTTCAAAGATTTTCGTTCCATCACCATGCTCTGGGAAAACGTTGAACACTTCCCTCTGCTCAATAAATACGTAAAAAAAGGCGACATCTCCGATCTCAAAAGTCTGGACAAAAAATTTTCCATTGGCAAACGCGGCAGCGGCACAGAAGGCTCCGGGCGCACACTGCTAAAAATCATGGGTGTTGATGTAAAAAAAGACCTCGTGCTCGAGTTCCTCGGCTACACCCCCTCCGCCCAGGCTATGATGGATGGCCGCATTACCGGTGCAAATATCCCCGCCGGACCTCCCGCAGCAGCCATCACCCAGCTTTATGCCCAGCTCGGATCTGACGACGTAACCGTACTGGAATTCACCGATGACCAGCTTGCAGAAATCCAGAAGGCCTACCCTATCTGGAGCCGCTATGTAATCCCCGCAGGAACCTACCCTTCACAGAAAAAAGATATCAGAACCGTGGCCCAGCCCAACTTTCTGGCCTGCCGCGCAGATCTGCCTGATGAAGTGGTCTACAAAATAACCAAGACCATCTACGAAAACCTGCCTTTCCTGAACAACATCCACAAAGCGACCAAAGCAATGTCTCTCGAGCGTGCGACCGCAGGTCTGCCCGCTCCCCTGCATCCCGGTGCAGAGAAGTTCTACCGTGAAGTAGGTGTAATTAAGTAAACGTTAATGGCCTCCGGCGGCCCTTTCGGGGAACCCTCCGGGGGCTTAAACCCTTTTGCAAAAGGGTTTAAGAATCCCAAAACCTTTCAAGACTTTTATCAAAACTTCTCTCAGTAATTATTATAATCCACAGCGGCAAAGCCTTAATAAAAGTTTTAGGAGAGTCCAAAGAACCCTTTTCCACAATTCCGCAGGAAAGCGGATTTGCCCGGTGCCAAAAGCACCGCCCCGAAGGGGTAAGCCCCAGGAAGGGGCACAATAAAAAGGGTTCTTTGGCCCTCGGAGAGCCGCCGGAGGCATCACAATATGGCCGACACTAATCCCAAGCCGGCAGTAAAAAAAGATTCAGGTGGTGAAACCCTTGCTATCAAACGTGTGATTGAGGGCAACACTGCCAAATTGCTTTATGCCACAGGCATCATCTGTTCCCTGTTTCACCTCTGGGTAAACACCATCGGCATCATGCCGGAAATCCAGCGCAATGCCGTTCACTATTCTTTCATGCTTTTCATCGGCTTCCTGCAATACCCGATGCTCAAAAAGCATGCCCGCGAAACCCTGCCCATCGACTATTTTCTGGCAGTGCTCTCATTCGCTGTCGGGCTGTATCTTGTCTTTTTCGAAGACGCCCTGCACATGCGCAATGAAGTGCCGATCATGGCTGACCTCATTGCCGCCGGACTGGCAATTGTACTGCTCATGGAAATCACACGCAGAACCACAGGACTGCTTATCCCCTGTCTGGCGGCGGTATTTCTGTTCTACGGACTGGGCGGCGGGCAATATCTGGACGGGCTTTGGCATTTTCCGGGTGTAACCATCCAACGCATGCTTTACCGTATGTACTTTGCGCCGGACGGGATATTCGGAACCATCGCCACAATTTCGAGTACTTTCGTATTCCTGTTTGTACTTTTTGCTTCCTTCCTGATCAAATCCGGGGCCGGCGAATTCATCATCAAGCTGGCCATGGCCAGCATGGGCCGCACCATCGGTGGCCCGGCCAAAATGGCGGTCTTCGCTTCCGGCTTTATGGGATCAGTATCCGGTAGTGCGGTTGCGAACACAGTTGGCACCGGGTCTATCACCATTCCCATGATGAAAAAGACCGGATTTCCCAGTAAATTTGCCGGGGGCGTAGAAGCTGCGGCCTCTACAGGCGGACAACTTATGCCGCCGATCATGGGCGCGGGCGCGTTCATCATGAGCCAGTGGACCCAGATTCCTTACCTGACCATAGTCGGCGTGGCCTTCATCCCGGCAATTATGTATTTTGTCAGCGTAGCTTTTTTCGTTCATCTGCGGGCCAAGAAGCTGGGCATAAAACCTATTCCAGAAGAAGACATCCCGCAGATCGGACAAGTAATGAAGGAAGGCTGGAACTTCTTCATCCCCATCGGCGCGCTCATGGGCCTGCTCATGTACGGATTCACCCCGACATTTGCTGCTTGCGGCGGTATCGGAGCGATTGTTTTTTCCAGCTGGCTGAATCCCAAAACACGTATGTCCGGGCGAGATATCCTTGATGCGCTTGCTGCCGGCGGTCAAAACATGGTCACCACCGGGGTTATCCTGCTTTGTTCCGGCATCGTAGTCGGCGTAGTACTAATGGTCGGCATGGGCATTAAATTCTCCATGCTCATCACCATGATCGCGGGCAACAGCCTGCTGCTGACCATCGTCATGGTTGCGGTAGCATCCCTAGTATTGGGCATGGGACTGCCTGTAACGGCCTCTTACATCGTTCTGGCGGTGTTGGCTGCCCCGGCCATGCAAATGCTCGGAACAAGCCTTATAGCGGCCCACATGCTCATATTCTGGTACTCTCAGGATGCCAACGTGACGCCTCCGGTATGCCTCGCGGCCTACAGTGCTTCGGGAATATCCGGTTCAAAACCGCTTGAGACTGGTTTCGAATCATGGAAGATCGCCAAGGGACTTTACATTATCCCCCTGCTCTTCTGCTACACCCCGATCCTTTTCGAAGGTCCGCTCTGGCTGGTTGCGGAAACCGTGGTCACAGCAACAGCAGGCCTGTTCTGCTTTGCAGTGTTCTTTGAAGGTTTCAACACCTACGCCCTTAACATCGGGCAACGACTGCTCTACATGGCAACAGCAACCATGCTGCTCTGGCCCGACATGAGGTTACATGCAGCCGGCATAATGCTGCTTACCGTGATGATTTTGCGTGAAAGGTCTGTTTTCAGGAAACAGGCTTTTGAAGCTGTTTAATCACACACAAACAATGAAAAAAGGGTGGTGCTTATTCGGGCACCACCCTTTTTTGTTTTGCAGCATCCATTAACGCTTCAATTTAAGAACGGATGTGTTAAGTTCATTACGGGATTTTTTGAAAAACTCAAATATGGGAGATTTAGAATGATCACAGTCATGAAAGAAAGCAGCGGCCCAATGCTGGCAGTGACAGCCACAGGCACAGTCACAGGTGAAGATTACACAGAGGTCTGGATTCCGGCTCTCCAAAAAGTCATTTCCGATTACGGAAAATGCAGGGCTTTGCTCTACATGGATGAAAATTTCAAAGGGTGGGACCTGAAAGCCATGTGGGAAGACACCAAATTCGGAGTTGCCCACCGCAATGACTTTGAAAAACTAGCCGTAGTCGGTGGCCCAGCCTGGGTGGAGTGGGGAACAAAAGTTGCCGGACTGCTGGTCAGTGGAGAAGTTGAGACATATCCAGCGAAAGAACTTGAAAAAGCCCTTGCGTGGGTTGCGGAATAAAAAAAAGCCCCAGCCATAAATAATTATGACCGGGGCTTTTTACACGACGAATCGTGCGAAAAATAAAAAATAAGAACTAGCTTACTTTTTTGTTTGCAACGGGCTTAACAACAGCGCCGGAGCGGATGCAGCGAGTACAAGCTTTGATGCTTTTTACTTCACCGCTGGGAAGCTGAGTGCGGACTTTCTGCAGGTTAGGCATGAAACGTCTCTTGGTCTTGTTGTGAGCATGAGAAACGTTGTTGCCAGTCTGAGGACCTTTACCGCATATATCGCATACCTGGGACATGTTGAACCTCCTTAATGGTAGTCACTTTTTTAGATTGCCGGAAAGCGCGAATATCCGCAAGGGAAATTGCTCTGCCCGAACAAAAGAGGTATCATTTAAACGCTCGCTCTGGAAAATGCAAGCTCTTTTTCCTTGACATAAGAAAAAAAACTCATATAGGAAACCCTTCCGCGAGGAAAAATATGTCTGAACTCTGGATTACATTAAACGACATCCCCGAAGAGGGACAAAATTTTGTTTTCGAGGACCAGAATTTCTGGGCCGAAGCATGGAAACAGTATAAAGTAGAAGTCAAACCCGGCACTGCGCTGGTGTCTGACGTCTATGTCCTTCCTCAGGATAAAGGATGCCTTGTCAGAGGTGGAACCAAAGGTTCCGTGACAATGGCATGCGACAGGTGCACGGCAGACTACAAGCACAATATTTCAACCGAATTCGAGGAATTTGAGCAGGTCGCTGAAGACGGGGACGATGAAGAGTCTCCCGTTGTAAAGACCAAAGAAGGGCTCAAAATCGATATCGGTGTCCTCCTCTGGGAGCATTTCGTTATGGCACTTCCAATCAAACCCCTTTGCAAGGAAGCTTGCAAGGGACTTTGTATGAAGTGCGGAGCCGACCTTAATAAAGGCGGCTGCGATTGCGAACAAGAAGAGGGCGATCCAAGGCTTGCGGTTTTCCGCAATCTTAAGATAAAGAACTAGATTCCGGTCCGTACGGAGCGGTGTAAAAAAAACTCTTTAGGAGACTTAGTCATGGCACAGCCGAAAAAGAAAACTTCCAAATCCCGCAGAAACATGCGTCGTTCACACGACCACGTAGCAACCCCCAACGTAGTATACTGCGAGTGTGGTGAACCCATCATCCCTCACAGAGCTTGCTCTTCTTGCGGTTCCTATAAAGGTCGTCAGGTAATCAATTCCGAAGATGCCTAACATTATCCCCCGCATTGCCGTAGACGCCATGGGTGGCGATTACGGCCTTTCGGTTATAGTTCCCGCTGCGGTTAATGCCGCAAAGACGGGACTCCCGATTACGCTGGTTGGTGATGAGCACATGATCCGGTCCGAGCTGGAAAAGCTTGATACCGGATCATGTGCTATTGATATTGTCCATGCTTCACAGGTTGTCACAATGGAAGACAAACCTGCTGACGCTATGCGCCGGAAGAAGGACTCATCAATTCAGGTCGCATGCAGACTGGTCAAGGAAGGCAAGGCTGACGGTGTCGTCAGTGCCGGTAACTCCGGGGCCACGGTTGCTTGCGGCATGTTCACCATCGGGCGGATCAAGGGTGTCCTGCGTCCGGGCATGGCCGGAATCATGCCCACTGAAAAAAAGCCCATGGTCCTGCTTGATGTAGGCGCCAATGTTGACTCCAAACCGGAGCACCTCTTCCAGTTCGGCATTATGGCCGACGTGCTGGCCCGTGACGTGCTGGGATACAAATCCCCGCGCATCGGTCTTTTGACGATTGGAGAAGAGGAAGGCAAAGGAAACTCGCTGGTAAAAACCACCTACGAGATGCTCAAGAATTCTTCATTGAATTTTGTGGGTAACATCGAAGGACGGGATATTTTTACCGGTGATGTTGATGTTGCTGTTTGCGATGGATTTGTAGGCAACGTGGCGCTGAAGCTGGCCGAAGGGCTGGCGACAAGCTTCGGCAGCCTGCTGAAGGGAGAGCTCAAACGCGACATTGTTTCCAAGCTTGGAGCCATGCTCGCAATGAAAGCTTTCAAAAGATTCAGCAGACTGTTGGATAAATCCGAATATGGCGGAGCCCCGGTCCTCGGACTGAAAGGAATTGTCCTTGTCTGCCACGGTAAAGCCGATTCCCGGGCTGTGGAACGTGCCATTGAAATGGCCGCCACATTTGTAAAAAACGATGCTGTCGCGCACCTGAAAGAAGGATTGGCCGCGCACAAGGAAATTACCGAACGCGACTTTTAGCGTCCGGTGCAATCTCCTACGGCCCCTGCTTTAGATACTGACACATCCCCGGATTATCAGCTCTCTTTCCATCCTAAAACAGGACTGGTGTAATGAGTACTTTCTCGCACATCAGGGGTCTTGGTTTCCATGTCCCTGAACGGCTATACACTAATACTGATCTTGAAAAGTTCGTCGATACCAACGACGAATGGATAACTACCCGTACCGGAATCAAACAGCGTCATGTTGTTGAAGACGAGACATGCCTGGACCTTGCTTATGAAGCATCTGTAAAAGCCCTCAAAGCAGCAGGCATGGAAGCGGAAGAACTCACCCACGTAATCATCGCCACCTTCACCGGCGATATGCCCGTTCCCACCACATCCTGCCTGCTCATGGAGCGGCTGGGTATCAAAAACAGAGCTGCCATGGACCTTTCTGCGGCCTGCTCAGGATTTGTATACGCTGTTGAGGTGGCCCGGGCACTCATCAATCTCGATCCATCTGCTAAAATTCTGGTCTGCGGCGCTGAAGTTGTTACCAGCCGTGTGAACTGGGAAGACCGTTCCACCTGCGTTCTCTTCGGAGACGGCGCAGGTGCGGCAGTTATGACTGCCGGAAAAGACGGAGAACCCGGAAAAGTCATCGACACCCTCATCCGCGCCGACGGAGGTCCGGGCATGAACCTGACCATCAAAGGAGCCGGTTCCGCTCATCCCTACAAAATGGGTGATACTGTTGGAGCCGAGAATTTTGTAAAAATGCAGGGCCGTGAAATATACAAACACGCCGTGCGTTCCATGACTTCCATCTCCAATGAGATCCTTGAAAAGCAGGGACTGACCACTGAAGATGTCGACGTGCTGCTGCCCCACCAGGCCAATATGCGCATTATTGAAGCCGTGGGTAAAAAACTGGGCGTTCCCCGAGAAAAAGTTTTTGCGAACGTGGACAAATACGGCAACACCTCGGCTGCATCCATCCCCATCGCACTTGCAGATGCCAGGGACTCAGGTTTCATCAAAGATGGTGATCTGGTCCTTTTAGCCACTTTCGGTGGCGGATTGACATGGGGATCTTCTTTAATTCAATTTTAAAATGCTGTTTTGTAACATTCTACTGTATATCACGGAATTTTAACAAGACTGCTGTATAAAAGGGAAAAACAACATAGCGCAAACGCGCATGTATGTTTAAACAAATTAATTTAGATTAAATTTGCAGTCACTGCCGCTTTAGGCTATGAGACGCATGACTAGATTAATTCAAAATAGAGGGAAGTACATGAGTGAACTGCCAAGCACCGCCCTTATAACGGGCGGTTCCAGAGGAATCGGTGAAGCCTGCGCCAAACAGCTCGCCAAAGACGGCTTTGAAGTGTTCATCACTTACGTAAGCCGCCCCGACGGAGCTGAAAGAGTCTGCGCTGAAATCGAAGCCGCAGGCGGCAAGGCCCGTGCATTCAAGCTTGATTCTTCCGACCGTGAAGCTGTAACCTCTTTCTTCAAAGAAGAGATTAAAGGTAAGGTCAAACTGGATGTTCTGGTTAACAATGCCGGAATCACCCGCGACGGCCTGCTCGTACGCATGAAGGATGCTGACTGGGACAAAGTTCTGGACATCAACCTGACCGGTGCTTTCACCTGTCTGCGCGAATCCGCAAAGATCATGATGAAGCAGCGGTACGGACGGATCATCAACATTTCCTCTGTAGTAGGTCAGGCCGGTAATGCCGGACAGGCCAACTATGTATCTGCCAAGGCCGGCCTAATCGGGCTGACCAAAGCCAGCGCCATTGAGCTTGCTCCGCGCGGTGTCACTGTGAATGCCGTTACCCCGGGATTCATACAGACCGACATGACCGCCGAACTGCCTGAAAAAGTCATGGCGCAGATGATGGACAACATACCGCTGAAAAAACTCGGCACATCCGATGATATAGCTAATGCGGTTTCTTTCCTTGCCAAGGATGAATCCGGTTATATCACAGGCCAGACTCTCGCTGTTAACGGCGGGATGTACATGTAATCAAGAAACACTAAATAATGATTTGGAGGGGACTATGTCCGCAGCTGAAAAAGTAAAAGCAATTATCGTAGACCAGCTTGGCGTATCCGAAGACGAAATTAAAGACGAAGCATCCTTTGTTGAAGATCTCGGTGCCGACTCTCTCGACCTTACCGAACTCATCATGGCTATGGAAGAAGAGTTCGACGTTGAAATCGAAGACGAAGAAGCTCAGAAGATCCTCAAAGTTAAGGATGCAATCGCATTCGTTGAAAGCAAACAGTAGAGCTGGTTGCTTAACAGGGTTTTAAAAAGAGCGCCTTATTGCTCCTCACGGGCGTAAGGCGCTCTTTTGTTTATCCGCCGGAAATAACCCCAACTCATACAGGTTTCCATATATGAACAGGGTAGTAGTTACAGGCGTTTCCGCCATCACCCCCCTTGGAAATGACATCAACACCAGCTGGGACAACCTACTTGCAGGCAAGTCCGGTATTGCTGGAATTTCCGCCTTTGATGCCAGCGAATTTTCCGCCCGCATCGCAGGTGAAGTCAAGGGATTTGACGCCAAGGAATTCATCCCCCACAAACAGGCCAAGCGCATGGAAAGGTTCACCCAGTTTGCGGTTGCAGCCAGCCAAATGCTTGTCAAGTCCACAGGACTTAAGCTTGAAGGGGAAGAGCGCGAACGAGCCGGAGTTGTTATCGGTGTCGGTCTCGGTGGTCTTGAAACCATTGAGAAGCAGCACACCAAACTGATGAAATCCGGTCCAAAAAAAATCACTCCTTTCTTCATCCCGATTATCATCGGCAATATGGCTGCCGGTCAGGCTTCCATTTTCGCTGAAGCGCAGGGCCCCAACCTGTGCATGTGTACCGCATGCGCATCCGGAACCCATGCTATCGGCACAGCATACACTGACATCATGCTCGGCCGTGCTGATGTCATGATCTGCGGTGGTGCTGAATCCACCATCACTCCTCTGGGCTTTGCCGGTTTCACCGCCATGAAGGCCCTCTCCACCCGCAACGACGATCCTGAAACCGCTTCCCGTCCTTTCGACGCCGGACGTGACGGATTTGTTATGGGTGAAGGAGCAGGACTCCTGATGCTGGAATCCCTCGAACACGCTCAAAAGCGCGGCGCTGAGATTCTCGCTGAAGTAGTCGGATTCGGTGCATCATCCGATGCATACCACATGACCGCACCGCCGGAAGACGGCGCAGGCATGGCCCGGGCCATGAACGCTGCAATCCGTGAGGCAAAGATTGATCCCTCCGAGATCGACCACATCAACGCACACGGAACTTCCACCAAACTGAACGATGCATGCGAAACCAAAGCTATCAAAAAAGTTTTTGGCGACCATGCAAAGAACATCGCTATCAGTGCCAACAAATCCCAGATCGGCCACCTTCTCGGTGGTGCAGGCGGTGTTGAAGCAGCTTTCGCTGTTAAAACACTTTCCACCGGAATCATCCCCGGTACTGCAAACCAGATCGAAGCTGACCCCGAATGTGATCTCGATTACGTCAAAGACGGTAAACGTGAGCAGCAGGTCAACTACGCACTGAGCAACTCGTTCGGCTTCGGCGGAACTAACGGTTGCATGCTGTTTAAGAAATTCGAAGAATAATTTGATGCCTCCGGCGGCTGGGGAAGGGAAACTTTTGAAAAAGTT
>PPCM01000438.1_pt1 | contig 39642 bp, 35 predicted proteins | sample 1555541 | NCBI WGS metagenome assembly PPCM01 (sample SAMN05284479, study PRJNA326546) | Marine sediment metagenome, whole genome shotgun sequencing project. | isolation source: marine sediment | place: Germany: Wadden Sea | collected 2012-09-05
CTTCCTTTCCGCGAAAAGGGCGTGAATGTCATCGGTATAATCATCGAGGCAACCACGGACGAGGTCGGGGCATTAACCGGGCAATTGGGCATGCTTCAAGGCGTAAAAGTCAAATCACTCCTCGTGTAGGATAGGAAAGGATACAACTATGAATAAGAATTACACCCTCGGAACCGGGCTTGAATCATTTATTGATGAAGAGCTTATCTGGTCGGAAATTGCAAAAGCCAGCGACCCTGAATCTTCCAACGTCCGTGAGATCATAGCAAAAGCCAAAGAGAGAAAAGGTATTTCTCCCTTTGAGGCGGCAGTCCTGCTGAAGAATAAGGACATGGAACTGGATAATGAAATTTTCGAAGCCGCCATTGAAGTGAAGAAGGGCATCTACGGCAATAGGCTGGTTCTTTTTGCTCCGATGTATATTTCAAATGAATGCGCCAACCAGTGTGCATACTGTGGATTCAACGCCACTAATGAAGACCTTGAACGCCGTACCCTCAGTGCTGAAGACATACATAAAGAGGTTGAGGTTCTTGAAGATCAGGGGCACAAGCGTCTTCTGCTGGTTTACGGTGAGCATCCCAAGTATAATGCTGATTGGATTGCCCAGACTGTCAGGGATGTTTATTCCGTAACTTCGCGCAAGAGCGGGGAAATCCGCAGGGTGAACATCAACTGTGCGCCGCTGGATGTGGAAGGGTTCAGGAAACTGCATGAGGTGGGCATCGGGACCTATCAGTGTTTTCATGAAACCTACCATCAGGAAACTTACAAAAAATATCATCTCGCAGGACGCAAGACAGATTACAACTGGCGTCTCTATGCCATGCACCGGGCTATGGAAGCCGGAATTGATGATGTTGGTATGGGTGCGCTTTTCGGCTTATTTGATCCGGTCTTTGAAGTTATGGGTTTGCTTTACCATGCCAGGCAGCTGGAGATGGATCACGGTGTCGGTCCGCATACGATCTCTTTCCCCCGCATTGAGCCGGCGCAGAACTCAGAGCTGGCTTTCAATCCTCCATATCTTTCTTCGGATCATGATTTTAAGAAGATTGTCGCAGTACTCCGGCTGGCAGTTCCGTACACCGGCCTGATTCTCACCACCCGCGAAAATGCAGCGTTCCGTAAAGAGCTGCTTGAGGTCGGTGTTTCCCAGATGTCTGCGGGGTCCAGAACTTACCCCGGTGCGTACAGTGATCCTGAATATGACCGCCCGGACGTGCAGCAGTTCTGCATTGGCGACAGCCGTTCCCTTGATGAAACAATCCATTCCATTGTCAGCGAACATGGTTATGTGCCTTCATGGTGTACCGCCTGCTACCGCCTCGGCCGTACCGGAGAGCACTTCATGGAATTGGCCAAAACAGGATTTATCCAGAAATTTTGTTTGCCCAATGGGCTGTTGACTTTTAAGGAATACCTCGAAGATTATGCATCCGCAGAGACCAAGAAGGTCGGAGAAGAATTAATCAGGGAAGAAATTGAAAGTTATGCTGATCCTGATCGGCGCAAGCTGCTGACTGACCGCCTTTCCCGAATGGAAAAAGGCGAGCGGGATCTCTATATTTAATTAGAATCCGGAGGGAATATGTCTGAAGCCGGAAACATTGCTTTCCGCATGGAGAAAGACGCGCTGGGTGAGCTGGAAATCCCGGCCCAAGCTTATTACGGCATCCATACCCAAAGGGCCATGCTTAATTTTCCGCTTTCTGGTTCTCGAATCCACGAGCGGTTCATTCGCGCATTCGGGCAGGTTAAAGAAGCATGCGCTGCTGTGAATATGAAGCTGGGCTTTTTGGATGAAAGAATCGGAAGAGCGGTTCTAACGGCATGCAGGGATGTTTCCTCCGGAAAATTAAATAGCAGTATAATTGTTGATCCCTATCAGGGCGGTGCGGGGACTTCCACTAATATGAATCTTAATGAAGTCATCGCCAACAGGGCCATTGAAATTTTAGGTGGCGAATTTGGTGACTATGGGCTGGTTCATCCTGTCGAACACGTGAACATGCACCAGTCCACCAATGATGTTTATCCCACGGCCTTAAAGGTTGCGGTTCTTGCCCTGCTGGTTGATCTTGAAAAAGAGGTCGCAAAGCTTCAGGAGGAATTGCAAAGCAAAGAAATTGAATTCGCGCAGGTGGTCAAAGTTGGGCGGACGCAATTGATGGACGCTGTCCCCATGACTCTGGGGATGACTTTCGGTGCTTTTGCCGATGCTGTCTCCCGTGACCGCTGGAGAATTTTCAAGTGCCGGGAGAGGGTCAAGAAGGTTAACCTCGGCGGAACTGCTGTCGGAACCGGGCTGGGTGCGCCGCGTGACTATATTTTGCAGGTTGCGGGAGAGCTGAAGAATATCTGCGGCCTTCCTGTTTCCAGGGCGGAAAACTTAATTGATGCTACCCAGAATTCTGATTCTTTTGTGGAAGTTTCCGGCATGCTCAAGTCGTATGCGGCAAATCTGATGAAGATTTCAAATGATCTGCGGCTGCTGGGCAGCGGTCCTGCTACCGGGTTTGCAGAAATCATGTTACCTGCCCGCCAGTGCGGTTCCTCGACTATGGCTGGCAAAATCAACCCGGTTATACCGGAATCTGTCGCGCAGGTTGCTTTGCAGGTCATGGGAAATGATCAGACCATAACTCTTGCCGCGTCTATGGCGCAGTTGGATCTTAACCAGTTTATGCCGCTTCTGGCGCATAATTTATTGAATTCTTTGAGTTTGCTGGTGAATGTTACTCGAAGTTTCAGCCGTAGTTGCGTACAGGGTATTTCCGCAGACGAGGAGCGTTGCCGGAAGCATGTTGAGTCGAGCGATGCTTTGGGGACTGTCCTTGTTCCGGTTCTGGGCTATGATTCCGTTGAAAAACTCATAGTTGCCTCTAGGGAATCCGGGCGTTCTTTGCGTGACGAAATAATTTTTCAAGGTATTGCCGGAGCTGATGAGGTTGATGAACTTTTGTCGCCGCAACGGCTGTGCAAGCAGGGCTTCACGCCGGACGAAGTAAAGTGGGGAAACAAGGAATGAAGCTGTTAGGCATGCGGTCTAGAGAAGCTGCTGAAGGAGATTGGGATGGCTGTGCTTGGGCGTGATGAAATTATCAATTACCTCAATGGCGGCAATGATGATGGACTGTATTCAACGGCTGACAGCCTGAGGGAATACTCCTTTGGGCGTGAAGTGTATTTGCGGGCAATTGTAGAGTTTTCCAATGTTTGCAATAAAAAATGCAATTATTGCGGGTTGCGTGCTGCAAATTCAAAGGTAAGCCGTTACCGGATGGATGTCGCTGACATCATTGAATCCGCCAATCTGGCTGCTGAAGCCGGTGCGCGTACTATTGTTCTGCAATCCGGCGATGACTTCAGTTATTCACCGGACCGGATTGAAGAGATCATTTCAGGAATCAAGGGAGCGCACGATGTTGCGGTGACCCTTTCGCTGGGCGATCGCAGTGCTGCCGAGTATGAGCATTGGTTCAAATGCGGGGCAGACCGTTGTCTGCTGAAGCTGGAAACTACCAATCCTGATATTTATGGAAAAATAAGATGCGGGGAAGATTTTCATAAACGTCTGAAACTGCTGCGGTCCCTAAAGCAAATCGGCTATGAGGTGGGGTCCGGTATCATCGTCGGGCTGCCGGACTATACTGTGGAGCAACTGGCTGATGACCTGCTTTTCCTCAGTGATCTTGGGTTGGATATGATTGCGGCAGGACCGTTTATTCCCCATCCCGATACTCCTTTTTCTTCTGCCGCAGCCGGGGGTATTGATTTGTCTTTAAGGTTTACGGCCTTGGCCCGTCTGCTCAACCCTTTTTCCAATATTCCCGCTACGTCAGCCCTTGATTCATTTGACCCGGAGGGCAGGGAAAAAGGTCTTCAGCGAGGTTGCAATGTCATCATGCCGTCAGTTACGCCTGTTTCCAAACGCAGGAATTATAATATCTACCCCGGAAAAAATGCTGTTTCCGTAGATGTTGCCGATTCTGTTTCGCGGGCTGAAGAATTGATCCGTGCATTGGGTTTTGTCGCTTCAGCTTCCAAAGGTTCCTCAAGGAGAATGAATAATGTCGAATAAGGCTCCACGCGGTGTCCGGCTGGTGATAACTCTTGTCGGTAAACGCAATGCCGGTAAATCGTCATTGATAAACGCAATTGCCGGACAGGATGTTGCGATTGTTTCCGACCTGCCCGGAACGACTACTGACCCGGTGGCAAAACATTATGAGTTGCTTCCCCTTGGTCCGGTAACTTTTTATGATACTGCCGGACTGGATGATACCGGGGACGTCGGTGAATTGCGGATCAAGGCCACCAATAAGGTTATGATGCGTACTGATCTTGCCCTGATTGTTGTGGGGGAAGACGGGTTTACCGATTATGAAGTGCAGTTGATCAGCAAGGTTTCGGAATTGGAAATCCCATATCTGGTGGTTTTCAATAAAAATGATATTTGTGAGCCGCTGGAAGCTGATATGGATTATTGCCGCCAACGCGGAATTCCATATTACAAGACATCCGTATTGGAATCATGCTCAATTGATGAACTCAAAGAAGCAATCATCGCTCTGGCACCGGAGGAAATGAAACAGGACCCGGTTCTTGCCGGAGATCTTTTCAATGAGGGAGATTGGGTTGTTTGCGTGGTTCCTATTGATCTTGCCGCCCCCAAAGGCAGGCTGATTCTTCCGCAGGTGCAGGTCCTGCGTGAGATTCTTGATTGCGATGCCGTAGGCGTGACAGTCAAGGAGCGGGAGATTGAGGAAACATTGTCTTCAATGAAGCGTAACCCGGCGTTGGTCATAACAGATTCTCAGGTTGTCATGAGTGTTGCCGGGGATGTGCCGGATGATATTCCATTGACCACTTTTTCGACTTTGTTCGCCCGCTACAAGGGGGATTTACCCAGTCTTGTGGAAGGCGCAAAGGCCATTGATTCCTTGCAGGATGGTGATACCATCCTCATGGGCGAAGCCTGTTCCCATCACCCTGTTGCCGATGATATCGGCAAGGTTAAGATTCCACGCTGGATTCGTCAGTACACCGGGAAGGATATTAATTTTGTGATGTACTCCGGGCACGATTTTCCCGACGATCTCAGCCGGTTCAAGTTGGTGATTCATTGCGGGGCATGCATGCTTAACCGCAGTGAAATGCTTAGGCGTATCAAAGAGTGCCAACGCAGCGGAGTTCCTGTGACTAATTATGGCGTGGCTATTTCCAAAGTCCAGGGAGTGCTTGACCGGGTGATCAGACCTTTCAATTTGTAGTATGATGTTAATGAATTAAGGCCGGTGTCCATCTTCTGATTTGAGATGGATGCCGGCCTTTTTGTATCCCTACAGGCCTGACAGCAGAGCAGGTGCTGTCAGGCCCGTGTTCGAATCAGAGTTGATTATATCCGAGTCGCCGTGGGATTGAAAAACAGTGATCCCGGGGATGGAGGTAGATCTTCATGAATTTAATCAAGAAGTCGAAAAGTCCGTTGTACAGGAACGGATTTCCGAGCGGGGGCCGTTTTTCCTGAATTTTATTTATACTCAATCGTGTTACGAGTCAAGAAAAGATACTACTATTGCTCTATTAAATTCAAATTTGTTTAATTCATGCAGGGGCGGTTGTCAGGCTATAATACCATTGATCCACGGTTCCTCCCTGCGAAGAAATGATCCGGGAAAGGAATGGGAGACAAGAGGAGAAGGTTTGCTCATATGCGATTTTTGAATTCTGTATCATGTTGAGAAAATATAATCCGAGGTCATTTCGCTAGGCAGTTACAACATATTGAACTCTTGTTATATCTGTGCTTAAGTGTTGCCGTGATATTGTTTATCGATATGTTTGTGGTGGTATTTAAACCTGATTTAAGGAGATTAAAATGGATATTGTACACGACATAGATATTCCCTGCATGGCAGAAGGTATCGGTTTGGGTAAATTGACCGTCAAACATCCAGCCGGGTCTGTTGGAGAGCCCGTGTTTGTTGCCGACTCTTCAGACACTGCTTACGGTCCCAGTGAAGTCAACGCGCTTATGCCTATTGAAGGACATACATATTCCGAAGAACAATTGGAATATGTGCGTTATCACGGGTTGCAGATTATGGGAGCACGTGCGTGGTATATGGATGGATGGGCACCGAGTGAACATGTTTGCAAAGGTCATTAGGTTTTTGCAGCATCGGCACTATTTTGCTGAATGATATTCAGACAAAGGTCCGGCTTGAGCTTCAAGCCGGACCTTTTGTTATTTTTGATGAGAATAAAATTCTGGTTCAGGTCTTGTTTGCCAAAGTTATTGAAAGCGTCAAGCAGGACTTCGGGAGGAGTGTTTCTATCGCACTGAGAGATTAATTAATCGCTATCCGGAGTGTGGAATAGTTTTTCGCGTTCCCTGATCTCTTCCGCACCGATGAAGCGGTTGTATTCTGCGAAATCCATCATGCTTTCCGTGGAGGCAAAGCTTTCGGTTGTGCCGTGTTCCTTGAGCGTGGTTGCCCATTTCTGGACAGCGCGGGCGGCTGCATAGAGCGGGCCGCAAGGGTAGGCTGCAACGGCATAGCCCACATCCTGAAGTTCGTCCTTGTTAAGGAACGGGGTCTTGCCACCTTCAATCATGTTGGCCATGCTTGGAACCGGGACTTCGGCATTGACCCTGCGCATTTCGTCGACTGACGCGACCGCTTCCACGAAGATCATATCCGCTCCGGCCTCGGCGTAAATTTTAGCACGTCTGATGGCTTCATCAATACCGTAAACGGCTCTGGCATCTGTGCGGGCCATGATCATGAAATCCGGATTTTTGCGTGCCCAGAGAGCTGCTTTTAATTTGGGTAGATATTCTTCCACATCCACAACGGACTTACCGCCCATATGACCGCAACGTTTGGGATATGTCTGGTCCTCAATAAATAATGCTGCAGCTCCCATCTGTTCCACCTGCTGCACCGTGCGGATGACGTTGTTCACATCCCCGAATCCGGTATCGATATCGACCATGACTGGAAGTTTTGTCCGGGCAATGAGGTTGGCGTAATGGCTCAGCATTTCGCTGGAGCTGATTATCCCGATGTCTGGCAGTCCCAGCACAGAACTGGACGTGCCGTATCCGGCCACGCAGGTCGCCTTGAATCCGGCCTGCTCAATGGCGAGCAGCGATATGCCGTCAAAGGCGACGGGCATGAGTAACAGCTCTGGGGCATGGACCAGTTTTTTGAATAATGCGGTCTTGTTCATGTATTACCTTTCGGGTTGTTTTTAGAGGTCGGGTAAGTCAAGGCACTGCATAATTTGCGAATTGCAGTATGTGGCCGGAGTTATATTTATTTTTTCGGGGTTATAGGCAATTTGATAGTGAATCTGGTCCAGTGACCCGATTTGGAGTCGATGGTCATGGTTCCGCCGTGTTGCTCAGTGATAATGAAATATGAAACTGAAAGTCCTAGCCCGGTCCCTTTCCCGACTGGTTTGGTCGTATAGAATGGTTCAAATATGCGGGAGCTGACGTCTTTATCCATTCCCGGACCGTTGTCTTCTATCTGCACTGTGACGTAATGATCTTCTTCAAAGACCCGCACGGTGAAGCCCGGAGGAGAGTCTGCCCGAACTTGGTCTTTCATTGCTTCAGCACCGTTTTTCAGAAGATTGAAAAATACCTGCTGAATTTCTCCTCTTTCGCAATATATTTTGGGGACATTTGCGCTGTACTCACGGATGATATTGATTTTTTTGAAATCGAATTCTCTTTTCAGATCATAATCATTAGCGGCAATGTCAATTGTCTCGTCCAATAATTGAGTAATGTCATATCTCTCAATGCTCATTTCGCTTTTGCGGCTGAAGCTGAGCATATTCCGGACAATAGTGGAGGCCCTCATGGTGGATGATTTAATGGAATCAATCATTTTTGGGATATCCCGGGCTTCAAGATAGCTGTGCATATCTTCGAGGCAGAGTCCGTATTGCTCTGCAGTTGCTCTGTTGGCGGGGAGGTTGCCGAAAAGGCGTTTGTTCATGTTGTACACATTGCCGGAGATACCCGCTAGAGGGTTGTTGATTTCATGAGCCATGCCCGCGGCAAGTCCGCCTAGCGACATCATTTTTTCAGACTGAACCATTACCTGTTCCAGATTAACTTTGTCGGTAACATCATCCAGCCGGATAACCGCCCCTTTTATATCGTTTTGTTCAAGCGGGTATATGGTGATATCCTCATAAAATGTCCTGCCGTCGCGCTGGTGGATGAGTCTTTCTTTGATCCCGCTGGTGCTGGAACCTTTAAGAGCTGTATGGATGTCCGCCATTTTATGGGCCAGTTTCGGGTAGACCTTTTCAAGTGGAAGCCCTACAGCTTCGTTCTTTTTCAGCCCGGTTTCAAGCTCAGCCTGAGAATTCCACTGGATAACCTTCGCTTTACTGTTCACTGCGATTAAAACGGAAGGCATGGAATTGATTATGTTACTCAACAGGCTGCGCAGTTTTCTCATTTCATGTTCTGACTCTAATCTTTCACTGATATCGATAGCTGAGACAACGATTCCCTGCATTTTCCCTTCTTCAAGGATCGGCATGGAATAATAGTCGACCGGAACACAGACACCGTCTTTTCGTATGAATGTATCAGTCCCGCGTTTTGCCTTTCCATCGCAAAGGCTGGCGTGCAGAGGGCAATCTTCAAGAGGGGATGGATTCCCGTTTTTTCTGCTGAAATAGCATAGATCATGGTGGTTCTTGCCGATGAGTTGTTCTTTGCTATACCCAAGCATCCTGCATGCTGCTGTATTGATGAAGATGATGTTTCCTTCATGGTCCAGCCCGAAGATAGCTTCAGCGGCAGAAGAAAGAACCATCTCATTAACATTATGCAGCTTGGTAATCTGGCTGAGTTTCTGGGCCAGATCATGGTTCAGGTCGTGGATTTGCTTTTCGCGTGCCTGAATACTGTCAGACATTTTTTCAAAAGCTGTGGCGATCTCTGCAAACTCTTTGATTTCCTTATGTGTAGCGGGCTGGTTGTAGTCTCCGCGTGAGACTCTGGCCGCAAGGTTGAGCAGATCGTTGAAATGCGAAGTGATTGTTTTGAACCGCAGCATCAGAATTAGCATGGCCATAAAAAGTATGACCAGCGCAATAGTGGTGAAGGCGATGGTGTAGGTAATCAGGTTGCGGTATACATCTGCGGAATTCTGGTAAATCAAGACCACCCAGTGCGATGGTCCGATGGACGCGGCATAAGCCGTGTTGTAGCGCTTGTCGTTTTCTATTGATATTTTTTTTACTTCACTGCCGGATATATTTTCAAATAATTTAAAGTGTTGGTCCTCATTGCGTTGCTGTACATTCAGTTCGTCAGAGTGTGCAATGTATGTCCCGGTCTGGTCTGTTATTGCCAGAATGCTTTTGTTTCCCAAATTGATTTCCTGCAGCAGGGAATTGAGATTCGGAAAGGTTACATCGGCAATAAGCACCCCTTTGCTCAGCGGAATGGAAATTTGAAAAACAGGGGTACGGTGCGTTTCGGAGATGATGGAAGGAGACCAATATGGTTTCTTCTCAGAGTCTGCGTTTTTGAAAGAAGGGTAGTTGGACATATCCAACCCCAAAGCTTCTTTGGAATAAGGAGACTGGGCGTAAACGATTCCCTGTTTGTCGAGCAGGCGGACTTTGTGGATAGCCTGACTGGCTATGGTTATGGCCTGCAGGTAGTTGTTTGTCTGTTTCAATGTGTTTTTAGACTTATCAATGTTTTTTACACAGTTCTGCAGAGTCAACTGTATGTTATGCATTTTTTCTTCAACGATGCTGACCAACAGTTTGGCAGAAGAATTATTTCTGGCTTCAATACTGTCTCTGAAATGGGTAATGGTATAAACATAAACCAGTGCAGCGAAAAGGAGAAAAGGAATCGTCGATGAGACAATGAAGTGCCCCGACAGTATTTCCCATAATGATTTATTGTTTTTCATATTTATTAGCTGTCACTGGTAAACTTGCCGTCTTTGATTATGACGAGGTTGTATTGTTCTTTTACATCACCGAATTTGTTAAAGATGATTTCCCTTCCTAGAATGTTGAATTTTTGTTTTTCTAAAATAGTCTGTTTAATTTTAGAAGGCTTGTATGATTTTGTGTGCTCAAGGCCATATATAGCAATTTTAAATATTCCCGCATACCGGGTGTAAATAAATGAAGGTTCTTTGTTGTAGCGATCAACGTATTGTTTCTTCAGGGCTCTTATGTCTGGATCGACATTTCCGTAATCATGCAGAGCGATAAGCCGCATACCTTCAACAGCTCTTCCGCCATGGGTGATAATGTCGTTTGATTGAGACCAGCTTACTCCGAAAAACTGAGCACTTTTCATTCCTGCCCTGCGCATGGCCTGTGCAAGCATAGCTGCATCAAAGCCGTTGGTAATAAGCATAACCGAATCTGGATTTGTAGCGGCCGTTTTCCGGGCGATATCATTGAAATTAGGGTTTTGACTGCTGTAGTATTTTATCTCTACCGGAATTTCCTTCCCGGAATTTTCCATGAGTTTTCTAAACCGCTGGGCGACGGAGTTAACATACTTAGGGTTTTCCATGTCGCCGATTACGGCAGTTCTGCCCAGACCGAGTGAAAATATCCGTTCCGCAATTGTATTTGCCTGTCCTGAGCTTCCTGTTGCGGTCCGCAGCAGGTTGTCGTCCTTGTTGGCGAGGAAGTCCGTGCTCATTGTCGGGCTCATAACGAGTACATCGCGTCCGTTAATGGCCTCGGTTGTCGGTTCTGCCATGGCGCTGGTAATTGGGCCTAATATGAGGCGGACATCATTTTGAATCAGATCTATTAAAGCTGCTTTGGCTTCAGCCGGAGAGCTTTTGTCATCCCTGATTACCAGCTCAATTCTTTTCCCATTCATGCCTCCGGCTTTGTTCTGCTCTTCGGTCAGCAATTGCAGAGTGTTTCTGGCGGTGACGCCAAGTTCGGAGTAGCGGCCTGTTATGCTGCCCACAAAACCTATTTTTACAGCACTGTTGTCAGTGCATGAAGTAATCGCCAGTAGAAGAATCAATACAACAATAAATCTATGAGTGCTTTGTTTTCTCTGTTTTGTGGCCATACTTTATCCTGAAATTGTTCCATTCTGTTGTGAGCAATAACCCGTATACCTATCAGGCTGAAAAAATATAATCAATAATTGGTTTCTTCCTATTTGCCTACATCATTAGAAAATATGGCGTGCTTTCATCCGCTATGACTGTACTGGATTAACCTATTGATCTGGTATAATATATCTGATTCATACTGAAGGTTTTAAGAACTTACTCTTTTAGATATTTATTAAGAGGTTATCACAGACATGGCTATATATAAATCCATTTGTCCTTATGATTGTCCTACCACCTGCGGTCTGCTTGTCGAAAGTGACGGGGCGCGTATTTTGAAAGTTAAAGGTGATCCTGCTGATCCTGTTTGCAAGGGTTTAATCTGTCGCAAAATGCAGCGGTACGAGAAATCCATCCATTCCCCTGATCGTATTATGACCCCATTGAAGCGGACCGGAGAAAAAGGGGATGGTCTTTTCGAAGCAGTTTCGTGGGACGAAGCCATTGAAACGATCACTGGAAAATGGAAGCAGTCCCTGAACGAGTACGGACCGGATTCAATCCTGCCGTTTTATTATTCAGGGGTCATGAGCCTGATTCAGCGTAATTGCGGGGACGCCCTGTTCAATAAGATGGGGAGCTGTGAGCTAGTAAAGACCCTCTGTTCTTCTGCCAAGAGTGCAGGATATACATCCGTAATGGGCAGCACCGGCTGTCTTGACCCCCGTGAACTGGAAGACAGTGATTTTTATATCGTTTGGGGCAGCAACATGAAGGCTACCCGGTTGCAGAGCATGGCGAGTCTGGTCAAGGCCCGCAAGCAGGGCAAGCGGGTTGTTCTTGTTGAATGCTTTGCCGGGGAAATGGCTGATTATTGCGACGGTGTGTTTCTGGTCAAGCCCGGGACCGACGGTGCTTTGGCTCTTGCCATGATGCACGTGCTGGTCAGCGAAGGTCTGGAAGATTCTGAGTTCCTGCAGAAGGAAGCCATCGGCTATGCTGATTTCAAAGAAACTCTTCAGCAGTACACGCCGCAATGGGCTGAATCAGTTTGCGGTGTTAAGGCTCAGGATATCATTGAGCTTGCCCGTGAATATGCCTCGTTCTCGGCTTCGGCAATTATTTTAGGGAGCGGTAACTCCCGGTATGGAAATGGCGGTATGACTGTAAGATTGATAACCATTCTTTCTGCTTTTACCGGAGCATGGAAACACAAAGGAGGCGGATTTTGCGGTTGTGGACCCGGTGGTGGGCCTTATGTGGACCAAAGCCGTATTACCCGGCCTGATCTGCGGCAAAGGTCCGGGCGGAAGATAAACATCAACCAGCTGGCTATGGCTCTCCAAGGTGGTGAAGGGCACGTTCCTGTCCGTTGTCTGCATATTTACGGCAGTAACCCGGTCGGTTCTGTCTCGAATCAGCTCGGAATCCAGCAAGGATTGAGCAATCCCGAACTATTCACTGTGGTTCACGAGCGGTTCATGACTGATACTGCCCGCTATGCCGACATCATCCTCCCGGCTACATTTTCAGTGGAGCAGTCCGATTGTTACAGTGCTTACGGGTATTGTTCATTCGGTGCGGCCCGCAAAATTATCCCTGCACCCGGCGAATGCAAAACCAACTGGGATATTTTTTCTCTGCTCGCGGAGGCAATGGGTTACGACGAAGCTCATTTCCAACGCTCGGAGGATGATTTACTTGATGAATTGCTGGATAATCCCATGCATGGTTTGCAGGGAATAAGCGATGAACAGCGTAAAATATTGAGAACCGGGGGTAATATATCCATTCAGTTTGCAGATCATACGGATTGGAAAACACCTTCAGGTAAGATCCAGATCGCTGATGAGAGGCAGGATAAAACTCTGCCTGAATATCAGGAGTGCCATGGTGGCAGCCATCCGCTACAGCTTATTGCGATTCCCAGCTCTGATACCTTGAACTCTATCTTTCTGGAACGTGATGAGCTTGTCGCGCAACGCGGTCCCATGATGCTTGAGATGCATCCTGAAGATGCTGCGGAACGCAATATCTCAGACGGAGATAAGGTTGTCGCATTTAACGAGCTCGGAGAGGTTGTGTTCAACGCCCGTGTAACTCCGCTGGTCGCAAAAGGTGCAGTGGCTGCTGCCGGGGTATTTAAATCATCTCAGTCATATAACAGGAATCTGGTCAACGCATTGCATCACGAACGTCTTTCAGACATTGGGGAAGCAACTACATTGAATGATAATACTGTAGAAGTTCGCATCTCATTATGATTTGTTTGCAAGAATGACTTTATATTGATGTTTACCGGTAAGGTTGTTTTTAGTATTTTAAAAAAATGGTTAATTACCGGCTGAAGGAGGAGGGTATGCGTAAAGCTGTTTGGGCAGCAGGTGGTGTTCTCGTTGTTTTAGTTGTATTATTATATGTTCTCCTGCCCTTTGGTGCGAAAGAGAAAGTATATAAAGTTGGCGTGCTACAATTTACTCGTAATAATATTAATACTTTGGAAGGGTTCAAAGACGGATTGAATGAACTCGGATACCGTGAAGGTAAAGATGTTATTTATGAATTTGACGGTCCGGCCCCGACTAAGAAAGCCCTTGCCGAGTATATGCAGAAGTTGCTCGATAGAAAGCCCGACTTAATCTTTGCATCTCCTACTCCGGCTGCGGCTGTGGCTAAGAAAATGACGGCTGGCATGGATATTCCGGTTATCTTTGCTCCGGTGAATGATCCTGTGTCTGCCGGGATAGTAATAAATATGAAAATGCCGGAGGGTAACCTTACGGGAGTGCGGTTGTCGGCAAGCGATGGCCGCCGTTTGCAATCCTTGAAGGATGTTGTGCCTTCGGTTGAGAGGGTCTTTGTGCCATATAGTCCAATGGATAAAAGTGCGCGGGCTAGCCTAAAAATGCTAGCAGAAGCAGCTCCGAAAGTTGGCTTGGAGCTGATTACGAAACCTTTTTCCAGAGATACTGATGTGCTCGGGGATAAAAGTTATGTTCCAGTTGATGTGGACGCTGTGCTTTTGCCGAGGGATGGACTGGTTATGTCCAGAATCAGGGATTTTGTTAAGCTTTGCCTAGAGCGGAAACTTCCTCTTTCTTCTGCCCGGTTTAAGCAGGTGGAGCAGGGGGCGCTGACCGGGTATGGATTCAACGGCTATGAAATCGGGCGTCAGAGTGCCCGTCTCGCAAAGATGATTTTTTCCGGTTCTTCAACCTCTGCACTTCCAGTGGAAGTTTCCGAGGATTATCTTTTTGTTAATCTTAAGACAGCCAAGGAAATCGGCGTTGATATCAGCGACGAAGTTTTGCGGCAGGCTCATAAAATTGTCAGGTAAAAAATCAGGTTTGTAATGCGATCTCTCTATTCAATATTATTCCGCTCTTACATTATTCTTGCTCTGGTTCCGCTGGTGGTGCTGGGAGTCATGCTGACTGCCTGGATTGCCAGCGGGCAGATTGAGGCTTCTTTCCAGCAAGAGCAAAGCAAGGCACGAGACGTCGCTTATGATCTCAAACATCATTTTTCAGTGTTGGAAGATAAGCTTTATAGCCTTAACCAGTTCAGGAATTTTATAAACTTTTCAGATCAAGAAGCACAGGATGTTGTCAAGGAGATGGTCGCAAGACAGTCTGAAATCTGTGCAATAATAATTCTTGATCCGGCTGGTCGTGTAAAAGCCCGGGCATCTTCCAGCAGTGTGTATGGTAAATCTGAGCCGTTGGATACTTCCGACGAATTGCTTTTCAATAAAGTTATGTCTTCCGGGACTATCTCCTATGGTCAGGTTTATACCGGGGAGAACTTTGCTGGAACCCTGCTGCAGATCGGGGTTCCTTTGCTGGACAGGGAGACAGGTAGGGTCGGGCTTGTCCTGTTGGCAGAACTTCGTCTCGACATGGCGTGGCGTGATGTTTCTGAACAGGCTTGTCTGCACGGTGAGTGTTTGTTTCTTGTGGGAGATTCCGGACAAATACTGGCTCACCCTAATCCATCTTATGTATTCGCCCAAAAAAAAATACCGGCTGTTAGCGGTGCCAAAATCCGGAAAAGCCTTAGTGGGGAATATGTAATCGGGGCTGCTGCAGAACTGGCGATGGGAGAGCTTAAGTTTACCGTTATTGCAGAAAAGCTGGCTCGGACTGCTCTGGAGCCTGCTGTGTATTCTGCGGGGGTAGCCCTGCTGGCAACATTTATCACTGTAGGTTTGGTTTTCTTTGCCACGCTCAGCATAACCCGCCGTATCAGTCGTCCGGTAAAGCTTTTAACTGAAGCAGCCTTAAATATTAAGGATAAGGGCTTTTATCCCGGTATTTCCATCCGCGGTTTTGCGGAAATTGAGGAGTTGTCACAGGCTTTCGATTCCATGACCCGTAATTTGCAGTGCATGCTTGAAGAGCTTGGGCATGAAGTTCAAATAAGGAAAAAGTCCGAGACAGCACTTTCAATGAGCGAAGAACGATTTCGGGCTATGTTTGAGTTCAACTCTGTTGCGATGCTTTTGATTGATTCTGATAGCGGCAGAATCCTTGAAGCCAACAATGCGGCAAGTCTTTTTTATGGCTGGTCTGTTGAGGAAATAACAGCCAAGAATCTTTGTGATATCAACGCAGATGGCCCGGAAGTTATCCGGGAGCGAATGAAAAAAGTGATTGGTCATGAAGCTACGCGGTTTGAATTGAGGCACGTTTTAGCTGATGGGTCTGTCCGCGATGTTGATGTTTATACCGGACCTATCCCTATGGAAGGCCGGAATGTGATTTTTTCAAGTGTAATAGATATTAACAAACGAAAGATTGCGGAGCGGGAACTTCACGATAGCGAAGAGCGGTTCAGGGCATTGCACAATGCTTCTTTCGGTGGGATTGCCATTCATGATGATGGACACATCTTGGATTGTAATCAAGGTCTTGTTGATATCTCAGGATACCGTTCAGATGAACTGGTCGGAATGGATATACTCCGGCTTGTTGCTGATAAATCCCGGGCTGAAGTTAAAAAGAATATTTCAGAAGGTTTCGAGAGGGATTACAGGGCTAACTGTGTCCATAAAGACGGCACAGAATATTCGGCACGTCTGGAATCCCGAAACATACCATACAAAGGTAAAGTTGTTCAGGTTACTGAGTTAAGGGATATCACTAACGAGAAGCTGGCTGAGGAATTTATCATTCAGAATGAAAAAATGATGTCGCTTGGAGGTCTTGCGGCAGGCATGGCCCATGAAATCAATAATCCTTTGGCCGCTATTGTAGGATCGTGCCAGAATCTTCAGACCAGATTGTTTCGGGATATCCCTGTGAATAGGAAGGTTGCTGAGGAGTGTGGCACTTCGTTTGAAAATATCGTGAATTATCTTGAGGTTCGTGATTGTGATAAAATGGTGGTTTCCATTTTTGAGTCAGGTAAAAGAGCTGCTGAGATCATCAAGGATATGCTCAGCTTCAGCCGTAGGAACGAGAAGTCTCTGGTCCTTAATCGGGTCCAGGAACTTATGGATACGACCATTAAGCTTGTCAGCAATGATTATGATTTGAAGAAAAATTATGATTTCAAAAAAATTGAAATTGTAAGGGAGTATGAACAATCGTCCGACAACGTAATTTGTTACGGTAATCAGATTCAGCAGGTGTTTTTCAATTTACTAAAGAACGCTGCTCACGCAATGGCTGAAAAGGATTTCGGTGACAACACCCCCAGAATTATTCTCAGAAATTATACCCGAAACGGAATGAATATTATTGAAGTTGAAGACAACGGCCCCGGTTTGAGCGGGGAAGCACGTCAAAGGGTTTTTGAGCCTTTCTTTTCAACCAAAGGTCCGGATAAAGGGACAGGACTGGGGCTGTCGGTATCATATTTTATTATTGTAAAGCAGCATGAAGGTTTAATGGAAGTATTCTCTGAACCGGGCGAGTGGACCAGGTTTGTGATCAGTCTGCCTGTTAAAGGTCCGCAGGATTATGATGATGACGGCAATACTTGAAATTTTTGAATTTAATTTGTTTCAGGCTGTTGACAGCTGGACCATGTTTTTATAAATACTTCTTCACCCAACGCAAGTGGGGCTGTAGCTCAGTTGGGAGAGCGCTTGAATGGCATTCAAGAGGCCGTCAGTTCGATTCTGATCAGCTCCACCAAGAATATCAAGGACTTACAACAAAAGTTGTAAGTCCTTTTTTCGTTTGGGGAACCGCGCGGGGAACATTTGTGGTTCACCTGTTTGTTGATTTTGAGAGTCAAACTCTAATGAGCGTATGTTTGTCGTACTGTGAAAAAAAATATAACTTGCCCTTGTATCACTATAGGAGAATTGTATGGAGTGCTGTAAGTGTAAGAAATATAATTGGAATGATCCTCAGAAAGCGATTTGGACCGATTCAAATGATCAAGGCTATTGTGTCTTTCATGCCCCGACAGAGTATAAAGAGGTGTCGGAGGCAGATTTTGCAGCTTTGGTTGCTAGGCATTTAGCAATAGCTATCAATCAAAATAAAGAAGAATGTAATCTATCAGGAACAGTTTTTTGTGGTAATATCGATTTCCCCGATCAGACACTTCCAAAATTAGATCTGAGAGATACTTCTTTTGAAGGTAGAGTTGTTTTTAAAGGCTGCAATTTTGATTTATTAAATCTGAACGATGCTTCATTTGAAGACAGAGTTGCTTTTATAGACTGTGACTTTAATGGAAGAGTTGCCTTTGGTGGATGTACTTTTGTTTCAGATGTTTCTTTTGATGGATCAAGTTTTCTAAAAGGTGCGGCCTTTATCTCAACTAAATTTATGGGCGATGCCTATTTTAACGAAACAAGGTTTTTAAACGGCTTGTGGTTTAGGGATGTTGTTTTTTCTGGGAAAGTTCATTTTGTAGATTCTGAGTTTGCTCACGGTAGGTTTTGGAAAGTTATCGCAGAGGACTACATAATGCTCCGTTATTGCCGGTTCACGGCAAGCAGTTGTATTGATTTTGTTGAGATTGACTTATTGTGGTTTGATTTTTTGTCAACAAATTTAGAAAATATCAGATTTACAAGCTGTAACTGGCCTCAAGACAAAGGTCGATATTGTATTCAGCACGACATGCATGGTGTACAGTTATCTGAAGTTCTCAATTTTTACCAAAGAATGAAGCGTAAGTGTAAAACAGAAAATAATGAGTATGAAGCTTCTAAATGGCATATAGCAGAAAAAGAAGCCCAGTTAAAAATTTTAAAAAGGGAAAAGAAATCTAATTTTATTTGGGCACTACTATGGTTGTATAAAATTTTTAGCGGTTTTGGTGAAAATCCTTTGCGTGCATGTGTAATTTTTCTCGTAATTCTCTTCTTGCCTCTCGCTACTATATCTGGTGTTGAAGTGTACAATTGTTTTTCATGGCATTTTGACTTTGATAAGGTTGATATGGTGTTAAAGGATTGGCTTATGTTCGTACCTTTCGCTCGATCTAATGATTTTAGGGATGTTTCAGGAGGGATGCACCTGGTGATTATAGGGTGGCAATTGTTTATCACAACTCAATTTGCTCTTTTTGCATTTGCTTTAAGGAATAGGTTCAGGAGATGATTAATTTCAGATAAAAACGCCAGCCCCTCCGAAGAAGGACTGGCGCGTTAAGGTTTGGTTGTCGAGTTATTTGATTAAGAAGTGGCAAAACAGGTGAGCTGGGTTGCAAGAGCCTGCTTGTCTCCTTCCTGTGCGCCTAGAAGGTCGATTGAACCATCTTTCGGATACCAATACAGTTCGCCACCGTTTAAAAGATGGTAGATGTATCGATTGGCCTGAGTTTCCCAATGACCTTGAACACCGGATTGATCAACGTGGTATTTAAGGTTTGCAGGGGAGCCAAGGTATCTATTCTGGTGATATTTCTGAGTTTGCATTTCGTTATTTTCATACATATTTTTCATTTTGAATTCCTCTTTGTTTGATTATTTCAGGTTTAAATGTGATGCCGAGGACCCTGTCCCCGGCATCTTGTTTTAAAGGGGGGGGAGTAAATTGACCGCACGTATCTTTTCATTTCTTTGTACATGATAGTACTGGTCGGCGGTCATCTTCGTTGAGGCATGGCCTAGTATCGCTGACACTGATGCTAAATCTGCCCCATTATTAAGGGCTGTAGTTGCGTGTAAGTGTCTAATATCATAGGAAATAATGCTGTCGGGCAATCCTGCCCTTTTGCATGCATTTCTGAATCCTTTGCGTATGCTTTTGATCGGCCTACCATTATACTCGACCAAGTACGGTGTTGTTGCGTTTTTCCGATATTTCCTTAGTTTACTAAGGAATTTATCGGTTACAGGTATTGTCCTCCATGTGTTTGTTTTTGTGGCGAAAACTCGCACTTGTTTATTTTCCCAATCTACCCATTTCCATTGCAAAGAGAGTAGCTCACTTTCTCCAGTGCGGACCCCAAGATTAAAAGCAATCTCGATAGCCCACGCTACATGCTGTGTGGCATGTTTTATGATTAATTTGAGCTCATCTACCGATAGCGTAGATTGTCTGGGTTTTTCCTTAGCCTTCTTCCATTTTTTTAATGGATTCTGTTCGGTGTATCCTTGATCTACTCCGAAGTTGAAGATGATCTTCAGGTAAGACATGTAGCGATTACGAGTGGTAGGGGAGTTGTCGGCGTAGCGTGACATCATGAATCTCACAATTTTTTTCTGGGTCAGTCTGTTCACAGGTACTGTCCCCAGTTCAGGGAGGATGTGGTAGTTCATGATGAAGGCGAAGTCTTTGAGCCAACGCCCCGCTTTGCCCTCACATTTTTTCTGATCAATGTATAATTGAGTCAGCTCATCGAGGTACATGTCATCGTGATGAGGATTGATCTTCTCGCCGAGTTTCTTCTTTAGCTTGACCTCAAGGTCGAATGCTTCAGCATTTCGTTTGCCTTGAGTTGTTTTGCCAAAGGTTTGGGTTCTCTGTTTTCCGAATTCATCTCTGTATTTGACAAACCATGATCCAGTTTCAGGTCTTCTATGTACACTCATGTTACACCTCCAATTTTTTAAGGCTTCTTTTGTTAGTAAAAGCCTTAATTTTAAAGCAGTTGGGAGTGCTCATCCACGTGTTCAATGTTGAGGCCGCAAATCTATTACGATTAGGGCCACAGCGGGGAACCTGATGTTCTGTTGCAAGGTGTCTGAAATGGTCCGGTGAGTAACCGCAGTATTCGGCGGCATCTTTGAGATTGTAAAAAGGACCAGTGATTTCAACTTGATTACATAATTGCTGTTTCTCCATTTTGATGTGTATTCCTTGAACCAAAAAGATGATTGGGCAATAGCCTCCCAATGAGGCACCCCGTATGGGTTTGCCTGCTCTTCAAGACGCAGTGAATATCGTGAATAATAATGTCGAAGCGGTATGCTTCAGTAATAGGTGTCATCCGTCAGGGGTGACTTGAAGATTAACTGCCCTGACTTCTGACAGGGTTGGGCTTACGATGATCGTTTCCCGATTCCCAATTTCTGGGAGTAGGCTGTGAGGAGGTGTAAAAAACTCCCATTATCTATTCTTTTACGCAAAGAGTCTAGAGATAGTCAAGAGAAAATTTAAAAAAACTTTCCGCCCCCCGACCCGAAGATCGGGGGGAAGTCCATACCACTGGACTAACCTACTCACGTAGGACCTTTTGTGTGTGCTGTGCGCGAACCTAATCAAAAGTGTGCGGACAACCAGAAGCCCTCCATTCATTATTGCAAATGCAAAATGAAACCCATCCGGTATGTTGTTGAGCCCTAACCCTTCTGGAGTCCACTTTTGATATGGCTCACATATATGGAATTTCTCTATATAAAAGCTGATTATACAAATCCAATGACAACAAAACGTTCGTTTTCTTTTACACTTTTTAAGCGCAAATCTTAAAATAAAACGTGCCTTTTCTTTTACTGTTATCGTAAAATTAAATTGGTTTTGGGGTTTTATTTTACATTGAAGAAAACGGAGAAAATGATGACAAAAACAATTGCCTATATGCGCGTCAGCACTCACAAGCAGGACACCGAGAATCAGGAACTGGAAATTCTTAGATATGCCAGCAGCAACGACATGAATATCGACCACTGGTTCCGGCTGGAAATGTCTTCAAGGAAGTCCATGAGGGACCGCCGCATCGATGAGTTGATGGATATGTTGGCATCTGGCGATACCTTAATCGTGTCGGAGCTTTCTCGACTCGGTAGATCTCTTTCTCAGATTGTGACTATCGTGGATGAACTGATTGAAAGGAATGTGAGGTTCATTGCTATCAAGCAAAACATGATCCTTGATGGCAAAAACGATATGACTGCAAAAATCCAGATCGCTATGTTCGGTGTACTTGCTGAAATCGAAAGAGACCTCATCAGTGATCGTACTCGTTCTGGTCTGGCCCGTGCTAAGGCCAGCGGTAAAAGTCTTGGTCGTCCGAAAAATTCTCAGTCTTCAATATTGGATGAAAAAAAGAATGAAATAGCTGAGATGTTGAAGAAAGGAATTTCAAAGGCATCCATAGCCAAGGTCATGGGTGTGTCAGGACCTGCTCTGCATTATTTTCTGAAAACTCGACAAATCGTGCGATAACCTTACCATCCGCAAAAAAACCGCACCCATTGGTAAGCACGGTTTTCTTTGAAGACTACTTCTTTGCATCAGTGTCTTCTTTCTTTACTGTTCCCGCAGGATTTCCAGTATCTTCCTTGTTTTCCGATACCACCTTTGTGAGAATGATTTTGCTGCCCTCAACGATTTCAACATTGAATCGATCTTCATACTTGAATTCTCCTTTGAGCATGTTCTTGGTCAGGCGCACCTCACCTTTGAAATTCACCATGGGCAATTTCCTGTTGCCCTGCTTATACAGGCCCGGAACTTCGTAGAATTTACGGTCTTCATTACAAAGACGCATGATATGCTGACGCAGCGACTGCTTGGAAGCTATACCAAGCTTCTCCTGAATCTGATCCGCATTCAGCTTATCATCAACGATCATTTTACGAAGTTCATCTGCGTTGTACTTGCTTTCGAACATTTTCTTGCCAGTGCCAGATGTATCCTTTTTTACCATGCCTACCTCCGTTTTTTGGCGTTTCTTCTTTTATTTCTATATGTTGGCAAGGAAAATTAAAATTTTAAGCTGTTTTTTCAGTAAAAAGGCAAGAAAACGCGCATAATTGGGGTTATCCTGCGAGTTTTATGTTTTGGGTATGGGAAGGTCAGAAAAAATGTTTACTGCGAGGATATGGGGTGTTTTGTCGATAGAAATTTTATGAATTTCAGTATCATACAGCCGAGGAACCATGAAAAGAAGGGAAAGCAACAACTTCAACCTATTACAAGCTGTGTGACCTGAAAGATTATTCCCTTACACGGAATGAAAGTAAGCTGATTTCGATAACTGATTTTCAAGGAAGGACTCGGTGATCAAGTAAATTAAACGTATGCACCGGGAGAGTCCGCCAGCCAACATTGAAATTGCAATTTCTGCTACTCCAAAATTAACAGCAGGAATTTATAGTTGGCGGTCTCACCTTCCATGAAGGATATTTTCTGAGGGACCTCGGCGTTTGTCCTGCAAAAATATATATGCATCAAAGAAGGAGGGTGGGTAGCCCTCCGATTTTTTTACCGACAGTATGGACATTAAAAAAATGTGGGAAATGTGACCACCAGAGGTGTCCTGCCCGTATTGGCTACATTTTTTTTACCCCTTCGGGGTTTGGAGTGAAAGGAGGGCAGATCTTTTTGAAATACTTTTCGCTCTGTATTGATACTGAATAAATGTGGGAAATGTGGTCAATTGCAGCTATATTTTGATTTTTTTTGTTTTGCGTTGACGATTTGCTCTTCAGTGTTATCTGTTGAGAATGAATAAAAATACAAATAAAGAATACAAAACAGATGTTGAGGTGTATGCAGATATTCCAGATCTAGAAAATTTGCAAGAATATGATAATTATATAACCAAAAATCCATTTTTAGAATCAGAAAATTTCAAATGTGACCTATCTTTAGATTATGTAAGTCTTTATATCTACTCAGTAGATTTAAATATATATCAAACAGACAAACTTTTAAGATTATTAAATGTCTCTTCGTATCATATAAAAAGAGGTCGTGGACTTTTCAATGTGAATATCAACGGTGAAAGTTTCAAATCTTATTTTTGTAAAATATACAAAGAACGTTGTTACTTTGGATTATTAATAAAAGTATTTCGTCCAAACAGAAAAGTGCTTGACCATATCGTTAACCTTCTTAATTGTGGATACCTTATCAGTAAGGTTGAATTTACTGCCGACTTCTATTCGAATAATACTGCTGAACTTTTTGGTCTCATCAAGAACACACTGACACTGAAGTGGCCCGGTCAAAATTTTCGATATGATGCTGGAACTGTTTATCTGAATAATGTGCGCGAAAGTCGAACAATGGGTGGGCGTGCATATGTGAAGAAAAAGGACGATGACTTTTCAGCTAGGGTAGAGATCGTTGCTAAACGTCCATACTTCAAGAAAAATAAGATAAACACGCTTGAACAACTTTATAATATTACAGGTGATCAAATCTATTCTCGTTTTGCTTTCAAAAAAGTGAAGACAGCTACTGTTAACCGGAAAGCAAAAAAAGTTGCCGCGAGAGATTTCCCTAAAGTCGTGGGCAAGATTAAAATTGCGGACTTCTGGGTAATGGCGGTCAATGTTGCTGTCAGTAACACTCTCCGTGATGGGGTGGCTGATATGGGTAGAGTTCTCCGCGCAATGCTAGGCAAAGGAGCCTATATGCAGCCTCATTCTTTTCATGAAACTTTTCTTAAGGCTGTTACTGGTAAAAAATTCATATAATCTCTCTAAGGTTTGGCATGCGTACCAACGAAATAGCCCCCCGATATGATGAGGTATAAACTCATTATGCCGGGGGGCTAATTTTTTAGAGTATCAGGTTGAGGTTTAGACGCACGTAGCGTTTGTTTTCCCCATTAGTCATTTTTCTAATTGTATTTCCTCTGGGGAAACGTCGGTTGAGCATCCCAGCTTTATTTAATTCTTTGTGAATTTTTTTCATTCCCAAAGCTGCCCCACCAAACGTAGAGAACATTGATTCTTGATAGACAGCATAGGCTTCTTCAGGGAAGAGGTACATGTTTTGCTTTCCTACAAAACCTAGCTGTTCTCCTTGTGGGTGCCATTGATTATTGGTGCCGCCTGTGCGCACCCAGCCATATTTTTCAGGGTTGGCAGGAGTGCTACCGTCAAAGTTCAGCAGATGGTATTTATTGCTGGCTAATGCTTGTTTAAGAGCAAAAATATATTGTTCAGCGTCACCATCGATAAGATATTTCTGCTGGTTTCTTGCAAGCTGGATCAAAGCATCCTTGGCTTTGGTGTTCAACTCTACCATTTTTTCATCGGTAATGACATCATAGTCGAAGGCATACTCAAGGAAGAATTCAAAAGTAGCCATGAATTCAGCAATATTACCCGGCACTCTATGGTGCAGTGAAGATAGGAAGCCAAACTCATCGCAAAGTTCAACCTGACGAGACTCAAATCTTTCCACGATTGCATCGCCTTTACTGATTAACCATTGAATGAAACCGGAACTGCATGCCAAGAACAAGCCATCCTTAGCTGTCTGTTTGCATTTATTCAGTGCTTTACCGTCAAGAGTGTCCTTATCAAATTGGAGAATTAAAACTCTCGCAGCTAAGGATTCTCCTACTATAGGTTGTTCCCCTGTAGCGACAATTAACCCACGTGGTTCTTGGCTTTGGGCTAGGCAAGTACTTTTAGTCTGTCCATTTGCCTGTGTTCGAAACAGTATCTCATCTTTCCTATTCAATTCCTTCTTGTTTCCATTTTTTTCAACGCGATCATCAACAACTGTCACCACCGAATGCGTGTTTCCAGCAAGTTTGCTCAAGTATGCATCTGAACTGGTATAGGAGGCGGTGGGCTGATAGTAGTTGGGGCCTTTTTGGAAAAAACCTAGAATGAACCCCGCAGAAGTGCTTTTGCCTGTGCCACTTTTTCCATGCATATAAAGAGAACAGCTGGATCGGGATAATCCCGCTAGGATACCTCGAAAGGGGGCTATGAGGATCGGTATTGAAATGTCCAATGGAGCTAAGCTGAGTATGTCGAGAGTAGCGTTTATCCCGTCAGATATTTTAGTTTTGGATGAGATGTATAGGTTTGAACAATTGTTGAATGGTCCACCGCTCAAGTCTGTTTTCACATTAGTAATATACCCCTCATAGTCAAAAGCACCTGTGCTGCTAAGGTAGCATTCCTTGCCATCAATTACCGTGAATCCGGTTCTTTCATATACCTTTTCGATGGTTATGCCGTCTGGGGGGCTTAATTCTAGTATAGCATCGCGTATAACCTTGTAACTGCCACTGTACTTTCCCCTTGTGCCAATGTAATTACCCAGCCACCTTTTATCTTCGAGCTCGTTTGCGGTGATCTCTACAATTTTTGTGTCGTCACTATTCTCAAAACAAACCCTCATAACATATGAGCGTGTCAGCTTTCCACTTGCTGAATAGCGTTCTCTTTCTATAAGTATTTCTGCAATAAATGCGGTAATCTTTACTTCGTCAAGTTCTCCCTTCTTTTCAACGTTGCGGTAGTATGCGCTGTTACGGATAAATACTCCTTCTTTAGAGTCGGTGGAGGCATTGGTTAATGTCTTACCTGAAGCAGTAATAGCAGCAATGACGGCTTGTTGGTAATGCTCAATACTGGCTCCTTGGTCTACAATCTTTGCGCATATGCGCTTAAGAGCATCTTCATCGTGGTTTATAAGGTCGACACCGGCAGAAACCATTCCTTCATCAAAGGTGAGGATTCCGTCGTTACAATGTTTGTCTATCTTTGCCTTTAAACCTAATTCGATTATTTCAAGATCAGGCGTTGTTGGAGCTATTTGTTTTTTTGGGGAGAAAGGGGACGTTGGATAGTTCATGCGACCTCCTTGTTATGTCGCTGGTTTTCGTACTGGAGTTAGGAGAGGGCAGACCACGAGAGTCATGCCCTCTTTTGCTATTTGTGCGGTCCAGTTAATATTCAAGGCACGCAGCAAAGTCTTTTGCTGATATAAATACGTCATTTCCTATCGAAAACACAGGAAAGCTCCGCTTAAGAGTGTTTCCAATTACAGATTTGGAGTTCCTAAATTTTCGTTTATTGCTTTGTGAGCAACCATTGAGGCTCCCTTGCACCTGCGAAGAGAATATCAAGGGATTTTTTCCATTAACAGTGAACGATGGTTCTGTGGTGTTTGATGGATGCGAGAGTATATATGGAAGGCCTTGGTAGAGGGAGGGGGAGGTTTTTATCGCGAAAGTATTCATTTTAGGATTCCTCAACTGTAGATAGAAAGTGGGCAAGTTCCTCAGGATCGAGATAAAAGTCATGTCCAATACTAAAAATATGATAGTTTTGGGATAGTAGGTCCTTAAGAACCTTTCCTGGGGGAATATTTACGATGTTTGCATAGTCATATAAATTTAGGAGAGCTCTCGTTAAGCCGACAGTCTCATTACCAGATTTTATTGGAATATCTTCGAGTCGGAAGTGTTCATAGATAGCTTCAAACATTTTATATCAACCTCTTACACTTTATATGGGGAGTTTGGTGTTGAACCGGACAGATTCTCTGTCCGGTCTCATAAGCGTTTAGTCACGCATGATATCCAGCGGGACATGGATTTCTTCGAAGAGGATTTTAAGATCTTCCGTATCAACGAAGAGTTTGTCTCCTACTGAATACACAGGTAAATTATTGAGTGCCATGTGGATGGGGATCGCATTTACATGTACTTCTAAAACTTTAGCGACCTGACTGACCTCAACAAGGGGAATGCTTACGCCTATTGGCTCACTTCCATTCATAATTGTGAGTGTATTGATTTCGAATTCGGCTACTTTGTAATTATTCATGTCGTGTTCCTTTTTGGTTGAATTTATAGTTAGTTATTCTTGAAACTTATTTCGCGTGAAATCAGAATATAATTTATTAGAAAAAAGACCAGCGTGTAAGTGCGGATGTTTTTTTTAAAAAATTACAATTTATCATTTGCCCCTTTTTTTAAAGAGATTTATCCTTAATTCTTAAGGAGGCAAAGTATAAGTATGGGCCATCTTGATAAACGGCGTGAAAAAGTATTGGAAGCTATCATTAGAAAATCTTTTGATCTTTTTAGGTCTGTAGATAATCGTGTGCTCCCAATTTATGAACATCCCGACGATAAAAACTGTATCTGTTTTATTAGCGGATCATTGTTGCCCTTAAACGGGGTAGAAAATGTGCTTGGCGAGTTGTTTTGCGATTGCTCGTTTAAAGGGGCGTTATATAAAAATTTGTGTGGACGGTCAGGTGATGGGTACTTAGGCAAAATTTTGTTGAGAATTTCTGAAAAAAAAGGAATTCATGAAATATTACGTACTGGTCGTAGACATACGTATCTGACAATCGAGGAAAAAGATGCTCGAAATTTTTGTGAAGTTATTAAAGGATTAGATCGATTAATTTCTGATAAAATTGAAGAACCTATACGTATTGTCGAGAAAATACGACAAGAGAAGATTCAATATTTTGGAAATGAAGCAAGTGAGCTTGTTGGTGCTGAGAAAATATTTCAACGAGTAGTATTGCTCAAAGTAGCGATTAGATCAGGATTTGATGCCACCTTTTTCGGGTATTATACCAAGTCGTCATTAATTGCTGGATTATCATATCCAGAAATAACAAGCGTCTTTAGTGGGGAGTGGTCTGATTTTACGAGTTTTTTTATATCTGCTTTGGTGACGTACATTGATCTTTATGGGGGGCTTGAGCGTATAAAAAAATGTGCAATGTGTGGACAGCTATGTTTGCCGGAAAGGCAAGGGGCTGATAGGGGGTTTTACTGCAGCAATATATGTCAGCAGAAATCTCATTCAAAAAATCCTCACAGTACTTGCCTTCGCAGACAGCGGAAGTATATTCGCACGCGGTTTAAAGTAGTAATGGATTATGTCTCGGACAAAAATAGTCAGGCAAAGTTTGATGATGTAACTTACCCTGACCTACTGAGCACCCATATTTGTAAAGCCGGTAACTGTCCGACACCAGAGATTAGAGTAGAAGGTGGGGGGTGTCTTTTTTTTCGTGATGCTAATAAAGCTCTTATAGAAATGTATACTCAAATCAAAGCAGAGAAGAAAAAGAAGCGTTAAAGTTATAATATCGGTCCAGATTGCCCACATTTCCTGCATTTTCCAGAAGCCACCTACCTAATGAAAAATCCCACCCGCAGCATGGCAGGTGGGATTCTATGGCCCTCTAGAAGTATAGGTAGGCTATCTACTTATCTCCGAACATCATGATCACGGCAAAGATCGCCGCAACAACCAAAAGCTGTTTAATAATTTTAATCGCTCCCTTAAACCCAAACGGAGCTCCACAATTCCAGCACTCCTTACTTTTAAGGGTGTTTTCCGCTTTGCACTCCATACATTCCTTAGTCCTCATCACGATCTCCTTATTTTCGAAAATTAACTCCAAATCCAACCACAGATAGAAATTGAAAAACATAATTCTATCTTTAAACTTAAAAATCAACAAAAAATTCAGTCCTCAGGTTGTTCAAACTCTATCTGTGGTGGGTATTTTGTATGGATACTCAAGGAGTTTGCATGGACGACATTTCAAAACAGATAGGCATGCGCATCAGGACATTGCGAAAGAGTCGTGGTCTTACCCAAGAACAGTTGGGCGATGCTGCTGGAATTAGCGATAAATATCTCAGTGAAGTTGAGCGCGGGGGCAGCAAGGTTTCTGTTGAAGTTCTCAACAAGGTTGCTGACGGTCTGAAAATATCCCTGCATGACCTCTTGGAACTGGGGCAGAATACAAGGACTCGTGACGAAGTTGTTGCTGGCATTACAGATATGCTTGATGGGGCCAGCGATGAGCAGTTGTTAGTCCTTGACCGTGTTGTTAAAGCAATCCTGTTGTAATTTTCCACCTCTGCCCAGATTGCCCACATTTCCCACATTTTTTTAGACCACCTACCTAAGTTCAGAAAAAAATCCCATCCGCAACAAAGCAGATGGGATTCGTTTTTCAGTAGTCCTCAGGAAGCATAATCGTCAGCACGGGCTCACCTGAATCTCCGGGGCCAATCGTAGCACAGCACTTCACCTTCTCTAGTTTCGGCCCCTCCCCCATCACGAATAGTGGCTCGATTTCAACCATAGAACCATCCCATCGATCCCTAGCTGCGAGAAATGTGAGAAGGAGCACGTCATGCAACCGCCCTGTGGTCGACTGTCCTTCTCCTTCGAGATTATCTGGTGGTTCAATATATTGATGGTAGAGATTGGCAGTAATAGCCACAGGAACTTTGAAGCCTGTTTCCTTGGCCTGTTCAGTTACATCGATCAGTACGCCGTCTTTGATAGCTTGCTTGCGGGTGTATGAGTATACCACCTCGAATTCATCTTCTGACATTCAGGACTCCTTTTGCAGTTAATATTTACAATCAACGTAAAAGTTTATCCTCGCTGAATGTGTTCGGTCACGTAGAGGGAGGTCGTGAACTTTAAAAAATGTGAAATTTGCATAAAGGGTATTGATTTTTTTATTTGATATAATATTATAGCTATACTTCCAGAAAATTAATCAATAAAAAGGAGACTAGTATGAAAGAATTTGATGAAAAATATGTTGAGCTGTTTTGCAAACTAAATGTGCATTGGTATCTTGAGACTTACGAACCGATAGATTGGCGTAACCATGGTCCATATCTAACTACCACTGTCAACGAAGATAAAGAATGGTATTTTGATATGGGACCCGGTAGAAATCGTTATGAAAGCTCTTCTGATTGGTCAGTCGGTTTTGCTATTGGCGAGAGTGATTTTTATTGGCTTTACCCTTTCAATCCCGAAGTAAAGCCGAGTCCTCTTGATGAGACGCTATGGAATCATGAAGAATTTAAATTGATGATTGATTATTTCAAACAGAGCGGTGAGCTCGAAGAGCTTTATAAAAATCTTCGATCCATAAACTTACGGCATCCATTACCAATAGATGAGAAGTCGTACTACGCTTCTCAGCATCCAGATTATAACCCTTCAGATGGGAAGTCGTAGTACGTTTCTAAACTTCAAGATTGCGAACGTTAGTAGGAATGCTGCTTACACATGTAAACACCTATATATTTGTAAAATATTAAGACTGGGGAGGGGCAAAATTCGCGCAAATTTTGCCCCTCCTGCGATTTTGGAATTGAGGTTCGGGAAACATGGGATTTTGGGAAAAAATTTCAGGAAGGGGGTGTTTTGCGCGAAATTTGGGAATGTATTTAAGATTTAGATATGGGGATTATGTATTTGAACACAAGACGCTAATATTACTTGAAATTAAAGTTATATTTGATGTACTGAAGTAAGAGAAGTTCCGAAGAACATGACATCCATCGGGATTTCTCAGAGTGAGGTGGGATGATCTTGAGTAAGATAACACATTTTTGATTAAATTTTATAATTCGCAAAAAATTCTTAAAAACCGTAGTGTCATACACTCGTACGATTCTTCTAAAAAAGGTAGCTCAAGTGGTACTATTACTCGAATTTCAAAAACAATTTTATTCAATTCTAGACGCGGTTCCAGAAGGAATTTATCTGACAGACTGTAATCGCAATATTATATATTGGAATAAGGAAGCGGAAAATATATCCGGATACTCAAGTAAAGAAGTCACTGGACAAAACTGCGCCCATAATTTGTTGAACCACATCGACTATCACGGCAATAATTTGTGTAAACATCATTGCCCCTTGTCAAAAAGTATTACAGATGGAGCAACGCATGAAGCAGATGTTTTGCTGCATCACAAAGATGGGCACCGAGTTCCTGTGCATGTTCAAACTGTCGCAGTCAAGAATGATGAAGGCCAAGTTATTGGTGTGTTAGAAACTTTCTCTGATAAAACAGAACACTTAGAGCAATTACAAGAGCTCGAAAGACTGGAAAAGCAGTCATTAATAGACACACTTACGCAAGTTGGGAATCGAAGATTTGCCAATATCGAAATTAATAAACGGTTTGACGAGCTCAATCGGTACAATTGGGTTTTCTCAGCTGCCTTATTAGATTTAGATTATTTTAAAAATGTCAATGACAAATATGGCCACGACATTGGAGATAAAGTACTGCAAATGGTTGCGAAGACAATAAAATCAGCAATCAGGCCAGTAGACTTCATATGTAGATGGGGAGGAGAAGAATTTTTAGTTATTTTTCCGAATATCTCGAGCGAAAATATTTTAAAAGAAACAGCTAATCGATTGCGTTTGCTGGTAAAAAATTCTTACGTGGAGCTTAACGGAGAAAAAGTAAGTGTCTCAATATCTTTAGGAGCTTCTGTGGCCGTTACTACTGATACATCAGAATCACTTTTGAAACGGATCGACAATCTATTATACTCGAGTAAAAATTCAGGACGTGATAAGGTTAGTGTGGGATAGGACGAAAATAGCTATAAAGTTACTTCTAAAGAAATGAGTGAATTATGAGTGTAAATTTATCAGTACTATTTGTAGACGATGAGCCTAATATTTTAGCCGCAATAAGGCGTATCATCAAGTCACAAAAAAGCTGGAAAAGTGCATATGCACAATCTGCAAAAGAAGCACTATTATTGATGGATGTTCAATCTTTTGACTTGATTGTTTCAGACATCTGCATGCCTGAAATGGATGGAAAAGAGCTTCTCGAAATCGTTAAGCGGAAGTATCCTAAAACAATTCGAATTGCACTCTCAGGACAGATTGGTGTTAATCATGCAATCGAGAATATTCGAGCAGCTCATCAATTTATCCCAAAGCCTTTTGATACAGATAGTCTAATTTGTACAATCGAAAGCGTTTTTAAGTATCGTAAAGTTATCGGCAGCGATTCGATTGTAGGTGTGATTTCAGAAATAGATTCGCTGCCTGTTCTTCCATATACATACACAAGGATCGAAGAGGAGCTTCAATCATCAACACCATCGATAGTCAGCATAGCTGACATCATCTCTCAAGACATCGCATTGGCAACTGAGATTTTACGGTTAATTAACTCACCATATTTTGGACTAGAAAATACGATTTTATCAATATCACAATCAATAAATTTACTTGGGCTAGACACAGTAAAAACTTTCGTCATGGGTAAAGAGCTTTTTGCGAGTTATGATTCAAAGATACTTCCTAACTATTCTTTGAAAAAACTTTGGGAGCATAGCTTTCGAGTCTCTGGGATAGCATATATGATTGCAAGATATGAAGGCTTTGATAATCTTCAGTGCACTCAATGCCGAATGTCAGGGTTACTCCATGATGTAGGTAAGCTTGTACTCGTAAGCAATTTTCCCACGGAGTATCAAAAGATTTTAAAACTAGTATCTGCTGCTGGTAAAAATATATATGAATGCGAAAAGGATGTTCTTGGGGCTACACATTCTGAGGTGGGCCTGTTTCTGCTGCAACTATGGGGGCTTTGCGGAACCACAATTGATGATATCGCAACCCATCATAAACTTACTGAAGAATTGTCCCCTGCGTTTATTGTTTCTGCAGCTAATATAATTGATCATTGCTGTGTTGTGCTAAATGAGAACTATTATTATAATTTTCCCCAGCAACTCACAAAAGGGCCTTGGCAGTTAGAAAAAATTAAAGAATGGGCTTTTCACATTTCAGAGTCTTGGCAGGGAGACGAAGACTTTAAATCGGTGATTGTTAGTAATTTTTAAGTTATTTTAAGTGTATACAAGAGCTGCATTTAAATATTTAATTGTAGTATGTTACTACTCTATTATATTAAAATGAAATCATGTAAACCTGTTTGTATTTCAAACTTTTGATGACTTAGAAATATCAACCATTTTTACATTCTTTGAATGATCAGTGCTAGCAAACTTCAACGAATATAGTTTTTTATTTTCATGTCAGTGTTCATAATATGCTTAACAACCCAGTTATGCACAAAATTGTTGACTGCATCAATATCCACCTTCTCGCAATTATAAAGCTTTATGACTATTTTTTCGACTGCGGCTAAAACTTTAGAGTGTTCTACTTTATGGGCTTCAATATAAGGATAATTATTCTCGGCCATAAACTGTTCTTCTGTCGCAAAATGGACTTGGCAATAGTCTAGTAGCTCTCTTACTAATACCAGATATTTAGCTGTAGACCTATCTTCCAAACGTACACACCTATCTAATATTTCGAAGAGCTTCTTATGTTGTTCGTCTACAAGATTATTTCCCAGTGAAAACTTATTATCCCAAATTATTTTATCCATTATTTCTCCTTGGATTTGCTTTTAGCATCAGCGTAATAACCAATTTTAGACTTCGGAGCTAAATATTTCATTTCATCCAAATTTAAATCTTTTGTAGACAGCACCTTTTCCACTTTAGAATCGATATCAGTTCCAAGTCTTAGGATCATAGCCTCATGCTTAGGTACGTTAAGGTCACAAATTACTACGTCAGGTAGTAATGGATTTTCACCAATACTCACAACCATTGCTTTTTCTCCCGTGTTTAGTTCGCAAATGGATCCGGGAGGATAAACACCTAACATTCTGATAAAAACAGATAGAATTTTTTCATCCAATTTCTTTCCGTAAGATTTAAACATTAGACCTAAAGCCTGATGGGGAGTTAAAGATTTGTCCTCCTCTCTGTTATTTATAAGATTGTCATAAATATTTACTATTGACACAATTTTCGCGAGTAAGTTTAAATTTTCAAATTTTACTGTTGATGGGTGCCCACTATTGTCTTTATATATATGGTGATGATACACAATTTTCATGACATCTTTAGTTATTGAAGGCATGCTAGAGAGAAGACCAACACCAAAAAGAGTATGCATTGTAAGTAAATTTTGTTCAGGTTTTGATAGCTGTTTTTTATTATGAGTGATTCTTTTAGGGATTTTTGCTTTACCAATATCATGAACTAGAGCTCCAAAAGCTAAATCTTTTATTTCTTCATCTGTAAGACATAATTCTTTCCCTAGCATGCAAGAAAGAATTGAAACATTTAGCGAATGGTAATAAAGATCCTCATCGTCCGCTGATAGATTAATTAAATTGAGAGTTGTCTCGGTATCGCCCAGAAAGAATTTTGCAAAATTATGCGCCATTTTTTCAGCTTCTTCGCAAAATGAAGCCTGACCATTCAAAACTCCTTGCATAATCCGATTTGCTTCTTTAGCTGATTTGAAGAAATTTTTTTCTGTTCGAAGATATGCTTCCTTTCTCTTTCGAAGTGCAGAAGCCTTTTGCTCTTTGATTTCTACATGATTTGTTTTAGATTTTACTGGTTTTATCTTTGTGTCGATCTCCATTGGAGGGCAATCGCTTTTTTGCGGATCGTAGTACACATATTCACACCCGATATTAATAATATCGTTGAGCTGACTTTGTTTTGTAATTTTAAAATTGGACCGAAAAAAAGGATGGCTGAACCATGGGAGGTCCTTTAGGTAAATATGCATCCCTGTCTGTAATCTTTTGACAGACACCTTTCTAAGCATCTTTACCCTCACATGAAAGAACTTTTTCACGGATGAGAACAGGTTCCGTGATATCTAAAAAATCTTTCGCATGTCTCTGTATGTAATCTACATCTTTGATACTCAATTTTTGCCCTTTTTTGAGGACTAAGATTTTTTTTCCTTTAACCTCACCGTACATATCTTGAGACATGACCATGTTTTCTTGCAAGCCAAGAGGAAAAACTTCACGATCATAAAATTCTGCCTCTGCTCCTAAAGACTTTCTAAAGCAATTCAAAATTTCTAAATCATACCATCCAGCACGTTTGCACATTATAAATATGCACTCACCTGAAGTTTTCCCTTTTTCAACTAGGTAATGAAAGTCTAGCAGTATTCGTAGTAGCCTCGAATTAAATGGTAGTTTCTCTCCTTCAACACCATCTTTTGGCAACCCTTTGCCATTGTACCTTTTGTTAATATAAACCATTTCAGAAAAGGCACTCTTATCTACACCGGAAAAATTAGTACTTGCCGATGAACGCATTTTATCAATTTGTCCAACAACTCGTCCAATGAGGTCCTTATGACTATGAGAACCAGTTAACAAGTCGTTAACTAAGTTGTCGTCAAGAGTTCCTATCGCTAACAAGTAAAAGCTTAACAAGTCATATGTGTAGTCTATTTTTCTACCCAAAAAAGGCTTTAGCTTGGCAAGGTATTTCCCTATTCTATGGTGGCAACGATATATGAGTACGTTTTTTGATGAATAGGCTTCAAAAATAGTATGAATAATTCTATAGTCTAATTTCGGTGTTGAATTTTTTGTTTTTTTAGAATTATTTTTTGGGATAATAGCATTAATTATGCTTTTTTTACTACATGGCTTTTCAATTATTACGTTGACCACGTTGTTCTTTTTACATTCATTGTTTTCTTGTGGGCACAGCTTGGATGTAATTAAAATGATGCGAAATGAATTTTTATTCTCTTTAAATTGATTCAAAGTCTCTCTGATGTCGGCGTAATTTTTAGTTTCAACTATAACAACATTTGGGCAGTCGTTTTCCAAAGAATAGCTAACTTCGGTGAAATTGTTTCCCACAACTTCAACTAAATATTTCTTAACAAAAAGATCAGCGAGTGAAGATGCAACTTTATGATTATCTGAAACAATAAGTAGTTTATCCACTGTAACCCTCAGTGTGGTTTGTTATAATTCTAATACCTGTAAGCCTTTGTTAAACTATACTTTTTATAGATATATTTTTGCAATGTTTTTTTTAATTATCATCATGTCTGTCGAACTAAATTTGTTAGGAATCTGATCGTCTGTTCAATGCAACAGGATTTGCGCTTTGCGTGAGAGCTACTTAACTGTCTAGTATAGAGATGTGTGAGGTTTATGAATTGAAATCTGTAACAGACCTTTTGTGTCTTGAAATTCTGGTAACGTCCATAGACTTTGTGGTATTGGTGTCAAATCGTTAAATTTTTAAAAAATCGAGACTAACTTAAAAAATAATATTATTAGATTTACACTACACTGAGAATTGTCTTAATAATCGGAGGTGTATATATTAAATTCACATGCTCTGAGGGGGAATCGCATGGGGATAATTAAATTATTAGTTAAAGTATTGTGTACCATCTTAATTACTTGCGTTCTGTGTTTAGAATTTGCACATGCTGGGGCTGTTATTCATTTAACTGCTGGTATTCCGGGTGATTTTCCTCCTCAGTATGAAATAGATGAAAATAACAACCTTTCTGGATTTGCCATTGATGTCATGGAGGCGGTAGCTTCAAAAATTGGTATAAGCGTCACCTATAAAGTCTTCAAATCGTGGAAACAAGCGCAAGATGCGTTGGCAAACAACCGGATTGATTTGATCCCAAATATGGGAATTACCGCCAGAAGAAAATCCTTCACTTATTTTTCTACCCCATACGAAACTTTTCCGGTTGTCATTTTTATCCGTTCAAGTGATTCAAGCATAACCTCTACAGATGACTTACGAAAAAAAAAGATAGGTGCAGTCCATCTTAATGTTGGTGAAAAAATTATTCAAAATGTTCAAAGTAAAAATGTTGTCATTAAAGATTCGAGATCTGATTTGCTTTTTGCCCTACTTTCTGGGCAGGTGGATGCGATCATATATCCGCAACCGTTAATTGAAAGAGATGCAACTGAGATTGGCCTGCTGGACAAGGTCAAGATTCTTGGTGGGCCGCTGGCTGAAATTAAGCGAGGTATTGGCTTTTCTCATGACAACAGAGATCTCGTGACAGATTTTAATTATGCCATATCCTCATTCGTAGATTCTTCCGAGTATAAAAAAATTTATTCTAAGTGGTACGGCGTTAAACAACAGTCTCATGAATATCTATACGTTGGACTTGGTTGCTTAGTCGCTTCATTCTTTTTTGTATTAATTTTTATTGCATACAGAAAGTACTCTAGAAAAGTCAGCGATAAAATAAATCGGGAAAGGTTGAAGTACCAGTTACTTTTCAATGAGTTGAGTGTTGGATTTGCCTTGCACGAGATTGTGCTAGATAGGCATGGTGTACCTATTGATTACATCTTCTTGAATGTTAACCCAGCATTTGAGTCAATAACAGGACTTAATAAAAATGACATTTGTGGAAAATCTGTTTTTGAAGTCTTACCTATGACAGAACAATACTGGGTTGAGCAATATGGGAAAGTTGTTTTGACTGGTTCCCCCTCTCAGTTTGAGAGCTATAGTCAAGAACTCAACAAACATTTTGAAGTAAGAGCATATTCTCCAAAATTTGGTCAGTTTGTGACTCTAATTATGGATACGACTAAAGCTGTACTTGCATATCAAAATCTAAGAAATTCTGAGCGTAAGTGGCGGCATATACTTGAGAACATACCACAAATTGGTCTAGCCATAGACACAAGTGGAAAAATTGTTTTTGCAAATGAATATTTTTTGAATTTAACAGGCTGGAGCCAAGAAGAAATTCTTGGCGCAAATTGGTTTGATACTTTTATTCCAGATGAAATTTCGAGTGATATGAAAGAGGTTTTCTCTGCAACAATTCAGCTCAATCATGAGCAAGGCTACTCTGCATATGACAATGAAATCCTCGCCAAAGATGGGACACGTCTATATATTTCATGGGCAAACATTCTCACTTTAAATGAAGAAGGGGGTGTTGAAGATGTCACCTGTATGGGAATTGACCTAACGGAAAGAAAACGTGCGGAGGCTGAAATTGAATTGGCAAAAATTGAATTTGAGACCATATTCAATACCTCTCAAATAGGCATTTTAATGCTGAAAAAAGGAAGATTCTTTCATCGAGGAAATCAACGTTTAGCAGATATACTAGGGTATGATTCTCCAGACGATATGACCGGAATAGACATGCGACAAATACACCTCTCTGAGGAATCATATATTGATTTCGGCAATAGATTTTATGGTAAACTTAAAGATGAAGATCAAATTCAGGTTGAGTACCAATTATGCAAGAAAGATGGATCTTCTGTATGGTGTAATTTATCAGGTAAAGCACTTAATACGAAAGACCTTAATACAGGGGTCGTGTGGGTGATTGATGATTTAGGACCCCGAAAACAACTTGAATTAGAACTAGAGAAAACGGCTGCAGACGCTGAAAAAGCGAATCGTTCCAAGTCTGAATTCTTAGCAAATATGAGTCATGAGATCCGAACTCCAATCAATGGTGTTATGGGGATGATCCAACTTCTCCAGCAAACAGCTCTGACCGACGAGCAAGATGAATACGCAAGTTATGCGATTAAATCGACGAAAAGACTTACCCGCCTTCTTTCAGATATTCTCGATCTCGCACGGGTAGAAGCTGGTAGATTGAATATTGACTACGAAAAAATATTAATTCGTGATTTGTTTGATGAGATTAATCAACTGTTCCAAGCTGTTGCTAAAAATAAGGGTCTAAATCTTGTTTTTGATGTTGATTCCGAACTGCCCAAGACTCTATTAACTGATCCGATACGGATACACCAAATAATTAGTAACATTCTTGGTAATGCTATCAAATTTAGTGATCGGGGCACGATTAATTTTAGTGCTAGTAAAATCTATCAGTCAGATGACAGAGTACAAATCCTATTTACGATTTCAGATCAAGGAATAGGAATGTCGGACGATCGCATTTCAAATTTATTTGAACCTTTTGAACAGGAGAGTACAGGGTATCAAAGAACTCACCAAGGTGCTGGCTTAGGGCTAGCAATCACAAAAAAGATTGTTGATCTCATGGGCGGCAATATCTCAATAAGTTCATCTGAGAATAGTGGCACTAAAGTGTATGTGAGCATGCCGTTTAAAGTGGCAAATGATGTTCAGTCGATAAAAAATGATGAAAATTATGATGCTAAAAAAGGTAACCTCAAGTTGCTACTTGCTGAAGATGACGCAACATCTCAGCTTGTCGCACAGAAGGTTCTTGAAAACATGGGGCATATGGTTTTTTGTGTTGATAATGGGCAGAAAGTTCTCAGTGAACTGTTAAAAAACACATACGATGTTGTTCTGATGGATATTCAAATGCCTAAAATGGATGGTGTCGAAGCTACTAAACGAATCCGAAATGGAGAAGCTGGTGATCAAAATAAAAGTATAAAAATTATTGCAATGACGGCATATTCCATGCGTGGAGACAAAGAGAAATTTTTTGATAGTGGCCTTGATGCATATATTGCTAAGCCCATTGATATCGAAAAAATAGGAAATGTTTTGGGAAACTTTAACTCCTAATTAAATGCGCTAAAAACCCAATGCAAAGTACTTACTTTGAAGAATATCACGTTTTTCTTTTCGGGGAACCAACCACAGCCGCAAAACCCGGAAAATCCCCAAAACATGTTCCCAAGGGGTAAAATTAATCCAAGTATTTCAGCCTTTGGAGAACGGACACCCCGCATGGCATTCAAGAGGCCGTGGGTTCGATTCCCTCCAGCTCCACCATAGATATCAA
>PPCM01000439.1_pt1 | contig 39620 bp, 50 predicted proteins | sample 1555541 | NCBI WGS metagenome assembly PPCM01 (sample SAMN05284479, study PRJNA326546) | Marine sediment metagenome, whole genome shotgun sequencing project. | isolation source: marine sediment | place: Germany: Wadden Sea | collected 2012-09-05
ACATTCCAGATTCAGAGTTTATTCCTGAGCTATCTTTATTAAGATCTAACATATCATCTGAAGAAATATCAGAAGTGAAAGAAATAATCTCATATGGCTGGTTTAAGTCACTAGACATTTGTGGAAATGAACACGCAGCACCAGTAAGTAATTATCGGTTGTTATACAGATATGCAAAGTCAAAAGAACTATTATTGAAAGCTCATGTCGGTGAATTTGGAACAGCGGAAGATGTTGTAAGAGCAGTAGATTTATTAGAGTTAGATGAAGTCCACCATGGAATTGCAGCATCTGATTCAAGGGAGTGCATGAGATACTTAGAAAAGAATAAGATTATTTTAAATGTTTGTCCAATGAGTAATATCATGTTGAAGCGAGTGGAGAATTATGAGAATCATCCTATAAGAAAGCTATATGATTCAGGTGTTCCTATTACGATAAATACAGATGATTTAACAATATTTAATGCAACAGTTACGGACGAATACTTAAATCTATTTAGAAAGAAAGTTTTTTCAAAGAAGGAGTTAAATAAAATTAGATTAGGTGGTCTAAGTTCATATAACAAGTATGATAAATAAAAGCAAATAAAAGAAGAGGAAAATAAATGAAAAGTTTTGAAATCTTATCGAGAGAATGGTTGCTGTTTCTTATATTTATTATTATGTTTCTAAGTGGTCTATTTATTGCAGAACTTTTTTATAGATTTAATAAAGGAAAAGCCGTTAAGTTAGGAGAGAAACTGGATGGTCTGAGAGATGTACATATAAGATTAATTAGAAAAAATCTAACCAAACCTTATGGTATTTTGAGAATAGTTCTTCTGATATTCGCAATGAATCTATTTGGAGGAGCATTCATATGGTCATCAATTGGTGGTGTGTTTGTAGCGGTTCCTTTTTTCTACTACTTCTTAATTGGATTTCTGACAAATTTAGTTTTAAAGAGATATCCTGAGAGAATTAACTGGCTGACATTCCCCAACATAATATTTGAAGTTGCGGCTTTCATGGTTGCAGCAATTGGTGCTGTAAATATTGGCTTAAGTATTTTTGGACCCACTGATCTATTAACTGCTTTAAAAGAATGGGGTTTGCTCTTTATAACAGTTGTGGTACCATTACAAATTATAGCTGCAATATTTGAAGGTTTATTGTTTAATAAGATTTTTATTGTACAGAAGAATCCTTGGCCAAGGGGTACTTCAGAAAATGAATAACATAAAGTAAGAGATAAACAACTGTACATCATATTACAATTTAAAAGACAAAAGTAATCAATCATAGGTTGTTCTAGAAGCTTTAACAAGATGTTGAAGAGGGATCGTATTTAGGGGGAAAATATGAGCAAAAAGACTGCTTTTTCACTATTGATAACTGTTATTACTTTTATTCTATTATATATTGGAATGAGTTTTGATGTGGATGATAATTTACTTAGAATAGACAAGGAGTTCTTAAACAATACGGACAGCTTATCAACTTATTCTCGTGAGGTTCTACTTGATGATTATGATGAATTGTGGCAATATATTCAGGATTATCATCCAAAAGAATTTACAGACGAAGAAAAATTGATTTCTTTGTATGAACAAAATCGGAAGTTGATTACCGAAGGTTTAACAGAAGTAGAGTTTCTTCGTATTGTGACGCCTATAGTAGCATCAATTAATTGTGGACATACTTATATAGATTTGCCAAAGGAAATAAATGAGAAGTTATACTTCATAGAGGGTTATTTTCCTATGGAAGTAAAAACTATAGATGGGTCTGCTTATATAACCAATCATCTAGAAGTTGATGAAATACAGAATGGCAGTAAGATATTAGAGATCAATAATAGAAATTTAGATGACATTTTAAAAGTGATGATGGATAATATTTCTTCTGATGGAAGAAATGAGACATATAAATATCAGCATATTAGTAACAGTTTTAGCGAATTGTATTTTAAGTTTATAGAAGCAACAGACACGTATAAAATAAGATACGAGACGATGAATCAAGAAATAAAGGAAGTAAACATAGATAGTGCACAATACTTTAAGAAAATTATTAAAACAGAAGAAGTGCCATATCAATTTATTCTCCAAGACAATTATGCCATATTGACACTTAAAAGCTTTCGTCCAAGTGATGACTGGACTCTTGAAAATTATATTGAGTTTATAGACAGTGTTTTTTTTAAGATAGAAGATAAGAAAATTGATAATTTGATTCTAGATGTAAGAGATAATAGAGGTGGAGATCCAAGAATTACAAGTCATCTTTTCTCCTATTTAGGAAAATATGAGCAACAATATTTTTCTGACAATTCACCAGATATTTTTAAAGACTTAAAGAAAATAATTGATTTCAATGAACCACATTATTCAGGAAAACTATATGTTTTAGTAAATGGTTATTGTTTTTCAGGAAGTGGACACCTCATAGCCCTATTAAAACATCAAGGAATAGGGACTATTATTGGAGAGGAAATTGGAAGTTCCTATAAATGTATGGATAGTTCGTGGTATTTTGAACTTAAGAATACAAAGTTACTCTTTAGGTGTGCAACTGAAATTTGGAATGTTGAAGTTGATGGTTTTAGTGATGGTGTTGGTATATTACCAGATGTTTATAAGGTAAAAACATTGGAGGACTTCATTTCCGGTAGCGATAGTGTATTGGAGAAGGCTATAGAGTTAATTCAATTAAAAGGAGATTAGTAGTAGTCTTTTAATTGCATCAATAATACTGAGTATAAGGAGCCAATCATGATTGAAATTATAAGCACAAATAGCTATGCTATGTCTAAGTTAAAGCCTATTCATGAGGCTTCTAGAAGTGCATTAAGGAAAATTTACATACCGAGAGAAGACACGGTGTTTGAGCCTTTGAATCCATTAAAAGAAAAAATTCTTGTTGTTAAATATGGTGATCTTGAAGTAGGAACTACTAGAGTACACTATTATGAACAACGATTACACATATTAGGATTAGGCGTTCTAGATGCATACAGAAGAAAAGGTGTATGCAGCATGATGATAGACTACCTTCAGACCGAAGCAATTAGAAATAATATGAGTCAAATTTCACTTTATACGATAAGAGAAACAGGGAATGTTGAAGTCTTTAGTAAATTTGGATTTGAAGTATTTCTTGAGCAAATAACAGATGATTTTGTTAGTGAGAAGTACGACGAATTACATGAAGTGTATATGGTTTTAAATTTATAAGTATGATTAGATAAAAGAATGGAAGGTAAGTATGAATAGAATAAGATTTGCAACTAACAGCGATTTAGAATATTTAAAATCTGTTGATAAACATATAGATGACAAGGTATTGGAGTGTAAACTAAATAATAATGAAATCATAATCATAGAAAATGATTCTGAGAAAATAGGCTGGTTAAGATTTAATAAGTTTTGGGATGAAATTCCGTTTATGAATTTATTAATGATTCATGAAAATTATAGAAATCAAGGACTAGGAAAAAAAGTTGTAGAGTTTTGGGAAAGTGAAATGCGTAAAAGAGGTCACGATACAGTAATGACTTCTACATTATCAGATGAAGGTGCTCAACATTTTTATAGAAAACAGAACTATAAAGATTCAGGATCGCTTTTATTAGAAGGTGAGGCATTAGAAATAATTTTCACAAAAAAAATATAACATTAATTCATTATGAATTATTAAGAATTGTATGATCATTATGTTTTAGGACTAAGATAATTATAGTAAGGGAGTTGATATCTTGAAGATGAGAAGAGCGAAGATAAATGAATTAGATACTCTAAATCAAATAGCATACGAATCTGAAGGGATTTGGGGTGAAGATGATAGCTATATGGAATTGTTTAGTCAACATTATAAGGTGACACAGGAAATGATTGAAAAGGACTTTGTCTATATCATGGAGGAAAAATCAAGTATAGTTGGTTTCTTTGCGATTCTAAATAAGCAGGATACAGCTGAATTAGAATTATTTTATATTAGTAAGTCATACATAGGCATGGGCTATGGAACACGTCTATGGGAGAATATGATTGAGATATGTAGAAGTAATGACATTGGTAAGATTACACTTGTCGGAAGCAAGGATGTAGGGAACTTTTACAAAAGATTAGGCGCACGAGAAATTGAAAAGATTGAATCCTCCTTGAAAGTTGGACGAATCGTATCAAGATATCAGTATGATATAGAATAGGTGTATGTCGTACAGAAACAGTAGCATATTAAAAGGAATTTTTGATGGAATCGAATATTATAGAACCAAGATATAAAGACATCTTAGCAATTGATGCTCAAAGTATCGGAGAAAAAAACGTACCAGAGAATGAAATGATGAATTTTTTGAATACACATTTTGAAGAAATAAAAGATATTTTAGTTCTTGCAGGTGGAAGATTAAATAAAGTCTTTCGAGCCAATCATAAAGAAGAAGACAAGGTCTTTAAAATATCTAATGGCCAGTATAGAATTGCAGAACTAAAAAGAGAAGCTAAGATACTTAAATATCTTAATAAACATGAAGTTGTACCATACATTGAAGAATTTATAGAAAGTGAAAGTTTATCTCTAATTGTTGAAGAATATTTAGAAGGAGAATCCTTAAGGCAAAAGTTCATGAATTGTAGTGATGAAAATACTAGATTGGATTATTGGAAAAAAGCTGGAGCATCTCTATCTGAAATTCATAGAAATTTTATAGATATAAATGATAACACTTCTTGGTTAGAGGGGCAGCTGTTACTGGCTAAAAAGAATTTAGATAGTGGCATCATTGATGTTGATGATTTTCAAGGTGAGAATCCTAGCGATGTATTTGATTGGCTCTTAGAGCATAGACCGTCACAGAAATACACGACACTACTTCATGGAGATTATAGGACAAAAAATATCTTAATAACGAATCGTGATATTTTTAAAGTAATAGATTGGGGTTTCGTAGACTTAGGAGATCCATATTATGATTTAGCTATTATCGATGACTATTTTTGCAGTGATGCGGATAGAAAGGGTTTCTATGAAGGCTATGAAAGTCTAGAATATGATCATATACGAATTAACTATTATGAAAAGCTTAGTTGGTTTATTAATGTCTAGGCAAAAGCAAGACGGTAAACATCAGTAGTTATCAAAAGAATGAATGACAATTTTGGAGGATAGTTTTATGCCGAGGATTTTACTTCAAGGTATTCGGAAAACGAATCGGGCAGATAATGATGATTTATATATATTAAGGGACCAATTATCACATAATAATACGGAGTTATTGGACTTATTACCATCACTATGTATAAGTTGTAAATCAAATAAGCAATATAAGATTTGGATAGAGGAAAGTAAAGGACTTGGATCTCAAGGTGCTTTTGGTTTTGAGGCTATCTACTGGGTTAGATGTACAAACTGTTGTGATAGTTTTGAAATGTTATATAGAGACTATAAAAAAATATTGCCTATATTGAAGCTTAATATTAAGCTTGATCAGGGGAAAATGACAGAATATGAACATTCCTCTAAGGTTACAAAAGTTAAGGAAAAGCTATATAAAAAGTCTATGCTATAGTATAAAGGAGTCGAAGTGGAAAATCTTATTTATAGAAAAATGAGGATGGATGAATGTGATAAAATTAATCAAATTGATCCGAGGCAATATATTAAAAATGCATGGAGAAAAGTTGATGGTAAAAGACAACTTACTGAAATAAATTATATGGAAAATGATTGGCCGGACGGCTATGAACGTTATAGAAATGAACTGAAAAACATCCTTCATAAAGGTGGTATTGCTATTGGAGCTTTTGATGAGAAAGAAACCTTGCATGGTTTTGTATCTCTTGATAAAGAGGGTTTTGGTAGGACTGCAAAATATATGTTGTTAGATTCAATGTTTGTGTCTTTTAAATCAAGAGGTAATGGAATTGGTAAAAAGCTGTTTGAACTTTGCTGTATAGAGGCAAAAGAGAGTTTAGCAGATAAGATTTATATATGTGCGGCTTCGGCAGAAGAGACAATTGCCTTTTATAGAGCTTGTGGTTGTATAGATGCTGTTGAAGTGAACAAAGACTTGTATGAACAAGATATGAGAGATTTGCAGCTGGAGTACATATTATAAGGAAAAATGGAAACATCGCATTCAAGTTCATGTATAATTTATGAACCCTAAGCCTAATAGAGTACTGACAATCAAAGGAGTCGAGAGAATACATGAATTATGAAAACTATATTGAACTGTATGAAGCTGTTTATTTTTTTAGTAGAATAAATTGTACTGACAGTAATCCAATGATCCAACTCTTCGATAAGGAAGAAATTGGTGAACTAGGACTAAATGAAAGCATATATAAATCAGTTCTAAGAATTTTAGTTGCAAATAATCTATTGGATTACAATGGTAGTTCCTATACATTATCAAGTAATAATATAGAGAAACAACAACATATTATTGAGAATATAATCAACAAAGATCCCAATAAGCAGTATGAGGAATTTTTTAACAAAGCTACGAATGAAACTCAGTTCTTTTTTGATAGCTTAAATACATCAGAGTATGAAATATATTCTAGATGTAATTTCCCAAACACATTCAGGATCGGTAAAGTGGTTGGGCAGTACATTGATTTATCAAATAGAAAGGTACTTGAGTTAGGGGGTAATAGTGGTGGTTTAGGCTCTGCACTGTTAACAGAAAATGAAAACTGTCAATATACAATTATAGATACTGAAATTCCATGTAAGATTGGTAATGAATTTAATGAAATAAATGAGTTGAACATCTTATTCATAGAAGACAATGTTTTTGAATTGACCTTGTCGAAGGAGATATATGATTGTATCATCTTAATGAATTTACTGCATGATTTTGATGATAGCAAATGTTTAGAAATCCTGAAAAATTGTATAAAACATTGTGATCAACATACAAAATTAATACTCATTGAAGATATTTTAGAAGATGAGTTTCACCCTAAAGAAGTTGTTATGCATGGTTTAAGATTATCTGTTGAGTGTAGAGGTGGTATACAACGAACAGAAGAAGAGTTTGCAGATATATTTTCAAAAATAGACTATGAAATTGAGGAATCTATAAAACTTAATGAAGTTCATACCATGTTAATTATGAATTTACAAGTCTAATAAAACTCTTGTATAAATATAGTTTAAGAGAAAGGAATAGTAATGAAAAAAGTAATAATCCTAGTTGGAGTGATTTTAATACTTTTTGCTATACTGATGAGTGGTTATGATACTTGGGAATCGCTATATTGGCCCGAGGCATCGTATGAGGAGTTGTTCTCTAATGAAAGTGAAGGTATTAATGTCGTTTATAATGGACTTCAGAAACAATATAGAATTGAGATCAATGAAAACAATGGTGCTGTCAAACAACTTAGGATTATTGAGGAAGTACATATTCCGAAAGGTCATGAAGAGTATCTTGAAGACTTAAGAGACTTTTATGAAAAACGTGAGCAGTCTGATGTATATAATCATGATATCGTTAACTTTATTCATGATATAGAGCACGACTCTTATAGTTTAACAATGGTTGTAGATTGTGAAGAAATAGACTTAGACAAACATGGTAACTTACTTGACTTCATAGGATTAAGTGATTCGCTAGATGTAACCACACTTTCATATGAGTTATACAAAGAGAGGTTACTTGAAATGGGTTTTAGTCTAAGAAAGTAAGATCAAGAATATATTCAAATACAGATGAGGAAAATGAATGAATTATATAGAATTATATAAAATGCAATTAGAGAAAGATGAGAAAGTTTATGAAACAGCAATATTTAAAGAATATTGTGCATTGAACTGTTTCTTAAATGATTTTGCACGACCAAATAGTACCATAAAAAAGAGTATACTTAATGAAATCAGTTTACTCAGTGACCAAGATATAGAAAGAATTGAACAATCCGTGGTATTACTAAAAGAGAGTATTGCTCAATTGACAAAGGAAAAAAATATACTGTTTGAAGAATTCTCTATTGATGGAGTTGTCTTGATGATTGGTGATAGAACCATAGATTCTCATGGTATCTTAGTGGAGAATAAATCATATTTAGTCATTGATGTATGGACATATGCATCTTCTATGGAGAACTACAACCCAATATCATTCCTTGTTCATGAGGTAACACACGCAATACATTATAAGATAAATCCTGAGATGTATTTTAGTAATTATACTAATAATGAAGAAAAAGTAATTAAAAGAATTTTTGTAGAGGGATTAGCGACCAATTTAACAATGACAGTAACTGATGAAAGTGAAGCAGATGTATTTTGGTTAGGTTATCTAAACAAGCAAGAGGTTGATAAGTGGAAATTATATTCAAAGGAATCTATTATTGTATATTCAGAAGCACTTAATCGACTTTTAACTCATCATATATGGGATCAAAATCACCAATATCAGTTGTTTAGTATCTTTGATCCTGAGAAATTATGGGAAAGTAGATTAGCCTATTTCTTTGGCTATGAAATAGTTGAGATATTTAAAGATACATCAAGTATTGAACAGCTGTTTAACCTTAGCTATGAGGAAGTATTACCAAAAGTAAAAAAATATTTCAGCATGAAATAAGATAAGTATTTTAGAAGGAGTTTTTATGAGACAATTACATCATTTGTGTATTCAAACAGATAACTATGAAGCATCATTAGATTTTTATTGTAGAGTATTTGATTTTAAAGTTAAGAAGGAGACCAAAAATTTTCATACTCGGTTATACAACACTTGGTTAGAATATGGTGATCTGATGATCGAACTTCAAACCGGAAAAGAAGGAGAAATACTAATAGACCATTCAAATAGTAACAAAGGTTTGGTACACTTCTGCTTTTGGGTTGCGGATATTAATGAAGAATATAACCGAATAAAAAAATTAGGTTATACTAATTTCAAAAGTAAGAATGGTGAGCACATCTATACTGTAGAAGGTGGTAAGTTGTTAAAGGTGATCTCTCCAGAGGGAACGATTATAGAACTTAGAGATTCTAAGGAATTATAGTATTAGTGTGATTGTTAATATCTATTTTGGGGGGACGAATGATGATAGAAATAAAACAAATGTTAGATGTAGATTATAGAAAAGCAGAAGAGTCTTTTGATTTTAAAGATGCTGATGCAGAAGTTATATCCTTTGTAAAGGAAAGAAATGAAGATTTAAACGCTATTTATGAAAGTGATGAGTTAGTAGGTTTAGCTCTTATAGAAGAAGACAAAGAAGCATATATTTATGTCTTCATTGATCCGTCATTTCGTTTGAAAGGTATTGGTAAGAAGGCTTATAAACTGTGCGAGGATAGAATAAAGCAAAGTGATTCAAAGGTTATTATGTCGACATATAAACTAGACAATCTTGATGCAAAAGGATTTGCAAATGAACAAGGGTACAGCAGAAAGTTTTCCTCTACCTTTATGGCGTATTCTTGTAATCAATTTGATCTACCGGAATTAAGTATTAGGAACTATCTAGATGAAGATTTTGATATAGCTTATAATATGCATGCTGTAGCATTTCATGAAATGCGACTAAGGGTAGGAGACTTTCCAGAATCAGTTGTAAAGCAAGGCAACGATAAAATACGTGGAAATTGGGATAAAACAGCTCATGAGAGATTTGTTTACTTGAAAGAAGATAAAATCGTTGGGTATGCACATATTTCAGGCAATGAAATTTCTAGTGTGTCTGTAAACTCACAGTACCAAGGGCAAGGCATTGGTCGTAATTTTGTAAAATTTGTTTGTAATAAGATATTATCAGCTGGATATCAATCGGTAGGTTTATACTGTGTCGTAGGAAATTATGCGAAAGAATTATACAAAAGTTTAGGCTTTGAAGATGTTTATACTGCAGAATATATTATCAAACATCTTCATGAGAAATAAATTGATAGTAAAAGCAATTAGGTGGAAAATATGACGAATGATAAAAAAGTAATAGCCCAAAAGCTTAAAATCCAAAATACCGTAATAGGTGGTTTATCTATAATCACAGGTTTGATTTATCTCATGTATTTATATGGACCAACTGAAAGAGAAGTTGCCTTATGGGGAGTCGTATCGGTTATTTTGGGTTTGGGTGTATTGGGGCTCTTGCTGATAAAAAATTTTGAGTACTATAGAGTTATTTCAGTTGCATTAAACATTGTACTTGTTTGTTTACAAGTGCTCCCCATTATCATGTGGTTTCTATTTCATGGTAATGGTATATCTGATGGCATACCACAAAGTGATTTTGTAGCACATTGGATATATTCCATACCACATATTTTTCTAGTTGTTTTGAATATAAAAAGTATACGAGATATTAAGAAGACAGTGTTATAGAGTGATGTTTAAGAGAAAGAGTATGATATTTATCGAGTGTGTTGATTGGAGTAAACATGAGAATAAATGAAGTAAAAAATAACTTTGAAAACAGAAATATTGAGTTTGAATACTATGAATCAGAGGAACAATTGCTTTTTTCTTTGAAAGAAGAAATAGGCAAGTATGAAACAATTGGTATAGGAAATTCAATAACTTTAAAACATTTTAAGATTAGTGAACTTGCACAAGAAATGAACAAGACAGTTTACGATAAGACTAAGGGTCAAAGCAAAATTGAGAAAGTGCAAATTAAAAAGAAAGCTCTATTATCAGAGTGCTATATTACCAGTAGTAATGCAATCACTGAAGATGGAAAGCTTATAAATGTAGATCATAGTGGTAACCGTGTAGCAGCAATGACTTATGGACCAGACAGAGTATTGGTAGTTGTTGGTATTAACAAGTTAACTGTAAATGAGCGTGAAGGAATTTCTAGAGCTTTGAATGTCGCTACACCCATGAATGCGGAACGGGCGAAGATTGAGTCGCCGTGTAGTCTTGGTAAAACGTGTGATCAATGTAACAAGGACGTACGTGTATGCAATTATCTATCTATTATTAGAGGACAAAATGAAACTCATAGAATGAAAGTTTTTTTAGTAGATGAAGAATTAGGATATTAGTCAGATTCTTTCATATTCTAATGGACAAAAAACTTTTTTAGCAAGAAACATCAAGTTATATTTAATTGGATTTGATAATGATGATTTGAAAGAACAGAGGAGTTGTTTATGCAAGAATATAAAAAGTTTAGAAAAGAGATAAAAAAAGAACTCAGTTTAGATTATTTACTTTACTTACCGGACAATTATGAGGAAGAAAAAGAGTGGCCAATAATTCTCTTTTTACATGGTGCTGGAGAGGTTGGAAGTGATTTAGAGTTGGTAAAGACTCAAGGACTACCTAAGTATTTAGAATCAGTCAATGATTTTCCTGGGATTGTTATCTCACCTCAATGTCCGTTAAATTGTAATTGGTCAATGTTTCTTGATGAAGTTTATGAGTTGCTTCAAATTATTAAAAATCAATATAAAGTGAATAAAAAGAAGGTCTATCTAACAGGACTGAGTATGGGAGGATATGGTACATGGAGTATGGCCTTAAAGTACCCAGATGAGTTTGCAGCTATAGTTCCAATTTGTGGTGGACTGATTAATCAACGTGCGGTTGTAGCGCTTAAGGATATTCCGATTTGGACTTTCCATGGTGCGAAGGATAATGTCGTGCCCATAGACGCTTCACAAAGATTAGTAGATATATTAGAATCATGTAACGGGAACATAAAGTTTACAGTATATCCTGAATTAAGACATGACTCTTGGACTGTGACCTACGAAAATACGTCGCTTTATGAGTGGTTATTTAGTCATGTTAAAAAGTAAATATACGTTGACTTTATAAGAGGTTCGGTTGCAGTAAAACTATAGTATTGGAGACGAAACTCCAGAACTATAGTTTTTTCGTATACTTTTAATCGATACAATAGATTATGGTGAGGTATTTTATTAATAAAGAATAAATTTATTCTTTCTCAAACTTAGTTTTCTAGGATTTTAATGTAAAATTATATTAATAGTGAAATAATTAACGATATGATGAGAGTATTCTTTACAAATGAATGAATATATTATACTTTGTTTTTTATGAAAGAGGATTTAATTATTGAAAGGTGTTATAAATGATTATATGGATAAATGGCGGATTTGGAAGTGGTAAAACACAAACTGCTTATGAATTACAAAAGAGAGTAGAAAACTCATTTGTATTCGATCCTGAGAACACAGGTTTTTATATAAGATCCAACTTACCCAAGGCAATATCAAAAAGCGATTTTCAGGATTATACTTTATGGAGAACCTTTAATGCTGAAATGTTGGAATATTTAGATAAGCATTATAAGGGTGTAATCATCTGCCCGATGACTGTAACTGATAAGGATTACTTGAATCAAATGATTGGTTCATTAGATGAAAACGTAGAATATTATCATTTTACCTTGATGACAACAAAGGAAACGCTTTATAAGAGATTACGTGGTAGAGGTGAGAAGAAAAATTCTTGGGCAATTGATCAAATCGAACGTTGCGTTGAAAAACTGTCTGATGAAGCATTTAGGAATCATATTCATACAGATGAGATGACGATTGATGAAGTTGTGAATTACATCTGTGAAAAATGTAATTTGAAAATGAAGACAGAGAATAGAAGTAAAATACGTAAGAAGCTTGACCGAATTATTGTTTGGAAGAAGCATTTTAGATAATAGAGTTGGTAACATTTAATAAAGAATAAAAAAGACAGCTGGAGGCTAAATGAGAGTTTGTATTTTAATGGGAAGTTTTCGACAGAATGGGAACACAGAAACTTTAACAAAGACACTTATAAAAGAATTAAACGCTAACAAGATTGATGTTGACTACATCACACTTAGGGATAAAGAGATATTACCTTGTACGGCATGTTGGACGTGTCAGGATATATTTGATAAGCCAGGCTGTAGTAAAAAAGATGATTGCGAGGATATTTTTGAGTCTGTATTAAAAGCTGATTGTATTATTCTTGCAACACCAATTTATTCATGGTACTGTACTCCACCTATGAAGTCATTACTAGATAGGATGGTTTATACAATGAATAAGTATTATGGCGAAAAACCAGGACCGTGTTTATGGCAAGACAAAAAAATAGGAATTGTTACAACTTGTGGTTATGAAATAGAAGATGGTGCAGGGGTATTTGAAGAAGGTATCAAACGATATGCAAGACATTCAAATCTAAATTATATTGGTTTAGTTGGCATGAAGGATAAAGACGATCGGTCGGTATATAAAAGTGAAGAAGCTGAGATTTTATTAAGTGTATTGATTGATAAAATATTAGAGTAAATGCATTTGAAGTTAATTAACAAACATAGGAGATTATATGTTAAAACTAGGATCCACATACTTAAAAGTTAAAGATATGGACAAATCGATTGCATTTTATAGTGCTCTGTTACAGATGAGTTCTTCAGCAAAAAACGCAGATAGATGGGCGCAATTTGATTTCGAAGGTCATTGCATTGCCTTATGGAGTCCTGAATTTGATCGAGAATTGATATCCAAGGGTGAAAGATTAAGTGAGTATTATAGTGACAGTTATATAGATTTTTATAAGAACAACGATATAAAGTATGGTAATAATTTTGTACTCAATTTTTACACAGATGATTTAAATGAAGAATATAAGAGGCTAAAGAAACATAATATAGGTGAAATGACATCTGTTATGTTAATAAATGTGAGTATGCCTTATTATCTGTTTATTATAAATGATCCTGATGGTAATGAAATTGAGATTACTGGTAATTATCATGAAGAATAATTTTCAGTAAAGCAATGTACGAATAAGTATAGAGAAGGTGATCAAATGATTAATAATAAAGACAAAGAAAAAATTTTGAAATATTTTGAGGAATATTCACACAATATCCCTGTCATATATTCGCATTTAGAGGGACAGTATCAAGGAGAGCTTATTTTTGATAATGAGCAAAATCCTCAAGTTGTCATTCTATTCACACCTTTTGACTTTCACTATATAGCTGGTAATGCAGAAATGGATGATGTGGTTAATGTAGTTGAAAATATGATTTTTAAGAAATATTTATCTAGAAAGAATAAAAAAGAAGCCATTGTATTTGGTCCAAGTAAAAAATGGCATCAGGTATTAGATCAAGCATTTAAAAGACATCAAGGTATTATTGATAGTAGGATGATTTTCAAATTAAATATGGATAAGTATCAAAACCAACTGAATGATAGGCGAATTAATGACAAGTTGGATTATAAATTATTATTTGAAAAAGAACAGGATTCTCAGTTGAAGTATCCTATTGCTAGAGTATATGTTGAAGACCAAAGTGTCAGCTTCTGTTCTGGATTTATGTTAGGTAAAGGTCATGCTGAAATTAACGTTGAAACACTTGAAACTTATAGAGGTAATGGTTATGCAAAAGAAGCAGCGTTTACTTTAATTAATTATTTGTTGGAAAGTAGTATTGAACCAGATTGGTGTGCATGGCCCTTTAGAAAAGCATCACATCAACTTGCAATTTCTCTGGGGTATGAACTTAGTGAAGAAATTCCCGCATATATATGGGTTGAAGAAGAATGTGGCAAGATTAAAATATAGGAGCTATTAAGTTGATATGAAAGAGAGTTTAACTCTCTTTTCTTATACTTATAAGTAAAAATCTATTAGATGTTTAAAATACCTTTCAAATAGGAACTAAAGAGAATAATATAAATATGAGAAGGAGAAGATATGAGAAAGATGATTATAATAAGCGGTTCTCCTTGTTCTGGAAAGAGCACAGTGAGTGACATACTTAGTAAAAAATATGGTTATCAGCTTTTGAAAACTGATGACTATTTAGAAAAGCATATTGGTGAAGCTACTACAGAACAACCGATGTTGTATAAATGGAAAACACAGCCTTGGCATGAGCTTTTTTCAAGACCTGTTGAAATTCAACATAATGAAGAAATTATTTTTTATAAAGAAGAATGGCCAATGCTTTTGAGAGATTTAAATAAAGAAATGACATCGGATGATATAATTATTGAAGGATGTGCTTTTATGCCTGATTTGATTGAGTCATATGATCATGATTGCACAGTTATCTATATGGTTCCATCAGAAAGTTTTCAAAGAGAGCAGTATAAGAACCGAACTTGGGCATACCATCTTTTAAAAGATTCTGAAGATCCTGAAGAGGCATTTAATAGATGGATGTTAAGAGACATTATGTTTGCCAAATCTGTGAAAGAAAAAGCTTTAGCAAAAGGCTATCCTGTAATTATTGTAGATGGCGAAGAATCAATAGATGAAGTTGTTTTAAGAGTAGAAAAAATACTTAACTTATAAGGCTAGGGTGTAAAATGAATACAAACTTAAAACCTAAAAAACGATCGAAACTTAGAATTGCACTTGGCAAGAGGTACTTTACATTTAGACGGCTACTTGAATGGTATTTCACGAAGCAAAACTACACTAGAAACATATCAAATACAAGTTTGGAACACATTATATTCGAACATAAAACGCCTCTTAGAAGGCAATTAAAAGACGTTGATAAGTACATTGATGACAATAAAATAAATAACCTTCAAGTTGCAATAAAGAACATTGATGGACTAATAATAGGACCAAATCAAATGTTTTCATATTGGCAACTGATTGGTAGGCCAACATATAAAAAAGGTTATACAGATGGTATGATCTTAGATCATGGGAAATACAGACTCGGTGTTGGTGGCGGACTTTGTCAATTATCGAATATGCTATATTGGATGATTTTACATACGCCGTTAGAAGTTACAGAAAGACATCGACATAGCTATGATGTATTCCCAGATTCTAAAAGGACCCAACCTTTTGGAAGTGGTGCTACTTGTGTTTATAATTATAGGGATTTTCAATTCATTAATTCAACTCATGAGGAATATCAGATTACATTAAGATTAGACGAAAACTATCTCTATGGTGAAATTAAATCTAACCAAGCCAAGTATCTTTGTTATGAAATTTATGAGTCATCTCACGAAATTACTCAAGGATATTGGGGTGGATATATCAGACATAATGCAATTGATAGACGGGTTTTTGATTTAGAAAAAAATTTATTGGAGAGTCAAAGTGTTTGTGAGAATCATGCTTTAATGATGTATTCACCACTCTTAAGTCCACCAACTACATTTAGCTAAAGGAGATTCGTATGACTGTGTTTAGACACACACCATTATATCGTTTTATAGAGTATTGTGAACGGGAGAATATGATAGATAAATCTGTACTCGATTGTGGTGCAGGCGGTGTAATGCCGCCTTTAAGTTTGTTCCATAGTTATGGCTATAAAACAACAGGTATTGATATTAATCATGAGCAAGTTGTAAAAGGCAATCACTACGGTGTGACAAAAAAACAGAACTTGAATATTCAACAAGGAGATATGACAAATTTACCTTTTGATGATAGCATCTTTGATTTTGCTTATTCATATAACTCAATTTTTCATATGATGAAATCGGATATAAAAAAAGCAATAAATGAACTTGAAAGAGTATTAAAGCCTAATGGTTTACTCTTTGTAAACTTTCTTTCGGTAGATGATTTTAGGTGCGGAGAAGGGCCTAATTTGGGTAATCATCAATATGAACAGATGGATGATACACCAGTCATTCATTCCTATTATGATTATAATGAAGCAGAGTCATACTTTGAGAATTTTGAGTTTGTCCTTAAAGAAAGACGAATCATTGAACGGATGTATGAAAATGAACGCATTGAGCAAGGATTTATAGACTATATTTTAAGAAAGAAGCAGATATGAAAACTTATATTATGTTAAGTGGATCGAACAATAATAAAGCTTTCTATGAGACTTCTGAAAGAGCTTTAAAGAAAAGCATAAAAGAAACTTCGTCGATTGTTTTTATTGCCTCGAGATGGCATACTCATGAAAAAAATGACGGTGATCATAAGAGAATCAATCAATGGTTAAAGGACATAGACATTCATTTTACAGATGTTTACTTAATTGATAGTCGGATGATAAATGAAAAGCAAGTTGAGATATTAAAAGAATCATCGTGTATATTTTTAATGGGTGGAGACACTTTAGCTTTAAGAAAAAGTCTGAGAATAAACCATTTGGATGAGGTACTTCTACAGTATGAGCGTCCTATAATTGGAATAAGTGCAGGTGCTATTAATATGGCTAAGCGATCTGTATTACCTTTAACTAGGATGAGGAAGAGATCCTATGTTTATAGAGGTATAGGTCTTGTTGATGTATCTGTTACACCTCATTTTGATCTTACAAGAACAAAGCATATTGAAGATGAAATCTTCCCCATGTCTTATGATGGGAAAATCTATGGTTTAGAAGAAAATGGCACTATATTGCTTGTAGATGGATCACTAGAGTTTTTCGGGACAATATATGAGATAAGCAACGGTTTAATACAGTGTGTTCATAAAGAATAATTTGACTTAAAAATACTGCTACTTGACCTGATTTCATTTCAAAGTGTATCAAAAAAATGATAGTAATTGCTATGACTAATTGATATAATGACTTTGAGTGATAAGGAGGGGGATTATGTTTAAAAATAAGAAAAATGAAATGAAAGAGATGCTCAAATTATATCAAAATTTTGATTATTTTGGCTTGAAAGAATATAAGACAAATGATGAAATGGTACAAGCCTATAAGGACATTTTGCTATTAGGTCTATCTGAGGGACGTACTTTAGTAATTGTAAATAATAAGATGATACAAACAGTTCCAAAAACAGAAGATATCTCGTTACAGTTAGAAATGTTTGCAGATAATTTTCAGTATGATTCAAATAAGATATCTAATTTGATGGACAGTACCATGCAAGCCGCAGAAAGCACAAATGAACATGTAAGTGAAATTGTTGAAACTGTAGAAGAACAGCGATTCAGAATTGATCAAATGGCAGATTCGGGTGTGAGGGTAGCTGAAAACATCAATGATAATACTACAAAACTTAATAATATAAGTGATAACAATCAGCAAATCTTAAATATTACCAATGAATTAGATGAAAACATGAAAGCGCTACAAGATATGTTAGGGGAAATTGGTTTTATTGTTAATTCTGTAAATGATATCGCAGAACAGACCAATTTATTAGCACTCAATGCGTCCATTGAAGCTGCAAGAGCAGGAGAACAAGGGCGTGGATTTGCTGTTGTTGCTGATGAAATTAGAAAGTTAGCTGAAAACACTAAAGAACAACTTGATCGAATGAATACATTCACGAGAGAAATTGATGGGAAATCTAGAAGTAGTGCAAGCAGTGTACTTGAGACTAGAGAAGCAATTACAGAATTAACAACAGACTATGAACAAATCTCAACTTCGTTTGATGAGAGTCAAACTATGGTGAATAATATTATGACAAGTATCAATGGCGTTGCATCATTTATGCAAGAGTTGACAGCCTCTACTCAAGAAATTAGTGCATCAATGAATGTAATTACTGAAGAAGTTGGTAACATCTCTAATTTTGGCGCTACATTAAAGAACTATGCAGATAGCTCAGAAAATATGAAACATGATTTGGATGGAATTAGTGAAGAATACATTGATATTGCAGATCATTTAATAGAACCACTGAACAATGGTAGTCATACTATTTCAAATAAAGATGTCATTAGTCACTTAGATCGTTCTATAGAGAGTCATATGGCCTGGATGAGGGAGTTGGAATTGATGGTAGATTCCAAACATATTAGAGCTCTTCAAAGTGATTCTAAGAAAAGTACATTTGGCTATTTTTATCATGCCATCAAACCACATAATGAAAAAATACTAAAAGTATGGAAGTTAATTGATAAACCTCATATGAGTTTATATGGTTTGTTGGATAGAATTAATAAATCAATTATTACTCACGATGAAGCTGAAACAAACAGATTATATAATGAAGCTAAGAGTTTATCTAAACAGGTGTTAGGGTACATTGAATCTCTAAAAGATATTATCAACAGATTTAATCCAGATGAGAATTTATTAAAGAAATAGTCAAAAGTAGAGCAATGGCATGATGTCATTGCTTTAATATTTAGTTGAGCTAGAATTGCTGGACAAATATATAGTAAAGGTATCTATAGTAATGCTATAATAGATTTTAAGAGAAGTTAATCACTGAATTTTCTGAAAGTCACAAGGTGTGAGAGGTGAACTTATGAAACTAATCAAGAAAACCTTGAATATTTAGATGTGTTTGAATCTTTTTAAGATATGATTGCTAATTGAGGCAATCCTAAACAATAAATCAAAAGGGGAACTTTATGTAGACGATGAAGACCATCCAGAGAGAGGGATCATTTGGAACAAGTTTGATATTACAGACAGGGCATAGGTTATGCATTAGGCATTTCTATGTTAGAAAATTGTATGAAAGAAAATAAACAACCCTGTTGGTATTGTACGGATGATAATTCGATCTCAATGTTTTTAGCAGAAAACTTGGATTGAAATAAACATCAAAGTTTCATGTATGGTATTTTAATAGGACAGATATAGACAGTTAATGGGGGGAAGATGCAAAAGATACATGTACATTTTATGGGTATAGGCGGTAGTGGTATTGCACCTATAGCTATGCTTGCAAAAGCAGCTGGTTTTGAAGTATCAGGTTGTGATTATCAGGAGACATACTATGAAGAAACACTTCTTCATCATCATGTTGCATTCACAATAGGACATGATATAAGTCACTTAGATGATGTTGATATCCTTGCTGTTTCGCCAGCTATATTTGATATTAATCCTAATCATCCTGAACTCCTAGAAGGTATAAGAAGAGAAATTGTGATGACTTGGCAAGAGTTTATGGGTTTATATCTTCAGAAGGATAAGAAAGTAATTTCTATCGCTGGTACACATGGGAAATCAACAACAACAATTCTAGCTGGACTTACTTTGGAAGCAGGTGGATTTGATCCGAGTGTCCAAGCTGGGACTATCTATAAACCTTGGGATGCTGGATGTAGAATTGGTAATTCAGAATATTTTGTTGGCGAAGCAGATGAGTTTAATTGTAACTTTTTAAACTATTCCCCAGATATAGCTATTATCAACAATATTGAAATGGACCATCCAGAATTTTTTAAGAGTTTTGATGAGTTTAAAGAAGCTTTTAGGAAATTCATTATGCGTATTAAACCGAATGGGATGCTAATTGTCAACGAAGAAAGTCAAGGGATACGAGAAGTTTTATTAGAGATAAAGCCATGGTTAATCAATCAAGAAATTAAGCTTGTTGGTTATTATTTAAACCAATCATTTGATTATCCTTTTGATATTGAGTACAAGGGTGAAATTATGCAATATGAAGAAGATGGTATGCTCTTTAAAGTTAATGGTGAATCTCTTCATGATCATATTAAGTTAGGCATATTAGGTGATTATAATGTTTCTAATGCCTTAGGTGTTATGAGTGCTGCATTATCACTGGGAATTTCGCCACAGATAATCAAAAACACTTTTGAAAACTATAGAGGTATTGGTAGAAGAACAGAACTTGTTGCAGATGTACATGGGATTAGAGTCTATGATGACTATGGACATCATCCAACAGCAATTGCTGCTGTAATAGAAAATTTTAAGAAGATTTATCCGAGTAATAAGCTGTATGCAGTCATTGAACCTCATCAAATATCTCGACTAAGGATGTTTCCAGAGGCCTACCTAGAGACCTTTTCAAAAGCGGATAAGACAATTGTAACTAAAAGTTTTATTGGAAGAGAGATTCATAAACATTTAGAACCAATAGATCTGAATGAGATGGTTAAAAAGGTTGAAAAGAAGAACACTGTTTATATAGAATCTTTTGATGATATTGTAAAAACACTTTCAGATAAAGTGATTACTGGAGATATAGTGATTGTGTTTGGTGCAGGGAAAGCGTATGAAATTACAAAAAAATTAGTAGAAAACTTAAAGTTAAAATATCAACACTAATAAATCTAATGGTGAAATCTATTAAATTGGATTCAGTCATTTATGGATAAAAAAAATAGAGTATAATTGAATTACAACTAATGCATCTGTTAACTCAGGTGTTTTTTATTAAGAGGTTTGTATGGTTAAAACTAGAAAAGTCAAAATAACAGATATTCCATCAATAGTATCATTAAATATAAGAGTTTGGCAATCAGCATATAAAGGCATCATTGATCAAGATTTTCTAGATGCAAGAACAAATGGTAAAGAAAATGCAATTAAGAGACAGGAAGAAAACTTTAATAACTCCTCTTATGTTGCAGTAGTAGACAATGTTATTGTAGGATATGCGGCTTATGGTAAGGAACGATCTGGAAAAGAGTTAACAGGTGAAATATATGCTATTTATATTGATGAAGAAATGCAAGGAAAAGGTATTGGAAGAATGCTGGTAGAAAGGTGCATAGAAGATTTATGTACATATGATTATCTACATATATGGGCATTGAAAGATAACCCTAATAAGTCATTTTACATAAGCCTTGGAGGTAAAGAGATTTCGAGAAAGTATTTAACTATTGGTAATCAATCGTTAGAATCCGTCTGTTTTGAATATAATTTAAGAGGCGGGGAAGATGATTAAAGGTCAAAAAATTATGTTGCGGTTGTATAGAAGTCTTGATGAAGTTAACAGAGTTCTTGGATCATTTAACAACTTAGAAACAAGAGCCTTAACGGATCACACAGAGCTGTATCAACCACAGCAATTAAGAACTGAGTTTGAACAAAATGGTCTATGGTCTAAAGATAAAGGAACTCTAGTCATTACTAACTCTGATGATGAAATTATTGGTACAATTAGTTTCCGTAGAACCACAGAACAAGAACTCAGTATTGGATATAGAGTATATTCAAATAAACATAGGGGAAAGGGATATATGACAGAAGCCCTAACACTATTTTCAAGCTATCTTTTCTTAACGATTCCTTTCATAACCAGGTTATCACTGTTAACTGCTGAAGAGAATATACCCAGTAGAAAACTAGCTGAAAAATGTGGTTACACTCAAGAAGGTATTTTGAGACAAGCGTATTTTTATAGAGGTAATATCTGTAACTGGGTAGTTTACAGTATTTTAAGAGATGAAATTAAATAATTTGTGGAGAGTAATATGTTAGCATTTGATCAATATATTAGAGAAATAGCCTTGATAGATATCGAAAATAAGAATCGGTATCCATTTAATTTAAATGCTGTTAAAGCATTGGAAACATTAAAACTACATCCTAAAGTTACATATCTTGTTGGTGAGAATGGTTCAGGAAAGTCAACGCTTTTAGAAGCTATTGCAATTGCCTATGGATTTAATCCTGAGGGTGGTGGTAAAAATTTCAATTTCAGTACTGAAGACTCTCATTCTGAATTATCAAGACATATTAGACTTGTTAAAGGTATAAAATTACCTAAAACAGGTTACTTCTTAAGAGCAGAAAGTTTTTATAATGTTGCAAGTAACATAGATAAGCTTGATAGAGAAGGTGGTTTTGGACCACCAATTATAGATTCATATGGTGGCAAATCGCTTCATCAGCAATCTCATGGAGAATCATTTATGTCACTTTTAATACATCGATTTAGTGGTCATGGAATCTATATTCTTGATGAGCCAGAGGCTGCCTTATCACCAACGCGACAACTTTCTATGCTTTCAAGAATACACGAATTAGTAGAAGAGGGTGCTCAGTTTATAATAGCAACTCATTCGCCTATTATTATGTCGTATCCAGATGCCGTAATTTACAATGTAGATGATAATCTGAAAGCAGTAGCATATGAGGACACAGAGCATTATCAGATTATGTATGATTTTATGACTTGCAAAGATCAGTTGCTTAATAGATTGTTAGGAGATTGAGATGAAATTCGAAATTATTGGAAGTGGTGGATGCGTATCCTTGCCAAAACCACTTTGTAGATGCAAAGTTTGTGAAGAAGCCAGAAGCAAAGGTAGACCTTATAGTAGATATGGTCCATCTATGTACGTTCATGACATAAAGATGTTAATAGATACACCAGAAGATATTTGTCATGCTATAAATGACAGTACTATAGAAAGTATTGAATCTGTAGCATATAGCCATATGGATCCAGATCACGTACTTGGATTTAGAGTTTTTGAACAACTTAGACTCAATTGGTTTGATGTATTTGAAGGCAAGAATTGTATTAATCCAATCGATGTTTATGCAAGACCTGAAGTTATGCAAGAATTGAATAAGATACATAGTAAATATGGAAGTTATTTAGACTACTATGAAGAAACAAGAAATCTTATTAAGAGACAAAGTCTGCATAGTAAAAGAATTAATAAAATAGAGATGACGCTTGTTCCTGTTACAAATTCAACTATATTTGTTTTTGATGATCAAAGGCATAAGGTCATTTATGCACCTTGTGATGTTAAGCCATTTCCAAAATCAGAAGTATTTAGAGATGCAGATGTGATGATTATTGGTAACACAGTTATTGGAGAATCTTTAAAAGGAGACTATATTTTACCAGAAAACAGTCTATTGAAAAGAGAGTTATTTGATTTAAATGAAATCATACAAATAAGGACCCAATACAATATCAAACAAATTATTATGACTCATTTGGAAGAGGACTGGGGTAAATCGTATGATGATTATAAAGCTTTGGAGAAAGACTATGATAATTTAAGATTTGCCTTTGATGGTATGATAATTGATACGGAGGAAAGTTGAAACTAATAATTATAGGAGTTGTTGCTAGTGGTAAAACGACCTTATCTAAACATTTGTTAGAAGAACTATCAATACCACATTATGAGTTAGATATGATAGCACATCCTGTTTCGGATGGGAAACGTTTATCAAGATCATATGAGGACCAAGTTCAAGTTCTGCGTGAAATGTCATGCAAAGAAAAATGGTTATTTGAGGGAACTGATAGACCGAGTTGTTCGGTACTACTAGAAAAAGCAGACTATATAATCTTTTTGGATCCACCTTTAAGAATTAGAAAGTTTCGTATATTCAAAAGATTTATAAGGCAAAAAGTTGGCTTAGAGAAATGTCATTACAAATCTAATATAAAAATGCTTAAGTGTATGTATCGCTGGACAAAAGATTTTGAAAAAAGACGTGATGTTTTAGAGGAAGACTTAAGCGAGTATAGTCATCTTATTTATGCTAAAGAGAAAACTACCAAACAAAATATGAAGCTGATTTTGGAGGGAATAAGATCTTGAGAATTATAATTGGTGCAGGTGAAACTTCACAAGAAGGTTGGTTATCAACACAAGAAGAACAACTTGATGTTCTTGATAAAAGGTCGTTTGATTGGATAACTGAACCAGTAGATGCTTTTCTGTGTGAACACGTATGGGAACATATGACCTTAGAAGAAGGGATTGAAGCAGCTAAGAACTGTTACAATGTACTTAAGCCAGGCGGTTATATTAGATGCGCTGTTCCTGATGTTAACTTTCGAAATGAATGGTATCAAAATATGGTACAAGTTGGAGGACCAGGTCCAGAAGACAATCCAGCATTTAGCCATAAAATAGTTTATGATTATAAAAATCTGAAATATGTATTCGAGCAAGCTGGTTTTGCAGTAGAATTCCTAGAATATTGCGATGAACTAGGTGATTTTCATTACAGGGAGTGGTCCGTTAACGAAGGTAAAATTGGACGTTCGTTTAACTATGATACTCGTAACTCGAATGGGAAATTAGGGATGGTTTCAATCATTATAGATGCAAAGAAAGAGAGGAAATAAGATATGATCAATATGGAAAGAGCTAAAAATTATATGTTTGAACACTGTAGACAAATTGACTATTTAAGACTCTGTCATCTAAGGGAAAACAAAACTAATGAAATCATAGAAGAACTGCTTAAATTTCAGAACATAGATGGTGGTTTCGGCAATGCATTAGAAGCTGATATAAGAACACCGAGTTCAAGTGCTGTTGCTACTGAGTTTGCTATTAATATACTAGAAGAAGTTGATGAGATACCACATTCTCTTGTTAAGCAGATTATTTCGTATTTAGAGAATTCTATTAATGAGGATAGCTATTGGACAATATCACCTGATGATGTTGAAGAATATCCTCATGCTGTATGGTGGAGCAAAGCTAGAATCGAAGGATTTGGTACAATGAATCCAACAGCAACGCTACTTGGATTTTTATATAAACACAAAGAGTTGACTCAATTAGATGTTGAGAATATGTTAGGATGCTTAATTGATGAAATTATTAGTATAGAAGTTAAAGATATTGAGGAACACACACTCCTATGTTTATGTAGACTTCTGAATTACATAGGCGAGGATTATCATACAGGATTTACTAAGAAACTAGATGAGACAATTAACCATGTTATTGAGCGTGACTCTAGTAAATGGGTGGATTATTCACCAGAACCAATTAAGTATATCCAGAGTCCAAAACATAGATTGTATAAAGAAAACAAGGAAATTGTTGATAAAAATATAAAGTATCTGTTAGAGTCGCAATCTGAACAAGGAACTTGGAAAACAAAACATCAATGGTTCCAATATGAGGATGTGTTTGAAGCAACAGCCAAAACAGAATGGGAAGGTGTTTTTACTGTAGATAATTATAAACGACTAATAGCCTTTGGAGAGTAAAATGTTAGATAAAACAATAAAGTATTATGGTGTTGTAATGGTCAAAACGAAGCCTTCTAATATAGAAGTTTCGTTACCTGAGGGCTATTCATTAGTCAAATATAAAAAAGGTGATGAGATATATTGGGCAGATATTGAGGTTTCTGTTGAGGAGTTTGATAGCACTGAAGAGAGTGTTGAGTATTTTAAAAAAGAATATAAGGAGGACATAAAAGCTTTGTCCGAAAGATGTTTATTTGTTGAGTTTAATGGAGAAAAGATTGGAACTGCAACAGCATGGCATGGTAATCATCTAGGTGAAAAAGCTCCAAGAATTCATTGGGTAGGCGTTAAGCCAGAACATCAAGGAAAGGGAATATGTAAGTATCTTATACAGGCTGTACTTGAAGTCTATGAAAAACACAATGAGTCACCAGTGTATTTAACCACTCAAACATGGTCTTATAAGGCCATAAATATTTATCATAAATATGGGTTTACACGATATGATATAGGTGATAGAAAGCAAGTACAAGGATCTCAAGGTAGTTTTGATGTCAACTATAAGGAAGCTTGGTTGTTAATAGATAAAAAAATAGAAGAACACAATTAGTATAGCAGTGAATTAACACTGCTATTTTTTTGCCTATAAAAAATGCTATTTTAGCAATTCTGCTTTGAGTTGGCTAAGAATCAAATCACATTGCTGAACTGAAGATAAATCACTAATATCAGTTTTATAGACGATACAATCATTTATAAGAATCTGAAATTCATTTTCTTCTAAATCATCTGGATTGTCTTTTACCCGAACCAAATTAAAAGGATTGTTGTACATTTCATGAAATGTAAGTCGAAGATCATGGATCCCCTGAAGAATATTGGGATTGTTTTCTTTAATAGCGAGTGGAATAAGGTTTACACCAATATCGATTGTAATTTTTTGCTTGGTCATTTGAAGCCACCTTTCATCTTTTAAATAAATCTGTTCTTTTAAAAATGCATCTAAGTTATGTTTTCTTATATCGACTGAGCCATATGTTTTTAGAATTGATTCAATAAGGGTTTTGTGATAGTGAAGTGTTTTAATTTCACTATCAGTTTCATTTAGTTTATGAAGCATCACTTGTCTTAAAGAGAGTGTCTTGTTTAATAGTCCCTTTATTGATTTTAAGGATAGACCAATAGATTTGTATAATAGAATTTCTTCTAAAGTAGAGAGATCAGCATCGTTAAATAAGCGAATACCTTTCTCATTTCTAGAAAGTGAATAAAGTCCAATAGATTCATAATACCTTAAAGTTCTTGTAGATATATGATATTGTTTAGATACATGATTGATTAACATAAAAGCTCCTTTGTTAAATACATTATATACGATGACGCAGCGTCAATGTCAAGAAAGAAGGAAATATGTCTAAGAAATGGTTGGAATGGGCAAAAGAGTTACAAATGCTATCACAAGGTGCATTAGCATATTGTAAAGACCCTTATGATAGAGAAAGATTTGAGAGAATTCGCGAAATAAGTGTTGAGATTATGAGTGAACATACAGATATTCCAATAGAGAAAATGAGAAGTTTGTTTGCCAATGAAACAGGTTATCAAACACCAAAAGTAGATATAAGAGCCAGTATTATAAAGAATAATAAAATTCTTCTGGTTAAAGAGAAACTAGATGGAAGATGGTCTATGCCAGGTGGATGGGCAGACATTGGTTTAAGTGTCTATGACAATATCATAAAGGAATCAATTGAAGAGGCTGGAGCAGTTGTTACACCAAATAAAGTGATTGCCATATTAGATAGAAATAAACATGTGACAGATGACTATCCTTTTACAATATATAAAATATTTGTTGATTGTGATTTTATAAAAGGAGAACATATGGAAAACATTGAAACCAGTGAAAGTGGATTTTTTTCATTGGATGATTTACCAGAGCTTTCAGTTACAAGAAACACATATGAGCAGATAAAAATGTGTTTTGATGCATCCAATAATGAATATCATAAGGTTATTTGTGATTAAGTAGAAGTGATTATCAGGAGTTAAGACACATTCCAATATGGAATATTATTCTCGATTTGCTAATGGGAAACATATGATTGCTTTTATATCTTCCTAAAATATGATATGATACTTTTTAGAAAGAAGGGCTATAAATGAAATTAGTTAGTGATTATCGTGTGAGATACACCAAATGGGTTTATCTTATGATTATCCCATTGATCGTTTACTTTTTTATGTTTAATGAGTACATTTACAATTTAGTTGCAGGTGGTATTATGTTCATATATTGGACACTACTTGTGATGTTTATAAATCGCTACTTTAAGGTGTGGCTACAAGAAAAGCTAGCCTTGCTTTTAGGTTACCAACCTGAATCATTTTACATGACTTTAAAACCTAAAGTAGTTCCTAGAAAACAACTGACTGCTGTAGATGTTCAAAAGTTAGAAGGTTACCCAATCATAATGGTATTGGCGATTAATTTTTTACTTGCCACGGGTCTATATGCTATGTTAGGACAAGTTTATATAACCCAAATATTATTTGGTGGGTTTGTATTATCTTTTAACATACATTATACAAGTATCAGTAGAATCGTAAAAACATTGGAATATCCAAATGCATACTATGAGTATACAATGATATCTACTAAAATTTACGATACATCTGTTAAATCTCATGCAATATCTTAGAACTGTGAAAACAGTTCTTTTTTATTTTTTGATTGATGATCTAAAATATGAAATACTTTTACGAAAGAGTGTTTTAATTAAACAATATAATATCATGTAAATGAGATTATGAGATTATGAGTTTGTGAGTGAATCGTTTAATGTTTACACTGATATAGGTTATACTATTTAAGAGGTTATCATGAAGAATATTATTAGAGAATTAATTAAAGATGTGTTAATAATCGTCCCCGTAGGACATACTCATTTAAAGCGTCACCAAGTCTATAAAGTGACTACAATAAGTGAAATACTTATTATTAAGTTCTATGGTGTAAAAAACAGATATCAAAACGAATTAACAGCGTTAAGATTGCTTAGTGAGATCGATTTACCTCTTCCCAAAATTGTTGATTATGGTGTTCATAAAGATAAGGAATATATTATTATGACCTGTCTTGAGGGTGAGACTATGAGTAATTTGATTATGGAGAGAAGTGAGCAGGAGAAAATCTATCGAGTCGCTGGACAGTATCTAAGAAAAATAAATGACGCAAAACATGATTTAGATTATGGTCGAGTAGGCGCTGAGAAATTTGAAACATTTAAAGCATATTTTTCTTATGAAGTCAGCAGAATTTTGAATAACTTAGAACAGTTTAACCATCCCTATCCAGAAGTGATAGAAGAAGGTATTAAAACAATAAAAAATGTTGATGTAGATTCTAATGAGAAAAAGTTATGTCATATGGATTTCAGTGATAGAAATATTCTTTTAAAAGAAGGAAGAATATCAGGAATTATAGATTTTGAACATACAATTATTTCAGATCCAAACTGGGATTTAGCTTATGCTGAAAACAGGTTGCAAGGAAAGAATCGTGAAGCTTTTTATGAGGGATATGGTTATGTACCAGAGGATATAAGCGTGTTTAAGTTGTTCCATGGCTTATCGATATGTTCCTGGTCACTTCTGGTTGATCGAGAACATTATGAAGAAGGTATAAAATTGATAAAGGAGAATTTATGAGTAAAGAATATATTTATGAAATCATTAAAAGACTAGAAGGTGAAAGACATCCATTATTTAACTATGAAGCCCTTGAAAGTGCCGCTGACTTCATTGAAAGTAAATTTCGTACCCATGGCTTAGACACCTGGATACATACCTTTTCCGTGAAAGGTTATGATAAAACATTTAAGAATGTTATTGGCGAAATAGGTGATCCAAAAGCACCTGCTATTTTGATTGGGGCACACTACGATACTGTAAGGAATACACCGGGGGCAAATGATAATTTGTCAGGTGTTTCAGTGATGTTAGATATCATAGAAAGATTAAAAGATAACAAGAAAGTACCGCATATTTTATTTGTTGGTTTTACTTTGGAGGAAGGACATCCTGGATTTGATGCATATGTAAAAAGCGAACTCCAAAAAAAAGGTTTCATAGATAAAGATGAAAAGTATGTTTCTTTAGAAGTTAATCAGCTGAGTTTACAAGTACTAAATAATGCTAGGAAGAAAAAAAAGCAAGGTGGTAGTTTATTAGAAGGATTTAGAGGTCAAGTAGAGAGTTTATCGGGTATTCAGAAGAGTTATTGTGAAATCATGATTGATGCTCATGAAAGATTTGAGGATGACTATTTTGATCAAGGTCGAATTATGTTAGGTAGTTCTAAATTACAAAGTTATCTAGTTCAAAAAAATATAGAAGTTTCAGAAGTCATTATTTTTGATTGTTTGGGTTGGATAAAAAAAGAAGAAAACTCACAAAAGAAATTGCCTATAACAGAGGATATGATGAGTTTGGTTCAGACACATCTAGTGGATCTAGACAAAAATATAGGTAATTATATTGGTGTTTTCTCTGAACAATCATCTAATCATATTTTAAATGACTATTTAACAGCCTGTAAAGGAATTGGTCAGCTACCTTTCTTAGGTATGCATTTACCAGTTTCTTATGACCAAGTGAAAATGATGTTTCCTGATGTTTTGAGATCCGATCATGCTCCATTTTGGAAAGCAGGTATAAAAGGACTTTTCATTACCGATTTTGCTAACTTTAGGTCTGAATTATATCATACACCTGCAGATCAACTACATAGAATTGACTATACTATGTTAGATAGAATCTCTGCTGCAACTGTTAAGTATCTGGTAATGAAGTAATGATAGAAGTTTTAAATTCAAAAGACTATCATTTAATTCCAGATGTATATGCGAGGGGTTTCTCTGAAGAACCTTGGAAGGATGATTGGCATGAAATTCCACATTTTAACGAACATACAATGTGGGTATATAAAGAAGGTATGATTAAAGGTTTCATAATATCTTTTATAATTAGAGGAAATCCGTACATATCTGTATTAACGGTAGTACCAGAATATACAAGGAAGGGGATTGCATCTAAGTTGTTAGGTCACTGTATAGATTATTGGTCGGAAAAACATGACGATATTTATATACACGTTGAAAAAGACAACCTACCAGCAATCCATTTATATAAGAAGCATGATTTTGTAATTTTAAGGGAAGACAAAAAAGAATATTATATGAAAAGAGAAAAAAATGGAAAGATTAATATTGGTAGATGGACATAATTTATTATTTAGAATTTTTTTTGGTTTTAATAGACCTATCATGCATAATGGCATTGATAGAAGATGCCAGGTTGGTTTTGCAAGTAGTTTAAATAAAATTCTAAAAGATTTTGAGGCTTCCAAATTACTTGTGCTTTTTGATAGTGTAACAAGTACCGCTTCTAGATTAGAAGTTTATTCTGACTACAAGCAAAATAGAATTGATTACTCAGAACAAGATGATAATCCATTTGATGAACTTCCTGATATATATAAAGTGTTGGATAAGCTAGAAGTTCCCTTTATTGAGGCGGATGGTTTTGAAGCAGACGATTACATCGCAACCCTTTGTAAAAAATATCAGGATAGATATGAGATTATAATAGTATCAACAGATTCAGACTTTAATCAGCTTGTTAATGAAACTGTAAGTATCTTCAAACCTCGAGGAAAGAAAAGTGAAATGTTAACACCTGATTCGATTCAAGAGAAGTTGCAAGTTTCTCCAAGTCAGATTATTGAATATAAGTCTTTGGTAGGAGATACTGCAGATAATATTCCTGGAATTAAAGGTATAGGACCCAAACGTGCTGCTGAGATTCTAAGTTATGGTTCAATAGAAGAAATTATAAGTTATCAAACAAGCATTCCAGAAAAATACTTAAATAAATTAATTGAACATGAAGAAATACTAAAGAGAAACAAATTTTTAATTACAATGATGGATAATGCACCTGTTGAACTTAATCTAGGAGAAATAGAAGTCTCTTTTGATCATTTATTTAAGCCAACAAGCGTTTTAGATTACTTATAACACATAATTGCCCATAATTCATTGATATTTCTACCATATAGTCTTGATAAGATGATGACATAAATAAGAAAGGAGCTAAACATGAAGAAATTAGCAAAAACATTAATCGTTACTATTATGACATCATCTCTATTGGGGGCAGTTGCATTTGCAGATGATACACTATCTTTCCAAGAAAGAATCAAAGAACTTCAAGAGGAAGGGTTGACAAAAATTGAAATTAAAACAACTCTAGAGGATGAAGGATTTGAAATGAAAAAACCTGAAAAAGGCGATAAGAATCTAGAAGGTAGGAAAGTAGAACTAACAGAGGAACAACAGGCAGAATTAGATGCATTTAATACTAGAGTAAAAGAGTTAAAAGAAGAAGGTCTAACAAGAGAAGAAATTCGTGAAGCATTAGATGCAGAAGGTTTTGCAAAACCAGATTTTATGGGAAAAAGAATGGGTGAAAAGCCTGAATTAACAGAAGAACAGCAAGCTGAGTTAGAGACTTTTAAAGCTAGAGTTGAAGAGCTTAAAGAAGAAGGATTAACAAAAGAAGAAATTCATGAAGTGTTGGAAGCTGAAGGTATTGAGATGCCAAAGTTCCTGGGTAAAAAAATGGGTGATAAACCTGAATTAACAGAAGAACAGCAGGCTAAGTTAGAGACTTTTAAAGCTAGAGTTGAAGAGCTTAAAGAAGAAGGATTAACAAAAGAAGAAATTCATGAAGTGTTGGAAGCTGAAGGTATTGAGATGCCAAAGTTCCTGGGTAAAAAAATGGGTGATAAGCCTGAATTAACAGAAGAACAGCAGGCTGAGTTAGAGATTTTTAAAGCTAAAGTTGAAGAGCTTAAAGAAGAAGGATTAACAAAAGAAGAAATTCATGAAGTATTGGAAGCTGAAGGTATTGAAATGCCACAATTTTTCTTTGGATCCAAAGGAGATAAAGGAACTAAATAATTTGGAAGTAGAAAATAGTTATCTTTAGATTAAGAGTTCATCTCTTAATCTTTTCCTGGTTATATAAATTTGATAGATATAAGGAGAGTTTATGATTTGTTATCTTGTAGAAGATGAGGAAAACTTAAATACATTGTTAACATTTACTTTGAAGCAAGAAGGATATGAAGTGACGAGTTTTCTGACTTATAATGATGCACTTTGTCACATAGAGGATGATATAGATGCATGGATTATCGATATCAATTTACCAGATGGATCAGGATTAGATTTGGTAAAAGAAATCAAAGCACTTTATCCCAATAAGAAAGTTTTGATTACTTCTGCAAGAGATTCAGAGATTGATAAGTTACTTGGATTAGAAATTGGTAGTGATGACTATATTACGAAACCTTTTTTGCCGAGAGAGTTAACAATACGATTAAACCGTTTGATGAAATCAGTGGTAAAAAATACAACTATAAAGACTTTTGGTTTTATAGAAATAGATTATGAAAAAAGACTTATCCTAGAGAATGGTCAAATCTCTGACTTTACTTCAAAAGAGTTTGATGTAATCGCGATGTTTTCAAAACATCCAAATCAAGCATTTACCAGAGAACAGCTTCTTTCTAAAATTTGGGGAGATGATTATTTTGGTAGTGATAGAGTTGTAGATGATTTAATAAGAAGAATAAGAAAAAAATCAGAGAATCTTCCTATTGAGACAGTTTATGGATTTGGCTATAGATGGTGTGGTTATGAAGAATAAATCATTATTTGCAAGGAGTATGTTGTTAATTATTATTCCAACAACAGTTATTAGTTTGCTTATTATGTTAGGTTTGCAATCTGTTATAAAAGACTACTTTAGAGAAGACAGTTATAAGAGATTGGATAATGAACTTAGGAGATTTGCAGATGTTAGTGATAACCAGTTTAACCCTATTGATAAAGGTTCTGTAAAAGACCGAAATATTTTGACTGTTCCAATTAAAGTGTTACCATCAAAGGATATTAATTCAACATATGTTTTAAAGAAAAGTGATGGATCATATGAGATAATTAATAGAGAAATAGATTTTTTAGATGCAGTTATTGAGAGTATTGAAAACAGTGAGACATTACCTTTACGTGGTGAAACTGTTTTTAAAGGAGAGACTGTATTTTATGCTGTATCAGAGTACAATCAACTTATATCACAAAAAAGATTATCATCAGATGATATCGTGAATGCATACTATGTTTCCTATATTTCTGAGAAGTATAGTATAGAACTAACACAAAATGTTATGCTGACTTTCGCTATAGGTTTATCAGTTATATTGTTGATTGTTGTTACAATACTATTCTTTGTATTCAAATCAATTGGTAATAGACTGAGACATTTAGAAAATGGTACTAAGCAGATTGGCGAGGGAGATTTTAATACTACAATTAGTACAACACCAACAGATGAAATTGGCAGACTTGGTGAGGCTATGAATCGTATGGGACGACAGCTAGCGCTGATTCAAGAAGAGCAGGCTGAGAATTTTCAAATCATAAGTCATGAATTAAAAACACCAATTATGGTTATGCAAGGATACATGGATGCACTTATTCATCACCAATATCCTAATGGTACAGCAGAAGCTTCATATGATATTATAATGAAAGAGATTACAAAACTTGAAAAACTCACTAAAAATCTTATTTTGTTGAATAAGAGTGATTATTTGGCTAGGAATAATGTAAAAATGCAAACTTTGAAGATTGAGGAGATGTTCCTAACTGCTGCTGAAATGCTTAACAACAAGAATCTAGAAATAATACTGAATGGGGAACATCATATTACAGGAGACTATGAATCTTGGATGAGAGTAATTGAAAATATTTTAACCAATCAGGTAAGATATGCAAAATCTAGAATTATAATAAATCTAAGTGATGGTATAGTGATAGAAAATGATGGTGAACATATTGATTCGTTTGTTCTATCTAATATAAAAAAACCTTTTGTTAAAGGTGAAGAAGGAAGAAGTGGTTTAGGTCTTACAATAATAAACAATACTCTAAAACTATATCACTATGATTTATTTATAGAGAATATAGAAAAGGGTGTTAGATATATGATTACAAAAGAAGTTCATTAGAACTTCTTTTTTAGTTCTATGAAATCCGATATAATTATATTGTTGTTGAAAGGAGAGTTATGTTACATAAGGATAATAAAAATAAAAGACCAGATTCAGATTTTAATCATGGAGAACTAAAGTACCTAGTTAAGAATAATAATTGTAGATTGCTTGATGGCAGGCGTACACCTGGTTATATAGGTGAGGTATTTAAAGATGAGGGGATGTTTAGATTTTGTATTACTGACTATGAGGATAAAGGTCGTTACTGGGATATGACTTTTGAAAGTGTTACTAATTTTCAATTTGATAAAGATTCTTTATCTATTAAAGAAAGCGTAGAAACTTTGGAAGAAATCATAAATAAGTATGATGATAACTTGATAATCAAAGATCGAAAACATATTGAAGATTATAAGTATTATGAATGTGCATCAAAATTTCTAAAAAGTAGAAATATGCCTGATGGTCCACTCGATTACAAAGATGAAAATCAAATGAAAGAAATTCATGAGATATTTAAAACTTATATGACTAAGAATAATCTATGGGAGTTGGAAAAACTATCACAAGAATTGATGGTTTTAAATCCTAATTCAGGTGAATGGTTCAAAGGCCTGTATATTGTGATGGCTGAAATGGGTTTAACAAATTATGAAGGCAAAATACCTAGAACAAAGTCTATATTTAAGGGAATTGGAGAAAAGGAAAGAAGAAGAACTTACATACAAACACGACTTGGTTTTGTTAGAGCGATGTTTGACTATTATGGTTTGAGTCAAGTTACAATTTATAGGGGAATGTCGTCAGAAAGTGACTTTAAAAAGGTTAATCGATCTCTACTAAATATGACATTCTCATATGATGTTGCAAATGCATTTGCTGATATGAGTACCGAGCAATACAAAACGTCTTACATTGTAAAGTGGACTGTACCAGCATCAAAATTATTCATGACTTGTTATGAAACAAATGAAATGAATCAACGATATAAAGAAAAAGAAGCAATTGTTTTTTATAAAGAATCTATTGAGATATAAGTTGTTTTATGGGTATAAATCTAATGAGGTGATATGTGATGTTAGAAATAAAAGTAATGCTACCCATTAAGGCGAAAGATGCTCGAAGATATTTTTTAGAACCGGAACTTCTAAAAAGATGGTTGTGTAGGGATGCTATTGTGAATCCTGAAAAAGGTGGAGCTTATGAGTTGTTTTGGGATTTAGATGATCGTTCTCACAATTCGACTATTGGATGCCATTTAACATCTGTTTCTGAAGATTATATTTCATTTACTTGGAAAGGTCCAAGAGAGTATGAAAATGTTATGAATCATGAACCATTGACGCACGTTGTTGTGATGTTTCATGAAAAGAATAATTCAACTGAAATTACACTTCTTCACTCCGGCTGGCTGAGTACTGAGGAGTGTCAGAGAGCCAGATTATATTTTAAGAATGCATGGACAAGTGCATTAAAATCATTAAGAAATATGGAGTTTTTATAAGTAAGTCGAGAGGCTTACTTTTAAATTGTGATTATTTAAATTATATAAACAATCCTTTAGATATTTGCATCTATATTAGCAACTTGCTACAATGTATCAGGAGTAAATAAAATGAATTATATAAAATATATTAGAGCGATGGTAGGAACTGCACCCATTAATTTAATAGGTGCAGTTACAATTATGCATAAAGATAATCAGGTGTTATTGCAACATAGAAGAAATGGTAATAGCGGTAAATGGGGACTAATTGGTGGTATAACAGAACTTGGTGAGTCATTAGAAAATACTGCGAAACGTGAGGCATTTGAGGAAACTGGATTGAATATCAAACACTTAAATCTTGTTGCAACACATTCTGGAGAAGAATCATTTATAGAGGTTGAGAATGGTGATAAGTTTTATTCTGTTACAGTGTGTTATGAAACATCAGACTATGATGGTAATCTTTGTGTTGATTTAAATGAGTCCTATGAAATGAAATACTTTGATTTTGATTCATTACCAAATAATATGGTAGGGAGTCACTTAACATTAATTAATAAATACTTGGAGAAAAATAATGAAAGTTAAATACGATTGTATCAGTTGCTTATCAAGACAATTTGTTACATTAGCAAGCAAAGTAACTGAAGAAGAGAGCAAGCAACATGAGATCATTGCATATGGATTAAAAACATTAGGAGATAAAGCTTTTGTTAGTATGGCTCCTGAAATAACAGGAAAGGTATGTGCTTATGCTTCTGAAATAACAGGTGTCGATGATCCTTATTATTCTGAAAAAAAGGAATATAACTCAATAGCTTTTGATATTATTGATAAGCTCTCATTAAAAGAAAAGGTGTTAGCTAGTGAAGATCCTTTTGATACAGCTGTTAGACTGAGTATAGCAGGAAACATTATAGATTTTAGTGTTGGATATGACATTGATGAGTCAACTGTAGAAACATCTGTACAGATGAGTTTGGATACACCTCTTTACGGTACGACTACTGATCAATTAAGAGAAGCTATATCAAGCGCAAAAAAAGTATTGTTTTTAAGTGATAATTCTGGTGAAATTGTATTTGATCAGCTATTAGTATCTTTGTTGCCAAAACGAAAAATAACTTATGTAGTAAAAGGTGGTCCGATTGTTAATGATGCTACCATGGATGACGCAATCACAACTGGTATGGATCAAATGGTTACAGTAATAGAAACCGGTTCGAAGATACAAGGCACACTATTAAGTGATTGTCATGATGAGTTTAAATCACACTTTGAACAGGCTGATTTAATTATTTCTAAAGGACAAGCAAACTTTGAGACTTTAAGTCAAGTGAATAAGAATATATATTTTTTACTAAGAGCAAAGTGTCAATGTGTAGCAGACGAGATTGGATGTCAAAAAAATGACTTTGTAATAAAACACAAGGAAGCCTGAGGCTTCCTTGATTACTTGTTCTATAGAAAATCTGGATTCTTTTTAAAGTATAATCTCTCAGATTGATCCTTACTGTGATCAATCTTTTTATTTAATGATGTAAGGATAGATTGGAATTCATTAATGTCTTCTTTTGAAACATTATAATACAAAATCAAATCCTCAAACTTATTGATAGCCAGTTTCATCTGCTTTAGAAACTCAATTAAATCAGTAAGGTTGTTAGAAGCTGCTAAGTTTTTAAATTGGTCTATATCGATTGCGATGGTTTCCACAACACTTTCCTCATTTGCAAAAGCTTTCAGAGGTAAAGGATATGGTTTGATTCGTTCTAAGAAGTATTCATCCTTCTTATTAATATTGTAGACATATGCAACTTCAATGTTATTGATCTTAAAGTTAACGTAACAGAGTTTTGAATTAATTACTTCTACATCTGCCCCCATCTGTCTCAATTTCATGGTTTGATGAATTTCTGTTGCTTTGATCATTTTTTTCATAAAAAGCTCCTCTCTAAATTAGTATAAGCCTAAACAAAGAATATGCCAAGGTAGACTGCTGAAATTGCAATACTAACTAACATCAGTGGAAAACCGATTTTCATGTAGGCACCAAAAGATAATTTGTGCCCTTTCTTTTCCAACATACCGCTCACGATAACATTTGCAGAGGCACCAATTAATGTACCGTTACCACCTAAACATGCACCTAATGATAGAGCCCACCAAACTGATGTCATATCCATACCGCTTATTGTACCAAGCTTAGCTAGTAATGGAATCATTGTTGCAACAAAAGGTATATTGTCTAAAAATGCTGAAGCAATTGATGATACAAATAGAACGATAAAAGTTAATAATACAACATTTCCATTTGTAATGTGTACTAATTGCTCTGCTAAATAGTCCAAAGCTCCAACTTCTTCTAGTCCACCTACTAATACAAATAGTGCACAGAAGAAGAAGATCGTGTTCCACTCAATTTCAAGAAAAATCTCTTCAGGATCTAGTTTACTGATAAATAGAAGTATAGCAGCTCCTGATATAGCAATAGTCGCTGATTCTAGTCCAAAAGAACCGTGAATCATAAAACCTATCATTGTAAGTACTAAAACGCTAACACTTTTTTTGAGTAAATCCATATCTTTTATTGCTAATTTCTCATCTAATGAAAGAATCTCTTTTCTAGCGGATTCTTCACATGTATAACAACCTTTATATATAATCTTAAATAGAAGTAATGTAACTATAAATATTACTACTACAACTGGACCTAAGTTAATAAGGAAATCCATAAATGATAATCCAGTAGCACTACCAATCATAATGTTTGGAGGATCACCAATAAGGGTTGCGGTACCACCAATATTGGCCATTAAAATTTCTGGAACCAGAAATGGTATAGGGTTCAATTTTAGTGTATCTGTAATAACCAATGTTATTGGTGCTATTAATAAAATGGTTGTTACATTATCTAGTAAAGCAGAAGCGACGGCTGTAATTATCAAAAATAAAACCAATATACCCCAGGGTTGTCCTTTAACTGCTTTAACTGATTTGATAGCTAGGTATTCAAAAATACCTGATTTTCTTGTGATCGTTACGATAATCATCATACCAATTAAAATACCAATAGTATTAAAGTCAATGTGCTCGATGGCTGATTCTTGTTTCTCAACACTCAGTAACATCATGAGTGCAGCACCAGTCATAGCAACAGCTACTCGGTTGAATTTTTCTGTAACGATTAGTAGGTAAGTGATTGAAAAAATCGCTATTCCTAAAACAATGTGATCTACTGTCATAATTTCCTCCATAAAAAATAGCCACACAAACTAAGCACATATCTGTACTTTTTTTGCAGAAGCTATCATCCTAATCGGCGTTTTGAAAGCGGCGCTTTCATGGAGAGCATCATCTCCTTTTCAATTCCAAACCAAATTATACTCCTATGAAATTAAAATGCAAGAGAATTTTCATTTTTTTTTTTTGAAGTTGCAAT
>PPCM01000440.1_pt1 | contig 39606 bp, 29 predicted proteins | sample 1555541 | NCBI WGS metagenome assembly PPCM01 (sample SAMN05284479, study PRJNA326546) | Marine sediment metagenome, whole genome shotgun sequencing project. | isolation source: marine sediment | place: Germany: Wadden Sea | collected 2012-09-05
AGCATCCCTCTCCACGACAAGCCCCCCCTCCCCGGACAAGGCTCCCCGTTCCCGGCTGGTTTCCGACTCTCTCCCAGGGGCGGTTCCGATTTTATTACCGATTGCATCATCACACCTCTCCTGCCGGAAACAGGAACAATCTCCTGTTTTCCCCATGCCGCCCCCCTCCACAGCCTGCCTCCCCACCCGCCGGACAGGCTTAAACCGGCAGCGCGCAAGGCAAAAGAACGACATTCTTTAAATGATTTATTCGGGCATGGTCATAACGTCGGCCGCCTGTCCATGAGACCGGGAACAGGGGCGCCCCATGGGAGAGGGCAGCCGTGATCGTGATCGAAAGGTGACTTTTTTACCCCACGGGGACAACGTATTTCGGGAAACCCGCCGGGAACAGTTTTTTTCGGGCCGGATACGTTATTACTTGCCCGTAGCGCCCGACATCCCTTGGAAAGCCCGGAAACGTCCTCCTCGGGGGAACATGTACCGGGAGCAACATGCTGTGTTTGGGGAATTGAAATCCGTCGAAAACCAACCGGCGACGCGGCGGAAATGAATTGTCTTCGAAATTACGACAGGAGTAATCAAATTGTTTTCGACGAAAACCGTACAACGGTTCGGCTACAAATTATAAAAGTTTCCAATTATTCTGTCAATTCCAAAAGAGGAACGGAATCACCGGTTTTCCTTCGTTTCCGGGCAGGACTGGAGCACGGCGCTTTTTTCCGCCGCCATGGTTCTTCCGATACCCCGTCGTCAATACGCGCATATAAAAAACCCCCGAAAAACTCAGTTCCCGGGGGTTCACCCTTTCCCACAACGCCCGCATTTCCCGACTCCAGGCAGGAGGGCGGTTGCCGGAAAAATACGGCGAGTTTTTTTACCCTTTCCGCCCTCCGGCGGGAAAAGCGTATAATCAGAGCCGCCTGGAAACCGACTCATCTAACCGGCACAGAACTTGCTACGTCTCTTAACGTCTCTTTTAAGGGATTCCTTGCAGAGCCTGAAAGCCTCGTAATCCGTGGTTCCGAGCTCACATTTTGCTTTTTCCTCCTCTACCCATTTATCACCGGGCACTTCGCATTTAAACTTTTCATTCTTGTCCATGATCCCCTCCTTGACTGTGGTTTTCCCGGATTTTCAGGCAGTCGGCCCTGCCTGTAACCCGGTTTCCATGAAATCACTACAAGCGTTTCGTCCCGGGCCGTCCCGTCGGTTTCCAAGGCCCCGGCTCAACTGTTGATCCACGGGACAAGTGCCCGGGGCCGCGCGTCTTAAAAAACCACCCCGACCATCCCATGGAAAAGCCTTTGATACAAAAGCGGAAGATAATGCCGTGTTTTTCATTGACCCCGTGAGAATGCTCGGAAGCTCCGGCCGCGCGCTTGAATTTTGCCGACGTTGCCTCGGCCCGTCGGCAGCCGGGTGCTCTTTACCGGTTCAGCAAAATGGTTCGCTTTGTATTTTTTAACTTAATCACTATGATGAGTGGAACAAGTCATGACCCGGCGGGAGAGGGAGGATTCCATGCATTCGAAAGGAATCGTCCAGGGCCGGATTTGACAATCCCCATGCCATCCCTTATGAATACCCCGGAAGCAATGGGAACCATTGCAGTGGACAACCAATAGATTTTCGAGGTGACCCGTGTTTAGCGACCTGATTCAGAAAAGAAGAAGTCATAGAAAGTTCACGGACAGGAAAGTTGAAAAGGAAATAATCGACGACCTGGTAACGGCGGCACTCCTTGCCCCCTCTTCACGGGGACTGGATCCCGTCAGATTCGTTGTGGTAACGGAGGAAAAGCTCCTTGTGGCGCTGTCGGCCGCAAAGCCCCACGGGGCATCGTTTCTTAAAAACGCCCCGTTGGGAATCGTTGTCTGTGCCGATCCCTCGGTTTCCGATGTGTGGGTCGAGGATGCTTCCATTGCATCGATTTACCTGCACCTTGCGGCGGAATCCAAGGGGCTCGGCAGCTGCTGGATACAGATCCGCAAAAGGATGCACGACGAAACAAAGACCGCAGAACAAAAGGTTGCCGAGATCCTCGGACTCGATGAGGGGATGAGGGTGGAAGCCGTTGTGGGAATCGGCTGGTCCACGGAGGACAAAAAGCCCCGGAGCATCGAAAGCCTGGATCGAAGCCGTGTTTCATATCGAACCGGCACCCCCTGACGGCCGGTCCCTGCGGCCTTCCCCTTTTCCCATGGGCGGCGGACGGGCCTACCCCTTGTCCGCCCATGGGGCAGGGGCCCCCTTGTCCGCCCCGGGATGAACGGTCTCCATGACCTCCTCCAGTGCCTCCGGAGGAAAAGGCAGGTAGGAGAAGAGCTTTGCCTCCACTTTCCGCATATTCTCTCCTCCTTCCCTGATCCGCCGGCGTTTCCCGTCATCGATCCCGTATGTCCGGTATATGTACGCCATGCGCTCCCCAAGGGATACCACGCCGTCATGGAGCACCCTTTTGTCCGCATAATTCACGATCTCGACCTCCGAAGGCGCCCCGGAAAAATCATATCGATCCAGGATCACGTGCTGGCGTATAATATCGCCGACCTCGGGATACCCCATTTCACGGAGCAATCTGCAACCCGTGACATTATGCTTTTCACCCGTTTGGAAACTTCTTGTCTTGGTGATGTCGTGGAGGAGCGCGGATGTTTCGATCAATTTTCCGTGGAGCTTCACGCCCCGCTCCAGGAACTGTCCGGACAGGGCCGTCGCCACCCGGCAAACCATGATGGAATGATCGACGATATTGTCCAGCATCCCCATGGTACGAATGAGATCAAAACATGACTGCCTCGACGGTATGTTCATAAGCCCTGTGCTCCGTATTGGTTGATTGTGGGTCCGGCCGGGGGATTCGGCCCAGGGGTCCGCCCCGGCCCCCTGGATTCTTTACTACAGTTTCCCTTGTTTTCCCACGGTTTTTAAAATATCGTCCATATCATTTGCCCATGCCGATATATTTGACGGCTTTTCACAAAACCGAATCGTGTTGCCCGCAGGAATACGCAATACGTTATTTTCAGATGCGGCCCGGCCGCCGATTCACCGCCGCCGGACCGGAGGAGACCCCATGTTGAAATTTTCAAAATTGTCGGAAACCAATGCCATGAAGATCTTTACGGACGACACAAGAATCGGCCAGATCGTTTTCGCCAGAAAGGAGATCGTCCCCGCAAAGGAGTATCTCCTGAACATCCGCCAGGCGCTTTCGGGATGCGAATCCCTCCTGGGGAAAGTGGAAGGGCTTTTTATCTCCGTTGAGCAGCGAAACCTTCCGGTGGACATCGGCGAGGTGATGAAAAAGGCCCGGACAACCCCGGACAACAATCCCCTGAACGACATAACCGCCATACAGGATACGGCCCCCCATGTTTTTGACGCGAGCGGAAACCTGATCTGCCGGGACAAGGTCCACTTCATCAACGCCAGGAATACGGCCAGCGCATATCACGCTCTCAACAGGATCCTCGAGCAGGTGGTAAAAATCGCCGGTTCAACGCCGTAAATTTTTCCGGCACCCGGCCCATTCATGCCTTATGTTAAATACCAAACCGTAAAACCGGCGATTCATCGCTTTCATAAGAAATTCAAAGTGTTTTTCCCGCTCCCCCCCACGCCCAATGGAAAACCGGGCGCGGGAACATCGGGACAAGAACCGGAAGGTGCAAACCGGGAAAGGCATACCCCGGAGGAGGTGTACGGTGTTCAACATATTCGGTAAGCGGGAAACGGCGCCTCCCATGGAGGAGGCGCCGTCCGACAAGCGGACGCCCCGGAAAAGGAGAACCTTCGTGGATTTCAAGTATCTGTCGAACATCAAACCTGAAAAGAGAAGACTGGGCGGGAGAAGAAGGGCGGACTGCATGGATATTTCCTAGGATCATTCCAGTTTTTTCCCTGGGGTCATTCCCTTTTTACCCCCCTATTCCCTCTCCGGCGTTTCTCCTCCCGAAGCCTCCCGTGATCCGCCTGTTTTCAACCGGTTTCACGGATCCGCTGAAAAACCGGACAAACCGCGGTTTTCGTCATCCATGGGGCCCATGTTTTTTTTTCTTGACAAGTAGCCTTCAATTTATTGAATATAAGCGTGTTTAGCGGCTGCGGTCCGTTGCCGGCTGTTGAATCGAAATACAGGCCCTGCCTTCGGCCTCGGAAGGTATACTCAGACATCTCGGACGGAGCATATCCATGAATGATACAAGCAAAACGGCGGAAGCGCTTGAAAACGAAGTTCAGGCACTTCGAAAACGCATCGCCGAGATCGAAGCGTTGAAGGCCCGGAACAACTGCCTGGAAAAAGAAGTGGAAACCCTTAAGCGAACCTGCGCCACCATCATGTCCCTGGAGATCCCGAGCCCGGCGGTCGCTCCTGATTCGGGCACCGTGCTCGTGGTGGAGGACAACGAGCTGTTCCGGAACTTCACCGTCATGATCCTCCGGAGGCACGGCTTTGAAACCCTGGAAGCCGAAAATGCGCGGGAAGCCATGGATATTTGCAGGGAAGAGGGGGAGAGGATACGGCTCCTTCTCACCGACATCGTCATGCCCGAGATCGGCGGGGGAAAACTCGTGGAACTTCTGGCTCCCCTGAACCTCGACATCAAGATTCTTTACATGTCCGGTTACGCCAGGGACGACCTGGCCCACCAGGATGTTTACGACATCATCGATTCGGGGGCGAGCTTTATTCAGAAGCCCTTCTCGGCCGGAGAACTGATGGAGAAGCTCACGGCGGTGCTGGAACCGGCGTAAATCCGGGCGGGACCCCATCCACATTCATCACAGGTGAGGAAAAACATGTATTATACGGAAAGCAAGGAGCAGGCCGGCGAATATCTCCGCATGGCGCTGGGGCACATGGTCCAGTACGGAGTGCCGGTGAACCCGGTAAACTATACGGTCTGGTATGAACATGTTTCAGGCAAAAACCCCAAGCTCAGTTCGGCGATCGCCTATTCCCAGGAGCAGGCCAAGCCGTTCAACAACGAGCTTCACAAGCACCTGTACCAGCGCTATATCGCCGACGGCGACAGGCTGGTCACCCAGAAGATGCTCCAGGAAACCGTGAAGATCATCTCCTCCCTCTCCGCCAACATCAGGAGCACCAGCGGAGATATGGTCAGCCACGGCAACTCCCTCGAGGTCTACGCGTCCCAGCTTCTTGCCGGCAGCGACCTGGACGGCATCAGCGTGATCATCGACGGCATCATCAAAGAGACGAAGGTGATGGTCGATTCCGGAAAATCCCTGAAGGAAAAGCTCGACCAGTCACACAGGGAGATCAACGAGCTGCGTGAAAAACTCCGCAAATCAAGGGAGGATTCCCTGAGCGACGCCCTGACCTCCCTCCTGAACAGGCGGGGGTTTGAGGAAGCCGCAGCCCGGGCACTGGAAAAATCCGGAACCTATGAAAACGGCATTGCACTGGTCATGGCCGATATCGACCATTTCAAGAGGGTCAACGATACCTTCGGCCATGTCATCGGCGACAATGTCATCAAGATGTTCGCCAATACCCTCAAGGACTCCGTGAAGGGAAAGGATATGGTGGGCCGATACGGCGGAGAGGAGTTCATCATGCTCCTGCCGGACACGAGACTTTCGGATGCGGAAACCCTCTGCGGGAAGATCCGCGCCTTTCTCCAGTCCATGCGATGGAAAAGAAAGGACACCGGCCTCTCCCTGGGTGAGATCACCATGAGCATGGGAATCGCCCACTACAGGCCAAACGAGACTCTGGACGCACTTATCCAGAGAGCGGACAGGGCCCTTTATCATTCCAAAAACAACGGTCGCAACCAGGTCACGACCGAAAAAAACCTCCAGGCCATGGCCGTTTGACCGGCCGCCTTCAAGTCCTGCGGGACAAGAGCACTCCCCGGGACCTGGGACTTGACCTCTCCGGTGAATGGAAATCCCAACGACGCCTGCCCGACCCGGCCCCTGTTTTCGAAAACGCCGAGGGGATACGCCGTATCACCGTTTTCGCCGGGGAACTGGGGGAGTGGGATACGGGCCTCCTGGTCTTTCTCGCGGATCTGTCGGAGCGCTGCCTAAGGGAGGGCATAACCCTCGACATGGCGAACCTGCCCGGCGGCGTCCGGCGCCTCATGCGCCTTTCCTCTGAAGGACCGGAAAGATCCCGTTCCGGGCATGCCGCCCCCCCGTCCCTCCTCTTTCGCACGGGTCAATGGGCCGGGGCAATTTTTCGCGATGCATATGAAATAGCCGAATTCATGGGCGAAACCTTCCTCTCCCTGGCCCGATTTGCCACCGGCGGGGCACGTTTCAGGCGGTCGGACCTTCTCCTCCTGCTCAAGGAAACAGGTCCCCTGGCGCTTCCCATCGTCACCCTTATCAGCCTTCTCGTGGGGCTGATCCTGGCCTTTGTGAGCGCCTTGCAACTGAAGATGTTCGGGGCCCAGATCTATGTGGCCAACCTAGTCGGCCTCGGAATGGCCAGGGAGATGGGTGCCATGATGTCGGCCGTTATCATGGCCGGCAGGACCGGCGCCTCCTTTTCCGCGCAAATCGGCACCATGCAGGTCAACGAGGAGGTCGATGCCCTTCGCACCCTGGGAATATCCCCCATGGACTTTCTCGTTCTCCCGAGGCTCCTCGCCCTTGTCCTGATGATGCCCCTTCTCTGCTGCTACGCGGATCTCATGGGCATCGTGGGCGGCGGGCTGGTGGGGGTGGGCATGCTGGACATCGCCCCCGCCCAATACCTGGAGCAGACGAGAAGTGCCGTCACCCTCGCCGATCTGTCCATCGGCATCTTCAAGAGCACGATTTTCGGAGGCCTCATCGCCGTGTCCGGCTGCTTCACGGGCATGCGCTGCCAAAGAAGCGCGTCCGCCGTTGGCGGGGCCGCCACCTCGGCGGTGGTAACGGCCATCGTTCTGATCATTGTTTCCGACGCCCTGATCACGATCATCTGCAGCATGATCGGCATATAGAAAGGATTTTTCATGGCCCCGCAACCGCCCCCGGTGAGGGTGGAAAACCTCACCATGGCATACGGCAACACCGTTATCCAGAAAGGACTGACCTTCACCGTCGAGCCGGGGGATATTTTTATCATCATGGGAGGGAGCGGCTGCGGGAAGAGCACCCTGCTCCGCCACCTCGTGGGCCTGAAGGCACCGGCCGCAGGAAAGGTGTTCCACGAAGAAACGGATTTTTTCAGGGCGCCTCCCCCGGAGCAGGCGGGGATGAAGAAAAAATGGGGCCTCCTCTTCCAGAGCGGCGCCCTCTTCAGCTCCATGACCCTCGAAGAGAACGTGGCCCTTCCCCTCCTGGAATATACCGATCTTTCCCCTTCGGACGCGAACAAGATCGTCAGGTTCAAGCTCTCCCTGGTGGGGCTTTCGGGGTTCGAGACATATTACCCTTCCCAGATCAGCGGCGGAATGCAGAAGCGGGCCGGCCTGGCAAGGGCCATGGCACTGGATCCCAAGGTCCTGTTCTGCGATGAACCATCTGCGGGGCTCGATCCGGTGAGCGCAAGGCGCCTGGACGACCTGATCATCGAACTCAAGGAGAGCATGGGCGTCACGGTGGTGGTGGTGACCCACGAACTTGCCAGCATCTTTGCCGTTGGGACGAACTCGGTTTTTCTGGACCCCGTGTCCAAAACCATGATCGCCGGGGGCTCTCCTTCAAAACTCCTTTCGGAAACGGACGACCCCAGGGTACTGCAATTTCTCACACGGGGTGAAAAAGGCGGGCGGGCACAGGCTTAAACCATGGGCGGAACACTCCCCGCCACGCCCCTGTTTCGCTTAGCGCCGCGGGCATGCCGGCGGGGAAATAAAAAAACAAGCAAAGGAGAGAGGTGACGTTGTCCGCCGGAGGGCGGATACCGTACGCGAGAAACCGTTATGGGTAAAAAAACGAATCCTGCAATGATCGGGGTATTTGTGATGGGCGCAATTGCCCTTGCCGCCTCCGCCGTCATCTTTTTCGCCGGGGGAAAATTTCTTTCGGCGGAAAAGCTGCCGTACGTCCTGTTCTTTGACGGCACCGTCAACGGTCTGGGCGTGGGGGCCCCGGTCCAGTTCATGGGGGTCAAAATCGGCGCCGTCAAGGAGATACGGCTCTTTGTGGACGGGAAAACGGACGATATGCGAATACCCGTGATCATCGAGATCGATCCTTCCAGAATCGCCTATGCCGGGGATACCGGAACCTCGGGGGAGAGTAACCTCCCCAAAACCGTGAGGGCCCATATGGAGCGACTCGTCGCAAGGGGGATGCGGGCCCAGCTCACCCCCCAGAGCTTCCTCACGGGACAACTCCTCATAGAGTTGAAATTCCGCCCCGACAGGGAGGTCAAGAAGGCCCCCGTTTACGACGGTTACCCTTCCCTGCCCACCATCTCTTCGGACCTGGACCTCTTGATCCATGCGGCCAAGGAACTTCCCCTGAAGCAGATCGTCATGGATTTTTCCGAGGCGGTGGGGGGGATAAACAGGTTGGTGAACTCGCCGGACACCCGGAAGACCCTGACTTCCCTCAACAACACCCTCATGCGAATCCAGACCCTCACGGCCCGGATCGACAAGAACCTCCCCCCCCTTATCGCCGCCATGACCCACACCGCCACAAGCGCCGGGGAGCTCATGGAAAACGTGAACGGCGGCCTGCCCTCCATGGCAACCGCCGTCACGGATACCGTGGAAACGGCGCGGGTTCTCATGGAGAACCTGGACAACGGAATTCCCCCGGCGCTCTCCTCCGTGACAGGGGTTGCGGATGATGCCCGCAAGCTGGTAAGAAACCTTGATGCGGGGCTCCTCCCCATTGTCTCGAACCTGGAAGCCACCTCGAAGGCAGCGGCGACCGTTCTGGGGCAGGCCGAAACAACCTTGAAAAACATCGGCCGGCTGGCGGAGGAGGATTCTCCCGTGCTGTATGAACTCACGAAAACCTTCAGGGAACTTTCCGAAGCATCGCGTTCCGTTCGCATCATGGCCGATTACCTGGAACGGCATCCCGAGGCGATGCTCCGGGGCAAGAACCCCGAAACATCGGCTCCGTAATATACCGCCGGCGGCACCCCCGGCTTAAACTTTGTTTCCGACCCATGCAAGGGATTTCATTATGACGATAAAAAATAGAAGATCACGGGCACCGCTTCTGGGCATTCTACTCCTCTTGTGCGCGGGGTGCGCCGCCACGTCATCTCCCTCTCGTTTCTACCTCCTCAGCTCCCTTACCGGCAACGGAAACGCGCCGGTAACCTCTCCTTCGGAAAACGCGCTCTTCGTGGGCATCGGGCCGGTGGAGTTGCCCCGGTACCTGGATCGTCCCCAGATCATGGTCCGCGCATCCGGAAACCGACTGGAACTGTCCGAGTTCGACAAGTGGGCCGAACCCCTTGACAGGGGCGTGACAAGGGTCCTTCTGGAAAACCTCTCCCTCCTTTTGAATACGGACAGGGTCGTTCCCTTTCCCTTCAGGAACACCCCGCCCGTCGATTACCAGGTGGTCGCCACCGTGACCCGCTTTGACGGCATTCCCGGCAAGGATGCCGAACTCAAGGTAAACTGGTCCCTCGTAAGGGGGCGCGACAAGAAGCTCGTCTTGATGAAGCGTTCCCGCTTTTATCTAACGGCATCCGAACAGGGGCACGAGGCAATGGTTTCCCTCCAGAGCAGGCTGCTGGCCGAGTTGAGCCGTGAAATCGCGTCAAGCATCATATCCGAGGCAGCTAATTGAACCGCTCCGCCGGGCTCCCCCCAGCCGTCCACACCATAAAGGATTCACCGCGTCACCCTCCATTTACACCTTTGCCCCGATCCGGTCCCGGTGAATTATCGCCACGCCCCCCCCGGCCGGATTGAAATCCACCGCCGATTCTGTATAGTGAAGTAAGGACTCACAAGGGAAGCGCTCTCCCGGCGTACTTTCACCCGCCCCGGATGCCGGCACCTCCGGGATGTTGCGGGCAAACGCCCGGATGATGCGCGCCCCACAACCGGACAAAGCTTGGGAAATATGGAGGCACGGCATGGACAGAGAGCGGATGATAAGGGAAATAGCGGAACCTTCCAGGGTCTGGGATCTGATCGTTGTCGGGGGCGGGGCCACCGGCCTCGGCACGGGCCTGGACGCGGCCGCAAGGGGATACGACACCCTCCTCCTGGAGCAGAAGGATTTTTCGGTGGGAACCTCCAGCAGGAGCACCAAGCTGGTCCACGGCGGGGTACGATATCTCCAGCAGGGAAATATCTCCCTTGTCATGGATGCCCTCCATGAACGGGGTCGCCTTCTCCAAAACGCCCCGCATATCGTGCGGAACCAGTCGTTCGTGGTGCCCAATTACGGATGGTGGGAAGGGCCGTTTTACGGCATCGGACTCAAGCTCTACGATGTGCTCGCCGGAAAACTCGGGTTCGGCCCCTCCCGGATCCTCTCCAGGGAGGAGACCATGAAACGGATCCCAACGGTGGAACCTAAGGGGCTCAAGGGGGGCGTCATCTACCACGACGGCCAGTTCGACGATGCCAGGCTCGCCGTGACCCTTGCAAGGACCATGGCAAAACAGGGGGGAACGGTTCTCAACCACATGGCGGTAACCGGCCTTTCAAAAACGGACGGCCTGGTCACGGGGGTCGTTGCCGCGGACGGTGAGGAGCGGCGGGAGTATCGTCTTCAGGCAAGGGCCGTGATCAACGCCACGGGCATATTCGTGGACGCGGTAAGGAGGATGGACGACCCCGCTGCCGACAGGATCATCGCTCCGAGCCAGGGGGTTCACCTCATACTGGACAAGTCGTTTCTCCCCGGAAAATGCGCCGTCATGGTCCCACACACGGACGACGGCAGGGTTCTTTTTGCCGTTCCCTGGAACGACCGGGTGATCATCGGGACCACCGATACCCCCATTGAAACCCCGTCCCTCGAGCCTCTCCCCCTTGATTCCGAAATAGAATACCTGCTCTCCCATGCATCACGCTACCTTACCAAGGCCCCCGGCCCATCGGACGTGCTCAGCGTTTTCGTGGGAATCCGCCCACTGATCAGCGCAAGGGCCTCCCAAAAAACCTCGGCGCTGTCAAGGGATCACCACGTACTCATCTCCCCTTCCGGGCTTATCACCGTTGCCGGCGGGAAATGGACCACATACCGGAAGATGGGAGAGGATGCCGTGGACAAGGCCGCAGCAATAGCGGGCCTGCCGGCGAAACCTTGTGTCACCGAAAACCTGAAACTTTCCGGATGGATCGAACCCCCGACCACCGAAGACCACCTCTCCATCCACGGGAGCGACCGCGACGAGATCCTCTCCATGGAATCCTCGGAAGCGGGGGCCGGGGACCGCCTCCACGATAATCTTCCCTACCGCCGCTCGGAGGTGATCTGGGCCGCCCGCAGGGAGATGGCCCGCACGGTGGAGGATGTGCTATCAAGGCGGACCCGCGCCCTGATCCTCGACGCAAGGGCCGCCATGGAGGTCGCTCCCGCCGTGGCCGGGATCCTTGCAAAGGAACTCGGCAGGGACAAAGCCTGGGAGGATGAACAGGTCCGCAGGTTCCTGGAACTGGGACAAAACCACATCCTTAAGCAGAAACCCGGTTCCAAGGGGCGGCAAGAGGATAATACAGCAACCTGACCTCCCCCGTCCGGCCGTTGAGAAAGAGGCCCCGACAAGGTATCTTTCCGGTGGCAAAAGGCCTTATCGTTTTTGAGTTCCCGGCCCTTCGGGTGCTCACGGGCTCGCCGGCTTGACAGTCCCGGGTATCAATAAACACACCATCAAGGGTTATTTAATCCCGGGTTCATCGGGCCGGTTCCCGGAGCCGGCCTTGTGAACGGCCGGGATCCGGGAACGGGGGTTGCTTACGTTTTTTTAAGGGCTCCCTTGAGCATCTCCTTCAACCCTTCGAGGGTGCCTTTCCAGACCGCCTCTTCCCCCGCCATGATGGCAACGATCACCTGCTTTTCCACGCTGACTTCAAAAACGAGTTCCTCGTCCCCGATCTTAAACACCGCCTCCCCCCAGCGTTCCGAAGGTAAACCGACCGCCTCGCAGTCGTAATCCGTTCTCATCTCCCCCGTCATTCTGATTTCACTCATTCCGAATCTCTCCTTTTGTTCTATAATTGAAGCATTAGCGCGGCTTTCGGTTCGCCACGTAAAAATCGTCGATGATGCCCCCCGCCTTCAACCGCTCGCCGAATCCCCTTGCCGCCCCCCTGGTTGAAAAATGGGAGATCCGCACCTGGTACCACTTTTTGCCCCTCCCCCTTGCCTCGTTCCAGTACGCATCCACATTCCGTGCAACAAGACGGGCGGTGAGCTGCCTTGCATGGTCCGGGTTCAGGTAGGCGGCAACCTGAATCGTGAAGGGATCCCGGGATACGTTTTCCGATGCCCCAAGGGGAGCGTTCCGCACATTTTTACCGGCCACAAGGTGGTTTGCCGTATCGACAAACAGTAGAGAGACAATAAACAGCACGGCCGTGAGTGCTGAAATTGCCGCCCACCGCCCCGAAAAAACCGTATTCCGTATCTTCCGCCCCATTGCGGCAAAAAGCCGCGAAACGGAGACCACCCCCTTCCAGGGCGCGGCAAGCAGCAGGGCAAACCTTCCGCCCACGCCTTCTCCGGGAGAGCGGGGTGAACGCGGCGCCCCTCTCCCCGAAGGGGGTTGCCGGAATGCGGTTCCCCCCCGGGACGCCCGTTCCCGAGCGGCAAACTCCTCCATCAACCGTTTTCGCACGGCGCAGTCGATACCGCCAATGAGTTTTTTTCCCTTTGCCACCAGGGGGCCCTGTTCCCCGGTCTCCCCGAGCCCGTGAACGGAAGCGGCTATTCCGGCAACAAGCGCCTTGTCGGCCCCCCCGGTACCGTACGCGGCAAGATATACCCGAAGGGCCGGATAATCGGTCCGGCCCCGGGAGAGAAACAGGCGCGAAAGGCCCCGGGCAACGGCAGCCCCCCCGCGCCCTCCCCGGGTCATCACCCTGTCGTAGGTTTGAAGGGCAACAAAATCACTTCGCCCCCATGAAAGATAGATCCCGGCAAGGGTGGACTGTAGCGCCGGGTTGTCGGGCTGGGCCTTCCCGATCTTGAGGGCCGTGCGCTCGGCTTTGCCCCCCTGTCTTACCCGCATCCCTCCGAGCCATGCCTCGGCCACCTCCCTGTCCCCCGGATGGGCGTTCAGATAGGATTCAACAAAGGTATTTCCCTCGGCCCCCGCTTGTTCCGCCCCAAGGTGGAAACGGGCCACGGCTCCCCCCACCACCGGCCCCATTTTTATTCTGCCCCGGGGAGAAATGAGAAAACTGTCGAAAATGGACAGCGCCCTGTTGAACGCAATCCTTGCCCTTCGCGGATCGCCCTCCCTTACCCGGGCTTCGGCCGCCCGAACGGACCTTCCGATCAGGGCGCCGGCCAGGCGGTTTCCCAGTCGTCCCGCCCCGACGAACACCACCGCTCCAAGCGCCAGAGCCGGGTATATAACTCCCGGAAGTCCAGTAAAGGGCTCGAAAAACGGCAAGACAAGGGGACAGATCAAAAACCCCGCCAACAGACTGAACCAGACCCTGCAGGCCATATGTCTCAAGAAATGAACCACATCTCTTCCTTTGTCACCCTTCCCCGGGATGGATATTGCGACTTTTGAAGGCGGCCCCGCTCAACTCTTCATCTCCGTCATCGATATTCCGGCTCTTGAAGGCGGACCCGCTCAACTCTTCATCCCCTTCGTCGATATTCCGGCTCTCGGCCGCAGCCCCGCGCCGTCCTTGATCCCCGGGATCGACTCCGGCGGCACCCCCCTCTTCCGTTTTTTCCAGACAGGGTTTCCGCCCCTTGATCAATGCAACGCGAACCACGCCTTCGGCTGTTTCACCGACGGGACAACCCGTTGCGGGGTCCACCCATTCGAATCGAATACCGCCTGGAATCGCGAACTCCCTGTCGGGTTCCCCGTCCGTGGCCCCCACCATGAATCGCCCCCATATGGGCGCGGCACCCAGTCCTCCCGTGATCCCCCTGCCTTTGGCGGTTCGAAGGGGTTTCCCGCGATCATATCCCACCCATACCGAGGTACTGAGATTCGGTGTAAACCCGGTAAACCAGGCATCGTTAAAATCGTTCGTTGTACCGGTTTTCCCGGCGGCCGAAAGGGAAAACCCCATGGTGCGGATCACGGCCCCGGACCCCCTGTCCACCACCCCCTTCATCATATCCACCACCTGAAAGGCGATGTTCGGGTCCAGTGTCCGTCTTCCGTTCACGATCTTTTCCTCAAGCACCCTGCCCAGGGCATCCTCCACCCGGCGGATCATGAAAGGTTCATGGTATATCCCGCCTGCGGCAAGGGTGGCAAAGGCAGAGGCCATCTCCCTGGGGCTCACGGGGGAAGACCCCAGTGCAACGGACAGCACATTGGCAAGCGGGGAGCGGATACCGAACTTCTCGGCGGTTTCGATCACGGCAAGGGGGCCGGTTCTTGAAACCAACTGGGCGGCCACCGTGTTCACCGACGCGCCCAGGGCATTCTTCAGGATCATGGGCCCCTTGAACACGGGACTGAAGTTCGCGGGGGTCCAGTCGTCGGCCCCCGCAACGGAAAGCGTCACCCTGCGGTCCACGAAGGATGCGGCAGGGGAGAGGCCAAGTTTTTCAAAGGCCGTATAATAGAGAATGGGTTTGAAACAGGAACCGGGCTGACGATTGGCGGAAAGCGCCCGGTTAAACTCCGAACGGGTGTAATCCCGGCCTCCCACCATGGCCTTGACCGCCCCTGAGTTGGTTTCAATGGAGATCAGGGCGCCCTGCGGGGTTTGCCCCTCTTCCCCCTTGACCCCGATCCGCCGGTCCAGCTCCGCAAGTCCTGCGGCAACGGCTTCCCTTGCCCGATTCTGGAGGAACGGGTCCAGGGTCGTGATCACCTTCAACCCGCCCCGGTGAACCACTTCGGGTCCGTAACGCTCCTCGAGTTTTTTTACCACGGCATCCAGATAGTAACTGCCCGTGTTTGCCCCCCCCTTTTCCCGGAGCAGGCCAAGGGGACTTTTCCACGCCTGCTCGGCCTCCCCGGCCGTGACATGCCCCACCGCGACCATCCGCTCCAACACCACCTTCCGGCGCTTTATCGCCCTTTCCGGACTGCTGTAGGGATTATAACGGCTGGGGGACTTGGGCAGTCCCGCAAGCAAGGCCGATTCGGCCAGGTCGAGGCTTGCCGCCGATTTGCCGAAAAATGTCCGCGCGGCCTGTTCGATACCGCTTGCTCCCGCGCCAAAGGTGATCTGGTTGAGATAGGCCTGGAGAATCTCCCTTTTCCCGTAACGGGACTCGATCTGAACGGCCGTGAGCAGCTCCAGGAACTTTCGTTTGAAGGTCCTCTCAAAGGTAAAAAACAGGTTCTTTGACAGCTGCTGGGTTATGGTGGATGCTCCCTGGATCTCTCCCGGAACAAACAACGTGATGTAAAGGGCCTTCAGGGTCCTTATTTTGTCCACCCCGTGGTGCTCCCAGAACCTGTGATCCTCCGTTGCCGTCACGGCCCTGATGAAATGGGGGGAAACAGCGGAAAGGGGAACCGCCTGTCTGCCCCCGAGCACCATGATCCGCTCCCCCGTGGCGGCCAGGATCTCCGTTGGCGGCGTTTCGATGATCCGGGAAAGGGGCTCCGGCACCCTTGGCAGATCCTTGACCGTCGTAAGAAAAAAGCCGGCAAGGAACAGCCCCCCCGCGCCGGAAAGCAAGATACACAGGTAAAACCCGGCGGACAGGATTTTCAGGATCCCCCTTGACGGGCCCATGAATCGGGCTCCCCGTTTATCCGGGGCATCGCCCCATCCATCCCTCGCCCCGGCTTCGTTACCTCTCTTCAACGGGTTCTCCCATGGCGGCCAGCACGCCGGTAAGTCTTCGCACCGCCCAGGTTCGCGCTTCGGAGGTCAGCACCCGGGTTCCCCTTTCCGTCCCGAGCTCGAACCCCAACGCCACATAACCGGATTTCGCCTCGTCGGATATTCCCACCCGCAGAATTCTTCCCCCGCTCTTCAAAATCGATAAGGGCCGGGGCATCAACTCCCGCCTCACCTCCCCGGGCAGGGTTTCAAGCGCCCTCAAGAACCTTGTCCCGCCGGGAATCATCCCCGTGAAGGCGGGATAATCCCCGAGCCCCCCCGGCACCGGGCCGGCCGCCTCATCCACATGGCTCAAAATCGCCTTGCCGACGGCAACCTGCTTCAATACCCGGTTTCCATTATCCAGAAGATAGGCGAACAGTTCCCCGCTCTTTTTTTCATAATAGACCCGGTCCCATTTATTTTCAGTGTAGAGGCCGATGAGGAGGAGAGGGTCCATCACCTCTCTTGAGAGGGAGGCGGGCAGCTTCAGGTACATTTTTCTGAAATGATCCGGAGAGAGCATCACCCACTGCCCGGGGACCAGTCCGGCGGCAAGCTCGGCAAAACTTTCGGCGCCGCGAGCCCCGTGTTGGGAGGAGAGGCGGTCGGTGACGATACGGTCCAGTTTTTTTAGCGCCGTCCTGGTTTCCCGCCCTTTTATCCAGACGGCGCCGGACTCGGGTCGTTTTCCGTTGGTGGTCACCAGGTACCCCCCCAGAAGCTTTTCGGCCCAGTCAAACCTGAACTCTGAAATCACCAGGAACGAAAGCAGCAGAACCGTTCCCAGGTTCAACAGGGAAAACGCTCTTTTTATCCACTCGAAAATCGTATCGGGTTCCACCCATCCGGCCATAGCAATTGAATAAGTCATAAAATTGCTCCCCGCGCAAGACAATTCTTGGCTGGGATTTCATGGCAAGCGACTCGTCCACGCGCATATGGATTTCCGCATACGATTTGATGGGAGGTATCCACATGATTAATATGGTGTAACCGGGGTGGCTCGACCCGGGAAGAGACGGTGTAACCGATCACGTCCCCCCCCCCCCCTTGAAAAAGAAGCCTTGCCCCATGCCTCGCGGCCTCGCAACGCGCTTCTTCAATGAGTTGATCCTTTAATGCCGGCACGCGCCGGAGGAGGTGTACAATGAAGAGAAGGCGATCCCAAAAGGTTGAATCATGCAATTACAAATGCTTTCAGGAAGCCTTGAAATGCAACAAGGATGCTAAAGGCGAGCTGGGCTGCGACACGGCATACCACAGGTGTGTCGTCTCCTGTATCCACTCCTGATACCGCGTTCCGTTATCCCCAGTCCGTGATTCATCGGCGGCATCCGGAAGGTGCCGCCGCCTCGGTTCAGAGACCTTGCCAATCACGTCCGATCAGTGTATCATGAAAACAAAGGCATGGCGTGTGTGTGATGCGCTTGATCCGGGAATTCCGTCCGACTTATCGAAACCGCCGATACAAAACAAAAAAGGCCCCGGTTTTCTCACCGGAGCCTGAATCGATTTGTTCGGCAATTGAGTGGCGCGCCTAGCACGATTCGAACGTGCGACCTACGGATTAGAAGTCCGTTGCTCTATCCAGCTGAGCTATAGGCGCGTTCAATTGACGAGTGAGCTTATAGCAGAAGGTTTTTCCGCTGTCCACAAAAAAAAGCACGCAATCGAAAAAAATAATTGTCCATTTCATATTTTTCCTATTTACATCGATACTCCGGCATGGGAGAAAGGAGAGTTCGCCTGCTCCGTCAAGTAACGGATGTCGGCGGACATCTCGCATCAAGTGTAAATTCGGCCGTAATGGCGAGCCGATCATAAATGCCATCTAAAACGTCAAAACCTATGGATAAAACAAAAAAAATGGAAACCAAGGCTGCTCTCGAAAAGGTCACGGCAAAGGAAGGGGCCGGATCCGCCGACGAACCCTCGGTCGGCCCTGCGGGTCCCCCCAAAAAGAGCGGCGCCCCCAAAAAGAGTGCCAAGGCAGGCGGTCCCAAGAAGGAGGAGACAAAGTCTACCTCCAGAAAAAAAGCTAAACCCGCCGCCAAAAAAGCACCGGGCGCCGTCAAGGCTTCCGGGTCCGCCGGCACCTCCGGCAAGGAACCCGTGAAAACCCCCAGGAAGAGCAAGGCGGTCCGCTCTTCCAAAAAAACCAAGGGCGGCAAGTCCCGTACCACCCTCATGGATACCCACAAGGCCCCCTCTGCCTCGGACAGCAGGCAGAAATCGGTGGTCAAGTTCGATCCCCTTCAGAGCTACCTGTCGGAGATCAGTCAGTACAGACTCCTGACCCGGGATGAGGAAAGGGAGCTGGGAACCCGCATCCAGGAGGAGGACGACCCCGAAGCCGCATACGTCATGGTTACCTCGAACCTGAGGCTCGTGGTGAAGATCGCCCTCGAGTTCCAGAGGGTCTGGATGCAAAACCTCCTCGACCTGATCCAGGAGGGGAATATCGGGCTCATGCAGGCGGTCAAGAAGTTCGATCCTTATAAGAACGTCAAATTTTCATACTATGCCTCCTTCTGGATCAAGGCCTACATCCTGAAGTTCATCATGGACAACTGGCGCCTGGTCAAGATCGGCACCACCCAGGGGCAACGCAAGCTCTTCTTCAAGCTGAAGAAGGAAAAACAGAAGCTCATCGACGAGGGATTCGACCCGGGCCCCAAGCTCCTCTCCGAAAGGCTCGGGGTTTCCGAAAGGGAGATCATCGACATGGATCAGCGTCTGGACGGCTGGGACATGTCCCTGGACGCCCCCCTGAAGGAGGACTCGGACACCGAACGCATCGAATTTCTGAGCACCGCCAGTGACTCCGCAGAGGATCTGGTTGCCAAGAAGGAGATCGAGGTGCTGCTGCACACCAAGGTTGCCGAGTTCAAGAAATTCCTTACCCAGCGGGAGCTGGAGATTTTCAACCTCCGCATCTTCTCGGACAATCCCGTGACCCTCCAGGAGATCGGAGAGCATTACAGTATTTCACGGGAACGGGTCCGCCAGGTGGAAAAAAACATCATCAAGAAGATGAAGGAGTTTTTCAAACAATCGGTACCGGACTTCAACTCCTATCGAAACGACGAGATGACGGAATAACAACACATTTTCACCGGGTTCCGAAAAGGGACCCCCTTCACGGCGGAATATCATATGAGAATCACACGTTTTCCGGCAGCCCTGCTCTTTGCGGCCGCCGTTATTGCCTCCGGCTGCGCAACCACCGGCCCCAAGATCGTCACCATCGAAGACCCGCCCCCACTTTCACTGATTCCGGACTCCGGATATTATTATTATACACAGTCCCAGATCCACAGGATCAACGGGGACACGAAAAAGGCCATTACCTTTCTGCAAAAGGCCATCGACCTGGATCCCAAGTCCATCTACCTGAAACGCGAACTTGCGATCCTTCACCTCATCGAAAAGGAGTACCGGGCCGCCGAGACCCTTCTCACCGACAACCTGGACCGAAAATCCGACGATATCGAGTCCCTGATCATGCTGGGCAGGATGAAGGAGCTGCTCAAAAACAACAAGGGGGTCAAGGAGATCTATGAAAGGGTCCTGGCCGTGGCCCCCAAAAGGCGGGACATTTACCTGCTCCTGGGCAGGATGTACATGAACGACAACGAACTCGCAAAGGCCCTTGCGCTCTACGGCAGGCTGGTCGCCAACTTTCCCGACTCCTACGCCGGTTATTTTTTCCTGGGCAAAATCCACGCCAGGCAGGGAAACCTCCCCGAGGCCGAAAAAAATTTCAAACGATCCCTCACCATCGAACCGGCCCTCACCGAACCGCGTTTCGAACTCCTCGATATATACAAGCCCGGCAAGACCGGCGCCATCACCATCACCGTGAAGGCCGGGGATTCCATCAACAAGATCTGCTACAACCTCTACCAGAAATACACCGACCGGATCGAGGCGGCGATCCTCCTACTGAATCCCCAGCTCACCAGCGTGAACGACATCACCGTGGGACAGAAGATCCGATTTCCCAAGCTGGACTTGATCAAGAGCCGGGAAGAGATCATCGGGCTGTACAACGAGATCCTGGCCGTCGACCCAATTGGCATCCGGGCGAAACTGGAGCTGGCCCTCTATTACCACCACGAACGGATGAGCGAGGAAGCCGGCAAGATCCTGGCCGAACTGGGGGCCCTGAGTCTCAAGGACCCCGAACTCCTGAAAAAGGTGATCCAGTACCATATCAGCGAGGAACGATACGACGACGCGGTGATCATCATCACGGGAATGCTGGGGGGGGCCCCGGACAGTTCCGATCTCCATTACCTCGCGGGGGTCTCGTACGACGGCCTGAAAAAAAAGGACCCGGCACTGAACCACCTGCTCAAGGTGCGGCCGGATTCCAAGTTTTTCAGGCGGGCGGCCATCCACGTGGCCTTCATGTACCAGGAACAGGACAACATCGACGAGGCGATTCTGTTCCTCGAGGATGCCCTTGAAAAGGACCCCGGGAACATGGACTTCATGCTCTTTCTCGCCTCCTTTTACGAGGAATCGGGACAGTTTGAAAAGGCCGCCGACGTGCTTGACCGGGGCCTTTCAAAGGATCCGGTGAACGTGAAGTTTCACTTCAGGCTCGGCGTTCTCCACGACAAGATGGACAACAAGGCGGCGTCCATCGAAAAGATGAAAGAGGTGATCCGCCTGGACCCCGCCCATGCCAACGCCCTGAACTACCTGGGCTACACCTATGCGGAACAGGGCGTAAACCTGGACGAGGCGGAACGGCTGATCAAGGAGGCCCTCAAGCATAAACCGGACGACGGCTACATCACCGACAGCCTGGGCTGGGTGTACTATAAAAAGGGTCTCTATCAAAAGGCGGTGGAGATACTCGAAAAGGCGGCGACGCTCGTGACGGACGATCCTCTGGTGTTCGAACACCTGGGGGATGCTTACATCAAGACCGGCAACAGGGAAAAGGCCCTGGAGTTTTACAGGAAATCCCTTGAAATGAAGGGCGAGGAGAACGACGGGCTGAAAAAGAAGATCGAGGAACTGAATGAAGCGGGGAGCAAGCAAAAGCCATGAACACACGCTCCTGTTTCACCCTTGTTCCCCTGTTGACGGCCCTCTTGACCCTCTCCTCCTGCGCGGTCCTTTTCAAGCCAAAGCCCCATGCCGACAGCCCCGGCGCGGCGGGGCTCTTCCGGAAGCTTCAGGAAACCAACAGCACCCTTTCCACGTTCGGCGGGGCCGGCAAGGTAAAACTCCGGAAGGGTTCAGACACTTTCCACTACCCCATCTCCTGGGTGGGAGAGGCTCCGGACCGGATGCGCCTGGTCCTCCTGGACCCGGTGAGAAGGCCCCTTGAAACCCTTGTTTCCGACGGAAAGCGCCTCTTTGCCCTTTCCCATGCCGGAAAACACCCCTTTTACAGCGCCTCCCTCACGAGCACCAGCCTGAAAAACCTCATCTCCATACCGGCCGGCGTGGGGGACCTCCTCTCCCTGCTCCGGGGCCGCCCCCCCCTGAGAACCCACGACCATGTGTCCCTGACCCCTTCCCCGGAAGGCAACGGTTCCGTGCTGACCCTCACGAAACGAAACGGCAGAATCGTGGAAAAAATATTCGTGGACAGGGACAAAGAGGTTTACAAGGTGGCGGTGTATAATATAAGAGGTTCCCTTTCCTGGCATGCGGAATTTCTCGAAATGCAGGACAAACGGGGCTTCCGGGTGCCCCGAAGGCTGTCCCTCAGGGCCGGCGGGGCGGAGGTTGCCGTTACCCTGGACCGCTACCGGGACAATTTGGAGGTTCCGTCCCGGGCCTTCGTCCTTGGGCCGCTGCCGTAATGTTCATAATGCCCATTGATTTTTTTCTTGGGCGTCTTATATTTTGAATCTTTCGATTTTTTGTGTCCCTTCGAGAGTCGGAGATGTCCGGATGAAGGTCCCCGTGTCGGGTGCTTGGTACCGGTTTAAAAACACCGCTGTTTTTTAGGTCGGCACAAAGTGTCCGGCGCCGTTATTCGATTCCGGGGGACACTGTTGAAACGTTTCCACTTTAAAGGAGAGTTTACATAGATGATTCACGAAAACGTTGAACAGGCAAAAGGCGGCGGATGCGGAAGCGCCAAGGGCAATGCCGCAGATGCCGCTAAGCAGCAGGAAACCATGGTCAAGGACACACTTTCGAAAATCAAGAACAAGATCCTCGTGATGAGCGGCAAGGGGGGCGTGGGCAAGAGCAGCGTGGCCTCGAACCTGGCCGTGACCCTGGCGGAAAAGGGATTCAAGGTGGGCCTTATGGACGTGGACCTCCACGGCCCCAGCGTCGCCGGCATCATGGGCCTTTCCGGCCTCATGGACATTGCCGAGGATCAGCAGCGCCTCCTTCCCAAGGCCTGCGGCGAGAACCTCTCCGTGGTCTCCATGCAGTCCCTGATGCAGGACCAGGACCAGGCGGTGATCTGGCGCGGCCCCGCCAAGAACGGCATGATCAAGCAGTTCGTGGGCTCCGTTCTCTGGGGAGACCTGGACTTCCTGGTGATCGACGCCCCTCCCGGAACCGGCGACGAGCCCCTTACCGTGGTTCAGACCATTCCCGAGGCAATGGCCGTTATCGTTACCACGCCCCAGGAGGTCGCCCTGGCCGATGTGCGCAAGTCCATCAGCTTCTGCAACACGGTCAAGCTCAAGATCGCGGGCCTCGTGGAAAACATGGGCCCGTTCAAATGCCCCGGATGCGACACGGTCATGGAGATCTTCAAGAGCGGCGGCGGCGAGAGAACCGCTGAAAAGGCGGATATCAACTTCCTGGGCACCCTCCCCTTCGATCCCAAGGTGGTTGAGGCCTGCGACAGCGGCAAGCCCATTTCCAGCAACGAAAAATCCAGCGATTTTGCAACCGCGCTGAGCGATGTGGCGGACAAGCTGGTCAAGAACCTGTAAGCCAAGCATGCTTTCCCCCATGCCGCCCGGCGTGGGGGATTCCCCCTCCCCAACTCCTCCTTAATATTCCGTATTGTTATTTTTTTCTTTTTGCTTTATGGTTTTTGCAGCATTATCCACAGCACTCCGTTCACGCTTTACGACAGATTTTGTATATTCCCTGTAATGCTCCGCCGTGGGTCGCGACATTTGTTCGCCGAAACCCCGTGACCTTCGACCAAGCGGCGCCGCAACCCATAACAGGACCAACAAACCGGAGTCCAATACGGAGGGATATGAAATCTTATGTCAAAGCCATTGCCCTGGGCGCCCGTCTTTCGAATTGCCGCAATGTCCTGACCCTCGGCGTCAAACCTTCTTTCTCCGATTACACCCCAAGGGAAGCCTCCCTGATCCTATCCGCCGAAAAGGTGTTCTATCCGTCAACCTTTTATGCGGACCTGCTCGATGCCATGGGAAAAAAAACGTTCCCGAGTTACCATACCTACAAGTTTGTCCAGGACAAGATCCGGCAGACCTCTCTCTTTCACATGGCAAGGATTCCCCACCCCAGAACCGGCGTTTATTACGGCGACCGCCAGAAGCGCCGGATAACGGGTGATTTTGCCTTTCCGTTCATCGCCAAGATCCCAAGGGGATCGGCAAGGGGAGACGGGGTCTTTCGCATCGACGATCGCGCGGGTCTGGATGCCTACCTGGAAAAAACCCGGGTTGCCTATATCCAGGAGCATATCGACACGGACCGGGACATCCGGGTTGTCATCATCGGAAAGAAAATTGCCCACGCCTACTGGCGCGTCTCCCCTTCCGGGGACTTCAGGACCAACATCGCCCGGGGGGGCCGCGTGGACCTTGCCCCCGTTCCCAAAGGAGCACTCGATCTTGCCCTGTCCACCGCGAAAACCTTTCACTGGGACGATGTGGGAATCGACCTCATCAACCACGAGGGGACCTGGAACATCCTCGAGGCCAACATGAGATACGGACGGGAAGGCTTTGAAAAGGCCGGTATCGACTACATCGAGTTGATGGAATCCCTCGTTGCGAGCGGTCAACTTTGATGGACTCGTAAAAAATTCGAGCCTGATTTTTCAACCACAATATATAGTAATTCGGGTACGCGGCGAAGCCTTTATATCGTGCGTGGTTTTTCGGGAGGCGACTTTTTACAGGGCCGTCAATTGTGACGTTTCCAAATAACTCGATCTTTAACCGGCCGAAACATAATGCAATTTACGCAGTTCAACGATGAGTATATGGTCATATAATTGATCAATTTTTCAAGGGGTTCCATTTTACTCGCGCAACGAGGCCATCCAAAATCATCACATTAAACCGGTTGATTCGAAACAACGCCCCTTTCCCCTTACTTACCCGATATGCGGTATGCAGCGATGATCGGTGGACGGTTTTGGGAAGGGCCCGGGGACTGTAAATGGAACCGCGTGAACATACGTCCTCCATGAAACCCTTTTTCGCGGCACAGGGACTTTCAGGTTTGCCTCCCGGAACAGGGGGATTCCATGTTGCTATTCATGACAAAAAAATATAGTTATCAAGCCGGGTCGCCGGATTGTACCGGAACCCGGCGTCAACATCCGGGACGGCAGCCGGCGCGGCCCCCGGCGTGACCACAACTAAACCATTAAGGGCAGCACCATGTACCAGGAAAGAACATACCGGAAACTCATCAAGGAGAGCCGCCTTTCGCCGTTCAAGGTCACGGTGAAGGAAACCGACCTCTTTATTCACGCAAAAAAAGATCTCACGGAATCCGCCCGGAAGAGTGTCCTCAAGCACAGGGGCTATATCGAATCCCATATTTCACGCCACCCTGAGTTCGAGGGAGCCCTTGCTCCCTGGAACAACGCGGGTCCCCTGCCCGCCATCATAGGCGATATGGTGGAAGCCGGAAAAAGGGCGGGCATCGGCCCCATGTCCGCCGTTGCCGGGGCCGTGGCCGAGCACGTGGGCCGTGAACTCCTCACGGAGACCGACGAAATCATCGTCGAAAACGGCGGAGACCTCTTTATCCGGGTGAACGAACCCATGGTCATGGGGGTGTTCGCGGGCGCCTCTCCCCTGAGCATGAAGATCGGCCTGAGGTTCCACATTCCTTCCACGCCCTTTTCCGTCTGCACCTCCTCGGGCACCATCGGCCACTCCCTCAGCCTCGGCAAGGCGGATGCGCTCTGCATTTTTGCCGATTCGGCCCCTCTGGCGGACGCGGCGGCAACCGCCGTCTGCAACCGTGTCACCGCGCCGGACAAGATCCAGTCCGCGATTGATTTCGGTAAGGAGATCGAGGGGGTCCGGGGAATCCTCGCCGTCATGGGCGACCAGGTCGGCATATGGGGAGAAATGGAGGTAACGGCTCTGTGACGGAGTCGTAATATAAAAAAAATGAACAATTGCTAAAAACCCATTTTTGTTTTATTATCCACAGATTTTTAGACTGCCGCGAGTCAAGGGAACTACCTGTTTACTCACAGGATGTCTCACCGACCTTCGGCGGCCCCCCCCCCCTCGATGCGCGGAACCGGCACAAAAACGCTTCCTGTTCCGTTTCCCGGACAGGTTCCCGGTCCGGCATAACGATCCTTCGATTCAAGAAATATCGGGGGATTCAGGCGAATGCACGTCCGACGTCGAAGGGGCTTGCAGTTTTCAGCACCTTTATATATATGTAATCGTTAATCACGCTTGGATTGTGACGCGATACGAAGATGAATAAGTAATTTTATTATTAGGGAGAATGAAAATGAAAAAAGTTAAGCTCGCCCTGTCGTTGTTGGCCCTTGCCGCACTTGGAATAGTTTACCACGCCAATCAGGAATATTTCCTCGCCAAGCAGAGTCTCGATATCAGCCTCCACTTTGATCTCTTTAAAACCCCTGAAATTGCCAACGGTCTTTATTTTCTGGGCTGCTTTCTTACAGGCCTTATCCTGGCACTCATCTACGCCGCCATGATCAAGTACCGCTCAGTTCAGAGCATCAAGGGCCTGAACGTCGTCATCAACGAGCAGAACGAAAAGATCTCCGAGCTCAAGGACCGGGTGATCAAACTCGAAAGCAGCGCAAGACTCGGCGCCTCGCAGAACATGGCCCCCGCCACCCCCGTCGAAGCCGAAGGCGAGGCGGGTGAATCCGTGGAAGCCGAGGTTGTCGAGGAGGACGCCCCTGAAGCCGCCGATGCCGACGCCGAAAAAAAAGAAGACGCCCCCAAATAATTTTTAAACCGTTACAAGAGCAGTTTTAAGCAGGACCATGAAGAAATCAAAAGAAACTCCCATGATGCGGCAGTATCTATCCATCAAGGAGCAGCATCCGGACTCGATACTGTTTTACAGAATGGGGGACTTTTACGAGATGTTCTTCGAGGATGCGGTTATTGCCTCGAAGATTCTCGATATTGCCCTCACCTCGCGCAACAAGAACGCCGCCGATCCGGTGGATATGTGCGGTTTTCCCATTCGGGCCGTGGACGGTTACATCGCCCGCCTCGTGGAAAACGGCCATAAGGTGGCCATCTGCGAACAGGTGGAGGACCCCGCCCTTGCAAAGGGCCTCGTAAAGAGGGAGGTGGTCCGCATCATCACCCCGGGGATGATCCTCGACGAAAAGATCCTGGACAGGAAGACCCACAACTATTGTCTGGCCGCGGCCAAGGTCAAGGATAAGGTTGGGGTCTCCTGCCTGGATATCTCGACGGGGGCGTTCAAGGTATTCGAGTCCCCGGCAAGGGGAAAAAAGATTCCCGCCTCGGTGGTGGACGAATGCCTGCGCATCGCCCCCAGCGAGGTGATCTTTCCAGAATCCTCGGAGCACGATCCCTTTTTCGCTCCGCTCATAGAGGCCCTCAAGGATCGCCCCGCGACCTTCCTTTCGGATCGCCTCTTCAACCTCCGGCTCTCCCGTGAACGCCTGATCGAACAGTTCAACACCAGGAGCCTCGAAGGGTTCGGGTGCGAGAAGCTCAAGGCCGGGATCACGGCCGCAGGCGCCCTGCTCTCCTATGTCCAGGATCACCAGTTCCAGAAGATCGAGCACCTCACCGGGATCGAGACCTTCTTTCCCGGCAACTATCTTCTCATGGACGATACCAGCTGCAGGAACCTGGAGCTCATGGAAAACCTGCGGACCGGAAGCCGCAAGGGCACGCTCCTTGACGTGATCGATCACACGGTCACGGCCATGGGGGCAAGGCTCCTGAAGAACTGGGTCCGCTATCCCCTGCTCACCGAGGAGACCATCGGCGAACGCCTGGATGCCGTGTCCGAGGCCGTGGACAACCTCCATGTCCGGCAAACGGTCAGAGACCGCCTCAAGGAGGTGTTCGACCTGGAGCGCCTCTGCAGCCGGATCACCATGGGGCATGCAAATGCAAGGGATTTCATCACCCTCAAGCGCTCCCTGGTGGGCCTGCCCCTGATCCGGGAGGACCTGTCGGAATTGACCGGGGAGCTGTTCAACCCGGCAAGCGATTTTGCGGGCATGGACCGGCTCGCCGAAATCACGGAGCTCATTGAAAGCGCCATCGCGGAAGACGCCCCCCTCACCCTCAACGACGGGGGGATGATCAAGGAGGGTTACGACCCCGAGCTGGACCAGCTTATCCGCCTCTCATCGGACGGCAAGGGCTGGTTGGCCCGCCTGGAGGCCACCGAACGGGAAGAGACCGGCATCTCCACCCTCAAGGTCAAGTACAACAAGGTGTTCGGCTACTTTATCGAGGTATCCAAGGCCAACGCCGCCAAGGTGCCCGAGAGCTATATCCGCAAGCAGACCCTGGTGAACGCCGAGCGCTACATCACCGACGAGCTCAAGGAGTTCGAGTCAAAGGTCCTCACCGCCGAGGAGGAGCGGGGCAAACTCGAGTACAGGATCTTCCGGGACATCAGGGCGCGGATCATCGAGAACATCGACGCCCTCCTCTCCGTTGCCCGTTTCCTGGCAAGACTCGACTGCATCATGGGCCTTGCGGACCTTGCGGACCGGGAAAACTACTGCCGTCCCAAGATCAACGACACGGGCCTGATCTCCATCCGGGAGGGACGCCATCCCGTGGTGGAAAAGATGATCACCGGCGAACGGTACGTGCCCAACAGCATCGAGATGAACGATACGGACAACCAGGTCCTGGTGATCACCGGCCCCAACATGGCCGGAAAGTCGACGATCCTCAGGCAGGTGGCCCTGACCGTGCTCATGGCCCAGATCGGCTCCTTTGTTCCGGCCGAGAGCGCGTCCATCTCCATTACCGACCGGATCTTCACCCGCGTGGGCGCCCTGGACAACCTCTCCCAGGGCCAGAGTACCTTCATGGTGGAGATGGAGGAGACCGCCAACATCGTCAACAACGCAAGCTGCCGGAGCCTCATCGTCATGGACGAGATCGGAAGGGGCACCAGCACCTTTGACGGGCTTTCCATTGCCTGGGCCGTTGCCGAGTACCTCCACGACCTGAACGGCAAGGGGGTCAAGACCCTTTTCGCCACCCACTACCACGAGCTCACGGCCCTCGCCAACGAAAAGCCCAGGGTCCGGAACTACAACATCGCCGTCAAGGAGCTGAACGACGACATCATCTTCCTCCGGAAGCTCGTTTCCGGCGGCACCAACAGGAGTTACGGTATCCAGGTGGCAAGGCTCGCGGGAATTCCCGGCAAGGTGATCACCCATGCCAAGAAGATCCTCGCGTCCATCGAGAAAAAGGATATCAAGCCGGCTCCGGCGGTCAGGCACACCAAGGCCCCCGAGCCGCCCAAGGAGACCCAGCTGACGCTTTTCAAGGAACCGGGCCACGAGCTGATCGAGAAACTCATGGACGTGGACATCGCCTCCATGACGCCCCTGGAGGCCCTCAACTACCTGAATGAACTGAAAGAGGAAGTGAAATCCGTTTCCGCCGCATGCTGAATAAACGCACCATCATCATCCTGCTTCTGATCCTCGGCATATCCGCGCCCTTTTTTCCGAGCAAGGCAGTTGCCGACGCTGCGCGGGACAAGTTTTACGAAGCTGAAAACGCCTGGAAAAGCCTTAAGGCCAATCCCAAACAACGCAAGTACAGGGACCGGTGGCTGAACTGCATCGACCGGTTCCAGCGGGTCTACCGCAACGACCCCAAGGGCCCCTGGGCTGCGGCCGCCCTTTTCCGAACAGGCAACCTGTACGGAGAGCTCTACCGCTATGCCAAGAGGAGCTCCGACAGGAAGGAGGCGGTGGACCTCTACCAGAGGATTTTAAAGCGATTTCCGGAAAGCCGCTACACCCCCAAGGCCAAGGCGGAGATCGTGGAGCTGGTTCGTAAGGAAAGCCTGAAAAAGCTGACCCGCAAGAAATCCGCCGCTAAAAAAAACGCTTCCTCCAGTAAAACCGCTTCCACGAAAAGCAAGACGGCACCAACGGCCAAAAAAAAGGGTTCCAAGCCCAAACCAGTTACCGCTAAGGCCGACGCAAAAAAAACCGCCGGAAAGAAAGTTGCGCAAAAAGCCGTAACGCCGCCGGCTTCCGTTGTTGCAGGCAAATCAACAAAAAAGCGAACCGGAAAACATGTAACGGTTGGAAACCTGAGGTACTGGTCCAACCCGAACTACACCCGCATCGTCATCGACGCCGAGGATGAGGCCCCGTACTATTCAAAACTCCTGAAAAAAGATCCGTCCATCAACAAGCCCCAGCGTCTTTTCATCGACCTGAACGGGACGCGTTTGTCCAAGGGGATCAAGAAGTTCATCCCCATAAACGACGATCTTCTCAAGGATGTCCGCGCCGGTCAGTACAAGCCGGATACCGTGCGGGTGGTGGTGGATATCAAGTCCTTCGACAACTACAAGATCTTTTCCCTTAAAAACCCGTTTCGGATCGTACTGGACATTTACGGAAAATCATCCGGCAAAAAGGGGCGCCCCAAGCCCGCCGTCGTTGCAAAGAAAAAAAAGGAAACAGCGCCCAAAACGAAAATCAAGGCGGGCGCCCTTGCGCGCCAGCTTGCCCTCGGGGTTAAGACCATCGTCATCGATGCCGGCCATGGGGGACGCGACAGCGGCGCCCTGGGATATAAAAGGGGTGTGAAGGAGAAGGATGTCGCCCTCTCCATTGCCCAGAAACTGGCCAAGAAGGTGAAGGCAAAACTGGGCTGCAATGTGATCCTCACCCGGAACTCAGACGTGTTCCTGACCCTCGAGGAGCGCACGGCCATCGCCAACACCAAGAACGCCGATCTCTTTATCTCCATCCACACCAATGCCGCCCGGAACAAGGGCGCCTACGGCATCGAGACCTTTTTCCTGAACCTTGCAACGGACGACGACTCCATTTCGGTGGCGGCGAGGGAGAACGCCACCTCCAGGAAGAACATCAGCGATCTCCAGTCCATTCTCACGGACCTGATGCAGAACGCCAAGATCAACGAGTCGAGCCGTCTTGCCCGGTTTGTACAGAACTCCCTGTACGGCAAGATGAAAAAGAAATACAGCCGCATCAAGAACAAGGGGGTGAAGCAGGCGCCCTTTTACGTGCTGCTTGGCGCGCGGATGCCTGCCATCCTGATCGAGACCTCCTTTATCAGCAACAAGAGGGAGTGTGCCAGGCTCACCAGCAAAAGGTACCAGGACGAGCTCTGCAGCGCCATTGTCGACGGGATCTCGGGCTATATCAAGGCCACCGCTCCCACCGCCAACCTGAATTACGGTTCCGGCGGCGGGAAATCCTGACGGGCACGGGTTCATCCTCCCCTCCCCGCTTTGAAATGGACGAGTCCTTCCCTTCAACCCAGGATTGATGCTCTCGTAAAACAAAGTTCGATCCCTGTTTTCGAATACATTATGAAGTATGAAAAAAGCGTTCTATGCACACCTGAGTGTGGTGGAGATTCCGGCCGCCGACTTTTTTACAGGGCCATCAAGATCAGGGCATGTGGATTGTGAGCTTGATACTTCGTGCCTTTCCGAATTGATGTGAATTGACCTATGAGGTTACGGCACAAGCCGACGGTCATTCCGACGTTACATTCGACCCGCCCTTTCCTGCAATGCAGGGCCAGTCGCATGTATAATTTCAATTCAATGAAATCATTCCGTTATAAATTGGCGGCCATTTATTTCCGCGGCTTGAAGCGCAACTTGAGAGCATGGTAAAGTTACCATTAGCTGCCCTGTCGGGGAATACCTATCTCCTTGACATAACAATCAAATCATCTATATTGGTATTCTGACTGCGCTTCGAGGCCTTAAAACGGGATCGTTAACAGGCATTGTCCAAACGGCATATTCAGTGAAGGATGAAACCGGATATTTACCCCAGGAGTTTTCGAAATGAACAACCAACCCGGAAAAGAGATTCAATACGCATCAATCACCAAGGCCGAAAACCTTGAAGCGGTATGGTCGAATTTCGACCCCACCCTAGTGATTGATCCCGACTCCGATTTCTATATATCGAGGAGTGATTCCGACTTAAGAAAACTCGCATTTCATTTAAAAAACGCCCGGCGACATACCCATGCATTTCTCTGCGGACACCGGGGAAGCGGAAAGACCACTGAACTGGCGCGCCTCTGTGCCGACAAGGCGATCAACGAAAAGTTCATTCCCATCTACCTGACAGCCAGAAACTTTGGAAGCGAGTCCATTCACCTGACCCATGATGCAGTGATGGTGGAGATCGGCCTGAAACTTGCCGAGGAGGGCAAAAAATACGGAATGAGCCCCGATTTTTCCAATGAACTGGAAAACTGGGGAAAAAAGATCGTCACCACATTCCTGAAAGACGAAAATATGAAAGCCGAGGTCGGTGCAAAGGCGGGAAGCAAGTGGTTTGCCTATTTCAAGGCTCAGCTCGGCACGCGCAGGGAGTGGAAACACGAGGAAAAACTGTTTCTCGAACCCAAGGTCCAAGATCTTATCGACATACTGAACAAGATGGCCCAGGACCTCAAGAACAAAACAAAAAAGCAACTCCTTGTGATTGTGGACGACCTTGAAAAAGGTGAGTCCGATGCCGACAAGGAGATGCATAAGCGCCTGTTCCAGGAAAACTACACCTCCCTTGTTCAACCCCGGTTTTCAATAATTTATACCCTGCCCATATATTTTCGAGCCCTGCCGGGCAGCCGCATTCCCAACGACGAGATGTTCGCTTTTTCAGCGGCAAGGCTCTATGAACAAAGGCATAAGCAAAACGATATACCGCCCCTCAGCAAGGAGGAGGACGGCTACAAGCTGATGAAGCAGTTTGTCGTTCAAAAACTCGCCCGCCCGAAGGAGGCCATCTCGGAAGATGCACTGGACGAGTTGCTCAGGATCGGAGGCGGCCTGTTCAGGGAAACGGCCCGTTGCATTCAGGATGCGGCCTACCTCGCCATCCTGAGAGGTTCCGGCAGGATTGAAAGGGAAGATGCGGACAAGGTCTATGACGAGGTGAAGAAAGAATACCAGCCCCTGATCAGGGGAGATGCCCTGCAGATTCTCTCCGACGTGCTGAACAGTACCCAGGGCTGGGTTTCCGGCGTGGAACCGTACCTCCAGTCACGGGCCGTGGTGGAATATGAAAATGGGGACATCTGGATAGATCTTCGCCATGTACTGAAACCGCACATCAAAAACATGCTTTCAAAGGATGGGTAACAACGTGCTTGGCAACAATGAAAAAGAAATGGCAGAACAGATAACGGATTTGGCGTTTCTTTCCATGTCTTCGAGCAGGGCGTTGTTCATCATCATTAATTACCAGCACGAAACGGATAAGCTCAGATTTGTAACAACACTGCAAAAGACCGCAACCACGCGTGATCTAACCGTCCGCCTCTTTGATCCAAAGGGAAAATCCGAACACGGTATCAAGCGACTTTACCCTCTCCTTATATCCGAGGCAAAGAAAAAAACCCTCTGCGTGGTGCATGATATGCCGCGCTCCCAAGACAATTCCAAACTGGATTCAGCCTTCCTTGAGTATTTAAATATTCACCGGGATGAAATCGCCAGGGAACATCCGCGCTTTGTTTTATTTGTCCATGCCGGTGATGCGGAACAGTTTATCAACTCCGCCGGAGATCTCTGGGATTTTCGTAACCGAACCTACCGGCTCGAAAAGCCAAAAGAAAAAGAGGCATCGTCAATCTGGGAGAAGCTCCACAAAATACCGTTACCGACACTTGAAGAAGGTGAAATCGAAGAAATAACAAAACATATCGGAAGTACCCGCAACCTAATTGAGGACACAGAGGATGTAGATGACAAGGCCTTCCTTTTATTAGATCTCTCCAAATGGCTTTCAAGAAAACATGCATTCCATGCTGCCGTGGAAACCGCCAACGAGGGCCTTGCATTACAGGGAGATGAGAAGTCAAAATTGAGAGCGAGTCTTGAATATGTGCTTGGCAATGCATACAAAAACACCTCTAAAATCCATGAGGCTAATCAGCATTATACAAGCTCTTTAAACATCAGCAAAATGATCGGAGACAGATCTGGAGAAGCCGCTTGTCTTAACAATCTCTCTTTATTAAATCAAATCTGGGGAAGGAACGATGAAGCCCTTGAAATTCTGAGACAAAGTCTCAAAATATACAGGGAAATTGGTGATAGGACTGGAGAAGCAACAAACCTTAACAATATCTCACAAATATATTTCGAATGGGGAAGGTTCGAGGAGGCCCTCGAAGCTCTGAAACAGAGCCTTGAAATCTACAAAAATATTGGACACAGGTCTGGCGAAGCTGCAAACCTCAACAGTATTTCTCAAATTTATCGAACTTGGGGGCGTTACGAAAAGGCACTCGAAACACTGAAGCTGAGTATTGAGATATACAGACAAATCGGCGACAGGTCAGGGGAAGCAGCCAATCTCAATAATATTTCGCAAATATATAAAGCTTGGGGGAGAAACGAAAAATCCCTTGAATACCAGAAACTGAGCCTTGATATTTATAGGGAAATCAGTAACAGATCCGGTGAAGCAACAAACCTCAACAATATATCACTAATATATGAGGAATGGGGAAGGTATGATGAAGCTCTCGAAACGCTGAAACTGAGCCTTGATATATACAGGGAAATCGGCGACAGGTCTGGAGAAGCAACAACCCTCAACAACATATCATTAATATATGTCGAATGGCAAAAGTTTGCTGAAGCCCTCAAAGCTCTGCAACAGAGCCTTGATATATACAAGGAAATTGGTGAAAAAGCCGGGGAGGCAACAACCCTCAACAACATTTCATCAATACACCAAAAAAGTGGAGAGCACGATAAGGCACTCGAAGCACTTAAGCTGAGTCTTGAGATCAACAGAGAGATCGGCGAAAAGGATGGGGAAGCTGCAAATCTCAACAATATATCTGCAATATATCACAAAGAAGGAAAGCAAAATGAGGCACTCGAAACTCTGAAACAAAGCCTTGATATCAGAATGAAAATCGGAGACAGGGCCGGGGAAGCTGCAAATCTAAACAATATCTCACAAATGTATAGCATATTGGGAAGGTATGAGGAGGTCCTTGAAACACTAATGCAGAGTTTGGAAGTCGCCAGATATATAGGTTATAGATCCTTGGAAGCAAGCGTGTGCCATAATCTTGCGGCTGAGTGGGAACGCAGGGGAGATATCGCCAAAGCTCTGGAAATGGCCAGATGCACAGCCAATATAGAAAAGGAAACAGGAAATCCGAATTACGAAAAAAGCAAGAAGATCATAGAAAGGTTAAAAAAACTATTGTAATTTCCAACACTGTTTTAAACACTCTCCTGCAACATTGCATCACTGCGCAAATTTAAATTTTCCCCAATTGACAACCACATCCATTCCCCACGTTCATTAGTGCTTCCACATTATATCCAACTGTTACCTTATAACGCCCGTCACAATTTTTTGAAAAGCCGCCAATAATGACAAATCGAATATCGTTATTTGTGTTGGTTCCCACCTCAAAACAGTGACGTTACCCTGGAGAAATGCTCACAAAAAATCGTTATATCAAACCGAAACATTATTATGAGAGCGTTTTCGTCTCTCCTAATTTAGTAAATCGTGAATCAATCCGCACGAAACTCCGCTTTCTAATTTCCGAATAGAACTAAATATGATAAAAATGCTCGCTTTGACATTCCGTGCAAACGTAAAGTGTCGGCTGTACCGCCTCGCCATGAGTTTTTCAATAAAGGACTATAGCACTATGCAACTTGAGTACGAATTGATAGCCGCCGGAGCCTGCACAATTACCATACTGTTACTTGCTGTTTACGTTTTTGTCTTGATACGGCAAAAGCGCAGGGCTGAATCCGAGCTTGATGATTCATTGCAGGAAATAAACGCTTTGAACGATGCGCGAATGAACGACAAGCAGGCATTCGGACAACTGGAGCGGGAACGCAACGAGTTGGACAAACAACTGGCGGTGGCATGTGAAAAGGCCGACCGAATTCGGGTAGTGGAGGCCGATAATATTGAAAAGCGCCAAAAACTTGAAACTTTGCAAGCCAGAATAGAACAGCTTTCGGGATCACTGGCCAAGGAAACCGAAAAAGCGAGGCAAGTGCAAGTCCTTTCCGATGAACTTGCCGCCAAGGACGGACTTATCGCAACCTATCAAAAGCGGGAAGCTCAGCATCAGGCCGCCATTGCCGAACTCAAGACCATTATCAAGAAAGAGCGCATTCAGTCCGAGGAAAAGCTCACCCTCTTAAACGAGGCAAAAACCGAACTCTCCCTTCAGTTCAAGTCCCTGGCTCAGGATATTTTCGATGAAAAAGGGAAAAAATTCACCGAACACAACCAGAGCAACATGGACGCTCTCTTGACACCGTTTCGGGAGCAGATCGCGGACTTCAAGAAGAAGGTGGAGGATGTTCATGTGAGCGATGCAAGCGACCGGGCGAGGCTGAAGCAGGAGCTTTCGAGCCTTCGGGAGCTGAACCGGCAGATCAACCAGGAGGCCGTGAACCTTACCCGCGCGCTCAAGGGAACCAAGAAGGTTCAGGGCAACTGGGGGGAGATGATACTGGAGCGGGTGCTGGAACAGTCCGGCCTCAGGAAGGGGGAGGAGTATGAAACCCAGGGGGGATTCAGGGATTCGGAGAACAGGCTCCTGAAACCCGATGTCATTATCCGCCTTCCTCTCGGCAAGGATATTGTCGTGGACTCCAAGGTCTCCCTGGTGGATTATGAAAGATACTGCAATACGGAGGATGAGGCGGAACAGCTTGACGCCCTTAAAAAGCACGCGGGGGCCGTTCGCACCCATATCGATACCTTGAGCCGTAAAAACTATTCCGACCTGACCGGCCTGCGCAGCCTCGATTTTGTATTGATGTTCGTGCCCATCGAGTCCGCGTTTCTTTCGGCCTTCCAGTACGATAAGAAGCTATTTTCCGATGCCTTCGAAAAGAACATCATCGTGGTAACACCCACCACGCTGATCGCGACCCTTCGCACCATTGAGAATATCTGGCGTTATGAAAGGCAGAACAAAAATGCACAGATCATCGCGGGCAAGGCAGGAGCCATCTACGATAAACTTCGGGGGTTCGCGGAGGATATGGACAAACTCGGAAAACAGATCGGCAATGTCCATGCCTCCTATGAAGGCGCCATGACCAAGCTTACCGTGGGCAGGGGAAATCTTATCAGTCAGGCCACGCAGTTTCTCAACCTTGGGGTAAAGGTCAAAAAAGAGATTCCCAAGTCGATTCTTGAAAGAAGCGAGATTGAAACCCCCGGGCCCGCCGGAATTGATCTGCCTGAGATCCTGAACTAATCAAACAGCTCTCCAAGTCCCGATGCCCGAAGGGTGCGCCTCTCCACGGCCTCGGACAAGAGCCTCCCTCGCGGGGTCACAAGGGTGAAATAGCTTCGAGCGCGGGTGATGCCGGTATAGACCAGCTCCCTTGTCAACACCGGGCTCATATGGTCCGGGAGCACCATTGCCGTGTGCTCGAACTCGGAGCCCTGGGACTTGTGAACGGTCATTGCGTAAACCGTTTCCACGTCGTTCAACCTTGACGGGAGCACCTTTTTCAAGGTGCCGTCGGCCATGGGAAAGACCACCCGCAACACCTTCCCCCGCAGCGCGCCTTCATCCGTTACCGGCAGGAGGATGCCGATATCCCCGTTCATGAGCCCCAGGCTGTAATCGTTTCGGGTCACCAGCACGGGCCTGCCGGGATACCAGCCGGCCGTTGCCTTTGTGAGCCCCTGTTCATGGAGGATTTCCGCAGTTCTTTCGTTCAGCCCCTCCACCCCCCAGCTCCCCTTTCGCAGTGCCGACAGGAGCTGAAAACGTCCGAAGGTATCTATAACGGCGTTCAACCATCTCCCCTCCGCTTCCGCTCCCCTTCCCTCCGGCCCCTGCTTTATCAGGGAGAGGTATGCCCGGTATCCCACCGGGCGGTCGGCGCCTTCCGGCGGAGTGAAGGAGGAAGGGTTGCCGTCGAGTACAAGGGCGGCAAATTCCGGGTCCCCGGTATCATTTAACGGCATGCGGTTGATATCACCGTATCCCCGTTTCAAAACCGAGAATACGCGCTTTGGATCTCCGGCGTTGACCCACCGGGCCAGATTGCCGATACCGCTGTTTTCGCCGAAGCGATGGCTCTTTCTAAGGACCACAATATGCTGATCCAGGAGGATGCCGTTTCCGGTATATGCATCCAGGGAGTATCCCGTGTTCCGGCCGATCCAGTCGCGGGTTTCCTCGCTGTAACCGGGTTTTTCCGCATTGCGACAAAGATCGCCCAGCACCGATCCCGCCTCCACCGATGCAAGCTGGTCCTTGTCACCCAGCAGTATGAGGCGTGCATTTTTCGGCAGGGCCGAGAGAAGGGCCGCCATCATGGAAAGGTCGATCATGGAGGCCTCGTCCACCACCAGGAGATCCACATGCAGGGGGTTCATGGGATTGTGGGTGAAATGCCGGGTACCGGGCCTGCTTCCCAGGAGACGGTGCAGGGTGGTAACGGCGACCGGCACCTCTTTTCTTACATTCTCCGGAAGCTGATCCACCGCCTTACCAATGGACTCGGTGAGCCTTGCGGCGGCCTTTCCCGTGGGAGCGGCAAGGTGGATTCTGAGCTTTCCCCCCTGTTCCAGGGCCTGTCCCTGGAGCAAGCCCAGGAGCTGGACCACCGTGGTTGTTTTGCCGGTTCCGGGGCCTCCAGAGATCACGCTGAAGGAGCTCCTTGCCGCAACGGCTGCCGCTATGCTCTGCCAGTGGACCTCGGTTCTTTCCTTTTCCGCAGGCGTTCGCAGACGGTCGAAGAGTTCGTCCAAGCGGGGCAAGATGTTCTCGGGAGGTAAGACGGGTACGGCGATCCGGTCCTTTACCCCCTTTGCCACGTCCTGGGTATACCGCCAGTAGCGGCGCATGTATAAACGGCCGCTGCTCAGAACAAGGGGCGTATTGCCCGCCCCCTTACCCACAAGGGCGGAGGCGCTTAAAGAATGCTCCCAGTCCTCCCGCAAAAACCCGGTTAGAAACTCGGACGGTTTTGGGGGCATTTCCTCGCCCTTTTCCCCTTCCGGCGGTAGGGAGAGGGTTGCATCCGGATCGTCCAGCGCGACCGAAAGATCCAGACAGATATGTCCCCGCCCCAGTTGATGGCTGGTCAGGGCTGCGGCAAGCAGCACATCCGGCGAGGTTTCCGGGCAAAGATCCAGTAAAAACTTCGTGAAGGCATGATCCAGCGATTTCAGCCAACCCCGCTCAACCCAGGCATCCAACATTTCGAACAGATTTTCGGGCTCCTTAAACAACGACCGCATCAAAATGCCTCCCTGATCATACCACACTCCTCACGACCGGAAAAATAAGCGTCGAGCCGCTCGATCAACTCTCGCGGGGGTTTATCCACGTAAACACCGTTTCCAGGGGAATCGATCCCCCTGAGAAACAGATACATGACGCCCCCCACGTCCCGGTCGTAATCGTATCCGGGGAGACGGGCACTAAGAAGGCGGTGGAGGGCAAGGGTGTACAGCACAAACTGGAGATCGTAGCGGTGTTCGAGCATCCCCTCCGCCATCGCCTCCCACACATAGGCTTCCCGGTCTTCCCCAAGGAAATTGGACTTATAGTCCATCACGAGGTATTTCCCGTTGCAGACGAATACCAGATCCATAAACCCCTTGAGCATGCCGTTAACGGTATTCTCCCTGAGGCGGGGGCGGATTCTGCCGGGTAAAACGGCGAGGTTTATTTCCCGATCCAGCCCCCCCGCATTCACACCGTGGGCGGCAAACATAAACTCCATCTCCGACCGGTAATCCCCCTTTTCAAGTTCTCCCAGGACCACCTCCCCCTCACCCTCCGGAAGGGGAAGCGGGGTTTTAAGAAGCCGCACCAACCAATCCAAAAGCACCTCTTCCCATGCCTCCCAGCCCCTTCTTTCACAGTGGGTAGAAATCCACTCGCGAACTCGCTCCCTGTCCTTCAGCAGTCCGGAAAACCCCTCCTGGGCAGCCCACTCAAGCATATCGTGAAGAAAGGTGCCGGGTTCCGGCCCTCTGGGGAAGCTGTGGATGGACCTTGCAAGCGCCTTTATTTCCGGTGCTTCGAAAGCCTCTGATTCGGTTTCGAGGAGCTGGTCTTCCAAGGCCGAATCAGGATACTCGGAATGCGGTATCGGGCCCACTGCCCCCGTACTTGTCAGCGGATCTTCCGGCAACCCCAACGTTCCATCCCAGGTATCCCAGCCCTCTCCAACACTATCTGCATTACCGGTATTTCCTGTATTTCCTGTATTTCCGGCATTTCCGGCATTTCCGGCATTTCCGGCATTTCCGGCATTTCCGGCA
>PPCM01000441.1_pt1 | contig 39400 bp, 28 predicted proteins | sample 1555541 | NCBI WGS metagenome assembly PPCM01 (sample SAMN05284479, study PRJNA326546) | Marine sediment metagenome, whole genome shotgun sequencing project. | isolation source: marine sediment | place: Germany: Wadden Sea | collected 2012-09-05
CGCCGAGGCCCATCTTCACGCATTTCATGCCGGTGACCTTGCCGTTCTCGCCGAGGATCTCAACGGGCGCGGTGAGGTACTGCATGTTGACGCCCTCGTGTTCCGCCTCGTCGATCTCCCAGGGGTTGGCGGGCATCTCCTTGCGGGTACGACGGTAGGCGATGTACACCTCCTCGTAGCCCATTCTCCAGCCAACACGCGCGGAGTCGATGACCACGAGCTTGCCCTTGCCCTCGGATCTCTGGCCCAGCGCCTGCTCCCTGAGGAAGGTGACGCAGTCCACGATGCCGTCGAAGTCGTCCTCGCCGGGGCAGCGGAGTTTGATGCCCTTGTGGCAGCCCGCGCCGATAAACACGGCGTCGTTTTCCTTACGGAGCTGCTCCATGGTGATATCGGTGCCCACCCTGGAGTTGTACTTGATCTCAACACCCATGTTGGCGATAAGATCCACCTCGCGCTGGAGGAGCTTCTTGGGAAGCCTGTACTCGGGAATACCCACCCAGAGGTAACCGCCGCCAGTCTTATTTAAAATTGGCGGGCAGGGCCTCGTGGATCACGATATTCTTGTAGCCTTCCCGCGCAAGGTCGTATGCAACGGTAAGGCCCGCAGGGCCGGAACCGATGATGGCGATCTTCTCGTCGAACTTCTTGTCCGGCGTCTCGTACATGGGATCGACACCCGAGTTCATCTCAACGTCCGCCACGAAACGCTTCAGGAAGCAGATGCTGATGGGATCATCCAGGTACTGCCGGTTGCACGCGGTCTCGCAGGGATGGGGACAGACTCGGCCGATACTTCCGGGAAGGGAAAGGCGCTCCCTGATGGTGCCGAGGGCCTCCTTATGCTTTCCGTCAGCGATCTGGCCCGCATAGGTCCTGATATCCAGGTTGATGGGGCAGCTCTTCTGGCAGATGGGCATATCTTCCTTGAAGATATTGTACTCGCCCGTCTTGGGATTGGAGTAATCCACGGCGGTACGGAACTCGAGGCCCTCGCTGAAGTCGTCCAGCATGTTCACGGGGCAGACCTTGATGCAGGCCTTGCAGTCCGTGCACTTCTCGTTGTCCACGAGGAGGCTGGGCTTCTTGATCTTTGCCGCTACCGTTCCGTCCTCGCCCTTCTTTATCTTTTTCAGATAGCTCTGGGTGAGAACCGTGATGTTTTCGCTTTCCTTCACCTTGGCGAGATCCGGATTGACGAACGCCTCCTCCGGCTTGATCAGACGATCACGGGGAATTCTCTCCGCGCCCAGGTTGGGAAACCTGTCGATTACCGTAACTTTCGCTCCGGCCTCGGCCTTCTCGAGTGCTTGCTGTACCCCGTCGAGGCCGCCGCCGACGATCAATACTTTTTTATTGTCCACTTGCTTGCACCTCTTGGGGAATGAGTCTGTAGTAAGGGGTCTGGCCGTCGACCTTGTCCAGGGCCACCATCTCCTTTCTCTTGAGGGCGGTGACGTACCGGAAGACCCTTGACGCAGGCATGTTCATCCTGTCCGCCAGATCCTTCACGGAAAGGGGACCGTCATTGAGGTTCAAGAGAATCTCCTGAACATCGGTCTCCTCCACGATCACCATATCGATGGCGCGGCTGAACTCGTGGTCCGTGTAGACCTCGCCGTACATATTGCCCGACTCCATGAAGACACTGCGCTTACCGATCACCCAGCGCATCTTCTCTGTGGCAAGAACCCTCTCGGCAACGGTGAGCTTTTTGGTCAGGTCCTCTCCCTGAACGGTATCGCTGCCGCTTCCAAGGGGGCCGAGCTCCTTGATCTTGTCTCCGAATTCGGAAACCAGCTCAACGAACCGGGACGCCTCTCCCGACGAGCACTGGGCAAAGGCCACGCGCTCCTGGTTGAGGCCCACGTACCTGAGAAGTTTCTGGGTCATGTTCATCTTGGCCTGGCCCTGATGGTTACCCGTTATATAATGACAGTCCCCGAAATAGCATCCCACCACCATAAGGCCGTCGAGACCCTTCTTGAAGGCCCCTGCGACGGTTGCGGGATCGATCCGGCCTGTACACATGATTCGAATGATATTGACATCCGTTGAATATTGTAGTCTGGAAACTCCAGCTAAATCAGCAGCGGAGTATCCTCACCAGGTGCAGCAGAAGGTGAGAATTTTTGGTACGAACTCGGCCAATGGATACCTCCTTGGTCATATCTTTACGGGGCCGCGGGATGCGCGGCCCGAAAGTCTCTTAAGCGTTGAGAAATGCGTCGATCTGAGATTCGATCTGCGCGTCCGTGAACGAGTTGATGCTGAGCGCATGCTGGTAGCAGGTGGATGCGCAGATACCGCATCCCTTGCAGGCAACATCGATCACGTGGACTTTTCTTCCGATCTCCGTCTCCTTGATCTCCAGTGCGCCGTAGGGGCAGAGGGCCGTGCAGAGTCCGCAGCCCCGGCAGGCATCCACGTCCGACAGAACCGAGATAATCGGCTCCACCCGGATGGAACCCTTTGCCAGGGGAATGGAAGCCCTTGCAGCCGCTCCAAGACCCTGTGCCACCGATTCCCTTGCGTTCGCGGGGAAACGGGCGCATCCGCAGAGGTACACGCCGTCCGTTGCACCAAATTAAATAAGATAGGCGAGGGGCTTGAGCTTCACATGACCCTCAAGGAAGAATCCGTTCTCGTCCACGGGCACCCTGAGGAGCTTGGAGGTATCGTCCGCATCGTCCTGGGGAACCACCGGCGTGGAAAGTACCACGAGGTCCGCGGGCAGGGTGATCTCCTCGCCCATCAGCTGATGGAAGACCTTGACGCCGTTTTCAGTGACCTCGGGGGCATTCTCGGGAGCGTAGTTGATATAGCGCACGCCGTTCATCTTGGACTCGCGGAAGAGCTCCTCGTTCTCCACTCCGTACATCTGCATATCGCGGTAGAGAATGGACACCTTGGCCTTGGGGTTGTTCTTCCTGACCTCAAGTGCGTTCTTCACGGCGGTCTGGCAGCAGATCTTGGCGCAGTAGGGGCGCTCCTCGTCACGGCTTCCAACACACTGGATCATGACCACGTTCTGCACGTCGCCTGAAAGTCCGCCCTTGAGCAACCCTTCCATCTCCAGCTGGTTCACGACTTTCTTCCCGTCGTAATTGTACTTGCCTTCGGGCACCAATACCTTGCCGTCCACGGCAACCACGATCACGCCCACATCGAGCTTGGTCACGCCCTGCTGTGTGGTGATATCCACGTTGTACTTGCCGATAAAGCCGTCGGCCCGGGTCACCTTGGACTCGGTAAACAGGGTGATCTTGGGGTGGTTCTCCACCTCCTTGATCTTGGCTGCAATCACCTCGCCCGCATCGTCTCCCGTGGGAGTGATCTTGTTGAGCTGATTGAAGAGGCCGCCCAGCTTCTCGGTCTTCTCCACCAGGGCAACGTCAAAACCCCTTGCACCAAGGGAAAGGGCGGACGTGATGCCGGAGAGGCCGCCGCCGATCACCAGCGCCGTTGCGTTCACATCGGAGGTGATGGGAGGCTGGGGCGTCAGCAGGGCCGCCTTGGCGATGGCCATGCGGATCAGCTTCCTGGCCTTTTCCGTTCCCTTCTCCTTCTCCTGCATATGAACCCACGAACACTGGTCGCGGATATTGATCATCTCGAAGAGGTAGGGGGTGAGCCCGGCCTCCTTGCAGGAGCTTCTGAACAGGGGCTCATGGGAGCGGGGGGAGCAGGAGGCTACTACCACCCGGTTGAGGTTTTGCTCGCCGATGGCCTTCTTGATCTCGTTGATGCCGTTCTCGGAGCAGGTGTAGAGGTTTCTCACCGTGTAGACCACGTGGGGCTGGGTCTTTGCGTCCTCCTTCAGCGCCTCCATGGTGAGGTAACCCGCGATGTTGGACCCGCAGTGGTAAATGAATATGCCGATCCTGATCTCGCCTTCGTTAGTGTTGGGCAACGGTCTTCTCCTTTGCTGAATCCGATTGGGTTACAACCTCCGCGGCACGTTCGGCAGCGCTCGAGGACTGGGCCACGGACTCGGGAACATCCATGGGCGTCTGGGCGCATCCGCAGGTGAAGATGCCGGGGACCGAGGTGTCCACGGGGGAGAACGGAGATGTGGAGACAAATCCGAACTTGTCCGCTTTCACACCCAGCTTGCCGGCCAGGGCGGGGGTACCGCTTGAGGGAACGCAGGCAGTTGCCAGGATCACCATATCGAACTCCTCGTCCTTGACCAGGCGCTGCTTCGTGTCCTCGAAGGTGATCACCGGATTGTTGCCGGCGCCTTCGGTGATCTCCGCAACACGGCCTCGAATATAGGTGATGCCGGACTTGTTGCCGCCCCTCACCTTGTACTCCTCGAAACCCTTGCCCACGGCGCGGATATCCATGCCGAAGATGGTGGAGGTGGTTTCGGGCTCGTGCTCGTTGGCGATGATCGCCTCCTTGATGGAGTGCATGCAGCAGTAGCCGGAGCAGAAGGGGAAGAAGCGGAAATCACGGGAACCCACGCACTGAACAAATGCAAGCTTCTTTGCGGTGGTGAATGTGGCCGCCTTCTTCTTCAGGGCCGCAAGCTCTGCCTCAAGCGCAACATGTGCCTTATACTTCTCGGCCCATTTTGCCCTTGCCTCGTCGCCGGCATACTGACCCTTTTCGAACTTTGCAAAGAAGTCGGCCGAGGACTCCTCGAACTTCTTCTCGCTGGAGGCAAGGGACCTGCCGGATTTCTTAAAGGTCTTTTCCATCTCGGCGATCTTCTCGTTCACCGCGATATCCGAGGGCCTGTCCAGATGTCCGTGGGTGGGGCCGGATGCCGAGAGAAGCCTCTCGAACTCCATGGCGGTCACCACGTTGGGTATCTCGGCATAGCGGTACTCGGCGATCTTCGCGGGATCGAACACATCGTAACCCGTTGCCATGATAATGGCGCCCACGTTCAGCTCGACGTGTTTCTCCTTTTGCTCGAAATCGATGGCCCCGGCCTGACAGACCTTGGCGCAGATTCCGCATTTCTTGCCGTTCAGCTGACGGCAGTGGGAGTCGTCGATGGTGTGGGTGGAGGGAATGCCCTGGGCAAAATAGGTGTAGATCGCCCGGCGGGTTCCCATATTTTCGTTAAAGGCGTCGGTAACGACCATGGGACATTTTTCCGTGCAGGCGCCGCAGCCCGTGCACTTGTCCTCATCGACGTACCGTACCTTTCTTTTAACCGTTACCGTAAAATCTCCTGCCGAACCTTCAACCTTCTCCACGTCGGAGTAGGCCATCAGGTTAATGTTGGGATGTCGACCGACATCAAGCATCTTGGGCGAGAGAATTCAGATGGCGCAGTCGTTGGTGGGAAACGTCTTGTCCAGCTGGGCCATCTTGCCGCCGATGCTGGGGAGCGATTCCACCATGTGGACCTTCATTCCCATGTCGGCAAGATCGAGGGATGACTGGATCCCCGCGATGCCGCCTCCAATAACCAGTATATCTTTACTCAAAATCTTTCCTCCGCTTCGGTGTCCCCGTTTGGTTCGGGGCGCCTGTCCGCTAACCGGGAGTATTTTTTGCCTTCTCCCCGGCAGGGATTATTTATACTAGTCCGTTTTGATGCTCTCGGCCACAAGGTCCAGGAGGTCGGTGATCTCGATGGTGAGATCAAAAGCGCTCTTGGTACACTTGAAGTGGATCTGGCATTTGGGACATGCGGTAATGACCGTGGATGCACCCGTGTCGCTTGCCTCTTTCAGCCTCGCCATCTGGATCTGCTTGGAGCAGTTGGAGCAGTTCATCCAGCCGGATGTGCCGCAGCAGACGCCGTTCTCGCCGGAACGTTCCATCTCGTTGAAGGTGAGCCCGGGGATCGCATCGATAATGGTCCTGGGGGCGTCGTAGATGCCGGAGAGCCTTCCGAGGCGGCAGGGGTCGTGGTAGGTTACCACCTTGTCCGCAACCGCGTTAAAGGATACGGAACCCTCCTTGACCTTCTCGGCCAGGAACTCAAGCAGGTGTACGGGCGTAAAGTCCAGGTCCCCGAAGTACTGGGGATAGACCTCTTTAACGGTGTGGTATCCCTCGGGGCAGCTGAAGATCACCTTCTTTGCGCCGGATGCCTTGATGGTCTCGAGGTTCATGCGGGCAAGCGAAAGGAATCTTTCCATCTCTCCGTTCCACATGGAGTCGTGACCGCAGCAGCGCTCGTCGTTGCTCACGACAGGGGTGATGTCGAGGGCGTTGAGAATCTTCACCACGTTTCTGGGGGCTTCAAGCGAGCCTGCCTCGATATCCCTGAAAACGATATCGTGGTAGGGGCGGCAGCCCACGAAGTACATGACGTCGCCGGTCTCGGCTACCTTCTCGTCCTTGATCCAGAAATTACGGTTCTGGGCGGCGCCCATGGTCTGGATGGCGGAAACGGTCTGGAAAACACCGTTATGGGACGGAACCCCCTTATAACCCTCCTGGGTCGCCTTGTCGCGGATCATGCGGACAAAGGACGGAAAGTCGATGTCGGCAGGGCAGCGCACGCTGCACTGGGAGCAGGTGAGGCAGCTCCAGATGGTGTCGTCGGAACTGTCCTCGAGCTCGTAGAGGGAGCGCTCGATAATCTGCCGGGGGGAGAACGCGGGATTGATTTTAGAGACCGGGCAACTGCCTGTGCAGACACCGCAGTCCAGGCAATAGTATGTCTGGGTCTTGTCGACCAGTTCGGCTATGGTAGTCATTATTTAAGCCTCTATGCTGTGGCCTTGTCGGCCGCTGTTGCCAGATTGGAAGGCCCGAGGGACCTTACCTTCTCCGTGAATTCCCTTGAAACCTCGGCAAACTTCGTGCCTTCCGCGGAAGAGATCCATTCAAGGCGGACCCTTTCGGGGTCGATACCGAGAATCTTGACAAGTTCCACGGTGGATTCGAACATCTTCTGTGCTTTTACATTACCATCCTGGTAATGGCAGTCTCCGATGTGTCAACCGGCCACCATCACGCCGTCGGCGCCCTTTTCGAACGCTTTCAGCAGGAAGTTGGGGTTGATTCTGCCCGAGCACATGACCCTGATGATCCTCATATTCGGCGGATACTGCAGGCGGCTTACGCCTGCAAGGTCGGCGGCGGCGTAGGCGCACCAGTTGCAGGCAAACGCAACTATTTTCGGTGTAAATTCGTTAGCCATAAAATTAAGCTCCTAATAAGACGATAAACATGCAGAGGGTCCGGGGGCGATTTTTATGCTCGCCCCATGACGGCTTTCCATCTGTTGCAGTTCCCTTTGATCCGGGCCGTTGGCTGTGACTTGGTCGTTGACCTTGAGTCGGCCGCCGGCTTTGTCTCGGTCGTTGACTTTGAGTCGGCCGTTGGCAGTGACTCAGGTCGTTCTTCTTGACCCTGCCCGATATAAGGCCGACCATATGCGGCACTGTTCTCGGCCGCATATGGTCGGGGAACCGCTTCGATATGTTAAAAGCCGTGACGCTTTACATGTCCATCAAAAATTCTCTCACCAAATGTTAAGCGACAAATGCCGATTCCACCATGGTCAGCATCTCCTGGTCATCGTAGTGGCCGATCTGTACCGCGCCGGTGGGACAAGCCACGGAACAGGCGCCGCATCCCTTGCAGAGGGCGGCCTGGGCAACGGCAGTACCGGTCGTCGCATCGAGTGCGATGGCGCTGTAGGGGCAGACTTCGACACATTTGCCGCAGCCCCTGCAGTTGGCCTGCTCGATGCTGGATACGATTCCCTCCACCGTGATGTTCTTCTGGGACAGAACAACCGACGCCCTTGAGGCGGCGGCCGATGCCTGGGAGATACTCTCCTCGATGGGTTTGGGATAGTGGGCCATGCCGGCGAGGAAGATTCCCTCCGTGGCGCAGTCCACCGGTTTGAGCTTCACATGGGCTTCCATGAAGAAGTTGTCCTCGTTCAGGGGAAGCTGGTACATCTTCGCAAGCTCGGCGTTCTGGCTTCGGGGAACGATTGCGGCCGCAAGTGCCACCACGTCCGCCTTGATGGAAATCGGCATGTTGAGAACGTGATCCTTCACCGTCACGGTGAGGGCGTCTCCGTCCTTTGCAACCACCGGCTTCTCGTCAAGCTCGTATGCGATAAAGATGATGCCCTTCTCCCTTGCCTCGTTGTACAGGGCCTCCCGCTGACCGTAGGTACGAATATCACGGTAGAGAACATAGATGTTCATCTCGGGGTTGGCTTCCTTGAGGACCAGGGCGCTCTTCATGGTATGGGTGCAGCAAACCTTGGAGCAGTATGTCCTGCCCGGTTCCCTTGAGCCCACGCACTGGATAAACACGGCGGAGTTGGTTTCGCTGGGGTTGAGCTTCCCGGAAGAGAGGGCCTCGTCGAACTCCAGGTGCGTCATGACCCTGTCGTCCTCTTTATATAGATACTCGTCCGGTGCATACTCCTCGGCGCCCGTTGCAACGATCACGGCGCCGTGTTCAACTTCGATTGCCTCGCCTTTTTTCTCGGCAAAGGTCTTGAAGTTGCCCACAAACCCTTCTGCATTGGTGATGACAGTGTCGGTATGGATATCGATCAGGGGGTTCTCATCGACTTCAGCCGCAAGCTTGCCGATGCTCTCGGCAACATCCTCGCCCTTCCAGGTCTTCAGCTGAGAGAGGCCGCTTCCGCCCAGTCGGTCTCTCTTTTCGATGATGGTGGCGTGGAATCCCTGCTTGGCAAGGCCGATGGCAGATGTCATGCCGGCGATACCGCCGCCGATGACCAGGGCCTTGTTGTCCACCGAGATGGTGGGCTGGGGAAGCGCCTTAAGGAGATTTGCCCTTGCAACGGACATGCGGACCAGATCCTTGGCCTTTCTGGTTGCTTCGGGTTTCTCGTTGCTGTGCACCCACGAGCACTGGTTCCGGATGTTGGCCATCTCGAACAGGTACTTGTTCAGGGAGGCGTCCTTCAGGGTCTCCTGGAACAGGGCCTCATGGGTTTTGGGGGTACATGCCGCGACCACGATGCGGTTCAGGTCGTTGTCCTTTATGACCTTCTTCATCAGGTCCTGGGTGTCCTGGGAGCAGGTAAAGAGGTTCTCCTCCACATAGGCCACCCCGGGAAGGGTCCTGGCATATTCCGCCACGGCCGGAACATCCACCACGCCGCCGATGTTCACGCCGCAATTACAGACAAACACGCCGATGCGAGGCTCCGCCCCCTCGATGTTCTTCTCTTCGGGGTAGGTCCGCTCGGTCACCTGGGTATTCCTTGCAACGGCAAGGCTGTCCTGGGCCGCGCACGCCGCCGCGGAGGCCTCCATGATGGAGTAGGGGATATCCTTGGGCTCCTGGAAGGCGCCGCAGACAAAGATTCCCTTTCTGGAGGTTTCGACAGGGTTGAACACGTTTGTCTTTGCAAAGTTGTCGGAGTCCAGCTCGATGTCGATGCGGCCGGCAAGATCCACGAGGTTCTTTCCGGTCTCCATTCCAACGGAGAGCACCACCATGTCGAACACTTCCTCCTGCATCCGTCCCTCGGCGTCCGCGTACTTGAGGGTCAGGTCCTTTGTCTCGGGATCCTCGGTGATGGTGTGGATCCTGGAACGGACAAAGCGCACGCCCGCATCGTCTTTCGCGGTGTTGTAGTAGCGCTCGAAGTCCTTGCCGTAGGTACGGATGTCCATATAGAAGATCGCCGTGTCAACCTCTGTCTCGGAGTGCTCTTTTGCAATGGCAGCGCCCTTGATGGCGTACATGCAGCAGACCGACGAACAATACTGGTTGTCGCACTTGTTGATGTCCCTGGAGCCCACGCACTGGAGCCATGCAATCTTCTTGGGGGCTTTTTTGTCGGAAAGTCTTGTCAGGTGGCCGGAAGTGGGGCCGCCCGGGGAGAGGATTCTCTCGAATTCCAGGGAGGTGACGACGTTTTTGAAATTGTTGTAGCTGTAGTTGTCCAGGGTGGACGGGTTGAACGGGGTAAAACCGGGGGAAAGCAGCACGGAGCCCACATTGACGGAAACGCGCTCTTCCTTTTGATCGTAGTTTACGGCGCCCGTGGGGCAGACCTTTGCACAGTTGCCGCATTTACCCTTTGTCATGTAAATGCACTGTTCAGGATCGATACCGTATTTCAGGGGAACCGCCTGGGCGTACTCAACGTAGATCGCCTTTCGCTTGCTGAGCCCTGAGTTGTAGGTGTCCGCAACCTTCTTGGGACATTTTTCGGAACAGAGGCCGCAGGCGATACACTTCTCTTCGTCCACGTACCTGGGCTTCTTCAGGATCTCCACCTGAAAGTTGCCCTCCTCGCCATTGATCTCCATAACCTCGCTGAGTGTTAACAGCTTGATGTTCAGATGCCGGCCGACCTCGACCAGTTTAGGGGAGATGGTTCACATGGAGCAGTCATGGGTTGGGAATGTCTTGTCCAGCTGTGCCATGGCGCCGCCTATGGCGGGGGACTTTTCCACCAGGTATACATAGAAGCCTGAATCGGCAAGATCCAGGGCAGCCTGCATACCGGTGATGCCTCCACCGACGACCATGACGGCACCTTGAACATTTTGAGCCACTACTGACGTCATTATTGACTCCTTAACAGTGAAAAAAAATATCAAATATTTGTTAGTGCAAATAAAAATCCTAAAATAAATGTAATTGTCGCATATCTCTACAGAAAACCCATGACGGTTGTCAAGCAAATTGTGAATAAATAAATTGTACTTAAATAACAGCGCCTTACGCGTTGCTACGTTGTGGTATCTTGAGATTTTTACATGGGCGTAAGGGGGTTTGCCGATTGATACATGTAGAGGACAGAAATATAGAGTTTAAGCCCCCCTGTCAATAGCCGGCGGCCTTGAAATCACCAAAAAACGCTCTGAATCCCCATGAAAAGCGGGATAACCGTCCGTGTTGCCTGGATATTTCAAAAAATGAAATTCGGGGGGTTTTTCCGTATTTTCAGTTTCTACAGATTTATAAATGTGAATTGTGGAATGTTTCATAACTATCTGAATATAGTGTTAAATATATGGTTTTGATGCATATGTGTCGCCACCCGTTACTGTGAACTATACGGTCCTGTTACAGTCTGAAAAGCCGTTTCCCCGGCTAAAGGGTAAAAATCGATTTGAATTGTGTTCCGGAAACTTTTTTTCGGAAAATTTTGCCTGCAACAGATTTCCAGGGCACCTTTCGGCCTGTTTTTGTATGGTTCAATATTATTGATATCAATAATAAATTTAAATTATTAACTAGCTGTCGGTAAAATATCAAATCCTTGATTTGGATTTTTTCGATTTTCAGGAGGGCGGTGAGAAGAGGAGTGAGAAATGGGATGAGTCGTACCCGAAACACGATTATATCGCCGATGGGCGATTTTTTGATCATTTTTCTCCGAAATTCCACGGAATGCGAAATGGGCGAAATATCAATCTTATCAGGCATGAAGCATGTATTGTCTTAAAAAAAAGCAATGAAGATATACGCATTGCGAAAAAACGTCGCGAATTCCTACATGTCGATAATCTCGGCGAAATAATTTCATCATTCAAAGTTGTGTTAAAACAGCTCTGTAGAGGGGTGTTGATAAATACAACACTTACCGAAATTGTTGTAAACTACAAATTAATAACCTGATAATATAATAAATATATCTATTGTTGAGTTGCTCTGTGTGTGCCGACTGTACAGAAATGTTTCCAGTTGTGAAAGGCCACAATTAGTGAAGAATGATGCCTCGGTTTTTTATAGTCCGGTTTTCAGGCCGTAACACCCTTGGCTTTAGCCTTGGGATATATGATTGATTTAGTTGGTTTTGTGGTTGAGCGACACCGTCACCATTCTCTCCGTCTCCTGAAAGTCCGTTGGAGGAGCATGGAGGTACCAGTGGGAATTTTCGGGAAACCGGTGCATTGCTGTCCGATAATGCGGTATGGCTCAGCGAATAATGTAAAGGTTGCAGGCTCCCGGCTACTACAGCGGTCAAAAAGCACCCGCCATGGCAAAAGAGATCGCAAGTCTAAAAACGTTATCATTATAAATTGTTAGATCCTTATCAATGTCGGGTGACTTACGTACTCATTAGTAGGTGTCTGCTATATGTACGGCCATGGGGCTTTATTCCGTGATGGTGCATAACGGCAGTTTGAATTTAAAAATCAACACCTGAAATCAACGGTCATTCCTTGAAATGGAGAGGGGCAGGGAGCATGGGTATAGATTGGCCCTGTAGAGGTTTTAAATCGCATCCAGAGTGTGAATACTCTTCAGTTTTGCGAAGCGGCAGTCGTTCAATAGTTGGCTACACATACCGCCTCCGCCATAACGGCCGGCCGGTTTTCATTGGTAGTGGATAGAAATACATGAACCATTATCCCTGATGCTTCCTTGAATAGAAGCGAACAGGGGAAGATACCCTGATTATGGAATAATTCAGTCGGAAATTTGAATATCGTCCAAGTTGTGAATGCTCTTCAGTTCCGAGCAGCGGCAGGTAAGCAACAACCAGCTAAACATATCCCACAGGGTACAACGTCCGACAATATTTCAGCGGTAACTTGAAGATACAATGAGATCTGATTTCCTGATGCTTCCTTGAACAAAAGGGGACAGGCGAAGAAATCATAATCATGGAATATTTCAGCCGGAGAATTGAATATTGTCCAAGTTGTGAATAATCTTCAGTCCGCTATGCATCAAGTGTTACGGTTAACTAATTCCGTTCTTTTTATCGGCAGGTAGTTTATCCCGATTAGGTGTCTTTGAAATGGAAATATGGTGCCGGAGAGTCGTTATTAAAATGATAACCGGTCATGCCCCAACAAAGGTGAAATCATATCGGGGGCCTGATAACATGTCTGGATTTGAACCTGGACTGAAATGGGGGCTACCTTATATATAGGCGGCTGATAATGTCGGCTGAAACCGTTGCGTCATGTGTTTGAAAAAACAATCGGAACAATTGTGCCGTCCACCGATAAAAAATCGGTAGGAACCGTTGCGCCGTTCACCTTAAAAAACCGGTGGGAGCTATCGTGGCAGGTACCTGAAAAAACGGTGGAACCGTTGCACCACGCGCCTGGAAAAAATAGGTGGGAAGCCTTGCGCCGTGTGCCTGATGAAATCGATGCACCCATTACGTCATGAGCCTGAAAACAAGCGGCGGTACCCATTGCATCTTGCTTTTTAGCAGCCGGCTGAACTTGCGACAGGGCAGGGCAAAAGCCTTAAATCGGATAAATGCCTTTAAAAAGGGGGGGGATTGTATTAAGAGTCAGGTTTCTTTCGGCACGATGCGTGACATTCGGGAAGGGGCCGCCTTTCCGGCAAGCCGATGCGCTTTTCCGTTGCAAACGGGCGGGCCGGTGCGATTTTCTTGATAATATGGATTGCATTCGAATATTATTTGGCACAAAATGGGGCAAGTCCGTTTATGTCGACCTGACATCAATTTTTTCGGGAGAACACCTTCAAAGTGAAAAAGATCGGTTTGGTGGTAAAATGGGATCAGAGGGCCAAGAGCACGGCTGAAAAATTCGAGGCCTGGCTCGTTTCCAGGGGCATCGAGGTTATCTGGAAGGAGCGGGATTACGCGGGGTACGAAAAGGATTGCAGGGAAAAGGCGCATTGCCATGCGCCCACCGACCTCTACTGTGTTTTTGTCCTGGGAGGGGACGGCACCTTTCTTTCGGCCGCAAGGTGGATCGGCGAGCAGAAGACTCCCATCATCGGTGTGAAGTTCGGCGAGGTGGGATTTCTGGCCGATACCATGCAGCGGGGCCTCTACCCGGCCGCCGAGGAGATCCTGAGCGGCGAGTTCGAGGTGGAAAAGAGGATGCGGGTCCAGGTTTCCGTGATGCGGGAGGAGGAGGAGATCTACCGGGAGACCATGCTCAACGATGTTGTGATCAACAAGGGCTCCCTCTCCCGCCTTGCCAATATCGATACCTGGATCGACGACCATTACCTCACCACCTTCCGGTGCGACGGACTTATCGTGGCCACCCCCACCGGGTCCACGGCCTACTCCCTGGCAGCGGGCGGACCCATTGTTCACCCGGCGGTTCCTGGGATCATCCTCTCCCCCATCTGTCCCTTTACCCTTACCAACAGGCCCCTGATACTTCCCGACACGGCGAGCGTGCGCATGCGACTTGCGGACAAGTCCTCGGACATCATGCTCTCCTTCGACGGCCAGGAGGGGCTGGAGGTGGACGAGCGGGATACCATCATCGTGACAAAGAGCGAGCATCCCATCTATATGATCAACCTGCCGGGACACAACTACTTTGATATCCTCAAAGCAAAGCTGAGGTGGAGCGGCGGCCGTTCCGCGTGAAGCCCTTTAAAGGAAGCCTGTATAAATAAGGTGCCTTAAAAAAAGGAGCTGTCATGGAAGGCACCCGTAAGGGAACACCATTATATTAAGGTGCCTGAAAATGGAGTTGTGATCAAAAGCGCCTGTAAAGGATGGTCTTCATAAGAAAGTGCCTGAAAGGGAAGTTGTGATGAAAGGCGCCTGTAAAGGGAGCTGTAATGAAAGGTGCCTTAAAAAAGAGGTCGTAACTTAAGGCGTCTCTATAGGGAAGGCCGTCATAAAAAGGTGCCTGAAAAAGAGAGATGTAGCGAGAGGCGCCTGCAAAGGAAAGCTGTAATATAATGAACGACGAAAATAAAAAGACCCGGGTGGTGGTGGTCTGCGGCCCCACGGGCATCGGAAAGACATCCACATCCATCGCCCTTGCCCGCCGTTTCGGCGGGGAGATCGTGAACGCCGATTCCATGCAGATTTACCGGTATATGGATATCGGGACGGCAAAGCCCACGGCGGATGAGATCGCGCAGGTGCCCCATTCCATGGTGGATATCGTGGACCCGGACCAGCCCTTTGACGCGGCGAGGTTTTCCGAAAGGGCGGCCGTTGAGATCGAAAAACTGGAAAAAAGAGGCCTTTTGCCCATTGTGGCGGGGGGGACCGGGCTCTATATAAAGGCCCTGGTGCACGGCCTGTTCAGGGCGAGGCCGGCGGACAAGGAGCTTCTGGACCAACTGACGGCCGAGGCCGAAGAGAAGGGGAGCGTCGTGCTTCATGCGCGCCTTGAAGCTTGCGACCCCGCCGCTGCGGGGAGAATCCACGTGAACGATACCTTCAGGATCGTGCGGGCCCTGGAGGTTCATCTCTCCACGGGAAAGGGGATCACCGAGTTCCAGGAGGAACACGGGTTTTCCGAGGAGCCGTACGACGTGCTAAAGATCGGACTCCATATGGACCGGGAAAAACTCTACGACAGGATCAACCGCAGGGTGGACATCATGCTGGACGAGGGCCTTCTGGCCGAGGTCAAGGAGCTCCTTGCAAGGGGCTACCAAAGGGAACTCAAGTCCATGCAGTCCATCGGCTACCGTCATATGGGGGATTATCTTTCCGGGGAGGTGACCTGGGAGGAGACCGTGCGCCTGCTCAAGCGGGACACCCGCCGGTATGCCAAGCGACAGATGACGTGGTTTCGGAAGGACAGGGATCTTGTATGGGCGACGCCTTCGGACAAGGAAAAGCTCTTCGGGATCGTGGAAGAGTGGCTGAAACGTTAAAACAGGAATGGAATAATGGTAACAGCTAAACGTATTGCGCTTCTTGCGGCACTCCTCATGCTGGTGTCGTGTACCCCGCAACCGAGGATCGCTTCGGTTCCGGTTGTCCGTGAGCCCGTGGTGGATCATTTCGAGCTGGCTGAAACGGCTTACAGCCTTGACAACCTTGAAGGGGCCCTGGAACATTACGACCGGTACCTTAAAAACAGCCCCGACGGCGGGAAGGCCGCCGCGGCCCTGATGAAAAAGGGCGCGGTCCTCAGGGCCATGGGCCGGGGCGGGGAGGCGCTTTCCGCCTTTGACGAGCTCATATCCCGTTTTCCCGAGAGCCCCTTCACGGCCGATGCGGGGGTGGAGAGCATGGATCTCCTCCTCGGCATGGGCGCTTACGGAGAGCTGTTTCAAAAGGCGGGGGTACTCATGGAGATGGTGAGTTCGTATCCCCATCTTTTCAGGATCTCCCTTATGGAGGGGGATGCCCTGAATGCAACGGGGGCCCATGTGGACGCCGTGCGCGCCTATGCAAGGTGCCGAACCTTCGGGGACGACCTGGCGGTGGACGCGAGGATCGGGGAAACCGTCACTCTGCTGGAGAGGGAGGGGCTTGAGGAGCTGGTGGATGAGCTTTCGGACCCCGTTGCCCTGGGCGACCTCCTTTACCGACTGGGCATGAGCTACCGGGAACTGGGGTGGACCGCCGAGGCCCTTGCGGTTCTCCAGCGATTTACCCGGGAGTATCCGGAACACGAAAACGGGATCGAGGCCGAAGAGGAGATCGCAAGGCTTATGGAGCCGTCGGACTTCCACCCCTATACCGTGGGATGCCTGCTTCCCCTGAGCGGAAAGTACGGGAAGATCGGCCGGAGGGCCCTGAGGGGGCTCGAAATGGCCGTGGGGCTATCCGCGTCGGGGGAGTTTCCCTTCAGGGTCGTGATCAGGGATACGGCCTCGGACCCCCAAAGGGCACTTGCGGTCGTGGACGAGCTTGCCGAGGAAGGGGTCTCGGCCATCGTGGGGCCGATTGTCACGGCCCTTGACGTTGCCGAAAAGGTCCAGGAGATGGGGATACCCATGGTGGTGCTGACCCAGAAACCCAATATCACCGAAGTGGGAAACTGCATCTTCAGAAATTTCCTTACTCCCCGCATGCAGGTGGAAACCATTGTGAACCACCTCATGACCGAACTGGGACTCTCCCGCTTCGCCATACTCTATCCCGAGGAAAATTACGGCCGGACCTTTATGAACCTCTTCTGGGACGAGGTGATCAGGCGCGGCGGAACCGTTGTGGGGGTGGAGTCCTATGATGGGGGGAACACGGACTTTGGCGATCCCATCAAGAAGCTGGTGGGGCTCTACTATCCGATCCCCAGGGATCTCAGGGATAAAGAGTCGCGGATGGTCGTCGGGGAAGGTTCCAGGGGAATGAAAAAAAAGGAATTGGAACCCATCGTGGATTTCGATGCGGTTTTTATACCGGATGCACCCTCGAAGGCGGGTCTGATCCTTCCCCAGTTCTCATTTTACGACGTGAACCAAGTTTACTTTGCCGGTACCAACCTGTGGCATTCGCGGAAGCTGGTGAAGATGGCCGGAAAGGAGGTCAGGAGAGCCGTTATACCCGAGGGGTTTTTCGCGGGGAGCAGCGCTCCTGCGGTGGTGAACTTTATGAAGACCTTCACGGAGATCTACGGAGAGACGCCGGGCTATATGGAGGCGGTGACCTACGATTCCGCCATGATGCTCTTTGAGGTACTGGGCAGGCCCGGGATGGTTTCCACGGCCGACATCATCCGGGAGCTTTCGACGCTTTCCGATTTCAGGGGCGTGACCGGCACCACCTCGTTCGGTGGAACAGGGGATGCCGGCAAGGAACTCTATCTGCTCAAAGTAGACAAGGGCAGGTTCGTGGATGCCCGTTCCCAGGCAATGTAACCCCTATTATTCCAGGGGGCCCTGACCCGTGGACTGGAGCACGGCCGACCAGAGGGCGCCGTCGGGGTTCACCTGCTTTCTTTTTCCCGCCGAAAGGGCCATGGGCACATGGACGAACTCGTTGTTCCAGTGCCCGATCACCAGCCGGGTTTTTCCCGCCATGGCGGCATGCACGGCATGGCGTCCCAGGAAGCTGCAGAAAACATGATCCCCCGCAGTGGGGGGGAGGCTCCGGATCATATAGCTGGGATCGATATACTTGAGGGTGATCTCCATGCCCTTTTCCTTGAAGTGGGCGGTGATCTTCTCCTTCAGGAATACCCCGATATCCAGAAGCTTGATGTTGCCGGACGGGTCCCGCTCCAGGGAGGCGTCCTCGAAGAGGTCCTGACCCGCCCCCTCGGCCACCACGATCACCGCATGCTTCCTCTCGTCCAGTCGTTTCCGAATACTCTCAAGGAGGCCGTTTTCCCCTTCGAGGGAGAAGGGAACCTCCGGAATCAGGACAAAGTTCACCTCCTGCTGGGCAAGGGCCGCCGTGGCCGCGAGAAAGCCCGAGTGTCGCCCCATGAGCTTCACCAGCCCGATACCGTTGGGATAACCCCGGGCCTCGTTGTGGGCGCCCCGGATGGCGCGCGCAGCCTCCTCGACGGCCGTGTCGAACCCGAAGGAACGGGAGATCAGATGGATGTCGTTGTCGATGGTCTTGGGAATGCCCACCACGCCGATGGTGAGGTTCCGTTTCTTCACGGTGTCGGCGATTTTCGCGGCGGCCTTCAAGGTGCCGTCACCCCCGATCATAAAGAGAACGTTGATGTTTTCCCGGGTGAGGCAGTCCACGATCTCGTCCATGTCCTGCTCGCCTCTGGACGACCCCAGCACGGTGCCGCCCATGTTGAGGATGTTGGCCACCGACTCGGGGTTCAGGGGAACGAAATCATGGCCGAAAGCGGGGATAAAACCCTGGAGGCCGTGCCTGATGCCCACGATGTTCTTCACGTTGTAGGAGTGGTAGAGCTCCAGGACCACCGAGCGGATAATGTCGTTGAGCCCGGGGCAGAGGCCGCCGCAGGTCACCAGGGCGCATTTCGCCTTGCTGGGGTCGAAAAAGATCTTCTTTCTTGGGCCCGCCGCCTCGAAGGCGGGGGGAGACTCGCCGCTTTTGATCAACACCTCGATTCTCCGGGCGTCCATATCCACGAGGATTCTTCTGCCCCCCCTCATGTAGGTGAACCTGTTTTCCATGGGGGACGGGATATTTGGGGTGCCGAGGGTCTCTATGCGTGTGTCGCGGTTGTTTTCGCCGGTCGTGTCCATCTGTTCTCCCCTTTATATATTGATGCGTTCCTCAGGAACCGTTGAACTTGAACTCCCCCTTGCCGAGGATGTCGTGGAGGTGGAGGATGCCCACGACCCGTTTTTCCTGGTCGCAGACGGGCAGCACCGTTATCTGGTGACGCTCCATCATGTTCAGGGCGTCGTAGACCGGCATGTCCCCAGAAAGGAATCGGGGGCCGGCGGTCATGGCATCCGCGGCCGTTGGCGTTGCAAGGGAAGCTCCCGAGGCGATAAAGGAGCGGATATCCCCGTCGGTGATGATCCCCTCAAGGAGCGCGTTTTTCCCCGTCACGAGCACTGCGCCGAGCCTGAAGTCGTTGACGACCCCCACCGCCTCGGAAAGGGGGCATTCTCCCGGAACTGCCGGGATTGCCTCTCCCGTGAGCATGATCTCCCGGACATCCAGGGAGAGGTGGTTCCCGAGGCTTCCGCCCGGGTGGACCCGTTTGAAATCGGTGGAGTTGAACCCCTTGCGGTTGATCAGGACCACGGCAAGGGCATCTCCCATGGCCAGCAGGGCGGTGGTGCTCGTGGTCGGGGCAAGGCCCATGGGGCAGGCTTCCTCTTCCGTGCCGACATCGATCACAAGGTCGCTGCGTTCGGCAAGGGAGGAGGCCTTGTTGCCGGTAAAGGCCACGATGGGGCAACCGATATTTCGGATCACCGGAAGGAGCATGAGCAGCTCGTCGGTTTCCCCGCTGTTGGAAAGGGCAAGGAATATATCGTCTTTTGAAACGATGCCCAGATCGCCGTGCACCGCTTCCACGGGGTGAAGGAAAAGGGAGGTGGTGCCCGTGCTGTTGAGGGTGGCGACGATCTTTTTGCCGATGAGCCCGGACTTTCCGATGCCGCCGATAACGACCCTTCCCTTGGAATTGCAGATGAGATCCACGAGTTCCGTGAAGTTGCGGTCTATTTTTTCAGTCAGTTGCATGATCCCTTCGGCTTCCATCCGGAGGACCTTGATCGCTTGTTCTATATCCATTATATTCTCGGCTGTTGTTGAGTAAGTAGTGATGACCAAACGGCCTGAATCCTGTTCGGTGTTACGGCAGGCGTGTTCCCGGCGGAACACAGTCCCGGGTTGTCCATGTGAAGGCCTTGTTTCCGGGATTATTCCAACGGAATACGGTTCCGGGAGGCTGAAACGAGGCCCCTGATACAGGGATGTTTCTAACAGAATACAGTTCCAGGGGAAATAGTTATTTTCCGGGATATGAATAAAAAAAATTGACAAACCAAATCCATTAAACTATGAGAGACAGGTTGATTGTGAAAGACAAACTCTGGTCAAGTTTGCTTGTATATTAAAATCCGGCATTAAAGCCAAAAGATATTTTCAGGAGTTCTGTAATGATCTGTACAACAGTAAGAAATGGTAACGAGTGTGTATTCATGGCGGCAAACGGTTGCTCTTACAACGGCGGTTCCTGCCACCCCGTGATCGAGAAATGCGACGGCTGCAAGCGCACAAGCGAGTTCGAGTCCGGCGTTTTCTGCGTTCCCTGCCCCGAGCCTTCCGCGAAATGGAAGAACGGCAACTGCAACCTGGCAACCCACGTTTCCACCGTTGCGGCCAGCAAGAAGCAGAAGATCAACCCCATCAAGGCATCCAAGCGAGGTCACTGATCCGTTTGGGTCCGCTCCTTCCATGGGCGGATCCGCCGATGGTACCGGCCCGCAATTGAACTTCCACCAGTTCCCTTGCGCCGGGTTCATGAAGAAAGCTGCTCATACCCCTTGGGTATTGAAAACCCCGTCCTCTTTCAGGGCGGGGTTTTGCTTGTTGGCGCGGCGTTAACGTGCCGCCCCGTGCATGTGAATCGAAGCCGCGGGGAACCGCCGGTTTGAACTCCCCTGTCGCGATGATCTATATTCAATCCCTCTCCCACCACTCTAAAAAATCTGAATACCGTTGATAATCAGTCCGCTGTATCCCGCATGATTGCGGGCGGCCCTGGAATAACGCGGTCCATGGCGACGTTCTCACCTTGATAATGCAGGTTCCGAATTTTCAAGTTACAGGCGGATCTCTTGAATCCTTCGAATTCCAACCCGTAACAGCGCCCCGGCAACCGTAAGATTGGTTGGAGAAAAGTGGTACGCCGAAAAAAAAATAGGATGTCTTTGACGTGGATGTCCTGTTTCAACCACGTTATCCAGCAACAGTATATATCGGGGGCTTTATCGCATTGCTAAACGGATTTGGGAGCCGTGCGGCGACTGAGTGAGCTCTCTACCCTTAATAAAGGAAAGATGTTGTTCCGTATGCGTTTCTCCCTGTGCCGGTGACTTCCTGTTCCGAATAATGTTGGAACCGATGAAAGTCGCAATCGATGAAAGTTGGAATCGATGAAAGTCGGAATCGATGAAAGTCGGAAACGATGCATGGCGAAACGATGCATGGCGAAACGATGAATGACGAAACGATGAATGACGAAACGATGAATGACGAAACGATGAACGGCGAAACGATGAATTTTGCAACCGATGAATCGCGATAAGATGAATTCCGGAAGCATTAAACGGTTCGCGAACTCCTCATAAAAACCATCCGGAGATCCCCTATCGCTATAGCGGCATTGAGTATAATTGAAGTTTGTGATGGATGCCGCTTGACAGTTTGGTGTCGGGGGTTGTATATAAAAGAATTACCGTTAATTTTGGCGCGGTCTGCAAGTGCTTGTATTTCAAGATTATAACGGTTCGGAAGGGTGTGCCACGTTGTCGTAGGCGGCCCTTGCGCTATTTGAACATTCTTTTAACAAAGCCCTGACATAAAATACTTGATGAGGCAAAGGAAAATATCGATGAACGCATTAGCAAAGCAACTCAACGAAGATATCAACAGTGTAAATTCGAATGTCGTTGAGATGTTGTCCTTCACCGGCAGGAAACTGTTCTTTCCCAAGGGGATATTAACTCAGAGCGCTGAAGCCAAAGAAAAAGCTGAGGATAAGTTCAACGCCACCATCGGTATTGCAACGGAAAAGTTTAAAACCATGTATCTTTCGGCGGTGATGAAGCATATCGAGGGGATCGCCCCCGAGGATGCCCTGAACTACTCCTCCTCCTTTGGAATTGCCGGGCTGAGAAACAGGTGGCGTGAGGAGATCTACAGGAAGAATCCCTCCCTCGAAGGAAAGGAGATCAGTCTCCCCGTCGCCACCACGGGCATCACCCACGGCCTCAGTATCGTGGGCGACATGTTCGTGGACCCCGAGGACGTGGTGATCTTTCCGGACAAGATGTGGGGGAACAACAACCTGATCCTCTCCGTGAAAAAACATGCCCGCATCAGCAACTATACCATGTTTACAGCCTCCGGCGGGTTCAATATCCAGGGATTCGAGTCCAAGATCAGGGAGGAGGCGAGGGTGCGCGCCAAGCTCGTCGTGTTTCTGAACTTTCCCAACAACCCCACGGGATACACCATCACCCGGGATGAGGCCGACCAGATCCTGGCGGTGCTCAAGGCGGTGGCGGAGGAGGGGACCAATATCGTTGCGGTCACCGACGATGCCTACTTCGGCCTCTACTACGACGGTTCCATCACCGAATCGATCTTCGCGGATCTCGTGGATCTCCATCCGCGCGTCCTGGCCGTGAAGCTGGACGGCGCCACCAAGGAGATGTTCGTGTGGGGGCTCAGGATCGGCTTTATCACCTTCGGTTCATCCGCCGAAGGGGACCTTGCCCCGTTTTACAACGCCCTTGAGCGGAAAACGGCCGGGAACATCAGGGGAACCGTTTCCAACGTTTGTCACCTCAGCCAGTCCATCGTGTTGAACACCCTGAACTCGGACGACTTCCTCAAGGAGCAGGAGGAGAAGGTGGCGATCCTCGCCAAAAGGGCGCGAAGGGTTAAAGAGGTCCTGGCGGATCCCCGCTATGCCGATGCATGGGAACCTTACCCCTTTAACTCGGGCTATTTCATGTGCCTGCGTCTCAAGACGGTGAAAGCCGAGCCGCTGAGGGTGCACCTTCTGGAGAATTACAAGGTGGGGCTTATCACCGTTGGGGAGAGCGATCTGCGCGTGGCGTTCTCATCCATGGAGGAGGAGAACATCAAGGAACTGTTCGACATCATCCTCAAGGGAGTTGATGAACTCGACGGCTGATGTCGAGCTTGAAAATAGTTTTCCTCTGAGCCGTTTCAGCTGAAAAAAACAGTATCCACAAGGCGCCGGTCGTTTCCGGCGCCTTTTTACGTGGAGCCGCTTACGAAAAAGAGCACGCTTTTCCCCCTGCCGCGATATATTCCAAGGTCGATAAGGACTTCAAATTCAATAATCCATACCCGATTTGCCGCCGGTTCCGGTTCATAAGCGGGTGCCGGGAGTGCTTCGGGTAGGCATGTAAAATATATATTGACAGCCCATCTGTAAAATAAGTAAAAATACGCATAACAAAAATGCGTATTTTACTCTATTGGCAGACGGGGGGAAATCGGATAAGGTCGTATTTCCGGTAGATGAATCGGGAACTCCCCGCCCCTCGGGGGGGGGAGGGCGGCACCGGGAACGCCGTTCCTACCGGCAAGCCCGACAACAAATTGTCTTGCTTGAGTCATTACCTGTTTGGGGACGAGAGTTATTAAATCCATAGTTGAAAAACGAGGCTTCGGGGGATGTTTCACATGCTTTGAAGGATTACGCCCATAATCCCAAAAAATCATAGGGGCTCTTATGCTTGTTCTTGTGCAAAAACCGCTTTCTTTGTGTTGGGGAGATTCATGCTCATCGGACCTGTAAGGCTGATTTTGCGTATCCTCTCCCGCCCGCCGGAACGGGGATGTTTGCACAATGCATCGAAATCCGGCGACCATCATTCAAGCCCCTCTCTCCTTTCCATTTCCTCTAGTTCCAGTTTGTCCATTGCCTCTGTACTTGGTTTACCCATTCATCTCCCCAAACGTTTTTTTCCGATCAAAACGAAATGCTTTGCCGTTGACAACCGGCGGTTTTCAGCCGTCGAGGCGGAGGCGAAGGCCCCATGCCGGACCGTAAAAAAAAGAGCCGCATATTTCCTGAGCGTATCATCAATGTTTCAGAATCTCCGGTTGTATCAAAGGCCGGTATATCATGTTTACTGCTGCATAATCATGGATTCATACATAATGAGGCAACAACAATGAGCGATTCAAGCCACCGGACGATAATTCCGACTGAAGAAAATGACCTGATCGAGGAAACGACGGTACCTGTTGAAACCGAAGCCGTGCCGGATGCGATGATCCCGGAATCCCTCCCGGACCCTGGGGTTCGGGAGGGGGGCGAGAGCCCCGTTGTCGAAACGGTTTCGGAAGAAGCCGGTATCCGCTTGGAAGATGTTCCGGGCGGGGAGACACCCTGCCCGGCGGATCAGGAACCGGCGCCGGCCTCCGAGGACGTTCAATTGTCCGGGGATAAACCGTCGGAGGACGGGGTGGGGGAAGAAAAGGCGGATTCCCCCCATTGCGTGGAAAACCTTGAGGCGATCATGGGGAAGGTGAACGATCTCCAGGAAACCCTTAACCGTCTTGACAAGGATTTCCAGGGGAAGCTCAAGTACGATCAGCATAAGGAGCAGATCATCGACACCCTTCACGGTGAGCTCCAGGATCACAGGAATGATTTTCTGAAAAAGATTCGCGTGCCGATCATCATGGATATCATCCACGTGATGGACGATCTCAGGAAAATCATCCGCCACTACCGGGAACCGGACACCCCCGAGGTGTCCGCCGAAAAATTCCTGGGAATGTTCGATACGTTTTACGACGATCTCGAGGAGATACTCTATCGCCAGATGGTGGAGCCGTTCAGTGAGTCGGACGCGGAGTTCAATCCCAGTCGACAGAAAGCCACCAGGACCGTCGCGACCGACGACAAATCCAGGGACAAGACGGTGGCAAGAAGCCTTCGCGACGGTTTTGACTGGGAAGGAAAAGTATTAAGGCCTGAACTGGTCGAGGTTAACGTATATAAGGAAAACACTTCGAGCGACAAGTAATGAAAGGACTGTAAAATGACTGAATCCATAACAAAGATTTTCGGAATAGACCTTGGAACAACCTACTCCTGCATTGCTTATGTCGACGAGTTCGGCAAGCCCGTCATCGTGCCCAATGCCGAAAACGACAGGTTGACACCGAGTGTCGTTCTTTTCGAGGGGGACAGCGTGATTGCCGGAAAAGATGCAAAGGCATCGTCGGTAACCCAGCCCGAGGACGTTGTGCAGTTCGTGAAAAGGGCCATGGGCGATCCCAATTTCATTTTCGAGCATGAGGGCAAATCCTTTACCCCCGAGGAGATCTCGAGCTACCTTCTGAAGAAGCTCGTCCAGGACGCGGCGCAGTCCACGGGCGAAACCATAACCGATGTGATCATCACCTGCCCGGCATATTTCGGCATCAACGAGCGGGAGGCGACCCGCGCGGCCGGAACCATCGCGGGGCTGAACGTTCGCCAGGTGATCAACGAGCCCACCGCAGCCGCCATCCAATACGGCGAGGCCTACTCGGATACGGATAAGGTGGTGCTGGTGTTCGACCTCGGGGGGGGAACCTTCGACGTCACCATGATCGATATCAAGGCGGATGCCATCGAGGTCATCTGCACCGGAGGAGATCATAACCTCGGCGGAAAGGACTGGGACGATGCCGTCGTCCGGTATCTTGTGGAGCAGTTCAACGAACAGACGGGGCTGGACGAGGATATTCTTGACGATCCGGATACCTGCCAGGAGCTTCAGCTGAACTCGGAAAATGCGAAAATGACCCTGACCAAGAGGGAAAAGGCCTCGGTTTCCGTAACCCACGGCGGGGAACGCGTCAAGGTCGAGTTGACCCGCGAAACCTTCCAGGACCTGACCCGCCACCTCCTCGAAAAAACCCTCAGCCTGACCCACGAAATGCTCGATGAGGCCAAGCGAAAGGGATACGAAAGCTTTGACGAGATCATCCTCGTGGGAGGTTCCGCAAGGATGCCTCAGGTCGCCGAATGCGTGGCCGAGGAGTTCGGAAAGGAGCCCAGGCTCTTCGACCCCGACGAGTGTGTCGCAAAGGGAGCGGCCCAGTACGGTTTCAAACTGTCCATCAACGACGAGCTCATCGACCGGATTGCCGTCCAGACCGGCAAAAGCAAGGAGGAGATCCAGGATACCGGCAGCGAAAACCTTCCCACCGAGGTGGTGGAGAAGGCAACAAGAGACATTGCCGATGATTTCGGGTTCACCCTGGGCGCGGTTCGGCGTTCGGCCATGGAGATCAGGAACGTCACCAGCAAGAGTTTCGGAATCGTCGCCCTGGACAGGAACGGGGTCGAAACCACCGTCAACCTGATCCGCAAGAATACGACGGTGCCGGTCGAATATACCCAGGAGTTCGGAACCGATGAGGACGGGCAGGAGATGGTGGAGCTCAGGATCATGGAAAACGAGGTCGGCGAGGCCACGCTGCCCCCGGAACAGTCGGTGGAGATCGGCACGGCGACCATGGATCTTCCCGCCGGGCTTCCCATGGGCTCTCCCATCGAGATCACCTTCAAGCTCAACGAGGAGGGCTGCCTGGAGATGAAGGCCCTGGAGGTGACGGACTCAAGAAGGGTGGACGTCACCGTCGAAACAACATCGGTCATCACGGGCGAAGAGCTTGACGAGGCCGTATCCCGGGGCAGGAACGTGGACGTTTCGTAGTCAACCCCATGCCGCCCATGGTGGGAAAGTCGAAGTGATGGAGGGATCTGGGCTCAATGAATTTACCCGGTGAACTGTTGGAGAGAGTTTCGGCTACAGTTGTTAATGTCGTCGCAAATGGATTTGGGATCGTGATGAGACTCATACTAGGAGAACGTTGAAATGAACTACGGCATAGGAATAGATTTGGGGACAACCTTTTCATCGGTTGCGGTGGTCGATCAAACAGGCCGGCCCGGAATTCTGAAGAACCGGCAGGATGAGTCCATCACGCCCTCGGTGATCTACTTTGGAGAAGGGGGGATTGTGACCGGGGAAGAGGCCAAGGAGATGCAGGCCCTTGGCGAGGAGAACGTGGCCTCCTTTTTCAAGCGGAGTATGGGAGACCCCAATTTCGCGATCTACATGGGAGGGCGGGATTATTCGGCCGAGGACCTGTCGGAAATTCTGTTGCGGGAGCTGAAAAGCGATGCCGAGGCCGCCCTTGGGGTGAGCATCGGCCATGCCGTGATCACGGTCCCGGCCTATTTCAACAACTTCCAGCGGGAAGCCACCATCCGGGCGGGGGAGGCGGCCGGGCTGGATATCCTGAGGATCATCAACGAGCCCACGGCGGCGGCCCTGGCGTACGGCGCCAAATGGGGCGGCACGGATCAGACGATCCTGGTATACGATCTCGGCGGGGGCACGTTCGACATCACCATCGTTCGGATTACCCGGGAGAGCATCGATGTCCTGGCAACGGACGGGGACCACGAGCTGGGGGGAAAGGACTGGGACGATCGCATCGCGGCATTTCTCGGGGAGCGTTTCCACGAGGAGCACGGTATCGATCCCCTGGAGGACAGCATCGCCTTCAACGATCTCCTGGTCAGGTGCGAGGATGCGAAAAAGCAGCTCACCGCCAGGGGAAAGGTGCGGGTGTCCATCAGCCACGGGGGGGAGAAGCAGGCATTTGAGCTGACCCGGGATAAATTCGAGGAGATCACCCGGGACCTCATGGAGCGGACCGAACGACTCACGGAGCAGATCTTGGGCGATGCCGGCATCGGCTGGGGGGACCTCGAGGGGGTGCTGCTGGTGGGCGGTTCAACGCGCATGCCCATGGTTTACGATTATGTCGAAAGGATGTCCGGGAAAAAACCCATGCAGGGCGTGAACGTGGATGAGGCCGTGGCATTGGGGGCATCCATACAGGCCGGCGTGGATATGGCCGAGGCGGGGCACGGCGAGATGAAGTTTACCCTGGGGGGACCGAAAAAGACCCGGGACGTCATGAGCCACAGCCTTGGCATGATCGCTGAAAACGAGGACCGTTCGTGGTATGTGAACAGCATTATCATCCCCAAGAACAACAGGATTCCCAGCGTGGAGTCGAGGCCCTTTCAGCTGCGTACCCTTGCCCGGGGGGGCAATGTGCTCGAGGTGTACATGCTCCAGGGGGAGAGTGATCGCCCCGCCAACTGCATCGTGCTGGGCAAGTATGTTTTCTCGGATATCAGCCATGTTAAGGGGGCTATCGCCGTGCTGGACATCTCCTATGCCTACGACAGAAACGGCGTCGTAATGGTGGAGGCAACCGAGCGCTCCACGGGAAAGGTGCTGCCCGTTGCCGTCGAGCCGCCTCCGGACGACATGACCTGGGCGGAGCTTCCCCCGGAAGAGGAGGAGGTGGTGCATCTTCACATGTCCGTGGTCCAGGCGATCGACGTGTCGGGATCCATGCACGGCCCCCCCCTCGAGGAGGCAAAGCAGGCGGCAATGGCGTTTGTCAAGAAATCGGACCTGGCCCATATGTCCGTGGGGCTGGTGGAGTTCGGCAGCAATGCCCGTAAGTGCATCGATCCCATCCAGAATGCCAGGAGTATTGAAAAGGCGATCAAGCAGCTGGCCATATCCGGTTCCACGAACATGATGGACGGGATCGTCGAGGCCCATGCCATGCTCGGTTCCGCCGAGGATCCGAGGTTCATTATCCTCCTGACGGACGGCTATCCCGACGATCCCGGCGGCGCGATCAGGGCCGCGGACGCCGCGAAGGCGGACGGCATCGACATCATCACCATCGGAACCGGCGGCGCGGACGAGGAGTACCTGAGGAAACTCGCCAGCTGCGATGAAAACAATGTGTTTGCCCAGCAGGGCAACGTGGTGGCGGCTTTCTCCAGGATCGCCCAGGTGCTGACGGAAACGGCCGGGGGGGTGGAGCTGTCGGAAAACGGCACGAACGCTTCCAAAAAGGGATTTTTAAGGATATTCAAATAAATGGCGTCGACACCAACGAAAGAAAATTTTTACCTTCTCCTCGATCTGCCCTTCGACCCCCCGGAACATGACCCGGGGGTCATCGCGGCGGCCGTGAAGCGGAAACAGGCCGAATGGTCGAAGTTGCGCAACCATCCCACGAAGCAGAGAAAGGCCCAGCAATATCTGGGGCTCCTGCCGGAAATCAAGCGGGTCATGGCCGACGACGGGCTTCGAAAGCTTCAGGCCTCCGAAGCCCGCACCCGCCATGCCGAGGCGGAGAAGGAGAAGTTCCGGAAACTCGATGCCGCCATCAAGCTCTTGTCCTCCAAGGGGGTGATCTACGAGAAGGAGATTGCGGCCATCGCGAAAAAATTTCCCCTGGTTCCCGAAGCGGACATACGCTCCAGGATCAAGGTGAAAATCGAGAAGGCCCATAAGGCAAAGCCCAAGCGACAAGCCCTGGACGGAACGACCGCCGCCGCCATCTCCAAGGCATTGGATATCATAGACAAGAAATCCCTCTACGATTTCCTGGGCGTGGCGCCCTCATCGAGTCTCAAAACACTCCAGACCCGAACAAGGGATGTGGATGCCCAGCTGAGGCGCGATTCCAACAAGGGGGCGGAAAATACGGCAAAAGGTGAGCTGACCGGTCATTGCCTGAACCTCTTCAAAACCGATGCCGCCAAGGATACCTACGACGCCGCCCTGGAGAATGCCGGGTACAAGGAACTCCACGACCACATCGAGACGGGCAGGATCGAGGGGTCCATCAGCGCGGCCATGTTCGATGAGCTGGTCAAGCGGGCGGCCGGGGTGGGGCTTGGAAAGAAGGACGCCCAGGACTACATCCTCGATTACTGCGGGAAAAAGAAGATCGCGGTGACCATGCCGGGCAAGCTCTCCGCGGACGAGATGAAGCAGTGCGGGTTCTGCGGGGTGATCAATACGCCCGATGCGGTCAACTGCTCGGATTGCGGAAACAGCCTCTCCATCTCCTGCCCCAAATGCGCCGGTAAAAACCCCACCACCTCGCGGGTTTGCGTGAAATGCGGGTTTTTCGTCGGGGATATGCCCAATGCGGAGAAACTCCTACAGGAGGGCAAGCACGCGTTCGCGGAAAACGATCTTGATCGGGCGTCCATCCTTCTCAAGCAGGCCGAGGTCTACTGGCCCGATCATCCCGAGGCCGTTCGCCTCCTCAAGGAGATCGACCTCCGGGGCAGGGCGATCGACGCTTGCGCGGCCGAACTCCACGACCTTGTGTCCAAACGGTTGTTTTACCAGGCAAGACAGGTCCTCTCAAAGCTCGCCCGCCAGGCGCCGGGGCATCCCGACCTCTCCTTTGAGGTTCAGATCAAACGGAAGATCGCCGCGGCGGAACAGTGGGTGAGAAAGGCAAAGGCGGCGCGCCGGAGCGATGATGCCATCGATGCCTATGTCTCGGCGATGATGGAGTGCGAGGACTGCCGGGAGGCCGCCGACGGCCTTTCCAAGACGCCGCCCCCGGAAACGACCGGGGTGCGGGCGGTTGTTTCGAGGCGCTCCATTTCCCTCACGTGGACTCCCGTGAAGACAAGGGGCGGGGTGGATTACCGGGTCGTTCGAAAGGAGGGGGGCGTTCCGGTTAATGCGGACGACGGCGAGGTTCTGGCGGAAACGGGCCAAACCACCCTCGAGGATACGGGAACCGCTCCCGGGGTAAGTTATTACTATGCTGTTTATTCTGTAAGAAAAGGGGTCCTCTCCAGGGGATGCGCCGCAACGGGGCCTCTCATGCAGGTGGATGAGGCGGAAAAACTCAAAATCGTGCCGGGGGACGGTGCGCTTCGCCTGAGCTGGGAGGTGCCGACACGGGCAACCGGAGTGGAGGTGTGGAGCAAGAGGGGCGGGGTCCCGACGGCCCGGGGGGACGGAACCCGGGAATCCCACGCGCGAAGGGACGGTCTTTCCGTGTCGGATTTGAAAAACGGGTTTGTATACGGGTATTTGATCAGTGCCGTGTACGAGGATGCAAAGGGGAACCGGATCTACTCAAAGGGGGTGACCTGCAACGGCAAGCCCGTGAAGCCGCCTTCGCCCATCAGGGATCTGAGGGCGAAGAAAATTAAAAACAACATCCAGCTCAGCTGGACCCACCCCAGGCAGGGTTCCGTGCTGATCTTTCATTCCCCGAAATCCTTTGAGTGCGTGGAAGGGGAATGCCTGCCCGCATCCGCCCTGGGGGGACTCGGTTCCCAGATTGACGTTCACGGAAAAGGGCAGGTGATGATCCCGCTGAAATTTCAGGGGACCCTCCATGTCCTTCCCGTGGTGCAGGTGGGGAGTGTGGCGGTGATGGGCCGGGCCGGGGTCGTGACGTCCATCAGCGAGGTGAAAAACTTGAAGGGGGAGGTGAACTCCGGTCGCATGTACCTTGAGTGGGACTGGCCGGCAGGGGCCCGGCAGGTACTTGTGGCGGCCGGGCACGAGGCCTTTCCAACCGTGCCCGGAGAGACGGGTGCAACCGAGACCGTCGTCACCAAGGCCCTTTACGACAAGGAAGGCGGTTTTGTCATACGAAAGCCCGAGAAAAAGGATTATTATTTCTCGGTGTTTGTCTGCGCCGAATCCCAGGGGAACAAGATTTACTCCTCGGGCAGCCCGTTTCTTATTTCCAATAAGGAGCCCGTTAAGTTGTTTTATGAGATCAAGGTCGGCAAGAGCCTGTTCGGCAGGATAAAGTCGGCCAAGCTCATCATCGACGGCGGCGGGGACACGGTGGTAATTCCGGATATGGTGCTGGTGAAAAAATCGGGCAGGCTGCCCCTTAAGAAGGGCGACGGTCCTGTTGTCTTCAGCGTTGAAGGAAGGAAAGTTCCGGCGCATGAGAAACTGGAGTTCGATTTGCCCCTGGGCGAGCTTGAGCACAACGGATACGGGCGACTTTTTTTCAAGGATGAAGAGGGTGCGAAAAAGATCCGCCTCACCTCAAAGGGCAAGGAGAGGCAGAAGCTCTATGCCTGACGGCGGGAAGGTGTTCCGGGGCCTTGTTTCACCTGCCCGGAAACCGCCGGGGCGACTTAATAAACCAATCGGACAAATTTGAAGGACAGCTTACCATGAGCATCATTAAAAAAAAATATATATGCCCCTTTTGCTTCGAAAAAAACAATCTTTACGACGTTGAATTTCGTTGTTCGAATCAGCCGGGGAGATGTACTCCCGTTCCCGACCCCGTACTTTCAAAATTTCGGGGAGTGTCCGGAGCCCCGCTCATGCAGCGGATCGTTTCCGTGCCCCCCCCGGCAAACAACAACAAGGTTGTGGATAAGCTCAAGGCATTGAAAATGCCCCGGAATGCGGTATGTGATGCCTGTAACGAAAGAACCAACAAGAGGGTTTGTCCGGACTGTCATTCGGAGCTTCCCCATACCATAGGGGAGTACAAGGACCTGATCTTTTCCGTTATCGGGGCAAAGGAGGCGGGGAAAAGCCATTATATCGCGATGCTCATAGAGAAGATCAAGAGCGAGATCGGCCTGAATTTCAACTGCAACCTGCACCCCCTGAACGACGAGACCATCAAGCGCTATCGCAACGACTTCTACAATCCCATCTTTCGAAACAAGCAGGTGATCCAGGCCACGCGCTCGGCAACGGCGGATTTCAATGTTCGCAGCCCCATGATCTACACCCTCTCCTTTATGGGAAAGGGGTGGTTTGGAAAGAACAAGATAAGGGATGTGGCGACCGTGGAGTTCTTCGACACGGCGGGAGAGGACCTGGATGATGAGAACACCATGGCGGTGGAAAATAAGTATATCTACAACTCATCGGGAATCATCTTCCTGCTGGATCCCCTTCAGCTTCCCAACGTGCGGGAGCTTCTGCCCCCGAACACCGATCTGCCCAATGAGAACTCCGAGGCGGACGATCTCATTGCTCGAACCGCCACCCTCATTCGGAGGGCAAACAACATAAAATCCTCCGACCTGATCGATATTCCCGTTGCGGTGGCATTTTCAAAGATCGATGCCCTCGGACCCATTCTTGACCCATCGAACTCCTTGAATTACCAGAGCAAGCATAACGGCGTATTCGACGTGGGAGATTTCGAGGACGTGTCCGGGGAGATGGAGTCCTGCATTCATGAGTGGGCAGGCGCGAAAATCATCCAGCAGGTGAAGGGAAATTTTAAAAACTACGCCTTTTTCGGGCTTACGGCACTGGGTTGCAACCCCCACGGGACCCAGAGGATCAAGGCGCTCAAGCCAAACCGCGTGGAGGACCCGTTTTTGTGGCTGCTGTGGAAGTACAAGCTTATCAAGGCAAACAAGGCGAGGAGCTGACCATGAAAGTACTGCAGTTGTTTTATACATCATGTAAGAAGGGGCTTTCCTCGGGAGCCGGCTTTCAGACCCATTCCATGTCCGAGGGGATCAGCGAGGAGGAAAGAAAGGAGATTGAGCGCTACGGCGTTTACGTGGCGCCCCTGGACCTTCCTCCCCAGCCGGATGAGGATGAAATCGACTCCCTGTTTCCCGTTTCCTTTTCCTTTTTCAGGCTGATAAGCGGGCGATACTGCATCTGCCGTTCGAAGTACGTGGGGCGGGATTATTCGGGGCGATACGGCAATTACTTCTGCCATGCCCTGGTCCTGGAATCGGGGCTCTGGCCCTTTTATCCAGCCCAGCTCTGCGGATCTTCCGTGTTCCGGGACAAACTGACGGATGCCGAACTGGAAACCGAAACCACGCCGGAGCCCCTGCCTCCCCTTTCCCTCGAGGAGGTTCAAGGGCAGCTCAACTATGAGATAAACTTCGAAGACGTGTCCGAGTTCGCGGGGGAGGAGCGCCTGGACGACTTCAAGGCGATCCTCTCCTCCCTCCTGCTTCATGAAAAGAGCCATCGAAGGGTGGTGATGTGCGACGACGCGGTGTATATCCCCTACTGGGCGGCATCCCTGCAGATGGCGTTTACCGTGAGGCTTGCCCACCGCCTGACCTTCACCACCTACACCCACGACCCGGAGGGGATGAACTACCTGATGGCATTCACCTCGCGAAACGGCGGGCGGTTTGCTTTTTCAGAGGCCCAGCGGGATTACGAGTACCATGTGTTCGATTTTATCGAGGAGGAAAAAAGCGCCGTGGAGGAGGCGTTTAAGTTCAACGAGATCGTGGAGGTGGGGTATACCCTTTCCGAGGAGAACCTCAAGGAGTTTCACGACTTCCTGGACGGCTTTGAGCTATATGATGTCCTGAACGGAGAGATCGATGCCGCCCATTCTCTTTTTGAGATCTCGCGGATCGGGATCGGGGAGCTGGACGTCGAGGCGGTGATTGCCGCCGTCAGCTTTGCAAACAATTATGCCTCCCCCCGGCTTCTCGGGGAATTGGCGGACAGTATCGAGGATGTTGCGGAGAAGATAAGCGCGGACGTGACCTACAGGACCGCCCGTGTCATGACCGAATTCCTCTTCAAGGCCGCGCGCCAGAGCGGCGTTCCCCACCATGTTCCCAATGCCTACGCTTTTTTCTTTTCTTCCCTCGATCACCTGGTCGTGAATGCCGAAAAGCCCGACAAGGACAGGGCCGTTGCCTTCCATAACGATTTCATGATGATGAACAGGGAGCACGGCGAAGAGCTCATGGCGGAACTCGCGGCGCCCTCTCGCCTCGGGCAACTGTCGGACTATCTGGCCCGTTGCCCGAGCGGGGAAAAAAGATGCGCCCTGGCGGAGATCTATTTCACGCTTGTCGTCAACGGCATTATCGACATGGGAATGAGCTGGAAGGATATGCCGGCCCCTGATTCCGCCGATTTTCTAAGGTGTTGTTTCAACGGCATGGCCCGTTCCCGGGAAAGTCTGACGGCGGTCTTGAAGTGTGTCAGTAAGAGCGACATACACTTCACGAGCCTGGTGGCCTTTGCGCTCAAGGAAACCGATGTGGACGTGGAATTACTCCTTGCGGCCTTCAGCACTGCATTGCGGGATAAAAACGGGGGGTTTGCGGATTCGATTCGCTCCAGCCTGGTCGGGTTGGGTCAGGGGGAGTTCATTTTTAATGAGTTCAAGGCCCGGTTGGAGGATGAAAAATTCAGCTCCAAGTTCTTCTGGCTGTACCATGAAACGGTTTTTTCAAGAATTCCCGAGTTTTCCGATAGGTATTTTGCCGACGCGGCCAGGCATTACCTGGTCGGCGGTAACGTTTCGAGTCTCTCGGAGTGTGTGCGGTTGCTGGAGTGCTATCGGGAGATGAATGACGACGGGCTGTTGAAATGGCTTATTGAACTGTGGGAACGTGAACAGGCGCCCGTATATCCGTCGGGTAAAAAAATCGTTGAACAGTATGAGCTGGTTCGCCGCATAAAGGCGGAGCGGAAGTTCAAGACGGCTCCGGATATAACCGGTATGATAACATATGGAAACGCCCTCGGGGAATGCGCCGAAGAGGAGCGGCGCACGATCCTTCCCGGACCGGATCTTACCGGCATCGATAAGGGGCGGTATGTAAAGTTCCTGAAATGGGTTTTGCCCATGATGCTGCGCAATATCCGCAGGCCCGTCGGCCATGAAAAAACGTTGGCATACCTGCTCGGCGGTGGGCATCGGTCCGAGTTGATGGATCGATACGCCGCCTGTATGCAAAAGGATATTAAAAAGAGGTGGGGTGAGGGCGTGGTGGAGATCAATACGTTTGTTCTATTCTTCCTGGGGCTGGATATGCGGAAAGAAAAGAATTCGGTCTTTAAGGATTTAAGGGAAACCATGGAGATGATCATCATCGACACCCTTGCAGCTGTTCCGGAGAAGCGGTTGAACGAATTTAAGAGAAATATCGCCAGCTTCGGAGATCTCAACCAGGCGAAAGAGAAGAGATGGAAAATAATACTGAGGAAGGTGGCGGAACGGGCCCCGAAACCCATGCTGAAACAGGTTTTCTCCCACTTCTTCAAAAACGTCGGGGGAGGAAAGGTGGGAAAGAATGGATGATTTTGGTGAGCTGTTTGCCGGACTTTTGATCATCGTGGCCGTGTGCGCGGTCGTGGCCCTTTTACTGTCGGCGGCAACGATCATGGCGGGCGTCGGGGGAGTTGTGGGCGGCGGGACGGCCGTTCGAAATTACGTGATTTCGTTTCGGAAGAATGTCTATCCGGATCGTATTTAGCAATGGAGGGAGGTTGTCGTGCCGCAACTGATCGGAGGATTGATTGCCCTCTACGTGGTAATCGTTGTCGTTCACTGGCTTTTTGTGAATATCATTCTTCCCTTTCTCAAGGGAGCCGCCACCATCGCCGTGGTCCTGACGGTCGTCGCGGTTGGAGCGGGACTTGCGATAGGCGGATACAGCGCGATTCGTAATTATGTTGTCTCATTCAGAAAAAATGTAAGGTTCGAAAGGGTTTGATTCAAATCGGGGAAAACCGTTGAAGGATTTTAACCATGAACGAAAGACAGGTGAAATATGTCATCAAATGAGGTACAGCCGGCGATCAAAAGTTATTTTTTCGGAAAAGGTTACAGGGATTTAAAAAATACGATAGTCGAGAGCTGGACACTGAACCTGGCTTCGGCCGGCAGATTCTGGGCGGAGGCGCGCAGGCGCTGGGACAACGGATCGATTGAGATTCTCGCGGCCGTGGCCATGGCCTTCGCGGCCCTGTCCGTGGTGCTGTTCGGCACCGTCTGGTTCGGCGTGTTGAGCGCCGTGCATATCGTGATTCTCGGGGTTTTCTTTTCCATCATCTATGTTCTGTTCAGCTTCTTCTGGGTCATCGAGAGAATTTACATGCTCTGGCACGGGGTCTTCATCGTCTGCCCCTCGTGTCATGAGAAGTACGACCTTCCCCATTACCAGTGCCCGACATGCTCGAACATGCATACAAGATTGATTCCCAACAGCTACGGAATCCTGAAAAGAACCTGCATGTGCGGTGAAATACTGCCCACCACCTTTTACAACGGAAGAAACAAACTAACTGCAAAATGCCCCAACATGCATTGTGCCAGGACCCTTGAAACCGGGGTTACCAAACCCATCTGTATTCCGATCATAGGCGGCCCCTCGGTTGGGAAAACCTGTTTTCTCTCCGCCGCAACAAGGGAACTCGTGGAGAACGTGGCGACCGAAAATTCATGGAAGATAAGGTTTCTCAACAACCAGAATGAGGATATGTACAACAGGGTCGTGGATAACTTCGACAAAGGGGTGCTGCCGGCCAAAACCGTTGAGCTGACGCCGACGGCCTTTAACTTCTTTGTGGGAAGCGCGAACTGGTCGCCGGAAAAACTCATGTATTTTTACGATTCCGCCGGAGAGGCGTTTCACGATACCGACGAGCTGGTCAGCCATAAGTTTTACGGGTATCTCCACGGATTTTTGTTTATCATCGATCCTTTTTCCATTCCCGAACTCCTGGAGGAGTACGAGGAAAATCTGAGGATTTACGGCAGGCAGATCAAGCCCAGCGATCTCATGCTCGAGGACTGTTTCGATACCATGCTCGTGAACCTCGAGAAAAATCACAACATCAAGGTTGAGCAGAGAATCAACAAGCCCTGTGCCGTTGTCATCAACAAGATCGATGCCTTTGACCTGGAGGATCGCATCGGTGAAAATGCCCTGAGGCAGTTTATGATGCAGAACCCCGACATCAAGGATCCCGACAAGGCTGCCGACATACTGTGCGAGCGGTTCTTCGAGGAGTGCGGGCTTGGCAGCTTTCTCAGGAAACTGGAGCAGAAGTTCAAGAATTACCGTTTTTTCCCCAGCAGTGCCCTGGGCAGAATCCCCGACGGGGGGGGCGCTTTCAAACCCTACGGCGTGACCGAGCCCCTGATGTGGCTCCTCGGCAAGGCCGACAGGAAGCTGAAGGTGAAGGTGAACTGAAGCCGGGGTAGAATGATCCTCCGTGAAGCGGTTGAGCGTTTGGGGCATGTCGGGGGAAAACGGGGGAATGTGATTGCCGGGAATATATGATAAAAAAACACCGACCCATTGAAATTGTGGAGGAGTTGATTCAAGAGAGGTGAAAATGAATTTTATTATTCAGAGTATCGGTGCTGCAATTAACTTGATAGGTTTCGCGGTAAAACTATGTAACGGCATGTTGTCCTTGTTGTTTGGATTGTTTGGGGGGCTGAACTCTCTTTTTAAAAGCTCAACTTTCGGAGAAGATTAAATAAATATATAACTTTCTGGAATAACGCGCTTTAGTATTGAAACGGCCCTTAATTTTTGGTTTACTTTTTTCACCACAAAAAAAACACCAAAAAAGAAAGGGCCGCAATGAACACTAATCAAATTATCGAACAAAATCAAGCCATAAAAAAAGAGGTGGCTGGGAATATATCATCGTTTATTAAAGATTTCTGCATCGGTACTTTATTGAACCGATGCAATATATCCAAAACAAGGGGAGCATCCCCCTTGGTTATTTTCGAACTTGTGTTCAGCCTAGCTTTTAGCGGAAAGAATCTTTTTCAAGGCGTCGTAAGAAATAAAAGCGTTACCATCGGCAAGGATACAGTTTATGATTTTTTGAGCAACCCATCTTATAACTGGAGGCGCCTGAACTTTTTACTTGTTGCAAAATTGCATAAAATTATCAGTGGACTATTGAATCCGCTATCAGAAGATTCTGAGGGAGTCTTAATATTCGATGATTCGACCTATGATCGAAACAGATCTAAAAAAGTTGAACTCCTTGCTCGAGTTTTTGACCATACGTTCATGAAATTTTTTAAGGGGTTCAGGTTGCTGACGCTGGGATGGTCTGATGGAAACAGTTTTTTGGGATTAGATTTTATCCTTCTATCATCAGCTGATGAATCCAACAGATATCAAGAGATCACTAAAAAAGATCTCGATAAACGTACTTGTGGCTACAAACGTCGATTAGAAGCTATTACAAAATCAACGCTATTGCTTGAGCCGATGGTCAAGCGGGCATTGAACGCAGGGATTAAAGCAAAATATGTTCTAATGGATAGCTGGTTTTCCGCCCCCAGTATTATAGAGACTCTTCGGGAGCACCTACATGTGATTTGTATGCTGAAAGATCAGGCAACTTGGTACTACGTCGTCGATGGTAAGAAACTGCGCCTCAGCGATGTATACGGAAAACTGAAAAAGCGCAGAGGCAAGGCAAAAATTAAGGCCTCAACAATTGTGGAGACAACCAGCGGCAAAAAGGTGAAAATTGTATTCGTTGCGAGTACAAAAAAACGGGGTTGGCTCGCACTACTGTCAACTGACGTGGATCTTGATGACAATGAAATTATCCGGTTGTATGGGAAACGTTGGGACATTGAGGTTTATTTCAAGATGGCTAAACAGCACTTGAAACTGGCTAAGGAGATTCAGCTCAGAGATTATGATGGCTTGGTTGCTCATACTACGATCGTAATGATGCGATACAATTTCCTGGCTTACTATCAGCGAGAGTCTGTGGATCAAAGAGCTTGGGGCGACTTATTCCGCTTCTGTTGTGATGAGATGCAAAATCTTAACTTTATAGATGCATTGCAAAGAATAATGACCTTGGCCACGATAGCTATTCGTAAGAATATTGATGCATCTGAGCGTATAATTCAGGACATCCTGAATACTGTTATGGGGGCCGCCATTAACTTTTTTGGCCTAAGATTAGAGGAAAACACTGTGGTTTCGGTGCGATAAGTGGTTATCTGCTGCTCCGAAAGTTGAGT
>PPCM01000442.1_pt1 | contig 39394 bp, 34 predicted proteins | sample 1555541 | NCBI WGS metagenome assembly PPCM01 (sample SAMN05284479, study PRJNA326546) | Marine sediment metagenome, whole genome shotgun sequencing project. | isolation source: marine sediment | place: Germany: Wadden Sea | collected 2012-09-05
ATAAAAGGTTTTGGGAGAGTCCAGAGAACCCTTTTGCAAAAGGGGTCTCTGGTCCCCCCGAAGGGGCCGCCGGAGGCAAATTAAAAGCGCGCAGCGCATCAGATGATCGCAATACCGGAGCAAAATTTTGAGTGACAGAAAATGCTGGATCGACCACAGCGGCATCGTACTCCATTCTGTTGATGGATTCGACATAATCCATTGTGAAAGCTGCGGCTTCAAGCACATTATCCCCATTCCCGATGAAGAGGAACTGGAACGTATTTACAAGCATGAGTACCATGTCAAAGACAAACCGCTCATGCTTCAGCACCAGTTGGAAGACAGGGAATGGCACGCGGCCACTGCTGCTGCCCGGCTGGAAACAATCGAAAAGCAGCTGAAACGCAAAGGCTCCCTGCTGGATATCGGTTCCGGCAACGGCTTTTTCATGAAACAGGCTGTGGAAATGGGCTGGCAGGCCAAGGGTGTAGAACCTGCGGACAAGGCGGTCGAATACTGCCAATCCATCGGCCTTGATGTCATTCACGGTGTCTTTGACCGGCAATGCGCCGATTCCATCGGCAAATTTGATGTGGTCCACCTCTGGGAAGTGCTCGAACACCTGCCTGATCCGGCTGGCATGCTGAACCTCTGCCGTCAGGTGCTTAACCCCGGCGGCATGGTTGTCATCGGCGTACCCAACGATTACAACAAGCTGCAAAAAATAATGTCTGAAGATCTCGGCGAAAAACCATGGTGGCTGGCTCCGCCGCACCATATCAATTTCTTCAACCGCAGTTCCCTTGAACGCCTGCTGCGCAGGCTTGATTTTGAACCGTTGCATTATGAAGTCACATTTCCCATGGAACTGTTCCTGCTCATGGGCAGGAACTACCTGCATAACCCGGAACTGGGCCGCGAATGCCACGCCATGCGCAAGAAACTTGAAATGACCCTGACCCGCAGCGGAAACCGCGATGTGCTGGACAAATTATACACAAGCTTTGCCGAGGCCGGATTCGGCCGCCACGCAGTGCTCATGGCCGGAAAAAAGAACTAACGACCTACACAGATAAAAATGCAGAAATTAAAAGATAAAATCGCGCTGATCACCGGAGGCGGACGCGGCATCGGCAAGGCCATCAGCCACAAGCTTGCAGCCGAAGGTGCGCAGGTAATCCTGACCTTTGCACATGACCGTGAAAGCGCAGAACAGACCGCAGCAGAAATTTCCACAGAAGGCGGCAAAGCCCGCATCCTGCAACTTGAAGTCAGCGACCCGGATTCCGTGGACGCAGCTGTTGCCGATATCGGCAACAGCGAAGGCAGACTCGACATTCTGGTCAACAATGCCGGAATCAATGATCCGCAGGATTTCGACAAGATCACCCCGGATGAATGGGACCGCATCATGTCCGTGAATCTGAAAGGCCCTTTCCTGTGCACCCAGCGTTGCCTTGAGTTGCTCAAGAAAAGCAGAGGGGGAAGCGTGATCAATATCGGTTCGGTCAGCGGTCAGTACGGCGGACCGCGCACCGCGCATTACGCAGCCAGCAAGGCCGGACTCATCTCCATGACTCAGGTTGCGGCACGCTTCGGGGCCGAGTGGAACATCCGCTGCAACACCGTTGCCGCAGGGCTGGTGGTTTCCGATATGGCTGATGCGGGCCTGCAAAACCCGGCAGTACAGAAAGCTGCGGAAAACGTGCTCCTGAAAAGGTTCGCGGCAGCTTCGGAAGTCGCGGACAGTGTGGCCTACCTTGCATCTGACGAATCATCCTACATTACCGCCCAGACCATCAACGTCAATGGCGGACTGTATTTCTAAGGAGCGACAATGAATCAGACCAAAGACATGGACCAGCCCGCCTATACGGAACTTGAAAATTTCGCCGCCGAACTGCGTAAATCGATCATCACCATGAACTGCTATGCCGGGTCCGGGCATCCGGGCGGTTCCCTTTCCTGTGTGGAAATCGTCAGCTGGCTCTTTGACCGCGAAATGAAATTCAGCCCTGAAAACATGACTGATCCCGACAGGGACCGCTTCATCCTTTCCAAAGGCCACTCCTGCCTGACCCTCTACGCCGCACTGGCGGAAAAAGGTTTCTTCTCAAAGGATGAATTCAAGAAACTGCGCCACGCCGACGGCATCCTGCAAGGCCACCCGGACCGGATCAAGACGCCGGGAGTGGAATTCAACTCCGGCTCACTGGGGCAGGGTTTTTCTTTCGCACTTGGCTGCGCGCTGGGAGCAAAACGGGCCAAACGCGACAACCGCACCTACGTCCTGCTCGGCGACGGGGAACTGAACGAAGGCCAGATCTGGGAAGGCTGTATGTTCGGCGCGCACCACAAGCTGGACAACATCGTTGCCGTTGTGGATTACAACAAATTTCAAAGCGACGACCTCAACGAAAACATCACCGCCCTTGAACCTTTGAACGACAAATTCAAGGCTTTCGGCTGGCAGGTCATTGAAATCAACGGGCACGACTTCCATGAGATTGAAAACGCCTTCTACCGGGCGCGGACAACTGCGGGCAAACCGACCATGATCATTGCCCACACGGTCAAAGGCAAAGGGATTTCATACATGGAAAACGTCCCCAAATGGCACGGCAGCCTCTGCCCCACCGGGGAGGAACGGGAATGCGCTTTGCGTGAATGCGGATGCGGAGGACTTGAATAATGGAAAATATGCGCGATGCTTTCGGCAAGGCCCTTGTGGAACTTGCCGCCGTCCGTGACGATTTCGTAGTCCTTGATGCCGATGTTGCCGGGGGAACCGGAACATACCATTTCCGAGAAGCTTACCCTGAACGCTTCATCCAGTGCGCCATTGCGGAACAGAATATGTTTTCCATGGCTGCGGGGCTGGCAGAATCGGGAATTATTCCCATTGTGACCTGCTACGCGGTCTTTGCTTCCATGCGTGCGCTGGAACAGGCCCGCAACTCCATAGCCTACCCGGATTTCAATGTTAAGATCGCCGCCAGCCACTTGGGCCTTGATGTGGGGCCGGACGGAGCCACCCACCAGGCTCTTGAGGATATTTCAATCTACCGGGCCATTCCCAACATGACCGTTGTCTCCCCGGCTGACCAGCATGAACTGCGCGCAGTGCTGCCCCATATTCTGGATACCCACGGCCCGCTCTACCTGCGCACCGGACGCAGCCCCCTGCCGGATGTTTTTGATACAAACACCAAGTTCAAACCGGGTAAAGCCCAACGGCTTGCCGAAGGCGAAGACTGCACCATCATGGCTGTCGGGGTTATGGTCCACCGGGCTATAGCATCCGCCAAGCAGCTTGCCGCCGAAGGTATCTCCTGCCGCGTGCTGAATATGAGCTGGCTGAAGCCCATGGATGAAGAAGCGGTCATCAAGGCCGCAAAGGAAACAGGGGCCGTTGTCAGCTGCGAAGACCACAACAAATACGGCGGACTCGGCGGTGCAATCATGGAGATTGTCTGCGAGAACCATCCTGTTCCCGTGGAACGTGTCGCCATCAATGATGTTTTCGGAAGCTCCGGCGAACCGGATGATCTGGCCCGTGAATATGGACTGATGCCCGAAGATATCGCTGCTGCGGTTCGCAAGGTCCTGAAACGCAAATAACGGGGTAAAATGGTTGACCGTAAACGGCTGCTCATCATCGGCACTGCCCAGCAATGCCACATCAGGGACTACCTTGATCAGGTAGACCGCGACCAAGCGAAGGTAGTACTCCTGCTTCCGGAGCGGGACAGGGGTGCTTTTGATGGTGAAAAAACCATTTTCTTTTCCGGCACATTCCACCCTTTTTTCCCGCCCCTGCTGAAAGCAATACTCTCCTTCAGGCCGCACGAAATAATCATCGTCTGCGGCCTGAGCTATGATCATGACAACGTGGTCCGGGCGGCTTCCTTTTTCACGAATTTCTACAAGCCGGACATCAAGACCTGCGTCAGGAATACCGTTACCCCGGCAGATCAAAGACTGCGTTCGAGGCCGCTCAAGGAAATCGCCAAATGGGCTTTTCTCGGCTCACTGGCCCTGCTGCTCAAGGCAAGTTCCCTTTTCAAAAACATCCGCGTTTCTGAAATATACTCCTCCCGTCTCGGACATCTGGCCCTTGATTGCGAGCTTTACCTTTCCGAGAAAGAGCTGGGCCGCCATGACGGCTATCTCGACCTGTTCTGCTTCAAGGACGGGCAGGTTGCCAACAGGACACTGGGTCGGCTTTTTGCCCGGAAGATGCGCATCCGCACATGGCACAGCCATCTTCTGGAAGCGGTCAGAATATTCAATCTCAGCCATAAGCATGAGCTGCTTTTAAACACCCGCGCCAAATCCTTTGCCCGCGATTATGAATGCCTGATCCAGCAGACCGATACCCATGTCAGCTTCACCGCCGAAGAAATGGAACGGGGCAGAAATGAGCTTCGGGCCTTGGGACTCGATCCCGGCAAACCGCACGTCTGCCTGCTCGGGCGTGATTCGGCTTTCCTGCAACAGACCATGCCTGAGAGTGACGGAGATATGCAGGAACCCCGCAACATGGATATTTCCACTTTACGGTCCGGGGCTGAGGAGCTTTTGCGGCTGGGCTATAACGTCATCAGGATCGGCAGCATCGTACAGGAGCCGCTTGAAATAGATCATCCCAACTACGTGGATTATGCCTCTAGCGACAGACAGAACGACTTCATGGACATCTACCTGCCCGCAAGTTGCAGATTTTTTATCGGTGTCCAGAGCGGTCCCATGCATGTAGCCAATGTTTTCCGTATTCCCTGCCTGCGGATCAATGTCGCCCGGCTGGAAATTATCGAGTACTGCTCCCCGGAAGATCTGGCTTTGTTTAAACTGGTCCGCTCAAAATCAAACGGACAAATTTTAAGCGTTCCTGAAATAATTACCCTCGGAATCAGTAAATGGGCCATTGAAAACTTTGCAGATTCCGATTTTGAGGTTATCGACAATACTGAAGAAGAACTTCTGGAAGCAATTAAGGAAATGCACTTGCGCATCAGCGGAGAGTGGCAGGCAACGGGTGAACAAAAAGAGTTGCAGTCCCGATACCGTTCATGCCTTGGGGTTTCAGACTATAATTCACGGCTTGAGACTCCCATAAGTACTCATTTCCTGCTCCAACATGCGGACGAACTCTTTAAACTGGAAGGAAGCTGATGGATAATCCGATTATTCTTGTACAAGCGGCATCGAGAGCATGGAGCGGAGCACCGGACTGGTGCATGAACGAAGTGGACGACCGCCCGGTGGTTGCCCTGACCATTGAAAGTGCGCTCAAAGAATTTCCTGAAGCGGATATACGTATCATCGCCCCTGAATTTGACCGAGGCGGCAGGCTGGATGAAATACCGGAAATGTTCCCGGAGCAGAAGGTTTCCGTATACTACGGCTACGATGAAAGCCCTTTGGAGCGCATGATCGCTGCTCTTGATGACACAGAGGACGATACCCTTTTCATCCGGGCCGACGGGCTGCATTTCGGCTGGCTGGCAGATCACGCCCGGACCATGTTTGAAAAAGCGGAAAAAGACGGTCTTGATTGCATCAAAACCGAAGACGATTTCCCCATCCAGCTTACAGCTGATATCTACAGGCTGTCAGCACTGAAAAGAGTGCTCTCCCTGCTGGACGAGCGGTCCAACGACGCCCCTTTCCGGGTCCATCCCAAATTTTTCATGTTCAATGAAAGCGACGAATTCAAATGTGCCCATGTTGCCGGACCTGCGGTTAGTGAACAGTGGCTCAAACAATGCCGCGAAACCGCCGAACAGGTTTATGTGGCCGGAAACATGAATGTGGGCCAGCACAAGGGAATCAGTGCCGGGGATCAGCTTACCTTTCATTATGAACTGGCCCTTGATCACATCGGCCCCGAAGCCTGTGTTCTGGACTGTGCGTGCGGGCCCGGTTACGGCGCACGCATCCTCGCCGGAAAAGCACAGAAAGTCGTTGCCGCCGATCTTGATATCGAGACCGTGCGCAAGGCTTCGTCCGGTAAGTATTTCGATAACATCACCTTCCAGACCGGGGATGTTACCTCGCTGGGTTTCGAAGACGGACACTTTGACGCCATCACCAGTTTCGAAACTGTGGAGCACGTCAATCCCGGGCCGTATTTCAAGGAAATGGAGCGGGTGCTCAAGCCGGGCGGGATGCTCATCCTCAGTACGCCCCAGAACAGCCTCGGACATATTCCGGTCAACTCCCAGCACCTGCATGAATTCTCCCTACAGGAGATCCAAGGATTGTGTTCCGAACATTTTGAAATCATGCAGACCACAGGCATCAAGCAGGGCCGCATTGTCTTCCCCGATGATCCCAAAGGGCAGAACACCTTCATGGTCTGCCGCAAACCTGTTTAAATTTGGATGCGCTTCGCGCTTTTAAGAATGAAAGAGTATGCCTCCGGCGGCTTAAACCCTTTTGCAAAAGGGTTTAAGAATCCCAAAACCTTTTATTAAGGCTTCGCCGCTAAGCACTATAGACCGTCATAAATGATATGAAAAAGACATTGATCGTAATCGGAGCCGGACTGGAATCTATTCCTGTTCTGCAAAGGGCTGAAGAAATGGGACTGCATGTACTGGCGGTGGACGCCAACCCGCAGGCTCCCGGTTTCGCCTATGCCCATGAGTCGGTTATAGGTTGTGTCTACACCCCGGAAATTACGGTTGCCGCCCTGACCAAGTGGTCAATAAAGGGCGGCAAGCCGCAGGGTGTCATCTGCGCGGCCGTTGATGCTCCCGGAACAGTTGCCGCTGTGGCTGAACAATTCGGGCTGACTGCGGTCAGCAGCGAAACGGCCCGCTTGGCAACAGACAAAAAAGCCATGAAGGACCGCTTCAAAGAAAGCGGTATCCCCATCCCTTGGTATAAAGAAATTTTCAACGCCGAAGAACTGGTCGAAATTATTGATGAACGGCGGGAAACGCTGGTCATCAAGCCCGTGGACAGCCGTGGCGCGCGCGGAGTCCTGCGGCTGGTTTATGGATCGGTTGATATGCCTGATCCCCGCGGGGCTTTTGAATGCGCAAAAAATGAATCTCCGTCCGGGCGGGTAATGGTCGAGAAGCACCTCGACGGTCCCCAGATCAGCACGGAAGGTTTTGTGGTCGGCGGACAGCCCTTCTGTCCAGGATTCTCGGACCGCAACTATGAATTTCTGGATCGCTTTGCCCCGAATATAATCGAGAACGGCGGAGACCTGCCCTCTTTTCTGAATCAGGACACACAGGCTGCGATCAAAGATCTTTCAGGACGAGCGGCTATGGCACTGGGCATTGCGGATTCCATGTTCAAAGGTGATATGGTAGTGCATGAAGGCAAACCATACGTGATTGAAATGGCGGCCCGCCTTTCCGGCGGCTATTTCTGTTCCCACGAAATTCCTTGGAATACCGGGGTGGACTTCGTCGGCGCGGCAATCCGGCTGGCCCTTGGGGAAACTCCCGGTGCAGAAGATCTGACCCCCTCCTTTCAGAGAGGAGTAGCCCAGCGTTACCTTTTCCCCAAACCGGGCAGAGTGCTGGCCATTGAAGGGGTGGAAGAAGCCAAGGCCATGGATGGAATCAGCATGGTTGAAATCCGCACCGCCGTTGGCCAAACAATTTCCCCGGCCACCAGCCATCCCGCACGGGCCGGAGTCGTCATGGCAAGAGCCGACACCCGCGAAGAAGCAATTACCAGAGTGAAGGCTGCTGTAGAGGCAATCAAGATCATCACAGGATAGGCCGCCATGAAAATCTTCGCCATATTTCACCTCAACCTCATGTTTTCCTCCATCCCGGAAGAAAGCCGCAGCGAAGTCATCAAACGTTGCTACTGGCCGCTTCTGTATTTGATAGAAGAAGGTTTTCCGCTGGGTATTGAAGCTTCCGGCATAACCCTTGAGATCATCCGCGACCTCGATCCCGGGTGGATTGCAAATTTCAAAAAACTGCTCGGCAAAGGCAGGACAGAATTCATCGGCAGTGGATACGGACAGATTATCGGTCCACTTGTGCCTCCTGCATTAAACAAAGCCAATCTCACACTGGGCATGCAAAGAGGAAAAGAGATACTGGACACAGTCCCCCGGATTGCACTGGTCAACGAGCAGGCATGGTCTGCGGGCATGGCAGCCCATTATCTGGAAGCCGGATATAAAGCGGTCTTCATGGATTATGACAACCCGGCCCGCTATGCCGACTGGCCCGACCATATCCAGCATTTCCCGCAACGTGCCAAAGGGACAAACGGTGAATCAATCCCGGTAATCTGGAGCCGCTCAATGGTCTTCCAGAAATTACAGCGGTTCGCCCACCGGGAGTTAGAGCTGGACGAATATCTCAATTATGTGGAGTCCCTCGGCACTGCTGACGGCTGGCTGCCCATCTACGGCAATGATGCTGAAATTTTCGATTTCCGCCCCCGCCGCTACAAAAGCGAAGCCGTGCAGGAAGCTGAAAGTGAATGGAAACTTATGCGGCAGGTATTCAAAACCATGCAGCAGCGTGGTCATGAATTTCAACTGCCCAGTCAGGTCCTCAAGGGACTTGAGCATAAGCATGGCGGCAACGAACTTGAGCTTAGCTCTGCCAGCCAGCCTATCCCCGTCAAGAAACAGAGCAAGTACAACATCACCCGCTGGGCACTGAGCGGGCGTGATGACTTCCAGCTGAACTCCCTGTGCCGGGCAATCTGCCATAAGCTGGAACAAAAATTTCCTTTTTCATCCGCAACCGAAGACCTCTGGCGGGAACTCTGCTTCTGCTGGTCCAGCGACCTGCGCACCCACATCACAGAGAAACGCTACGGCGAAGCCTTGGATAAGCTGGAGAAACTGACCTTTGCCAGTAAAGCGGCGGTTCGGGAACCGGACTTTCAGGTCTGCGGCATTCCGCCCAAGAGACAAGACCGCATGCTCAAGCTTGAAACGCAAAACGCGAGCATAATCCTGAACACCGCCAAAGGACTGGCTGTGCAGGAAGCAGCTTTCCAATCCCATGACAATATTCCAGCCTTCGGAACTCTCGGTCACGGTTACTTTGAAGAAATCGACCTCGGCGCGGATTTCTTTTCCGGGCACATCATCATGGAAGGGCCGGGAATCCCCAAGGATACCGATCTGGCACGGATAACCCCGCTCATCGACGAGACTGACGACTTCATCAGCGTATCCTGCTCCATCGGCCTGTATCAGGGCATGCTTGATAAGGCCGTGCGCATCCACAAAAACAAAGAACAGATCGACATCCTCTACCGTTTTGCGATGGATTGCAGACCTCCGGGATTCGCTAGAATCGGGCATATCACCCTGCTCACAGCGGACATGGACCCAGCGCAGCTTTACTATTCCACCTGCAACGGCGGGAATGAAGAACGTTTCTCGCTGGGCGGCCTGACTTTCGATCACAGTGACAATATTTCTTTTGCGGTCTCGGCCTCACAGGGGTTGGGTATGACGGACTCAAAGGTAGTGCTCGGCGGCGCGGAAAGAGCTCTTGAAATCAGCCCGCTCTATGCGGAGCACGGTTTCGTGGGCATGATCAAATGCAGACAGGCCGTACCCTCTCCTTTTGTGCGCGTATTTTTCTCTATGCAAGAAATGGATGAGACCAGTCTACGCGGATGCGGTCCCGACCCAAAATTCAACTTCAGCACCGGTTTCAGCATCAAACCGATTCCCGGAGAATAGCTATGGCAGCCAAACGGCCCAGACTCTCAGTTTCAATCGTTGATACCAAGCGAATAACCCCGGAAGAATGGGACGGCTACCAGTCATTCCCGACCATCACCGATGTGGACGGCGATCTGCTGGTCGGTTTCCGCAGGGCGGTTAATATCAGCGATGATCTGCGGCAGGTCATGGATCACGGCATGGCCGGGGATATCTACACTACCCGCTCCACTGACGGCGGCATAAATTTCGAACGCCCGGAACTGGTCATCAGCCATGCTGCCGAACAGACCAACGAACACGACGCCCTGCTCACCCACCTAGGCAAGGGCAGGGTCCTGCTCATCTCACGCACCCACACTTCACATTTACGGCGCAACTATTTTTCCTTGAGCACCGATGGAGGAAGGACTTTCCCGGAGCGCATGCCGCTTGATCCTCCCGGCGGGGAATGGGCATCATTCGGGCATTTCATTCCCGCGCAAGACGAGGGAAATACATTTATCGGGACTTTCTACAACGGTCCCGGGTGCGGCACTTTCCATTTTAATCCTGAAAGCGGTGAAATTTCCGGGCAGTCATACATTTACGAATCAATTCCGGAATACCGTCTGAATGAGACATCAATCGCCCGTCTGCCGGACGGGCGCATTCTGGCCCTGATCCGCCAGCAACCCTGTCTGGACGGACTGTTTAAAGCTTATTCGGATGATGATGGAAAGACCTGGTCCGCGCCCGACCCCATCGGGCTGTACGGAGAGGCCCCCAGCCTGAAAATTCTACCGGACGGAAGGGTGCTGGCTATTTACCGGGGCATGGTCCGCAAGAGCAGGAAATGCAGGGTAGCCCTGACCTGCTCCGAAGACGGCGGCAAAACATGGAGCCATCCGCAGACACTTGCATGGTACAAGGGCGGACGTTTCCACGGCGGTTACGGCGATCTGGCCGTTAACGACAAGGGTCAGCTTATTGCGGTCTACTATATTTCGCGCAAACGCGAGGCTCCGGTGGTGGAGCGTATGGTGCTGGAGGTTGGGTAAAATTTACTCCTGACTGTCGTATCTGGAATCATAGCGGGCACGAATCTCTTCATACTTCCGCATAGCCATAATTCTTAGCAACTGCGTTTTATCAGGACCAACATCTAACATCTTGACCAAGATCATTGCCTGTTTGAGCCAAAAACCGGGAAAATCATCTGTACCATATACTTCATTATACCAATCATATTTCTGGGCCGCAGTTCTTTCAAACATTCTACGTCCAAAGGCAATGTCGGAAGCATATAAAAGTTTTCCATCTAAAAGGTGGTAACCAAGCCACAACAAATCTGTTACTCCACCATAATTAGTGGCCTCTCCAATACCTAGTATATTCTGCTTCTTATATACACCATATAAAATTGTACCATCGGTCAAATTTCCCATCAGTCCTTTAATTCTTTCAAAAGAATCATCACTTTCTAAATAGTGGGCATAGTAGTAATCATATCCTCCTGTTACATTATTATCGCCACCGAAGTACTTAGCAGATGAATAAGCCCCGGAAGCATCCGGGTTCGCTTTGCAAAGGGTATATAATTTTTTAAAATGGTCTTTACTTATATAAAAATCATGGCCTCCGGTAACCGCCACATAACTGCATGATGAATTTTTTAATAGATGCCAATAATTAAAGGAAGGACCTTTATTCTCAGAATGCCTAATATATTTTATGCATGAATATTTTTCTGCATACTTTCTACAAATACTTTCTGTTGCATCAGTCGAGCAATTGTCTCCAATAAATATTTCCCGTACATTCTGAGCCACACAACTTTTAAGTAACATCTCAATATGTTCGCCTTCATTATAAACAGGAATCAATATTGATACTGGTATCGATAAATCCATATAATACTCCATTAAATTTTTTATATACAGGCCAGCAACAAATGCCCCAACACTTTACATTATTAAAGACGACCAAGGACTACCTATCCAGCTCTAAGCTAGAACATAGATTTAATTCATTAATATCGGCATCATATTGTCAGCAAAGGCTAATTTCAAGAGTTATTCCCTTCAAACTGAACATTCCACCCTGCCCCAAATCGTCCAACGGCATACACAAAAAGCCATGCCCAACCAACTCCAGCACATTCTAGGGGCAGTTCTTCATATTGACTTTCGCCAACTACAAAAGTATTTATTTAAAATAACATATACTAATATTGTGACTATTTCATAATCACAAAACCGCTAACAGCTTGCCTGCGGCATACTTCAATTCGAATGCAGCCAGGGAGAAAGACATGATTCTCAAAGAAGAGAAAAACCTGCTGAAAAATAAATTGCACCAAATCCGTTGGGACGACCGCTACGAAAAATATATTGATGAAATTGAATCCATAAAACGGCCCACGAATGAACAGCAGACACTCAAGGCAAGCATTGTTGTTATCTCGCACAATATAAAACAAGAATCCATTGACACTTTAGAAAAACTAAAAAGCCAGGATGCACCTTTTGAACTTATTTTCGTAGATAACAATTCACAAACACCATATGGCAAGGCTGCACGCACACTTTCCGATACATATATCCGCCTGCAGCGCAACACCGGAGCCTATTTCGCCCGTAACGTAGGGTCAGTTTACAGCAATTCCCCACTACTCATTTTTATAGACGATGATGCCGTTCCTGCTCATGATTTTGTAAGTGCGCATATAGAAGAAAATTCCAGATACGAAGCTATTTTGATACGTGGAATCTGCCTTCCTAAAACAGATTCTCCGCTCAATGGAAAAGCCAAACATTATGTTCTCGGAGACAAGGCCTTCCCGCGTTTTTCAGACCTGGAAGGAAACATGAGTGTCTCCACCGAAGCTTTTTTCAAAGTTGGCGGCTGGGATGACAACATTAAATTCGGCCATGGCGGCATTGAACTAAGCTACCGCCTTCTGAAAAATTTTCCACATCCGCAACTGATGCTCTACTCCCCGTTACCCATTATCAACCATGACTATACTGCTTCCAAGGAAGCCCTAGACCTAAAGCGGCATAAACAAGCTCTCTCATGGCGTTACCTGCAAAGCAAACATGCTAAAATCGATGATTTTCTTCCAAGATGGGAAAGAGAATGGTCCAAACTCCCTACCGTAAAAAAAGGGGAACAGAAATTACTTGTCTCAGCAGGCAACTTCGCATCTGCGCAGGAACAACAAAGAACAGGCAACCCTGAATACGAATCCATGCTACGCCTTGCAAAACGCTACAAGGACTCAGGAAACATAGAGAAAGCCGCACAATACGAAGAAAGGGCAAGACAGATAGCCTTACCCGAAAATCAGGCTGAGCAAGCTCCCGTAATTGATGACAAACCAACTCCTCCCAATGAGGAACAGCTTCTTGCTCTTGCTGATCTGCTTATGCTTGGTGAATACAATCAGGTCCTTGCATCACCGCATGCAAACCATCCACAACTAATCAGCATGCAAAGCGCAGCGGCCATGCGTAAAGGCGATCTGGAGCTGGCTGGCAAACTTATTAACCTCATCGAAGACGACAATGAAAAGAACCTAAAGCTCAAAGCACTACAGCTGCTGCCCAAACTTGCCGAGCCCTTGTCCGGTAATCCACGCGTGCACCTGATCATCCTCTGCTACAACAGAGAAAAAGAACTGGCACGAGCTTTCAAAGAACTGGCGAAAACCAACTACGATAATTATGCTGTATACATCGCGGACAATGGCTCAAGCGATAGTACCTGGGAGCGCATTCAGGAAGCTGTCAAATTTTTCCCGGACCATATCCCCGTACATATGGAACGCCTGCCCACCAACGTCGGGCGTCCCGCAGGGCATAACTGGCTGCTGACCAAATACGACCACAGCGAGTCGGACTATATTGCCATCGGTGACGATGATTTGGTTCAGGTGCCCGGGAACTGGCTGATTGATATGCTTAAAACGGCAGAGCTTTTTCCCAATGCTGTTGCCGTGGGAGGCAAATCCCTTGACCCCGGCCTTCCTCCGGTTGTCCATGCCGGAGTGCGCAACATTGTGAAATTCGAAAACTATGAACTGGGCATGACCAACAGCAGTCCGGCACTGGACCTGGGACAGTTTGACTTCATTGATCTGGTTGACCATGTAATCGGCTGCCTGCACATATACGACACCAAAGCATTTCTCGATAAGGTAGGTCTATTCGACATTGCCCTTTCCCCATGCCAGTGCGTGGATATTGAACACCACCTGCGCAGCAAGCTCATGGGCTATGACATTGTCTTTAACGGATTCATCCAATTTCAGCACATGCGGGCTATGGGCAAAAGCGTAGCCAAGAGCAAAGCTCTCTCCGGGAATTCTCTAGGTAACGTGATCAAGGTACTTGCCAAACATGATAAAGACGAAGTCACGGAAATGCTGCTTAAAGACCGGACAAAACGCGCAAGATGGCTCGAAAAGGATGAATATTAAAGAGCGTCTCTGATACAACATTTCAGATAACCCAAAAAACAGGCATACCCCTATCTTTCATAGGAGCATGCCTGTTTTTTTGATCATCTGTTTCTTTATTTGATTTCCAATACTGGTATCGCTATTACAAATTTCCCGCCCCAAGATTCAATATAATTATGCTGTGACATTATTTCTTTTTTGATATTCCATGGAAGTATCAGCACGTAGTCAGGCTGTTTTTCTTTCAATGCCTCTGGAGCCAGAACCGGGATATGGGTACCCGGCATAAACAGCCCCTGTTTATGTGGCGAGGCATCAACACAGAATTCGATAAGACCTTCTTCGATATCGCAATAATTAAGCAGGGTATTCCCCTTTGCGGCAGCCCCGTAGGCGGCAACACGCTTACCATTGGCCTTCTGCTCTTTCAGGAAATCCAACAACCCTTCTTTTACACGGTCCGCCTTCTCCTGAAATGAAGCATAGTACTCAAGGGACTTAAGCCCCTTTGACTCTTCACGGGCAAGCAGCTCCATAACAGCATCTGTTGTGGAAACAGGATTATCATCATGGCAGGCAAAAACTCTCAGCGAACCACCATGAGTGGGCAATTCCTCTACATCAAACACCCGCAGCCCGACACTCGCAAACATGCGGATCACAGTCCCGAGGGAAAGATAGGAAAAGTGCTCGTGATAGATGGTGTCGAACTGGCATTCATCAACCAGCCGCATCAGGTGCGGGAATTCCAGAGTAGCAACCCCGCCATCTTTCACTAAAATCTCAATTCCCTTGATGAAGTCATTTATATCCGGGACATGGGCTAAAACATTATTACCTATAAGCAGATCAACCCGGCCTCTGTCTGCTACAATTCTTTCCGCCAGCTCTACACCGAAAAATTCATTGATGGAATCAATGCCTTTTTCCCTAGCCGCATCAGCTGTAGCCAAAGAAGGTTCAATACCATAACAGGGGATGTTATTTTCCTTCATGTATTGAAGGAGATAGCCATCGTTGGAAGCAACTTCAACGACAATTGACTCTGAGTCCAGCTTAAAACGATCTATGGCCATCTCGGTATATAGGCGCGCATGATTAAGCCATGAAGACGAAAAGGAAGAAAAATAGACATAGTCCTGATCAAAAATCTCTTCCGTTTTTTTGAGTTCATCAATCTGGACCAGAAAACAATTTGAACAGACATAGACACAAAGGGGAAACCTGGCTTCCGGTTCTTTCAACTGCTCAGGGGAAAGAAATGAATTGGAGGGAGGATGAACCCCCATATCGATAAAAACTTCAGATAAATCAGTATTACAATGACGGCACTTCATAACATTATTCCTTTGAAATCATCATCAATAAGTGGATGTTGCAAATCACGTTCAGAAATATCCGTAAACTCAAGAGGCCACTCTATGCCGATGCGCGGATCATCATAAAGGACAGCTCCTTCAAATCCGGGAGCATAATCAGCAGTGTGGAAATAAATCAACTCAGATTCCGGTTCGAGAACCTGAAAACCATGAGCAAAACCTTCAGGAATATACACGGCCCGCATATTCTCCCTGCTTAGTATTTCTCCATGCCAATGCAAAAAAGTAGGAGAATCTGACCTCAAATCCACAAGAACATCAAAAACTTTTCCCCGTATGCAACGGACAATCTTGACTTCTGCATGAGGAGGTTTTTGATAATGCATCCCGCGAACAGCACCGGCTTTCACTGTGCTGGAAAAATTAATCTGGCGCAGATTTTTAGTAAGCCCGATTTCCTTAAGCTCTTTTACGCAGAAAAGGCGCGCAAAAGAACCTCGGTGATCCGAAAATGGTTCGACATCTATTTTATACGCCCCGGCTAAGGGCAACGACTGAAAAAGCATCTAACCTACCGTCTCATGGAACGGATATTTTCTAATCCGCAGGTTATTTATTCCAAGACAATCGGGAATTAAGGCGATCGTTTTCAACATGTTCGCGCAGCACCTTAAGACGCATGTACCATGTATCGCGAAAATTGCTTTCCTGAAAATTCATGGCGCACAGACCCTCATAAAGCTCTTTGATTGTTCCTTCCAAAGTAGAAACCGGCTGATGATCAGGGGCCAACTTCGCAAACCTGCTGAAGTCAACGCTGTAAGAACGCTTATCCGGTGCTGCGTCAGAGTTAATGGAAACATCCACCCCGCCGATAACATCCGCGACAGCTTCAGCCAGATCTTTCACCTGATAATTCCATGCGTCACTGCCCGCATTCACGGCAACAAAGGAGCCACCGTTATCCAAAGGCCGCACGGCAGCCCATTCAATGGCCCGGGCCATATCTGTAACAGTAATCAACGGTCTCCAGGGGGTTCCATCTGAAAGGATGGTGACTTTCTTATCAACCACAGCACCGGCCACAAAATCATTGAGAACCAGATCAAGACGCAGCCGCTCACTCATCCCGCATGCTGTTGCAAAACGCAGGCTGGTGACTATGAAATTATCATCTGCAAGCCTGCTGATAACTTCTTCAGAAAAAACTTTGGAACGGGCATAAGCTGTAAGGGGGTTGAGTTCTGAATCCTCGGTGCGGGCCTCGCTACCGGAAGAACCGTACATACTGCAACTGGAGGCATATACAAAATTCTTCACACCAGCTTTCCTGGCGGCAAGAGCTACTTTTTCGGTAGCGTCGGCGTTGATTTCAACAGTCGGTTCTTCGAAAAAATTACCCATAGGATCATTGGAGATCGCTGCGAGGTGAATGACCGTATCAACTCCGGCAAAAACTTCATCGGGAATGGAACGAACATCCATGAAAAGCTGGCTGTTGATACGGGTCTCAGGAAGCACATGGGCATGAGTGAGGCAGTGGGCAAAGTATCCCAGATCCAAACCGACCAGCTCCACTCCGGGCATGGCAGATAAAAGCTGTTTCTCAACGCATGGGCCGATATACCCCATATTACCAGTAAGCAGGATTTTCATAAAATTTTCGCCTCAATAATATTTTTAAATCAGTCAGATGAAAATAAAAAGTCTACCAGACTTTCCAAGGCACATTACCCGTATCCCAGATACCGTTGAGATGCTCTGTATCCCTTAAGGTGTCCATACAGGCCCAGAAACCTTCATGGGGCCGAACCATAAGCTCACCTTCGTTTGCAAGCCTATCAAGCAAACCATATTCGAGATCGCAATTATCGCTGTCTTCAAGGAAATCAAATATTTCCCTATTAAAAACAAAAAAACCACCGTTAATCAGGGATTCCGAACTTGTCGTGTCTGGTTTTTCATGGAAAGAACGGACCGTATCACCCTCTATTTTCAGTTCACCAAAGCGAGCCATCGGATTTACCCCGGTCAAGGTAGCCATTCTTCCGTGCTTCTTATGAAACTCAATAAGAGAGTTGATATCAACATTCGCCACGCCATCACCGTAGGTAAGCATAAATGTATCGCCCTCAATGTATTTTTCAATACGCTTAATGCGACCGCCCTTAAGAGCTTTGGGTCCGGTATCGGAAAGGGTAATCTTCCAACCGGATTCCTCGTGGCAGTTGTGCTGGCAAAAACTGGTTGCTTTTCCCAGCTCTATGGTAATGTCATTGTTCACCCATTCGTAATTGACAAAAAAATCTCGGATCATCTCCCCTTTGTATCCTAGCGGCAGGACAAAATCGGTATGCCCGTATGCAGCATAGATCTTCATGATGTGCCATAATATCGGCTTGGGACCGATGCGCACCATGGGTTTCGGGCGAAATTCTGTTTCCTCACGAAGCCGGGTACCAAGCCCACCACAGAGAATTACTGTTTGCATGGATAAACTCCGTAACTTTAAACTGTTATAGATTTTTCTCTCAAACGAGCTAACAACATTTCTCTATACGGGTCAATGTTATCCGGCATTCCATATTTAAGCTGCTGGCAGTCTTTGCAAAAAGGAATATTCTTCCGATTGCCTTTCAAAAATTCTATTCTGTACCGGTTGAACTCTTCTGAATCCCAGATTGATTTTACCGACGCCTTGCGTACATCACCTATGAGATGTTCATGTTTCCAGTCCAGAAAACAGATGCTGACAAAACCGTCGGCATTAATTGACATAGAATAAAAGACATACGGGCAGGTATCTACTGAGCTCAAAGGCTGACCATAAATACCAATATTGTACTCGGCTTCAACTTTTTCGGCCACGTCAAATTCAGGCCAGCACGGCGCAACGTGCTCAACAAAAATCTTATCCGAAACAGGACTGAAGTATTCGAAAAAGAGTTTTTCGGTTTCCGGGGTCAATATCTCTTTGACCGTCTTGATCAATATTTTGCAATTGCCCCGGTTTTTATAAATTGTTTCTATGTTTTTGCGATACTGCTTGAAGTCCACCCTGGTGTGGGTAAAATCCCTGAACTGCTCATCGCTCATGCCGTCCAACGAAATATTGATTTGATCAATTCCCGCCTCAATTACCGGCATGGCCCGCTCCGGGGTCAGCAACGAACCGTTGGTTGTAGTATCCACAGATAGAATTTTGGAACTTTTCTTGGCATAAGCGACCATCTCCGCGAGGTCGGGATTCAAGAAAGGTTCACCATCCTTATACATCCGCAACACTTTTATTTTTTCTGGAAAATCTTCAAGATCATCAACAATTTTCTTGAATAAATCTAACGAAAGAAGGCTGTTCTTACGGCGAAAACCGGAAAGCAGTTTACTGTTTCCCGTCGGACAAAAATTGCATTTGAAATTACAAATGCTCGAAGGATCAACAAAGAGCATAAACGGTGTCGAAAGAGGAATGACATCCTGCAACGGGGTCCGCTCATCCTGATTAATCCGTGTCTGAAGCTCGGCAGCCATAAAATTTAACCTTTTTTAACGGTTTATATTGCCTGTCAGGCCCAACCTTATGCGATTCTTTTCAGAAAACCGTCAGTGCAGATCGTTGTCTGCAACTTGGCTTCAAGTTCAGTATCAATAACAAAATCACTATTGCTCTTCAGGAATTCCCACACAGCGGTCTTGGGGTTGTTTCCTTTGCCCCAGGGACGGTCACTGTAATCATTTGATTCTGCCAGATCTTCAACTATGGTATCAAATACTACACAATAACTTCCTTTAGTGACAAAGGGAGTATACAACTCCAACTCTTTAAGAACATGCTCGTGGCTGTGATTGGAATCAAAGACAACAAGAACGCGCTCTTTATTCTCTGCCACAGCTTTGACCTTATCTATAATCCGGTCTGATGTGGAACTCCCTTCAAGCAGTGTGATTCTCTTTCGCATGGGATGCTGCATTATTCTACCGAAGTTGTGCGCGCGGATATCAATATCAATTCCCAGCACATCACCGTCAATCTGCATCATCTCAAGCATGGAAGCATAAAAAATAACAGAGCCGCCACGAGCGATACCGGTTTCCACAATGAGATCCGGCTTGATGTTCCATATCAGCTCCTGCATGGCAATCAGATCAACAGGCTGCTGCAGAACAGGCATACCCATCCATTGAAAGTTGAAGCTGTAGTTAAGGGCTCCAGTGGCAGACAACCACTCTTTGCTCAACTTTTTACACTTTTCCGATTGGCCCAGCTTTTTAATATTGTCTGACACAAAATCATCAAACTCTTTAAAATCGTCCATAACAAGCTCCAACTAGAGTTTAGTAACAATATAGAACAAAATCTCCAAAAACAGGTGCATGCCACCTGACGGAGAACTTATAACCAAGAGACAGATCCTGTAAAAACTCTATAATTTCATACAGGTCTGAAGGATAGTGATAAATGCAGATAGCAATTTTAGGACGGTGATTACATATTGTCTCGCGAGCCCCCCTCAAAAAGGCCATCTCCATTCCTTCGATATCAACCTTCAGGAACGTGGCTTTGCGCCCATTGAGATATGAATCCAAAGAGTACACAGGGACGCAAGCGGACCCGCTATCTGCCCCTGCAGCGGACAACCCGTGCCTCAATGCATCTTCTGTCACGTAGGTGCAGGACAACTCGGTATTACTGTCCGAAAGGCCTGCTTTTTCCAGACTTATTTTGGCTGGGTCGATTGCCCATTCGGTTACCAGACGCTTGGTCCTTGCCTGCAAGGCAGCAAATTGGCGTTCGCCCGGTTCAAAAGCATATAAATGCCCGAATGTACCAAGGTTCTCCCAGATGAAGTTTTCCATGCTGTCGCCCACAAATGCACCGGCATCAACATAGGTCTCCTCAAAGTTGCCGCTGAATTGAGGCAATGAGAAATACATATGTTTTTCAACAACTTCATAGCAGGCATCAAGAGAGCTGGTCAGCATGGAATGAAGGATGGCATTAAAAACTATCCTGCTTTTTTCATCCTCGAGAAGACGATCCCGGACATTGGCAATACGGGAATAATTCTGGACGATAAAGTAAGCATCAAAGGAAATAAGATTTGCAAATTTACTGTCGAGTTGAGTACTTATTTCACGCACATAATGCCGCGCCGTAATCAGAACGGAATCAACTCCGTCCACAGCGGCTTCTTCCGGCAAAGAAACCTTGATTCCAGATACCGACGTGCCGTTCTTTCTTGGATCATTATCAAGAAAAGAACGGACAACCGCCCCCTGCTTCTGAAGATAGCCGACGGCCCATTCACCCACCATTCCGGCACCGAACAGGCTTATACCCTTAGCAAAATCGGCATCTACACCCTGCGCCACAGATTTAAGCGAGTTGACAATCCTATCGATTGCTTCAGTACTATAATCAAGAGTATCTTTCTGCATAACCTACACTATTTTTGTAATATTTTCAGATTTCCACCCTAAATCCAAAGCCGCCTTACGAATAACCTCATAATTCAATAGCGAGGAAACAACCAGACAGGTGTCCTTGTTTCCGTATCGCTTAAAAGCTTCTTCAGGGGAAATAATCGTCTTGCCCATGATCTTTTGATTCTGTTTAAAAACAGAAGCATCGCAGACATTAATGTTCTTACCCGTAACATAAGGGAGTATGTACATAAACATCATCGACACTCCCCAGAACACAATACTTTCGTGAGGCAAGCCGGAAAGATTTGCGCCGATATCCTTGAAATGCCGCAGGCTGTCCTGAACGTAAGCGGGAACACTGTCCATCGAATATTCAGCTGGAAAACAAGCCTCCGCATTTTTCTGCGCAACGATCGCAATAAACGGATAATCCACATCACTGGATTCAGCAACGCCCTGCCCAATCGACCTGACTGTGAAACCTGCTTTCTCCAGCGCTTTCTTCAAAGCCTGCGGGGAGAAATGATTCACATGCTCCTGAACACCGACCCAGAATCCTTTGCATGGAGTTTCCATGGAATATTGTGAAGCATCCGGAACTTCGAGCACAAAATGACCGCCGTCTTTAAGGATACGAGCACGTTCAGCCAGAAATCCGTCAATATCCAGCACATGTTCAAGCACATGAAAGCAAGTAACAACGTCAAATTGCGAGGCAGCAAAAGGAAGCTTGGAGATATCACCGTGTATAAAAAGGGGAGAGTCAGCACCGTTTGCCGGAAGACTTTTTAAATCGAGGTCTACTCCAAAACATTTCAGCTCCGGGCGACATTTTTTCAGCCATGAAATAAACCCGCCGCGGCCGCAGCCGATATCGAGTACACTGCCGATCTCGCCGGGAATACTCAATACAAGGTCGGAATAACGCTTGAATTTAGCAATATTTCCGGGAGCATTTATATCAAAATGTGAACTGGCGAAATATACCGCCTCTTTGGAGTAGTACTCACTAAGATCATCCTGCGACACAGAAGCCAGCCAGACATAATTGCAGTCCTCACAGCCTCTGTATTCTGCAACACCGTCAAAAATGGAGTCATTGAAGCCGCATAACTCATGCTCTGCAACTAAAGAGCTCTCAGCCCCGCAGATGGGACAGGGCAGAATCAGCAATTCATCCATCATCGGGTAAACCTTTGCAGGATATCTTTTGCTGCATCATCAATACAATCAACCTGACAACTGCGAATATGCCCGCACTGGTTACACACATCAACAGAGTTGCGTTCAAAGCGTAAATGAGCAAGCTGCATTTCACGCAACTTTTCACTATCCCAAATTTCTTTAATCCCCTGTACCTTGGCGTCCCCGAGAATCAGCTTCTGCTCCCAATCCGGGCAGCAGGCACTTACTGTGCCATCCGCATTTACAGCCATAGCGTAAAAAAGATAGGTGCAAACCTGCTTTTCCCGATTATCCTCTCCATATTGATGGACATCAGGGACAGGGAAACCGGCCCTGTCCGCAAGATCAAATCCCGGCCAGATGGAACTCAGGTTTTCTATAAAAATACTGTCACAAGAACCGGAGAAAATTTCAAAAAAAAGTTCCTTCTCTTCATCCGAGAGATAATTGCCCGGAATTTTGATATTTATCTTTGTGAGTTTTTTGTGCTCATAGAGCCACTTGATGTTATCGACAAGTTTCTGAAAATCAATATCCACACCGCATATTTCTTTATATTGTGAGCCTGTAACACCCTCAATTGAAATATTGATCACATCTGTTCCGGCTTCGACAAGTTCTCTGGACAACTCTTCAGTCAATCTGGCTGCGTTTGTGGTCAGATGAACAGCCTCCACAAATCCGCTCTCCTTTGCATAGGCAACCATTTGGGCCGCATGAGGATTCAGTAGAGGCTCGCCTATTTTATTGAACCGGATGACTTTGATTTTTTTGGGGAACTCGCCGAGGCTATCAATAATTTTCTTGTATACCTTGAAATCAAGGATGCTGTTCTTAAGCCCTGCCCCACGCATCAAATCCTGATGCCCTGTCGGACAGAATCTGCACCTGAAATTGCAGGCACTGGATGGATCTATATAAAGTAAAAAAGGTGTATCCAGAGGAAGAACCTCAGCCAAATCAACCCGGCCATCACGCTGCAGCTTTGATTTATATTCCGCAACCATATGCTTCCTCTTTAATGTGGCACTGCATAGAAAATTGCAGAATTTCCGCAATAATCATGTAAATAGAAATAAAGTCTGTACCCTTCCAACGCCATAAGAAACTCGGGAATCCCTGCCAGCCCATCAGGGGAATGGTCCGCCAGAACCATCAAAACAGGACGGTGCTCTTGAATCAGCTTCCGTCCTCCCCGCAACACAGCCAGCTCTTCGCCCTCGACATGGAGCTTAACAAAAGTAGGCTTAACACCTTGAATAGCGTCAAGATTTATTGTTTTTACTATGAACTCCCCGTCGATTGCAAGAGTGGATGCAAAATCGAGGCCGCCCCGAAAGGCCGCGTCACGCACGGAGTCACTCACAGCGAGCTGCTCAATTCTGATAACGGGTCCAGCGTGGTGCTCCTGCGCGATTGAAAACATCCGGGGATCAGGCTCAAAACCATGTATCCCGGCAAAATGATCCCCGGCATATTCTTTAAAAGCTTCAATGGTCTGCCCGCTATGCACACCGCAATCCACCAAATACTCAGAACCTGAAGCAGGAGGAATGCACGGGGCTTTAAAATATTTTCTGCCTGAAAGAACCGGGAAAGCCTCATTGATTTTCTCGACACGGGCAATGCGCCACCACAAAAACTGCATAAAATGGGCAACAGAAAAATCATCATGAGCAAGGGCCGCATAAACACGCTCAAAAAAAACACTGTCGACTGAATCCAGCATCCAACCGTTAGGCATTATCTGCGGGAAAGCGGACTCACTGAAGTCATAAAAATGACAGACGTTTATACACCCCAAATCAACCAGAAACGTCTTTAAGGGACCATAAGGCAAAGTTGCGATGCAAACGACGAACAAGACTTCTTCTTTATCCCTGTCCGGGATATTGTCCGGATGAACAACAGGAACACCTTGAATTTCTTGTTCCCGACTATAAGCATCAACAAAATACTCTGGGACCAGATCTGCTTTCCGCATACAATCAAGGGCCATTTCGCCCATGCTTCCTGCGCCATACAGAACAACGCGGTCCACCACTCCCGGAAGTACGGCAGCCCGACCGGGAGGGGCCACCTGAAGTATTGTTTTAAATTGAGACAATAATTCTTCATTCATTGTGCATCTGCCTTCACATCTGCCATAATTTTTGAGAGGTACTGCAATTTCCCGTCATCAATAAACTGGGAGTATTGATGTATACTGCCTTTTCCTTGCGAAAAATAAATATCGTGCAGTGAACGCAACTTCGCTAAACAACTCTCCGGGGGAGTTTCGGGACAGAATGAAAACGCCTCTATAAAAATATCCTGCACCGCCTTATCCACTAGACTGCACAGAAACAGCCGCACCGCAGGACCCTCCTGATTTATAATACCGGAGGGAAAGCATTCAAAGACGCACTCCTTTGCAGGATGCGTCATAAGCTCTTCATAAATACCGATCCACTCTGCGACCATCTGCGCAAGGGTTAACTGTTCTGCGGCACACTTTCGTGAATTCTCACCCATTTCACGGCGCAACTCAGGGTCCGCTGCAAGCCGCTCTATGGCGCGGGAGAACGCCTCAGGATCGGCGGCGACAATTCCGGTAACCCCGTCCTTGACAATATAGGACTCAGGACCGTTATCCAGCACAACCTGGGGAAGCCCGGCGGCCATAGCCTCAACAAGAACCTGCTCCCCGGTTCCGTAATGCTCTTTTGTCAACGGATAGGCAAAAATATCCAGCTCTGCCAGAACAGCCGGGACATCACTGACCTTGCCCTTGAAATCAAACCTGTCACCCCACCCTTTCGCCTGAGCTTCAGCCTGAATAGACTCGTGACAATCGCCCCCGCAAACAACAAAACGAACATCAGGAGAGGAAACCGCCGCCAGCATATCAAGGCTGTTTCGATGCATTTTGCAATAATCAACAGTCCCGACATAACCGACAACGACCCCGGAATGCTCTTCAGGGGTTATTTTTAAAAAGTCCCCAGTGTCACAGCGGGAAGTAACATTTCGCAGATGGGCTGACTGCCATTGGGCAGGTTGACTCGCTATGGTTTTGGTTTTCGCGCTGTATTCGGAAGTAGTTACAAACAACTGTGGAAAGGAAAGGACAGCTTCAGGGAACAGATATGGGGCATATGCGCCGTTGCAATGCGCCCATATCACAACACGCGCTTTTTTGCCTGAGAAAGAGTCCAGAAATAAATATGTTAAGGGGTGATTCCAAAAATGAACATGAACAATATCAGCTGCACAGACCAGCGCGTGCAACTCCGGGCTAAGCGGTGAAATTTCACTATAGACCGCATGCCCGCGCTCCTTTGCCCACTTTCTGCTTTGTTCATTGATAAAATCAAAAGTTACTATTTCCTGCTCAAAACCATCTATACGGCCCAGCTCATCAATAAGGCCGCGCAGAACCGAGCCGACCCCGCCACCAAAGTGGGGGGTGATATGCAGGATGTTAGGCATTATTGGATACCTTCTAATTTAAACATATAATCAAGACCTCGAGGGTAACTATTTTTTTTCAGAAATGTCTCATAAGCATATATCCAAACAAAATCACAACCCACTTAAGAAGCCAGTAAATTCCTGACATCTTCCACTGAATGTCTTTCCATGGTTGAAATAGATACGAGCGGAATATCACCAAACTTACGGTTAACTAATTCCTTGAAATTTTTATAATCTTCGCTTGAAAGATGAGTATAGGTAACAATGCAATCCGGTTTTTCGCTGCTATTTTCTATATATTTTAAAAAATCAACTCTTCTTTCGACTGCATATTCTGCCCCCGGATCAATATCATAATAGCCAAGACAATTTTTTTTATCTATTTTATTCAGCAAAGAGAGAACCTGGCTAAAATAAATCTGTGTACTTGATCCAAAAATAACCCATGACTGCTTATCTACTTCCGCAATAATTGGGTTTATAAAATTCAGGGGGTCATACAAATTTTCAATTTCATTTATGTACTTCTCCGCCATCTGGTAATCTACATTATTCAACTTTAAATGAACTTCTCTTATTCCATCCACTTTCGCATCAAACCAGTCAAAACTATTCCGGTCATACTTGGAACCAATGTAGCCATGATCGAAACAGTAATCATACAAATCTGTTCCGGGATAAGGAGTGTAATAAAAAGTATTAATAATGTCCGGCTTAGCTTTTTTTACTAATTCCAAGGTAATCTGATAATCATCTTCATTCTGGGTAGGTATTCCGAACATCAGATTGATTCGGCTATACAGACCATGTCTTTTACACACTTCAAGGGCTCTGTAACAATCTTCTTCAGTCTGTTTTTTATTCAAAAACGTTAGAATCTTATTCGAAGCTGATTCTATGCCGAAACTAACATCTGTAATATTAAGTTTTTTGATCTCTTCCGCTAGCGAATCTGAAAAGCTAGAGGCTCTACAATTAGCACTCTTACCGAAACTAATAGATTTGTCCGCAGGCAAATTACGCAAACGCGCACTGACTCGCTTTACTCTTTTGACATCATTAAACAGCAGGTCATCTTGGAAGGTAAAAATTTTAACTCCATATCGATCATGAATATCGATCATGGAGTCAACCATATAATCGTCGGGAAATTTCATGAATTTTTTACGTGAACTGGCGCAAAAGGTGCAGCCGAAAGGACACCCATAACTTGTAAGCAAATCTATTTTTTGAGTTTCCCTCAAAACCTTTTCCTGTGACTCAGAAAAAAAATAATCAAGATATACCCTTTCATCAGGATGCTTTCTACCCTCAATAAGAACAGAATCTCTCAAATCCTCATAAGTTAAAAGAACCTCTTCCAATGACCCCATGCCGTCGCCGTGCATGATTGCGTCAAAAAAACCTGAATGCACCAAATCTTCAGGCATAGCTGTAGCGTGAATCCCTCCACCAATAACCTTAATACCGCGTTCTTTAAGAACCTTTGCGACAGAGAAAGCTTGAGCCCTATTATAAGAGGCAAAAGACAATGCAAATATATCTGGAATATATGTCAGTTTGTCCAAGATATCTTCAGGAGAAGATTCCTGTGGAAAAAAAACGATATCAACATCCCACCCTAATTTTTGTGCAAGTGCACCAAGCATAGCCGCCGCCATAGACTTGTTTTGGGAAAAAATACCGAATATAATTCTCTTCTTATTATCCATGACACGCTCTTTCTGTGATTTTACAGCTTACTGCACTAGAATAAAATTAACATCTAGTCTGAACCAGACAAATGTATGACGCAAAAAAGATCAATATATTAAGCCACAACTCTTTCCTTAATCTCATTCTTGTTTTGTTCAGCTACAATTTGAAAAACAAGATCAGGTGTCAATTTTCTATGTATCCGCGTTATAATCCTTAACACCGCACAATAATCCTTCACTTCAAGGTAATGGCTCAAATTTTCAACATCATGTATATCAATCTCAAAACCGGGTAATTTCATGAGTGATGAAATATTCTGAAGAGTTCCGGCAAACTCCTTGCCTCCGAAAGCGCAATCAGTCTGCGTCAGCTTCATGCCTACAAACTCCCTGAGCACTTCCACTTCCTCAGCAGGCAGCCTGCAATTCATGAGCTTAAGGTATCCCTCAAGATAAAAATATGGATTGGGAGGAGTCGGAAAATAATCCTTCACATTACCGGCAGTAAACTTATGCAACACTCTTGGGGACATAACCATCCTGCCTTCCATTAGAAAGGCAAAAACAACAAGCATATCGCCCCAGTTTTCAAGTAACCCGAAATCATGCATCTTGCTAAAATAATCTCGGACAATATCCGTTTTAATCAAAGCCCTGATCGGGCATGACTTGTTGCTGTATCCTTCCTTTGCGAGAATAAATTTTTTAAGACGGCTTATCCTATCTGGATCATCAAACTGCTTCAGAAAAGGATATGCTTTAGGATACTCAAGACGCTTTTCACCTACTTCATTAATGACATCGTAGTCGCAAAAAGCACAGGAAGCATCTGGATTCTTCTTAAGCAGGGTAAACAACTCAAGAATATAATCCTTGTCCCAGCGGTCATCATCACTCCCCCAAGTAAGATATTTTCCTCTGGCATCCTCCAGTACCCCAAGCGAATTACGCAACATCCCTACATTTTCTGCCCGGCGAGTGTAGCGAATACGGGGGTCACCTGCATATTTTGCCATGACAGCAGCAATCTCATTTTTCTGCGGAGAACAATTATCGGAAACTACGATCTCAATATTTCTGTAAGTCTGGCTGGTAAAGTCACTAAGAGCATTATCAAGCCCCTCAGGCCGATTGTAACATGGAATCAAAACGGAAATCAGGGGGGTATTTCTCTCCGAAAAACTCAGCTCAAATCTCCTATTCATCCTAAAAGCTCCGCATCATCTTGTTTAAACTTCTTTTTATAAAACAATAACACACCGAGAACCGAAAGATACCTTTTTGACACCTGTCAGACACACAGCAAATAGTACGCCAACCACAACATTCGAAACTGCATCCGGGAATCTTCATGAGAAATACGCATAAAGATTCCACTCTATGATTTGAACCTTGCACTTTTATGTAGTAAAGAACTGAAACACCTACAGAATAACAAAAAAAAAGATTAATTTTTAACCCAAACAGAACAGGCATCATCACATGCAAAGATCACAGCTGGCCGAGTTTATTCAGAATGCCCAAAAGCCTATTGTCGCTTTTGTTTGCGCAGACCTACACGTGAGTATATACGCAGCAGCAGCCCAAAAAAGCCTCAGAGACTCAAGCAGCTATACAGCAGTAATTATTACAATTGAAGAGGCCAAGCTTAATGACGCCACTGATCAGGTTCCTGTTTTTAAAATTGATTCAAGAGACTTAAGTGAACTTTCTGGCATCTCCGTTTTTGTCACCTCCGACAATTGCCTCGGATTTAAATTTCCCGTTAAATCAAAAGTAATCGTAACTTGCCATGTATTGTACAGCTCTTGGGATTTACATAAGTACACATACCTTTTCCATATCGCTGATATGTTTTTTGTTTACCCGCCTTTTATGGAAGACCTCACACCACAAGAATTTGAAACGAAAATGGGCCAGATAGTCCCTTCATTTTTCGACGTGAGAGGAAAGAAATTTACTATCATTAAAGGTGGTTACTTGAAGACAGACCTACTTACTGAAAAGATTAAAGCAAAACAGGTTAGAACCGATAGTATTTTGTTCATGCCCAGCTATCCATTTTTCGGAGCAGAGGAGCAGTATCTCGACATTTTAGAAGCCATCAAGGAAACATGCCCTGATCTGAATATAATATTCAGACCGTACAATCCTCCGACAGCGAAATTATATTCCATTCTGGAACAATTTTCCGGCTATAAAAATTTGGAAATCGACACCCTGCCAGGTAACGAAACGTCCTTTGCCCGGGCCAAAGTTCTAGTAACCGATACTTCTTTCGGCCGACGAACATTTGCGTATGCAACCGGAAGACCGGCAATCGCATATCAACCCAAAAGCGACCAGCCAGACGTAACATTCAGCCACCAGTCATTTAACACGCACACCAAAGAGCAATTGAAACACGTTCTTTCATGGGCTGTGAATCCAAACGAGGAGATTAGACAGCAACTGCTGCAAATGCGCAATAAGGACCTGATGAATATCGGGAAAAGTTTCGACTTGCTATTGGACAGCATAAAAGCTGTAGTTATGAAAGAGAATAGAGATTACTGGATTACTTTCGAGCGCACCTTTGCAAAAAGGAATTGGGATACCCCCGACACATGGGTTAATTTTTTCTTGAAAACACCAAACGGTCTTAAGGACCGATTTTCCGTTTCATATGCTGAGGGACAGAAGAAATTTCCTGATCATGACTATTTCGCCCTGAATTTCCATGTAGACGACTATATTTATGAGATTGATTACATAAATTTCTGTATCAAAGCCGCGAAGAACGAACTTATTGAAAAGCTGGAAGATCAGGAGCTGGTTCTTTATAAATCACCGTACACAGGGCCGCTTCAGTCCAACCACATAAACAGGTTTAAGGAAATCGTTCTCTTTAACATCAATGATTTGAAAAAATTTGAGCAGAACCTGCTCAAACGCCTAGCTATCAAAAAAGACAAGTACATTAAATGCGAAACCAATTTTGAAGAAAAGTGCAAACTTCTTTTTGCCATACAGGTCTTGCTGCACAAGATGAGGACATAAGCCCCCAGAATTAGTAACTGGCCCTTACAGAAAGTACTTAAGAATAAGTTTACCCCTATTCTTCTCCCCAAAAAGCAAACGGCTCATAGGTGGGATAGGGATAGTATCCCTTGTTCAGTTCAATTTCATAGTCGTATGCCGCAAAAAATTCTTCAACCAAAGACAAAACGGTTCTGGGTTTACCGCTGCAAACATTGAAAATGCCGGACTCATCCCCATCCAAAGCCAAAGTCACGATCTTTTCAGCAACCTGCTCCACCGGAAGAAAATCACGAACCTGATCCCCTTTGGACATGTTAAATACCTTATCGCCATTGGCTATGGCTTTGCGGACCTGCGAATAAAGAGAATTCGGGGACTGCCCTTCTCCATAGAGATAAAAAAGCCTTGCCCACTGGAAAAGAAGTTTCTTACCTGCAAAGACTTCATCCAACGCTTCCCGCAGCATATTTTTGCCCCTGCCATACTCCGTAACCGGGGCAGGGGAGGTGCTTACCGGGAGCGGCCCCTCGGTCAGACCGTACTCAAAACAAGTCCCGGCTACAAAAAGATGCTTGGCCCCCTGCTCGGCCATCCTCTTGCAGAATTCAAAATTCTCCTGAAAGATCTTACCTGTATGAATGCTGTCATTGTACTTGGGCAATCCTCCCCAAGCCAGATGTATAATCCGTTCCGGGCTGCCTAGATATGCAAAAACATCATCAGGAATATCAGCCAGATCAAGTTCCTTACAAATTACATCCGGGAACCATTCCCTAGATTTAGCCTTCTCGAGATTACGCGTAGTTGCAATCACCTCATGCCCCCGGGACAACAGCTCCTTAACAACATAATCACCAATGAAACCGGTAGCTCCCGTTACTAGTACCCGCATATAACCCGTTTACTCCCTATTACTTTTATTAAATTTACAGACGCAGCAGGTTGGACCCGAGATAAGGGACTCCCATAGACATACATTTTTTACAGAGGGCAGAATTCTTTTTAGCTTCTTTTTTCGCCAAAATTTCTTCTACAGAAAGCTCTAGAGCATTTCCTACAAGATAATCCGGTTCATCTTTGTCCGGCCCACAGCAAACCGCTATATTACAATACTCATCGACCACTAGGAGCTCATGCTGAGGACAAACCCAATCCTTTGGGCAGGAGGCAACAACATCATCTATGTAATACAGCAGCAATTCTTTTGAGGCTTTCTTCAATTGATCATAAGACATTGTATTATCGAGATAAGACATCATCATGGACAACCCGTTGAAAGACGCGGCACTGGCTGACAGACTTGCACCGATTCGATCTGCAAAAATGCGGCAGACTGCCAGTTCATTTAGGTTGAACTGGTAAGCGAGAAAGGCCAGCTGAACATCACCTTTAAACCCATTCTCGCGAAAATTTTTAACCATGCCCACAATATTCTCCAGAATCCGTTCAAAATTAAACCCATGCACCTTGTCATAGGACGATTGGGAGAAACCGGGTAATGAAATTCTTAACAAACGGCAGTATTGCAGCTCATTTCCAGAAAAAAGCACCAGCTTGGAAGCATTGGTACTGACACTGAAAGGCTGTTCAATTCGATGAAGTTCTCCTACTATTTCCGTGAACTGCGGATGCAGAAACGGCTCATACCAATTATAAAGAGAGATGATTGTTTCAGGAGAGATAAGCCTTTTAGCTCTGAATTTACGAATAACTTTCCTGAAATCCTCTACGGAAACAAAGTGCGTTTTTTCCCGCATACCGTTTATTATTTTCAGCCCTGTCTGGCACCATGGACATCGCGCATTGCATGCCCCTGATATTTCAAAATAGACCTTATTATACATAAATCTCTCCTTGAGATAACGCGGACACACTTTCTTTTCAGCTGAAAGCCTCTTGGTCCAATAACATTTCCATCTAAAATATATGACAAAAAAAATCTGCTCACTTCCCCAACAAACTTCGCAGCATTCATACCAAACCGACTACGCACATGTACACCTAAAAAACAATACATCCATTGACTTGTCCTGCCGTGAAAAATAGACTCCCAACAATTCTTCTCATAACATTTGCAGGAGGAGCTGAAATTGCTTTGCAAGACGAATCCCCCCTTTTTCATTGCCGAGGTATCCAGCAACCACGATTGCGACCTCGGACGCTGTTATAAGTTCATTGACACTGCCACGCGCATAGGTTGCGGTGCAGTGAAATTCCAGCTGTTCAAGGTAAACGAACTTTTCGCACCGGAAATACTTGCCCGCAGCGAAGAACACCGCAACAGGGTCCGCTGGGAGCTTCCGGAATCATTTATTCCCTTGATTGCCGAACGCTGCCGGGAGAGGGGAATCCTGTTCTCCTGTACTCCCTTTTTTCTTGAAGCCGTCAATCTTCTGTCACCTTATGTGGATTTTTTCAAAATAGCTTCCTACGAACTGCTCTGGACCGAGTTGCTCGAAAAATGCGCTGCCAGCGGCAAACCTGTTGTTCTTTCCACTGGAATGGCTGACATGGAAGAAATTTCCAAGGCGGTGGAAACACTACGTTCTTCAGGGTGTGTTGACCTTACCCTGCTCCATTGCGTATCAGGCTACCCGGCCCCGGTGGAGCAAGCCAATCTCGGTGCTATCGAGTCCATGCGTAATGAATTTGACTGCAAAATAGGCTGGTCCGACCATACGGTCAGTGAAGGAGTCATCCACCGCGCTGTGCATAAATACGAAGCACAGACAATTGAACTGCATCTCGATCTGGACGAAAACGGTCCTGAATACGACTTCGGACATTGCTGGCTCCCGGACCAACTGGAAAGACTTATCGCCAATATCAGGCTGGGAGTGCGAGCTGACGGTAACGGAAACAAACAACCGACAGAAGCTGAAATGCCGGACCGCGAATGGCGGGCCGACCCGGAAGACGGCCTGCGCCCTCTAAAACCAATCAGAAAGACATGGAAACCATAATTTAATGGCCTGCGCTGACAGTAAAATAAAATCTATTTCAGAACTTGCGGAAATCGCGGCTGAACTGCGTGAAAACGGCAAACGTATCGTGCTCTGCCACGGCGTATTTGACCTGCTGCATATCGGACACATCCGCTACTTCAATCAGGCCAAGGAGCACGGCGATGTTCTCATGGTCACCCTGACCCCGGACCATTACGTTGACAAAGGCCCGGACCGCCCGGCCTTCACCGAAGTGCTCCGCGCCGAAGCTCTGGCCTCCCTTGGCGAGACCGACTACGTAGCCATCAATGAATGGCCCACAGCCGAAGAAACCCTGCGCGCCATACGGCCCCATGTCTATGCCAAGGGCGATGAATTCAAGGATATCGACAACGACCCGCTGGGCAAGATCGGCAAAGAAGCGGATGTTGTCCGCGAAATCGGGGCGGAACTGGTTTTCACATCAGATATAGTCTACAGCTCCTCCAACCTGATCAACCGCTACCTGACCCGCAACAGCGAAGAGCTGGACGAGTACCTGAAGATGTTCCGCAGCCGCTACCGTCCGGACGATGTACTCGACCATCTGGAAAGCATGCAGGACCTGAACGTGCTCATCATCGGGGACACCATCCTTGATGAATACCAGATTGCTTCCACGCTGGGTAAATCTTCCAAAGACCCCATTCTTGCACTCAAATACCAGTCCCACGAGCTTTATGCCGGGGGCGCGCTGGCTGTTGCCAACCATGTCGCCAACTTTGCGGGAGAAGTCACCCTGCTGACCATGCTTGGCGAGCATGAACGCTACGAAGATTTCATCCGTGAAAAGCTGGACGGAAAAATCACCCCCCGCTTTTTTACCCGCCCCAAAGGTCCGACGACACTGAAACGCAGATTCATCGACAGCTACTCACTAAGCAAGGTCATGGAAATCTATGTCATGGACGACAGTCCGCTGCCGGACACTCTGGAACAGGAAATCTGTGCTGAACTGGAAAACATCATTTCAGATTACGACCTCGTGCTGGCTGCCGACTTCGGACACGGCTTGATCAGCCCTGCGCTGATAGAGCTGCTGGCTGAAAAGGCTCCATATCTTGCGGTAAACACACAGGCCAATGCCGGAAACCGGGGCTTCAATACCATCGGAAAATACCCGCGCATGGACTTTTTCTCACTCGCTGAGCATGAGCTGCGCCTTGAAACCCGCGACCAGCTAAATGAGTTGCGCCCGCTGCTCATTGAAACCGGGAACCGCTTGCAGACTAAAATTTCACTGGTAACTCAGGGCAGCCGGGGGTGCTCTCTTTATAATCCTAGAAGTGAATTTGTGCGTATCCCCTCTTTCCAGTCCAATGTGGTGGACCGGGTCGGGGCCGGGGATGCCCTTTTTTCCATTGCGGCCATGTCCGCCTGCATGGGGCTGCATGAAGAACTGGTCGGATTTTTGGGCAATATTGCCGGATCGCTGGCAGTGCAGATCATGGGCAACGACCAGCCCATTGATAAACAGTCCATGCGCAAATACATAACCGCAACCATGAAATAAAATGAGCAGCAGATACCGCCAATTCGACCGCAGCAGACTACGCGTACTCTCCCTTGCAGAACGTAAAAGTCTGCTTGAGAGCGCAATCATCAAAGATCCCGAACCTTGCGTCGAAGTTCATCCTTCCCTTGAAGCAGTAGCCAAGGAACTTGCAGCGGCACGAGAGAAGGGTAGCGCACGGGTACTCATGATCGGAGCGCATGTCATCCGCGCCGGAGTGCAGCGTTACCTTTTCGAACTTATGGAACAGGGGCTGATAAACTGCATCGCGGTGAACGGAGCCTGCGCAATTCACGATTTCGAATTCGCCATGCACGGACGGACCACCGAATGCGTTGCCACCTATATTTCAAACGGTCAATTCGGCCTCTGGCAGGAAACAGGACAGCTCAACGACATCGTAAAAGACGGCAATAAGAAGGGCCTTGGTTTCGGTGAATCAGTTGGGAAATTTCTCTGCGAAAACAACCCTGATCACGCAGAAGTCAGTCTGTTTGCCAAGGCTTATGAGCTGGGTATCCCGGTCACAGTCCATGCCGGGATCGGCTACGATATCATTCACGAACATCCCAATTGTGACGGAGCGGCAATCGGCGAGGCAAGTTACCGCGATTTTCTGATCTTTACCGCTTGTCTGGAGCAACTGGAGCACGGCGTGGTCATGAATTTCGGCAGTGCCATCATGGCTCCTGAAATTTACCTCAAAGCCTTGGCAATGGTCCGCAATGCAGCAGCAAATGCCAGCCCTGCAAAAACGATCTGCAACTTCACCACCCTTGTCTGCGACCTGCACGACCTGCCGGAAAATGTCGGCAGCGAAGCTCCCAAAAGCGACGCCCAATATTATTTCCGGCCTTGGAAAACCATGCTGATCCGCACAGTGGCTGACGGCGGCAAAAGCTATTATGTACGCGGTTTCCATGAGCAGACCATCCCCCAGCTCTGGACAGCAGCCGCAAAACTTCAAGCAGCGGGGAAAGACCGTGTGGAATAAACACACCAAAAAATTGCAGAACTGCCTCAGTTCCATTGAAGTAGACGGAGCCAAATGTGCAGCCAGCAATTGTGACCAAGCTTTTTCGCTCTGGAAAAATCTGACCGAAGAACTGCGCGAACAGGGCCAGATAATATATCTGATCGGCAACGGAGCCAGCGCATCCATGGCCAGCCATTTTTCCGCCGACCTAGCCAAAAACGCCCACGTACATACGCAGGTCTTCACCGATCTGGCTCTCATCACGGCCCTTGCAAACGATATTTCATATGATCAGGTTTTTGTGGAACCTCTCAAGCGCAGATTGACCCCCAATGACATGCTTGTTGCCATCAGCAGTTCCGGCAATTCACCGAATGTTCTCAACGCCTGCCGCTTTGCAGCTGAAACAGGAGCCACCGTGGTTACTCTCAGTGCCATGTCTGCGGGGAACACCCTGCGCACCTTGGGTGACATCAATTTCTGGCTGCCTGCCGAAACATACGGCATGGCTGAAACCGGGCACGCCTGCATACTGCACTACTGGATGGATTCCGTTTCCGTCCCCCCGGCATAAGGATTTTTCATGAGCAATAATTTACGCATCGATTCCCACAAGCTGCACCTGCACCCTAAGCGGGTCGCCAAATGGCTGGACGGCGAAAATATTTACCCCGTTTATATGGAACTTAGCCCCGCAGGAGCCTGCAACCACCGCTGCAAATTCTGCGGGCTGGATTTTGCCGGATACAAACCGGATTTCCTCGACACCGAAATTCTCAGTAAGCGTCTCACTGAAATGGGACGGCTGGGTGTCAAAAGCATCATGTACGCCGGAGAAGGCGAACCGCTGCTGCACAAGGACATGGCCCAAATTATCCGCTCCACCAAAGAGGCCGGAATCGACGTGGCCCTGACCAGTAATGCAGTACTGCTTGATGAAGAAAAATCAGCCAATATTCTGCCCTGCACCAGCTGGATCAAGGTCAGCCTCAATGCCGGAACTCCGGAAACTTATTCGCGCATACACGGAACCAATGCGGATGATTTCAAGCGCGTATTCAATAATCTGGAAACAGCCGCCAAGATTCGCCAGAAGCAGCAGTCCGGTTGTACGCTTGGTGTGCAGCTTGTCCTGCTGCCTGAGAACGAAAATGAAGTTGAAAAGCTGGCTGAACTGACCCGGGATGCCGGGATGGATTACCTTGTGGTCAAGCCCTACTCCCACCATCCGCAATCCATCTGCACCGAGTACAAGGACATTAATTACACCGATTGCAGCGAACTTGAAGAACGGCTGCAAAGTTACAAGACCGACAGCTTCAATGTAATTTTCCGCAGCGAGACCATGAAAATCTGGGATGGTCAGAAACGCGATTACCGGCAATGCAACGCCCTGCCTTTCTGGTCCTACATAGATTCCAAGGGTAATGTCTGGGGATGCAGCATCTATCTGGGTGATGAGAATTTCCGCTACGGCAATATTCACGAGCAGAGTTTCGAGAAAATTTGGGCCGGACAGAAACGGCTGGAATCGCTAAAATGGTGTGCCGAGCATCTTGATCCGCAGCAGTGTCGGATCAACTGCCGTATGGACAAAATTAATCATTACCTCTGGGAACTTAAGAATCCCGGCGGGCATGTTAATTTTATTTAATGCATGAATTTGTTGCGCTTCGCGCTTTTTTTCGTTTGATTTCGCCTCCGGCGGCCAAAGGGGATAATCCCCTTTGGAATCCTTAGTAGGGGTCCGGGTATGCTTGTTGGGATTGACCTTGATAATACTATTATCTGCTACGACAGAGCCTTGCATGGAATTGCCCTTGAACGAGGGTTGATTTCTGCCGACACTCCCGCAACCAAGCAGATAATTCGTGATGACGTACGCGCAAAACATGGCGAAATGGAATGGCAGAAATTACAGGTTGCCATCTACGGAACCCACATTGATCGCGCCGAACTCATGGCCGGGGTTTGGGATTTTCTGCTGCGCTTAAAAGAAAACGGAATTGAATTTAAAGTCGTCAGCCACAAAACGCGCTACCCTAATTACGGGGAAAACAAAGTTGATCTGCGCACGGCGGCAATTAAATTTCTGGAAGGGCATAATTTTTTCAATGAATCCGGGGTGGGATTGACGGAAAAAGACACCTTCTTTCTCTCCACACGAACAGAAAAAATCCGCACCATCCGTGAGCTTGGCTGTTCCCTGTTCATTGATGATCTCAAGGAACTTTACTTAGACACTGACTTCCCGGATAAAACTGCTAGAATTCTGCTTTCAGCCGAGCATGATCTGGAACTTCCCGGTGTGACGGTGCTGCCCGATTTTACCCGGATCAATGAATTTGTTTTCGCGGGGATTGCAAATGGCGAGTTCTGATCCCAAAGAACTGGTCAGCAGTCTGCTGGATGAAATTCCAGTTAAAAGCACACCCATACGGGCCGGACGAAACAGTCAGGTTTTCCGTGTCGATTGCGAGTCCGGTAAAACCCTGCTGGCAAAATTCTATCTCCAACCCACAGCAGACGGACGCAGCAGACTTACACAGGAATGGACTGCACTGAAATTCATGTCCGAAAACGGGATTTCAAACATTCCGCGGCCACTGGATTTTGATGAATCTCTGCATGGAGCACTCTACTCTTTCATTCATGGAGAGAGAGTTACCCGAATCAGTGGACAAGGCATTAGTGAGATTCAATCCTTTCTTGCCAAGCTCAAATATATTTCTACCCGAGAAGCGGCAATGGAAATATCCCCCGCTGCAGAAGCATGTTTCTCCCCGGCTCAATTAGTGGAAAACATCCAAGGACGGTTGACAAAACTTCAAGCTCTCCCTGCTGATAACGATCTCTACCAACGATTACATTCTTTTCTCAATGACGATTTTTCCATTCAATTTATGCAAAGAACAACCACAGCCGAGAACGTCTTTGCAGGCAAATTATGGACCCAAGAACTGGATCAACAACATCGAACACTCAGTCCGTCAGATTTCGGATTTCACAACGCAATTAAAAATGAATCAGGGTTCACTTTTGTAGATTTCGAATATTTCGGCTGGGATGATCCGGTTAAATCCACTGCTGATTTTCTGCTCCATCCGGCTATGGATTTAAGTGAGCGGCAGATGGATGTTTTCTTTTCCGGCATGGAAGAGATTTTCGCAGCTGATGAAAATTTCACTGCCCGCTTTAAAGTATACCTACCCCTGCTCTGCCTGAAATGGTGCATGATTATCCTTAATGAATTCATCGCCGCGCATATGGATCGGCGTGAATTTGCCGCCGGGGAGATTTCCACGCGCAACGAGCTGCGTGCGCGGCAGCTTGAAAAAGCTTTGAATTTCCTTAATAAAGATCAAAGAATACTCTGCTTATTGAATTTAGCGAACTAATACTTTCGGAGAATTAAATTGGACCAACGCTCTAAACAGCTCAGGAAAAAAATAGTGGATGTGCTCCACCATGCCGGACGCGGACATGTCGGCCCGTCCATGTCTTTGGTGGAGATGCTGCGCGTACTTTATGATTCGGTTTTGAAATATGACCCCGCCAATCCACGCATGCCGGAGCGGGACCGCTTTATTCTCAGCAAAGGACACGGCTGTCTGGCTCTCTACGTTCTGTTGGCTGAAAAAGGATTTATTACTGAAGACGAGCTGTTCAGCTTCTGCTCCTTTAACGGGCTGCTGGGCGGTCACCCGACCACCA
>PPCM01000443.1_pt1 | contig 39302 bp, 41 predicted proteins | sample 1555541 | NCBI WGS metagenome assembly PPCM01 (sample SAMN05284479, study PRJNA326546) | Marine sediment metagenome, whole genome shotgun sequencing project. | isolation source: marine sediment | place: Germany: Wadden Sea | collected 2012-09-05
TCAACTTTGATGTTATTCATGAAGGAATGAAATATTCACATAATGATATTTGTGTTCCTGCGATGCTTGTAATTGGACAATTTATTGACGCAATGAAAAGTGGTAATTATGATCTTCACAAAGTAGCATTAGTGATAACTCAAACCGGTGGAGGATGTCGAGCATCTAACTATGTCTCTTTAATCAGAAAAGCATTTAAACAAGCTGGTTATGAGTATATTCCAATCGTAAGTATAAATGCGGTAGGATTAGAACCAAACCCAGGATTCAAAATCACGACGAGTATCACTTTTAAGATTATTACGGCAATGCTTATGGGTGACATGATTATGTCCGCATATAATGAAATTGCCCCATATGAAGTACATGAAGGTGACACAGAAAAAGCATATCAAGAGATTAATGAGTTACTACATGAGTACTTCCATTATCCAGCAAGAAAAGTGTTTTATCACCCAAACAAACTTTTTGATAAAGTGTTAAAAAGATTTAGTGAGGTAGAAGTTGATAAGACGGTTAAAAAGCCAAAAGTAGGTATTGTTGGTGAAATTTATGTTAAATATAGTCCATTAGGAAATAATAATTTAGAAGAAACATTAAGAAATGAGGGATGTGAGGCTGTAACACCTTCAATGATGGATTTCTTCTTATACACATTTGATTCTTCTAGACATGATGTATATAAGTACGGTGGCAGACGAGTAGTTGCACTTATGTACCGATTCTTAATAAGATTTATTGAATACAGAAAGAATAAAGTAAGAAAAACCCAACGAAAATATGGTTTTAGAGAGTTTGCTGATTATTACCATCTTAGAAAATTATCAAATGGTTATTTAAAACATGCGATGCACGTAGGTGAAGGTTGGTTATTAACAGCTGAAATGGTTGAATTAATTGAAATGGATGTACCAAACATTGTTTGTACACAACCGTTTGGATGTTTACCGAATCATATCGCCGGTAAAGGTATGATAAAAAAATTGAAACATAATTTCCCAGAATCTAATATAGTAGCGATTGATTATGATACAAGTGCTACTGAAATCAATCAGTTAAATAGAATCAAATTGATGATAAGCAATGCAAAAAATAATTTATAAACAAAATCCTTATTTTTTAAGGGTTTTTGTTTTATAATAGTTGTGGTGATAAAGATGGCAATTAAATATGAGTTAAAACACGTTTGTAAACAAACAGGTGCTAGATACGGTATTCTCCATACTCCACATGGGAGTTTTGAAACACCGATTTTCATGCCTGTAGGTACAAAAGCAACCGTAAAGACACTGGAAAACAGTGAAATCAAAGAAATTAGTGATGGACTAATTTTAGGGAATACATATCATTTATGGTTAGAACCGGGTGACGATATTGTAAAAATGCACGGAGGAATCCGTGGTTTTAGTAAATGGGATGGAGCGTTATTAACGGATAGTGGAGGATTCCAAGTATTCAGTTTAAGTGATATAAGAAAGATAACAGAAGAAGGAGTAGAGTTTAGACATCACAAAAGTGGTGCAAAACTATTTATGTCTCCAGAAGATTCAATTCATATCCAAAACAACTTAGGTGCGGACATCATGATGAGTTTTGATGAGTGTCCACCGTTCGATTCAACATATGATTATATGAGAAAAAGTGTTGAAAGAACTTTGCGTTGGGCTAAGAGAGGTCAACTTGCACATCAAAATCCTGATACGCAAGCATTGTTTGGAATCGTTCAAGGAGGACCTTACGAAGATCTTCGTAAAATGTGTGCAGAAGAGCTTATAAAAATGGACTTTCCGGGATACAGTATTGGTGGGTTAAGCGTTGGTGAAAGTAAAGAAGATATGTATAAGGTTCTAGACTTTTTAAAAGACACAATGCCCGAAAATAAACCAAGATATCTTATGGGAGTAGGGACACCAGATGATATTATAGAAGGTGTTATAAGAGGAATCGATATGTTCGATTGTGTTAACCCAACAAGACTTGCAAGACATGGTAGTGCGATGACTAGTATTGGAAGAATCCCAATCAAAAACAAAAAATATAGTAGAGATATGACTCCATTGGATGAATTTTGTGACTGTAAAGTATGTAAGACATATTCGAAGAGTTACATTAGACATTTATTCAAGGCTGACGAGCAATTAGGGCCAAGATTGGTAAGTTATCATAATCTTTATTTTTTGAAAAAATTAACAGAAAATATTCGAAATGCGATTAAAAACGATTCTTTAGGAGATTTTCGAGAAGAATTTTTCTCAAAATACTATAAATAAGCCGTTTATAAACAAAAATATATTATCAATTTATATTAAAATATGATATAATAAATTAACAAATTAATTGGAGGTAAAAAGTATGTTCGAATCAATGGATAATTTCAATCAAAAACCCTCAATTAAAGTAATCGGTGTTGGAGGCGGAGGAGGAAATGCTGTAAACCGCATGATCGAAAACGAAGTTCAAGGGGTTGAATTCGTTGCCATCAACACAGACGCACAAGTATTAAGACTGTCAAAAGCAGATTCCAGATTACAAATTGGTAAGATGCTAACAAGAGGATTAGGAGCGGGAGCAGACCCAGAAATTGGAAGAAGAGCTGCAATCGAATCTGAAGATGAATTACGTGAACTTTTAGCAGATACCGATATGGTGTTTATTACTGCCGGTATGGGTGGTGGAACTGGTACAGGAGCTGCACCGGTCATAGCTAGAATCGCACGTGAATCAGGATGCTTAACAATTGGGATTGTTACAAAACCTTTTAGTTTTGAAGGAAGACGACGTGTTGCGACTGCCTTAGAAGGATTAGACGCAGTTAAACCTTTTGTTGACACACTTATTGTTGTGCCGAATGATCGTTTACTTTATATTGTTGATAGATCAACTTCAATGTTAGAAGCTTTTAGAGAAGCTGATAAAGTTTTACGTCAAGGGGTTCAAGGTATTGCTGAGATAATTACAGTGCCTGGATTAATTAACGTAGATTTTGCTGACGTTAAAACAGTAATGAAAGATAAAGGTACGGCCTTAATGGGTATTGGTATTGCTAGTGGTGAAAATCGCGCAATTGAAGCTACTAAAAAAGCCATTCATTCACCTTTATTAGATGCAAATATAGATGGAGCAACAGATGCTGTTGTTAATATTGCGAGTGGTATTGACATTGCTTTATGGGAAGTTAATGAAGCCGTAGAAGCAATTCAAAATGCTAGTTCAACAGAAATTAACATTATTTATGGAGCAACTGTTATTCAAGAATTACAAGACGAAATTATCGTTACTGTAATTGCTACAGGATTTGATGAAAATAAAACAGTAGAATTCTCTGACATTGGTTCAACAAACTACGAAGAACCAGAACAAGAAGAAACAGTTGAAGACAAGCCTGTAAAATCTAAAAAAGCAAAGAAAGAAAAACGTAAAAAAGTAGAAGAACCAGAAGAACCGTCAAAAACAGCGATTCCTTCATGGTTAAAATCAAGATTTAAATAAGCGCATATGCGCTTTTTTAATAAGAAGGTGTAAAAATGAAAAATCCACTTTATAAAATTCTATATCTCATAACAATAATCACAATCATTTTACTATTGGTTCTTTGGAACGACATGAACGAAATGGTACAAATGATCTTAGGTGCAGTAGCGATTGTTTTAACTAGTATGTTTACGTATTCGATAAAAGATGAAATTCCATACAGAAAAAATAAAAAAGACGATACCGTCTAACGTAACTGTAGTAGCTGCAACCAAGTATTTTAACCAAACTGAGATGAGAGAATTATATAAAACAGGAATATCCGATTTTGGAGAAAACAGAGTAGAAGCTTTTGTAGAGAAATATGACGAATTAAGTGATTTAGATATTACTTGGCACTTCATAGGTACCTTACAAACGAAGAAAGTCAAAAAAGTAGTGAACAAAATTGATGTGATGCATTCTTTAAATACACTTAAATTAGCTCAGGAACTTAATAAAAGACGAGAAGAAGTTCTTCCTTGTTTTATTCAAGTTAATATTAGTGATGAAGAAAACAAACATGGATTCAATGTAAATGAAGTGATACCATTTATCAAAGAACTTGAAACTTTGGATAAAATTAAAGTGATTGGGTTAATGGGAATGGCAGAACTTACGAAAGATGAAACTGTGGTTTCAAGTGAGTTTGAAAAGCTTAATATTCTTCAAGAAGAGATTAAGGAAACACTAAATATGAGTATAGATAACTTATCTATTGGAATGAGTAACGATTATTTAATCGCTTTAAAGCACAATGCAACTCATCTAAGATTAGGTAGTATCTTATTCACAAAAGAGGTGGAATAATGGCAAAAAAAGAGAAGGCAATCGACAGAGTAGAATTTGTTTTAATGGAAGGAAACATTGACGTTTATAAGCTTGGTGACAAGTTGTTAAAAGGTAATCCATTAATTGTGAATTTTGAGGAACATAATATTATTGAAGCGAATCAAGTAATCACTTTCCTAAGCGGTGTAACTTACGCGATTGATGGTGAAATTGAAATGATTAAAGAAAAAATCTTTCTATTCGCAACAAAACTAGACTATAAAGATGGTTCATTAAGAAAATTTGTTAATGAATACAAGGAGTAAAACATGGTAGGTTTATTATTTTACTGGATATATAGAGCGCTACAAATTTATTTTTATCTAATAATCGCATCTATATTAATGAGTTGGGTACCAGAACTTAAACGAACAAAAATTGGACAACTGATTGAACGAATTGTCAATCCGTTTATGAGAATATTTAGAGGTATTATCGTCATCGGGATGTTTGACTTTACGCCAATGATTGGAATTTTTCTATATCAGATAGGACTTACCTATTTAGTACAAATGGTAAATATGATGCTAGAATCTGGTATATGATTTCTTTTAAGGATAAAGTAAATAACTTAATTGATAGCGGTAAACCAGCTAGATTACGGTTTTTAACATTGGCTGAACAAGCCTATGTATCAGGAATAATCAAATATGATAAAGAACTTCAGGTCGATGGTGGCTATCCATTTGCTGAGAGGAAACGAGCCTTGTATCAAACAACGGATAATTTTATTACCTGTTTCAAAATAGAGTACGACAAACGTTATTTAGAACTTACACATCAAAACATACTAGGTAGTTTATTATCACTGAATATCACAAGAGATTCTGTTGGTGATATTCTACCAAATCAAGCTGTTTTCTTTGTCACAAAAGAATTGGAAAGAGAAATCATACATTCATTTGTGAAGATTAATGGTGTACCTATAACGCTTATTGATTTTGATCCTAGTTTGTTGGAGAGCGAAACAGAGTTTGTTGAGTATGCTACAACTGTTTCATCAAAGAGACTTGATAATATTGTGAGTAAAATCACAAAGAAGAGTCGAAATGACGTAAACGAATATATTAATAAGGAATACATTAAAGTTAACCATCAAGTATGTGTGAAAACGACGAAGATTATCAACGATTTGGATGTATTGAGTATACGACATTTTGGTAGATACAAAATTATAGATACCAATAAAACCTCAAAAAAAGGAAAAATCATAGTAAATTATGTGAAATTTGTTTAAAAAGGTTGTTTTTTGAAATAAATTAGTTATAATTAAAAATGTTAAATGCGATGAAGAGGACACGTATTATATTTGTGTTTTTATAGAGACTTAGTGGTTGGTGGAAACTAAGAAAACAATATATTTTATATCCCCTCGGAGTTAAAATCTGAAATAAGTAGGATTTTAGGTATCTCTGCCTTAAAGAGTTTGAGCGCTAGTAAAACTAGAACCAAGGTGGTACCGCGGATATTCCATTCGTCCTTAATTTTAAGGGCGGATTTTTTTATATTTTATAAGGAGTGATGAAAATGAGTAAAGATTACAAAAGTACTTTACACATGCCAAAGACAAAGTTTTCAATGAGAGGAAATCTTGGAAACAATGAGCCACTTATGCATAAAGAGTGGGAAGAAAAGGAATTATACAATCAACGACTAAAACTAAATGAAGGAAACACAGAATACGTGTTACATGATGGGCCTCCATATGCGAATGGGAACATTCATATTGGACATGCGATGAACAAAGTTTTAAAAGATTTTGTTGTTCGTTACAAATCAATGAGTGGATTCTATACAAGATACGTACCCGGATGGGATACACATGGTTTACCAATCGAGACAGCTTTAGTAAAAACAAAAAAAATTAACCGTAATTTAATTGATAAAGTAGAATTTAGAAAAATGTGTGAAGCATACGCATTAGAACAAGTATCTAAACAAAGAGAACAATTCAAACGTTTGGGTGTTTTAGGTGAATGGGATAATCCATATATCACATTGAAGCCAAAATACGAAGCAGAACAAATCAAAGTATTTGCTGATATGGTAGAAAAAGGATTAATCTTTAAAGGATTAAAACCTATTTTCTGGTCTCCATCAAGTGAAACTGCCTTAGCTGAGGCGGAAATTGAATATCATGATAAAGTATCACCTTCTATTTATGTAGCAATGGATGTTGTTGATAATATGGACAAAGTAGATTTTGATTTCAAATTCTTAATTTGGACAACTACTCCATGGACAATCCCTGCAAACTTAGCAATTTCAGTAGGAGATCAAATCTTATATTCATTTGTTAAAGTAGATAACAAAGAAACGTATTTAGTAGCTACTGAATTAATCGATGAGCTTACTGGTTTAATGAGCTGGGAAACAGTAGAAGTATTAAAAGACCTAAAAGGACGCGAACTTGAGGGTATGACATATAAACATCCGTTAATCGATCGCGTTAGCCCTGTAGTATTAGGACATCACGTTACTACTGATGGTGGTACTGGACTTGTTCATACAGCTCCAGGACACGGGGAAGATGACTTTATAATCGGACAAAATTACGGGTTAGAAACATTATGCCCAGTAGGTCCAAAAGGATTTATGACAAAAGAAGCATTCCAATATGAAGGATTATTCATCGAAGATTGTAATGACGTTGTGATTAAAGATTTAGAAGATATGGGTTATTTACTAAGAATGGTAAAAATCACGCATAGTTATCCACATGATTGGCGTACGAAAAAACCTGTAATATTTAGAGCTACGGCACAGTGGTTCGCATCAATTGAATCATTGAAAAATGATATGATCAAAGAAATCAAAAACATTAACTGGTACCCAAGTTGGGGTGAAGTACGTATGGAAAACATGGTGAAAGACCGTAAAGCATGGTGTATTTCTAGACAAAGAACATGGGGAGTTCCAATTCCAGTTTTCTATAACGAAGATGGAAGTGAAATTTTAGATAAAGAAGTAATCTTAAATGTTGCTCGTGTATTCGAAGAAGAAGGAACAAACGCTTGGTACTTACGAACTGCAAAAGAATTATTACCAGAAGGATATACTAATCCAGCATCACCAAATGGTGAGTTCAGAAAAGAAACGGACATTTTAGATGTTTGGTTTGATAGTGGAACATCTCATCAAGGTGGAATGGAAGCATTTGGACTGAAATACCCTGCAGATTTATACTTAGAAGGTAGCGATCAATACCGTGGTTGGTTTAATAGTTCATTATCAACTGGTGTTGCTCATACAGGAAAAAGCCCTTATAAAGCATGTTTAACGCATGGGTTTGTATTAGATGGTGACGGACGCAAAATGTCTAAGTCATTAGGTAATGTTATCGATCCTCTAAAAATTATGAAACAAAGTGGTGCTGATATCTTACGATTATGGGTAGCTAGTGTTGATTACCAAAGTGATGTTAGAATCAGTAATGATATGATGAAACAAGTGAGCGAATCATACCGTAAAATCAGAAATACATTACGATTCTTACTCGGAAACTTAAATGGGTTTAACCCAGAGACTGATCGTGTGGAATTTAATGACTTGAACGAAGTAGATAAATATATGGCTCTTGAACTGAATAATTTGGTAAAAGATTCATTGGCAAACTATGATGAGTTTAAATTTGATTCTGTCTACCGTAATGTAACAAACTTTGTAACAAGACAGTTAAGTGCTTTCTATTTAGATTTCACAAAAGATGTTTTATATATTGTTAAAGAGAATGATCATGATCGTCGTTCAATTCAAACAGTTTTCTACGATATTACACTAACATTAATGCAGTTATTAACTCCATACCTACCACATACAATGAATGATGCATATCTAAACTTACCATTCCATAAAATGGATAATGTATATTTAGAGAATATGCCAAAAGTAAAAGATTTGGGTAATGAAGAACTATATAATAAATATTTAGAATTTATGAAACTTCGTGACAACGTATTAAAAGCGTTAGAAGAAGCTAGAAATAAACAAGTCATTGGTAAATCATTTGCCGCTAAGTTAACGTTATACCCAACAGGAGAAGCAAAAACGCTTCTTGAGAGTATGGACGCTAATCTAGGACAAATCTTCATTGTTTCTCAATTTGAGATGAAATCAGAAGGTGCTGGTGAATACAAGTTTACAAACCTATCAATCGATGTTGATAAAGCAGATGGTGAAGTCTGTGATCGTTGTTGGCAAGTTGTTCCAACGACAGAAGACGGTTTATGTGATCGTTGTAAAAAAATCTTAGATTAAGGATGCTCAGCATCCTTTTCTTTTGTAAATTTTTGAAAGGTGCTATAATAATAGTATAGAGTGAGGTGAGTTCAATGAACAACAAGAACTATCGATCTATTCTAGATAAGTACAGTATCTATATTTTCACAATTGGTGTAGGATTAATCGTAATCCTAGTTATTTTTACGTCTAGTTTAATTGTAAGACGATATGAAGATGAAATCGTAGAGAAACGCGAACAAACCCTCAAACTAACAGAGTCCAATTTTAATGAGTATTTAAACGCAACAGAAACATCTGTTGAATCATTTGCCTTAACATTATCTGAACTCATTCAAGATGATGACCTAACAGAAGATGACATAGATGAGTATGAAGCGTTAATCCTTTCTGTATTTGAAGGCTATTTACTAAGTGATAATCATATCACAAACAGTGTTTATGTTTATTTTAGTCCAGAATTGACTGGAAGTGCACATGATGTGTGGTTGACAATCGATGACCTAGGTGAGATTACAAGACAAGATGAGATACCTCTACAAAGATATATTAGTAACGAAAATATGGATTGGTTTTATGGACCAAAAGAAAGTCGTACAGCAGAATGGATAGTACCATATACCAATCGATTTGGTGAATATGTTACTTCTTACGTTGCACCGATTTATTACCAAGATCACTTTATTGGAATTGTAGGAATGTACTTAAATTTAGATGTCGCTTCAAAAATTATACAAACTCCTGAACTGGAAAAAAATGAAGTTATTTACATTCTAGATAACAACGATGAAGTTATCGCTCATCCGTTTGTTGATAAAGGAACAATAATAGACATATCAGAAACCGGTAGTTTGAAGAATTATGTTATTATTTCACATGAAATCGATAATGGATGGTCTTTTGTATATCAAAACAAGGAAGTAATTCTTGAAAGTCAACGAATTGAGCAAATTATCGTTATTATTGTTTCACTTGGCATAACGTTTGGATTGTTTTTCTTACTATCGAGGAACTATCAAAAAAAATATAAAACAAGAGTGAATCACATTATAGAGTCAATGGATAGACTTAAAAAAGGTGACTATTCTTCTAGAATAAATGTAATGGAGAACGATGAACTAGGATTAATGTCTAGATCTCTCAATGGTGCAGTTGATCATATTGAAACGTTAATGAATGATCTCGAAGAAGTTGCATATTTTCATAGTGTTACAGGATTACCAAACATCAATAAAATGATTCAAGATTTTTATGATTTAATCAATCATGATCCACAGGTACGAATTATGATTTGCTTTGTAAAATTCAATAAACTTAGCACGATTAATGATTTAATCAATTACGACTCAGGGAATGAATATTTAAAAGACATCAAACGTAGATTACTGCTTCTTGAAGATAATACACGTACACTTTATCATTCTCATGGTGATACGTTTGTATTCGTAGATAACAAGAAAGAATCGGTTGAATGCACACTACCAAAGGAGATAAAAGACTTGTTCCAAAACCGTATTGTTGTATCTGAAACAGAGTTTGATTTGAATATCTTTATTGGAAATGCTATCTATCCAAAACATGGAGAAGAGCCAACAGAGATTATTCGAAAAGCGGAAATTGCACTCAATCAATGTACATCAGTATCAAACTTTGTAGAATATGAACCAAATATATATGAGAAACTAATGAAAGATAATGTTCTCATTGTCGATTTTAGGAGAGCCTTAGAATCCCGTGAGTTTGTAATTTACTTCCAACCGGTTGTAAATGTAAAAACAGATCGAATCGATTACGTTGAAGCGTTAGTTAGATGGCAACATCCTAAGAAAAATTTGATTTACCCAAATGATTTTATTCAGTATGCAGAGGAAACAGGATTGATCATAGAACTTGGAGACTTGATACTAGAAGAAGTTTGTATCCAAATTCAAAATTGGAGATATATGGGAATTGAATATTCTGTTGCAATTAATGTTTCTGCAAAAGAGATTTTGGAAGACAACTTTGTAGATAAAATCAACGCCATGTTTCTAAAATATCAAATCAATCCATTACTCATTAATTTCGAAATAACAGAACATTCATTACTAACCGAAAATGACGTTTCCGTAAAGAAATTAGAAGAGTTAAGAGCGCTTGGATGCGCCATTGTATTGGATGATTTTGGTACAGGGTATTCGTCGTTTAATTATATTCAAAACTTACCACTAACAACCATTAAGATTGATCGTTTATTACTTGAAGACTTCAATAATGAAAAGAACAAACTACTAATTGAGTCACTGATTCTAATGAACAACAAGCTTGGATTAAAAACGATTGTTGAAGGTGTGGAGACAATTGAACACCTTGAGTATATAAAATCATTAGATGTCACATATATTCAAGGATTCTATTTCTTAAGAGCTGTGACACCAGTTGATGTTGTAAAATATATTAACTCGTATAATGAAAAGGAGGAACAAGATGAAGACTAAAAACTTTGAAATTTATTTCGTGTTTCTACCCTTTGTTGTGATGTATATATATATTTATTTTATGAACAAGTCATTGTTAATCCTGATGATCGAAATTGTTATCCTTATTCTTGCAGTTATACTGTATGTTTTTGCATTGCTCTATAAAAACATAAAGAACACAAAATTAATGGAAATTATTGGATTTGGACTATTATTTAGTAGTCTTTCCAGTTTTCTTCATGCACTGTATTTAGAGGATATCGATATAATGTTAAGTTCTGGACTAGAAAGAGGGACACAGTTTCTCTTCATTTCGAGTCTTATGTTTGTATTAACATTTTTAATCAGTTTTTTGAAACTAAACAATAAATTGAAACACAATCATATCATAATCATAATTACGATTGTATTCAATCTTTTGATTTCTCTTGTATTTTTAGGATTTGTACCAACTTTGTACAGTGATATCTCAGGTTATACTGTTACTAAGATTTATACAGATTATTTTATCATCCTGCTATTATTTCTAGTGATTATTCTTTTACTAATTAACCGTGATAAATATGAAGAGGTTGTTTTCAAACACCAGCTTGCATCATTTATCTTATATATCATTGCGGAAGTTATGATTATTATATCTAGTGATGAATATACGACTCTTGCGATATTTGCCTTTATTCTTCGATTCTTTGCATACGTTGTTCTAGTCAGAGGATTTATTGGCGAATTGCTTGTAAAACGAATTAAAGATGATTACGAGGATTTGTCGGATACCATACATAAGCTTAGAGAAGAAGTTGGAGAAACAAGCAGGAATGAAAATATCTTTAAATCCCTTTATGATGATGCTCCACTAGGATATCAAAGTCTTGATATTAATGGGAACTTTTTATACGTGAATGAAACCTATGCAAAAATGTTAGGGTACCGGAAAGATGAAATGCTTGGACAATACTTTGGAGATTTTCTGGATAAGGAGGACTCAAAACTCTTTCCAAAACGATTTAGTTACTTTAAGTCTCATGGGAAAGCGGATGTAATATTTAGTATGATGCATAAAAAAGGATATCTGATTCCTGTTCGATTTATTGGGAAAATCGCAATAAAAGAAAAAGGTGAATTTAAACAAACTCATTGTATACTTATGGATATTTCTAATGAAGTGGAGTACCAAAAAGGAATTGTTGAAAGCAAAACCAAATTAGAACAGTTTATGAGTGATCTGGAATTGTCGATTTATATTGTAAATGCTGATTTAGTATGTACATATGTTAATCAAAAATTGATAAACGAGACAGGATATACCAAGGATGAGTTAGAAGGTGTAATCATTCATGATGTACTACATCATAGTTATGCAAATGGAGATACATATCCACTTGAAGATTGCATCTCATATAAAGCTTTAAAAAGTAAAAAGCCATTCATGAATATAAAAGAAGTAATTTGGAGTAAAAACCACGCCATCCTTCCTGTTTTAATGAGCACAGAGCTTATCATAGAAAACGGAAAAGCAACAGGGGTTATAGTGATGATGAGAAACGAAGATCAAGCTCACAATTTATCACAATCGCTCATTATGATGAGTTACCATGACACTCTCACAGGAATCTTTAATCGAAGATATTATCAAGAAGAAATCAAATCAATTGATAACCTAACAAATCTTCCTATTTCTGTTATTTCATGTGATATTAATGGACTGAAATTAATCAACGATGCATTTGGACATGTAGAAGGAGATACTCTTCTGAAAAATGCAGTTGAAGTATTTACGAAATTTGCATCCAATAAGGATTTGATAGCAAGAATTGGTGGAGATGAGTTTGTTATCATAATGACGAAAACAGACAAAAAAACAGCACAAGAACGAATTACTTTAATGAAGGAAGAAGCAAAAAAATATACAATTCACTCCATAGAATTATCAGTATCATATGGATTGGCAACGAAAACAAACATTAAACAAGATTATGAAGATATCTATATTCAAGCAGAGGATCTAATGTACCGAGACAAACTGATTAATGTTCCTTCAATGAGAACTACAGCAATCGAAACGATTATTAAGAATTTGAATGAAAGTGACCCAACAATAAAACTTCATTCGCAAAACACATCCGTAATAAGTATGTTTATTGCTACAAAAATGGGGTACAATGCCGAATTTGTAACTGAAATCAGAATGGCAGGACTATTGCACGATATTGGTAAAATAATTTTAAACAAAGATTTACTTACAAAAGATGGTTCTTTATCGGTAGAGGAATATGAGGAGATTAAGAAACATAGTGAAATTGGATTTAGAATTTTGAATTCATCGACACAAGTTAGAGTATTATCACCTTATGTCTTATCACATCATGAACATTATGATGGTTCAGGATATCCTCAAGGAATAAAAGGGAATAAAATCCCTGTACAATCACGAATTTTGGCTGTTGCAGAAGCAATAGAAGTGATGCTTAACAAAGAAACATCTTATCAAAAAGTGAAAACCAAAGAAGAGTTAATTCTTGAGTTAGAACGTTGTAAAGGGACACAGTTTGACCCAGCTATTGTAGAGATTGTATTGGACAATATCGATGAAATAGAATCAATGATATAAAAATAGAAATAAAAAAGCGATTTAATCGCTTTTTTATTGATTTTTTCCTAATATTTCTTATAATATAAGTACGTATAATCCTATAATATGGTTAGGAGTGCACAAGTCCCCTAAAATCGACTTACGACGAATATAGATAAAGGAGACTATACGATGAAGACAAAAATTACAGTATTAAATACATTTTATTACATCCTTGGATTCTTAACAGTAGGATTTGGTGTTAATATTATGGATAAATCAGAACTTGGTTTAGGTGCTTGGGATACAGTAACTTTTAACATTTATGACTTTATGATTGATATCGTTGGTTTAGACCCAGATAAATTTTTAATTGGGTATGTGTCAGGTGTCATTTCAATAATCATAATGTTAGCGGTATTATTGTATCGTAAGAAGGCAAAATATTTAATTATGCTAATTCCAGTATTCTTAATGGCAAACGCGATTAATTTCTGGTATTATTTAGTGTTTGAGAGTATTGTTGTTGAAGCCCTTGGAATCAAAGTTCTTTTCTTTATTATTGGACTTTTCGTTCTACCTTTGGGACTAAGTTTGGTTATAAAATCCAGTTATCCTGCATTTGTTTTCGACGAATGGACATTTATGCTTAGTGAAATATTACACATTAAGAATTTCGCGATTACTAGAATTATTATCGAAGTGATTGGAGTTACAATTGGTGTAATATTTGGATACTTAACTTATCTTGGAACTACTAATCCCGATTATTTAATGTTTGGAAGCGTAGGATTAGGAACAGTTATTATAGTATTCTCAATTGGTCCAACAATTCAGTTTTACTTAAAATTATTCAAGGTAGAAAAGGAAGAAAAAGCGAATGGTTAATATCAAGGAGCAACTTAAGTTGCATCGAGTTTTAAAATATCTTGTAGGGATTGTCTTTATCGCACTTGGGGTTGTGTTTACTCTAAGAAGCGATCTAGGTAATAGTACATGGGACACACTCCATTATTCAGTGAGTCATTTGATCAATATTACAATTGGATGGGCAACTGTTTTAGTGGCAGGAATCTTTGTTGTACTTGTAATCTGGTTAAATAAAGATTTTAAGTATCTTCTTATGTGGATACCAATCTTGATTGTAGGACCGTTGATTGATTTCTTTAATGATGTTGTGTTTGTAACCTTAGAACCAACAACATTCTTATTTCAATTAGTCTTATTTATTATGGGGTTAATTTTGCTACCTCTTGGTGGAGCATTGCTAATTGTATCTACATATCCAGCTGGAGTGTTTGATGAGTTTATGTTGGCAGTTATGAGAAAAACAAAGTCAAACAATTTAATCAAGATTCGTGTTATAATGGAAGTAACAGCAGTGTCTACAGCATTCATTTTTGGATTGATTGCTGGGATTGGACGAGGAAAGATCTATTACGGGACTTTAGTGTTTGCAATTACTATGGGACCGATTATAAAACTATTATTAAAATTATTAGAGAGGATTGGTTTAAGTGAAAATCAACAAAATGATTGATCATACGTATTTAAAAGCGTTTGGTACAAATGAAGAGATTGATACGTTATTAAAAGAAGCAAAAGAATTTGATTTTAAAAGTGTTTGTGTAAACCCGTTTTGGGTAAAAAAAGCATATGAAGCTTTAAAAGGTACAGATGTTTTGGTTTGTACAGTAATTGGATTCCCTCTTGGAGCGAATACAAAAGAAACAAAAGTTTATGAGACATTAAACGCAATTGAAAACGGAGCAGATGAAATCGATATGGTTTTAAATGTTGGAATGGTTAAAGAAGGAAATTACGAGTATATTTACGAAGAAGTAAAAGCTTTAAAAGAAGCATGTAAAGACCTTACTTTAAAAGTAATTCTTGAAACTTGCTATTTAACAAAAGAAGAAATTAGACTATCAAGTGAAGCGTGTATGAGAGCGAATGCTGACTTTGTAAAAACAAGTACAGGATTTGGTACTGGTGGAGCGTTGGTTGAAGACGTTAAAATCATGAAAGAAGTAGCAAAAGATAAACAAGTAAAAGCATCTGGTGGCGTAAGAAATATCACTGATGTTAAAAATATGGTTGAAGCAGGAGCAACAAGAATCGGAACTAGTAGTGGAGTTAAATTAGTTCAAGGTCTTGAAGCTGACACAGATTATTAGGAGGATATTATGAGTACACCACATATTGAAGCAAAAGAAAATGCATTTGCAAAAACAGTTTTAATGCCTGGAGACCCTCTTCGTGCACAATTTATCGCAGATACTTATTTAGAAGACGTAGTTCAAGTAAATAATGTACGTGGTATGAGAGGATTCACAGGAACATATAAAGGTAAAAAAATTAGTGTTATGGGTAGTGGTATGGGAATGCCAAGCATTGGTATTTATTCGTTCGAGTTATTCAAGTTTTACGGTGTTGAAAACATTGTAAGAATCGGAAGTTGTGGAGCTTATACTGCTGATTTAGATTTATATGATGTATTACTAGTTGATCGTGCTTGGAGTGAATCAACATTCCCACAAACACAAGCTTGTACTGACGAAGTAATAGAATACACTTTCCCAACAGTTGCATTAAACGACAAATTAGAAGCAATCGCAAAAGAGTTAGAAGTTCCAGTAACGAAATGTACGATTCACTCAAGCGATGTATTTTATCGTGAAGACTTTAAAATCTTTGAAAAATTCAGAGATGAAAAAGGAGCTTTAGCTGTTGAAATGGAAAGCTTTGCTTTATTCCATAATGCAAAAGTTTTAGGTAAAAATGCTGCTTGTTTATTAACTGTTAGTGATAATTTAGTAACGCATGAAGAAACAACATCAACAGAAAGACAAAATGCTTTCACAAAAATGATGGATATTGCTTTAGGTTTAGCAGAATAGACAGTATAATTAATATAAAATAAAAAAAAAAGTGCTTCGGCACTTTTTTAGGATGAGATGTTAATGGAATATAAAAAAATAGAACTACCTAACTATAATTTAAATTTGCTGAAAACAAGTAAATTTAAATCAACAAGAATCAAAATTACATTTGCCAGTCATCTACATAAAGATACTGTAACAAAAAGAGCAATTATTCCGTATATGATGCGTGCTATCACAAAAAAATATCCAACAAGACAGCTCGTGAATCAAAAACTACAAGAAATGTACGCCGCTAATCTAACTGCTTCAGTTGATAAAAGAGGGCTGACACACATTGTTACTTTTGACTTACAAATAATAAACAATCGTTATACATTACATAACGAGAATTTATTAGAAGAGGGATTGTTGTTTTTAAAGGAAGTTCTATATAATCCTTATTTTACGGAACAGACCTTAAAAGAAGAGAAACGATTAATGGAAGAGTATCATATGGGCATTTACTCAAATAAAATGCGTTATGCATTGAAGCAATCAATGAGTATCGCGTATGAAAACGAATTATATAAGACCGGTGCATTGGGGACGAAAGAAGATCTTGAAGGCATTACACTTAAGGATATCGAAAAAACATATCAAGATATGATTCAAAATGATTTGGTAAATGTTAGTGTAACATCTGACATGGATGAGGAACAAATTAAAAAAGAGATTCTGGACACATTTGATTTCAATAAAAATAATCTCAATCTAGTACTGGTAGATCAATCTAGAAAAGAGATTGAAGAAGTAACGCAAAGAACAGAGATTCTGGATGTGAATCAAGCGAAACTCGTCGTCACATATCAATTACCTGTTTATTACTTAACAGAAGATTACTATAAAGCTGTCGTTTTCAATAGTTTGATTGGTGGTTCAACAGAATCATTATTGTTTAATCGGATTAGAGAAGAATTGTCCCTTGTATATTTCATCGGTAGTCTTTATGATAACTATAAAGGAACTTTTGTAATCTATTGTGGAATCAATAAAGAAGAACAAGAGAAAGTGACTGACGAAATTGATAGAATCATTGATTCTGTGATCAATGAAGAAGTGAAAGAAGAGACATTATCTCTTATTAAGACTTCATTAATTTCATCATTAATCGAGAGTTACGATTCAATCGGATCTTTAACGTTAAGAATTAATGACCTTAGCTTATTTAACCGTTCCTTTAACAAAGACATCATTATTGACAAAGTAAACAAAGTAACAATTTCTGATTTAAAAGAGATTGCAAAAAAACTTCAAAAACAAGTAGTGTATACATTAAGGGGTGAAGATAATGAATAAAACTTATTATCAAGATATCAACGAGTATGTATACAGTGATACATTACCAAATGGATTGAAGGTATATATGGTCCCAAAAAATGGGTTTAATAAAACATATGTCACTTTGACTGCCCCATTTGGAAGTAATATCACAACGTTTAAAGATAATGAAGAAAAAAGAGATATTCCATATGGTGTAGCTCATTTCTTAGAACATAAGTTGTTCGAGATTAATGGAAAAGACATTTCGGAAAAATTCTCACAAAATAGCGCAAGAGTTAATGCCTATACAACAAACTCGAGAACATCATATTTGTTCTCAGCAACAGATAATTTACTAACGAATATAAAAACACTTTGCGATTTTGTGTTACACCCTTTGTTCACAGAGGATGGAATTAAAAAAGAGGTAGGAATCATCACTCAAGAAATAAAAATGTATGAAGATGATCCAAATAACCAATTATATATGGGATTATTAAAAAACATGTATCCGAATCATCCTGTTAGTCTGGATATACTAGGTACAGAAGAGTCTATTAATGAAATAGATAAGGATATTTTATCTTCAGCTCACAACTCATTTTACAATCCACATCAAATGATCCTGTTTATCACAGGAAAAGTTGATGTAGAAGACACGTTAGAATTTTTACAACACGAATATCCTGATTCATGTGTGAATAATGAAGTAGTTAATCTTACTGAATCAAGTTTAGAGAGTGATAAAGTACATAATGAGATGGTAGAATTTGATGTTTTACAGCCAAATGCCTTAATGGGGATTAAACTAAAACCATTTGATTTCTACAAAGACAATTACATCAAAACAGAGTTAACTTTGGCGATATTTTCTGAATTACTCTTTGGTAAAGGAACAAAGAATTATCAAGAACTTTTGGAAAAGGAATTGATTAACGATACGTTTGGGACAGATATTACCTTAGAAGAGGATTATGCATTCTTATTGATAGGTAGTAATACCTTTGAATACAAAGAGTTTTACAAAACAGCAACAGATATGATTCGTAAGAGTATCGATACAAAGATAGATGAAGATGATTTTAAACGAATTTTAAACCAAATAACTGGCGGATTCATTAATTCTTTAAATAGTATTGAATATATTGCTAATCAATATACTAAATACTTATTTCATCATACAAGTTTATTTTCAATGTTAGATGTTGCGAGATCAATCACGATAAAAGATGTTGAAAATATCAAAGAATATTTTAAGGATTTCGATGATTATTATCATTATACAGTTGTACCAAAATCAAAATAGATATAAGAAAAAGACTTGAAATTTCAAGTCTTTTTTTAGTTCTATAAATTATTTAGCATCCAGTTTCCAATCATTTGATAATGACCTTCATAATCAACTTCATTAATTATCTCATGGCGACAATTGTTTAATATGGAATATTTAACATTACTATAACCACAGTTATCATAGATTTGATATAACTTCTTAGCGGCTTCACCATACTTACCTAACCCATCTTGACTTCCAGATATAAAGTAAATAGCAGTAGCGCTACTAGATCCCTTAATCATTCTGTTGTTTTGAATTTCAGGTAAGAATGTTAAAATATCTTTTTGAGCACCAATTGTAAACTCTTTATTGCATAATGGATCGTTTGCAACGTCTTTCTGAATGTCCATTCTTTGTGATATCCATTCAATACGAGAGTTTATCAATCCATTTCTACGCATTGATCTAATATGGCTATCAAGCACTTTATGGTTGAAGAAATTACTAACATATTTTTCACCTTTAAATAAAATGATGATTTTTGCTAGTAACTTTCCAAATAGCATACTAAAATTACTGAACGTACCAGTACCACTAAATAACGCTTGATCATAACGATGATGATCGTGGATGATTGCGTATCTACCTATAAATGAACCCATTGAATGAGCAAACATAATTACAGGTTGTTTTGGATAATGGGTTCCAATGTAATCTCTAACGGTTTTAACACCTTCATAAACTTTGTGAAATCCAAGTGAATGGTCGAAAAAGATACTATCAGAATCAAGGTTGTTTTTACCATGTCCCAAATGATCATTTCCAATCACATGAAATCCAAGTGAGTTTAAATATTGTGCGAAGTCATCATATCTTCCCATGTGCTCCCCAGCTCCATGTAAGATTTGAACAACACCTTTAAGTTTTTCTGTTGTTTCCCATAAATAAACGTTTAATTCATGTTCATATGGGTCTGTTAACTTGAATTCTTTTCTCATAACTATCACCTACCATAAAAATTATATCATATTTTTTTAAGATTAGATTTATTAATTGGTCATAATTTGGTAGAATTGTATTTAGAGGTGAGGAAATGAAGAAATATGTAATCGCAATTGATCAAGGTACAACTTCTTCAAGAACAATCGTTTTTAATAAAAAAGGCGAGATTGTTTCTTCAAGTCAAAGAGAGATTAACATGATATATGAGAAAGAAAATTATGTTGAACAAAGTGCTTATGACATATGGAGTACGGTATTATCTACACTCGCAGAAAGTCTTTTACATGCAGAGATATTACCAGAAGAAATTTCTAGTATCGGGATTACGAACCAAAGAGAGACAACGATTCTTTGGGACAGAAGAACAGGTAGACCTATTTACCGTGCTATTGTATGGCAAAGTAAACAAAGTAACTATATCTGTGAAGAATTGAAAGAAAAAGGATTGAATGATCTATTTAGAAGCAAAACAGGATTACTGATTGATCCATATTTTAGTGGAACAAAGATCAAATGGGCACTGGATAACATTGAGGGTGCTAAAGAGTTGATGGATGAAGGAAATTTAATGTTCGGGACCGTAGATACATGGTTATTATATAAATTATCGGGTAATAAAGTTCATAAAACAGATTATACAAACGCGTCAAGAACGTTACTATATAATATTTATGAGCAAAAATGGGACGAGGAACTGCTAGAAATTCTAGGAATTAATCCAAACATTTTACCTGAAGTATGTGATTCTAATGCTAACTTTGGTACAACAGCTAGACATACGTTCTTTGGTGCAGAGGTACCAATAGCAGGAGTTTTAGGGGACCAACAAGCAGCACTATTTGGACAACTATGTTTAGATGAGGGTAGTATTAAAAATACGTATGGTACTGGATGTTTTATGTTAATGAACACAGGAACAAAACCTGTAAAGAGTGAGAATGGTTTATTAACGACAATTGCCTACGGAATTGACGGAACTGTAAACTACGCGCTTGAAGGTAGTGTATTTGTTGCTGGTAGTGCAATCCAGTGGTTAAGAGACTCACTTGAATTTTTTGAAGACGCTAGAGAATCTGAACACCAAGCATTAAGTGTTGATTCAAGTTTTGGTGTTGTAGTTGTTCCTGCATTCGCAGGATTAGGTACACCATATTGGGACGCTGAAGCAAAAGGTGCAATTTTCGGATTAACTCGTGGAACCAAAAAAGAACATATTACAAGAGCAACACTCGAAAGCCTCGCATATCAATCAAAAGACATTATCGATGTAATGGTTAAGGAGTCAGGTATTAAAGCTCCATTCTTAAAAGTAGATGGGGGAGCATCTTTAAACAATTTCTTGATGCAATTTCAAAGTGATATTTTAGATCTTGAAATCATTAGACCTAAGATTAATGAATCAACAGCCTTAGGAGCTGCATACGTTAGTGGTCTAGCAAGTGGATTCTTTAAGGACATTGAAGAGATTAGAGTATTATCTAAAAAGGATAAATCGTTCTTACCTTCGATGACCTGTGATAAACGTGATGAATTATACGCTGACTGGAAAACCGCAATAATGGCTACAATACGCTTTAAATGATAAGATTTGATTTTGTTTTACATACAAAGAGATAACGAGTATAATAGTATATGGGTGAAGAAAATGATAGAAAATTTAGAACAAGTTGTAATTAGCAAAAAAAGCGCTGAGAAAAAAATAATTATCGGAGGCGCAATATTAGTAGTTGGGATTCTTGCATTTTTAGTTGCAGGACAATATGGTCCATTTATTGGAATTCCTCTAGCGATAACAGGAGTTGTATTTTTAGCAATTGGTTCTACAAAATTTAGTCAAATCAGCAAAAACTTTAAAGAAGAAGTTGTTGGTAAGTTGGTTTCTGAATTTGTAGATAATGGTATATTTAATCCAAATCATGGATTATCACAAGCTGAAGTATATAGCACTGAATTTATCAAAAGAGCAGATCGTTTCCATAGTGAAGATTATTTAACAGGAAGCATGGAAGACGTTAATTTTGTATCAAGTGATGTTGTTTTAGAAGAACGACATGTACAACATACAAAAAACGGAACAAGAACGTATTACGAAACGTATTATAAAGGAAGAGTATTTATCTTTGAATTCAATAAAGATTTCGAAGGGTATTTACAAGTGTTAGAAAAAGGACGTCCTTTATCAAATCGTGGATTTAAAAAAGTTAAACTAGAAAGTGTTGTCTTCAATAAGAAATTTAAGACATTCTCAACATCTGAACACAGTGCATTCTACGTATTAACTCCTCATTTTATGGAAGCATTAATGGAGTTCGAGAAAAACAATAAAGGAACAATCCAATTTAGTTTTATTGGAAGTAGACTTTATATTGGTATCAACAATTTCCGTGATACATTCGAACTACAAATGTTTAGAACATTAGATGAGAAAGTATTTGAAGAATTCAAACGTGATTTACTCGTTATAAAAGAAGTAATCACGGAACTTAAATTAAACAATAATATATTCAAAAAAGGAGTGTTATAAATGTATTTATTATCATCAGGAGTAGTAGTTACAGTAGTAATAGTAGTTGCAGTATTAGTCGTTATCCCACTAATGTGGTATATCCGTACAATGAATAGTTTACGTCAATTAGAGGTTAAAGTTGAAGAAGCTGAGTCAGGAATTGATGTAGCATTAACAAAACGTTATGATGTATTAACAAAAATGGTAAACGCAGTAAAAGGTTATGCGAAACATGAAGCAGAAACATTCGAAAACGTAACGAAATGGCGTCAAGGGTTACCAAAAGATTTATCTTTAGAGCAAAAACAAGAGTTTATGGCTAAAATGGATAACGTTTCAAGATCTATCAATGTTGCTGTTGAAGCATACCCAGAATTAAAAGCTGAAAAATCATTCTTGAATTTACAAAGAACTATTTCAGACGTTGAAGAACATTTACAAGCAGCAAGACGCTTATATAACTCAAATGTATCTACAATTAACTCAAGAATCGTTACATTCCCAACATCAATCGTTGCGGGTGCAATCAATATGAGTAAAAAAGATTTCTTTGAAGCACAAGAAAGTAAAAGAGAAGACGTAGAAATTAGTTTCTAGTTTACGATTTGATACAAATTTGATAAAACCAAAAAAAATTACTTAATTGTTAAATTACACAAGAACAAAAAGGACATATTTTACAGAAATATGTCCTTTTTTATAACTTATTACTGAATTTTGGTACAGTGTATTAACTTCTCCTTATCGATATACTAAGATAAGAAAGGAGGCACTATGCTAAATCAAGTAATCTTAGTAGGAAGACTAGTTTATGATCCGGAACTAAAGACATTAGATGATGGACGCAACGTAACCCAAATTTCCGTTGCGGTTCAAAGAAACTATAAAAACCCAGAGACACACGAATACGATACAGATTTTATTAAGTGTACTTTATGGAGTGGTGTTGCCGAGAATACGGTACAATACTGTAAAAAAGGTTCAGTTGTAGGGATTAAAGCAAGACTAGTTCAACGTAATTATGAGTATCAAGAAGGAAAATCCTTTTCTTATCCAGAAGTAGTTGCCGAAAAAATCACATTCATTAATACTAAGAATGGTGATAAGTAAACAAAAGAAAAGTGCGAGAGCACTTTTTTTTCAATAATCAAGATAACTGTTTTATTCTAGATGATATTTTGTTATAATAATGATAGCTTAAAAAAATGGTGATTATTATGAAAAAATGGCTTAAAGATAACATTTTTGTTAAGGATATGTTCCTATATATTGCCACAGCAGCAATAATTTTCTATATACCTACATGGGTATCAATTATCTATGGTAAAATAACAGGTAACGACCTATTATATGGTGTATCTGCTGCATGGGTACTAATCTGGGCAGGCCCTTTTACACCGACAATTCCGATAATACTCGCGATTGCCGTTTTTTTAAAACAAGTAGTAAAACGAATCAAAGGAAAGAAGGATGAAGAATGAAACAATACTTAGACTTATTATCACACATACTGAATGAAGGTAGTGTTAAACATGATAGAACAGGTACCGGAACAATTTCGTTGTTTGGTTACCAAATGCGTTTTGACTTAAGTGAAGGATTTCCTCTTGTTACAACGAAGAAAACACATTTGAAAAGTATTATCCATGAACTTTTGTGGTTTATACAAGGAGATACAAACATAAAATACTTAGTTGACAATGGTGTTCGAATCTGGAATGAATGGCCATATCAGGCTTTCAAAAAAAGTGAGGACTACGCTGGAGAATCATTAAAAGAATTTGCTTTTAAAATAAAAACTGATGGTGATTTCGCCAAAAAATATGGAGAGTTAGGACCTGTATATGGTCGTCAATGGCGTCATTTTGAAGGACCAAATGGATTGTATGTAGATCAACTAGCTGAAGCGATTGATTTGATTAAGAATAATCCTTCTTCAAGAAGAATTATTGTCAATTCATGGAATCCACCTCTAATTCCAGAGATGGCTTTACCTCCATGTCATATGATGTTTCATTTCTATGTTAATGATGGAAAACTAAGTTGTCAATTGTACCAAAGAAGTGCAGATACATTCTTAGGTGTACCATTTAATATCGCTAGTTATGCCTTATTAACCATGATGGTAGCTCAAGTATGTGATTTAGAACCTGGTGATTTTGTACATACAATTGGAGACGCACATATCTATAATGATCACTTAGAACAAGTTAATTTACAACGTTCAAGAGAACCAAAGAAACTTCCAAAAATGATGATCAATAAAGAAATTAGAAACATAGAAGACTTTAAATATGAAGATTTTGAGTTAGTTGGGTACGATCCGCATCCACTTATTAAAGGTAAGGTGAGTGTATAATGGTGTCTTTAATCGTTGCGATTGGTAAAAACAATCTTATTGGTAAAGGAAACGAATTGCCTTGGCATTATAAAGAGGATATGAAGTACTTCAAAGAGAAAACAATGAACAAAAAAGTTATTATGGGTGAGGCAACCTTTAAATCAATTTTAGGATACATAAATAAACCACTTCCGAGACGAACTTCTGTGATAGCCACACTAACAGATTATACGTATGAAGGTGTTGAAACAACAAACGATATTGAGAAATACCTAAGTGAATTTCCCGAAGATGAAGAAATCTTTATCATTGGTGGTAAAATCATTTATGACTTAACTCTAAATCTTGCAGATAGACTATATATTACTCATATTGATAAAGATTACGAAGGTGATGTCTACTTTAAAGAGATCGATTACTCAAAATACAAGAAGATTAGTGAAACAATCAAAGGTGAGTTGAACTTTAGCGTCTATGAAAGGATTGATAAGTAATGTTTATAGTTATTTATTATTTATTTACACTACTATATGGTTATTTATTTACTCTGTTGTTTAATGTTGAGTTTACAGATTACACAAATCCCTTTACATATATTTTAACAATAGTGTCATTGATAATTGCGTTGTTACTAGCATTTGTAAGTGTTGTTTTATTGCTACACTTAATGTCATACATTAGAAGCAGAAAAGAATATGACAATAAATTCAATCATCAATTAGTGAATTCAGTACTAGTTTTAGCGCTACATTTAATGAGAGTAAAAGTAATTGTTACTGGTAAAGAAAATATTCCAAAAGATAAAAATTTTGTATTATACTCAAACCATGAAGAAAACTGGGATATTATTGTTTTAAAAGTAATATTCAAAGAAAAAATAATCAATTTCATTGCGAAAGAAGCATTATCCAAAGTTCCAATTTTGGGAAGATGGATTACGATCCTTGGAAATATCTTTATTTCAAGAAATGCAGATAGATCAGCCGCCGAATCAATTGTTAAAGGAATCAAGCAAGTAAGAAAAGGTACCTGCATGGGAATATTCCCAGAAGGTAAAAGATCATTTGGTAACGAACTCATTGATTTTAAACCGGGTGCATTTAAGTTGGCAATGAAACCGAAAGCAGATATATTGATAGCAACACAGTATAACACATGCACTATTTTTAAGAAAATACCATGGCGTAAATATCGTGTTTATGTTGATATACAGCCACTTTATACATACGAAGAATACCAAGGGAAGAAATCTATTGAGATTAGTAACATCGTAAAAGCCCGTATTCAAAAACAATTAGATTATTACAAAGAAACAGTAAGTTAACTTACTGTTTCTTTTCTATAAAAACGTTTTATTTTTATCGCGTTTTGTGTTAAAATATTTGTCTAAGGAGTGATTATATATGAGAATGGTAGACCTAATAGAAAAGAAAAGAGATGGACTAGTTTTAACAACTGAGGAAATCAAGTTTATTATCGAAGGTTATACAAAAAAAGAAATCCCTGATTACCAAATTAGTGCTCTTTTGATGGCTATATACTTTAACGGAATGACGAATGATGAAAGTGTTGCCTTAACAATGGCGATGTTAAACAGTGGAGATATTATTGATTTAACATCAATTAAAGGAATCAAGGTAGATAAACATTCAACAGGAGGAGTTGGCGATAAAACGACGTTAGTTTTAGGACCACTAGTGGCTTCTACTGGGGTAAAAGTAGCGAAGTTATCAGGACGAGGACTTGGTCATACAGGAGGTACACTTGATAAATTAGAGAGTATTCCTGGATTAAGTATTGATGTTGAGATTGAAGATTTCATTGAACAAGTAAATGAAATTGGAATCGCTGTAGCAGGACAAACAGCTAATTTATGTCCTGCAGATAAATTGTTATATGCATTACGTGATGTAACTGCAACAGTTCCAAGTATCCCTTTGATTGCATCAAGCATTATGTCTAAAAAACTAGCTAGTGGTAGTGACGTAATTGTTTTAGATGTTAAAATTGGTGAAGGTGCATTCATGAAAACATTAGATGATGCACGTGAACTAAGTAAAGTAATGGTTGGAATTGGGACAAGTGTTGGTAAAAAAGTAGTTGCCTTCATTACAGACATGTCACAACCTCTAGGTTATGCAATTGGTAATAAACTAGAAGTAATTGAAGCACTTGATACATTAGAGGGAAATGGTCCTGAGGATTTAAGTGTATTATGTCATGAAATTGGTAAACATATGATTTTCAACGCATCTGTTACAGGTTCTTTAGAAGAAGCTGGAGCATTAATGGATGAGAAAATAGCTAATAATGAAGCTCATCAAAAACAAATGGACTTTATATCTAAACAAGGTGGTACCTTACCTGAGTTAAGTGGATTTGTTAACGTTAAAGAAATTGTTGAAGTGAAAGCAATGGAAACAGGATACGTTAAAAAAATTCATGCACTTACTTTAGGTGTTGCTGCAATGAAACTTGGAGCAGGTAGAGCAACGAAAGATGACACTATCGATCCAGATGTTGGTATTGTAATTACAAAAAAAGTTGGAGATAAAGTAACAAAAGGTGAAGTGTTAGCAAAACTCTATAATAATAAACCAAATATTGAGGAAATTATTAAAGAGGTTGAAGGTTCATTCATTATAACCAATGAAGTTGTTGAAAAACAAAATATCATATTTGAGATTATCACAAAAAAAGATCTATAAAAAGTTAAGCCTAGTGCTTAACTTTTTTTTAGTAATTGATACACATTGACAGTATTATACTTTCGAGGTGAGAAAATGTTTATGATTAAAGAAATGCCAGTAACAGAACGCCCAAGGGAGAGATTTCTAAAATACCCAATTGATCGTATTACTACAGTGGAACTAATTGCGATAATTTTAAGGACAGGAAGCAAGAATGAGAGTGTAATTGAGTTGAGCAAGAAAGTCCTATACAACCACAGTAATCTAAAAGCGTTATCCCAAGCTAGTATTAAAGATTTAACTAAGATAAAAGGGATTGGTCCATCCAAGGCGATTCAATTAAAAGCGGCGTTTGAACTAGGCCTGCGAGCAGGGCTTGAGGTATTTGATAAGCAAATCAAATTAATAAGCCCAGAAGCAATATATCTATATTTAAAGGATCATCTGGAAATGAAGATGCAAGAACACTTTATTGCGATATACTTGAATACCAAAGGGGAGTTAATTAAGAAAGAAACATTGTTTATCGGTAGCCTCAACAGTAGTTTGGTTCACCCTAGAGAGGTTTTTAAACATGCAGTCCTGAATTCTGCAGCAGCGATTGTTATATGTCACAATCATCCAAGTGGAGATCCAATGCCATCTAAAAATGACATCGAAGTTACAAAAGTGATAGAAGAGAATAGTAAGATGATGGATATAAAACTTATGGATCATATTATTATTGGTAGAAATCGTTACTTTTCTTTTAAAGAAAAAGGAATGCTGTAAGTTTCAACTTGTTTAGCCAATTTATAAGAAAAGTGCTATAATTTATAAGAGGTGTTTCTTATGGAAAAACAAGTAAAGAAATTTGGTTTTTATGGATTATTAAAAAATTTGAGGTTCTTTGAACCATTTCTTTTAGTGTTTTTTATAGAGAATCAACTATCTTTTATTGAAATTGGATTCCTGTATTCGATCAGAGAAGCCATTATTTATATTTTTGAGATACCTTCAGGGGTTTTTGCTGATCGGTTTGGTAAGAAGAATGAGTTAGTTATCTGTTTCGTTATGTATATACTGTCATTCATAGGGTTCTTCTTGTCTCACGATTTCTTTATGTTCGCAATTTCTATGGTGTTCTTCGGATTTGGTGAAGCTCTTAGAAGTGGAACACACAAAGCAATGATTATGGAGTACTTGGATGTTAATGAGTGTAAGTCTAGAAAAAGTAAAATTTACGGGTTTACAAGAAGTTACTCAAATATTGGTAGCACAGTAAGTAGCATTGTTGGGATTGCTTTAGTACTTATAACACCTAACGTAAGATACTTGTTCTTGTTTGCGATAGTACCATACATCTTAGATACGTTCTTAATCCTTAGTTATCCAAGTTATTTAAATGACAAACAAGATGTAAAGTTTAATTTTATAGACTTTTTGAAAGAAAACTTCAAAAGTGTTGTTTATGTTTTTAAAAACAAAGAACTTACAGGAAATATTATAGAATCATCGGGATTTACCGCCGTCTACAAAACAGTAAAAGATTATATTCAACCAATGTTAATCGCAATTGGGGTTCTCGTTATATTTAAAGATTTATCATTAGAAGAGAATGATAAAATTTATTTAGGAGTAATTTATGCAATTGCGGAATTTATAAGTGTCTTTGTATCTTTAAATGCGTATAAACTTGAAGATAAGTTTAATCCTAAAAGAATTTTACAGTTAATTTGGTATATTGCATCACTTACTTTAGTCGTTATGGGGATCTTCCAAGCAAATTTAATCATTATTGTGTTGTCATTCGTACTCTTTTATGTTTATCAAAATATCAGAAAGCCTTTCATGGTTGAGAAAATTGGTAATGCATCAGAAAGTAAGAAACGAGCCAGTGTTTTATCAATTGAATCTCAAATGACTTCCCTATTCATAATAATATTTGCGCCAATTTTAGGTCTTATCGCAGATTCTTACGACATTGGAACAATGCTTATCTCGATGGGGATATTCATGATGTTCATTGGGGTAATTCGTAATACATTGTTAAGAAAAAAACAGAAAAATTAATTTTTCTGTTTTTTTTTCGGTTAATCATATTTGCTGAATGGATCATCTGCATCAAATAATTCTTGATTATGATCTTGTTTATTCATTTGTTGATCATAGTAGTTATAATCGTGATTTCCGACATTTTTCTTCTTGCTTGTAAGACGGATTATAACGAATCCAACCATTGAAGCAATCGCCAAAATACTGACTAAAACAATTTTCAAGATATCGGGAACGATTTTTGTATTACTTAACTTAAAATCCAAAGGAAACTCAAATGTTGATTGCGAAGAATTGTCAAGTGTATATGTTCCCGCTGGAAGTTTGATTCTAGCTATTGCTTCATAACTATTTTCTGTAATAGATGTAAATCCCATAGAATCAAAGTAATAATATGTTGTTCCATCCGTAATTGAAAAATAAACCGAATCACCAACGTAATCCCCGTTTGTACTAAAATCAAATTGGTTATAATTTCCTGCTGGTCCCATCCCTAAAAAATAAGTTCCCATATAGTTGATATCTGCCATTAAGTAAAAACTGGTTTCATCATCAATAGTGAATGTAACATTACTTGAAGAATTAGTAAACTCTACTTTATCTCCCATGTTATTTACTAAGGAACTAATTGAAGTTCCAACAATTACAAATAATCCGAATGATGCTATCAATAATAACATTGCTAGTAAACTTAAATTTTTGTTCATAAATACCTCCTACCCATAATAATTATATCATATGTCACTATGGTTTAAATAAAAAAGAAAAAAATCAAAAAAACCGCTAAATATAAATATAAACCTTGCTTTTGGTGTGAATTAATGTATAATCATATTAGTGTTTGAATAACTATATTAAAAACAATTGACAAATTGAGACTAATTTGGTATTATTTTAACGCTGACAAGGCATACCGCACAGAAAAGGTTTTAAGCAGAAATGCACCTTAATGGCGCGTCTTAATAAAAAAACGAGGAGGTGCTTTAAATGTACGCAGTAATCGAAACAGGTGGAAAACAAGTTAAAGTAAGTGAAGGTAGCGTTATCTATGTTGAAAAATTAGATATCGAAGCAGGAACTACATATACTTTTGACAAAGTTTTAATGCTAGGTGGAGACAACGTAACTGTAGGAAACCCTTATTTAGAAGGTGTAACTGTAGAAGCGACTTGTGAAAAACAAGGTAAACAAAAGAAAATTGTTGTTTATAAAATGAAACCTAAAAAGAAATATCGTCGTAAACAAGGACATAGACAACCATATACTAAGTTAACAGTAACTAAAATAAATGGTTAGAATTATAAAATAATTATGGAGGTGACTATATATGTTATTAGAAATTAATATTCTTAAATGTATGGCTTCTAAAAAAGGTGTTGGGTCAACGAAAAATGGTCGTGACTCAGAATCGAAAAGATTAGGAGCGAAATTAGCTGACGGTCAATTCTGTAAAGCTGGTTCTATCATTTATCGTCAAAGAGGAACAAAAGTACATCCAGGAAATAATGTAGGTATCGGTGGAGATGATACATTATTTGCTAAAGTAGATGGAATTGTTAAATTTGAACGTGTTGGTAGAGATCGTAAACAAGCTTCAGTATATCCAGAATAGTAAATTAGTTAATAAATGGCAAATCACTTTGTGATTTGCCATTTTCATTCAAAAACTATATAATTAATAGTGATTTGGAGGTGGTTAAATGATTACACTCGCAACGTTAAAAGACTTAGATAGAATAGATGAAATTGCAGTCTTAACAATTAACAACATGAAGCAATCAAATATCCCTCAGTGGACACTAGAATATCCGCGAAAAAAGCATTATTTAAAAGATATTGAAAACAACTCTTTATATGTGTATAAAGATAATGATATAATCATTGGGGCGATGACTCTATTAAAAGAGAATGATCCCCCGTATAAAACGATTGATAACTGGTTAACTGATAAATCTTTTGTTATTCATAGAATGATTGTAGATCCCAGTTATAGAAATCAAAAAGTCGCTCAGAAATTATTAAACTTCGCATGCGAACAAGTTTTAAAGAGTGAGTATTTAAGTATTAAAATTGATACTCATTTGGAAAACTATAAAATGCGGAAATTTCTAACTAAAAATAAATTTGTTGAGATTGGCTTTTTGGAAGTAATTGATCGTTTGGCTTATGAACTAGTATTAAAGGAGGATTTATAATGAAACTATGTGTTGTTTGGAAATCTAGTAATGAAATTGATGTTGAGAATTTTATATTCCCTTATGTCTATAATAGTAAGTTGCAAAAATGGTTTGATGATGTTGAAGTTTTAATTTGGGGAGCTTCGCAACATAGTGTTGCCGATAGTTCGGAATACAAACTGAAAATCAAAGAGTTTGTATCAATGGGAATAAATGTATATGCATGTAAAATGTGTGCTGATCGTTTGGGTGTTACAGAAACACTTGAATCACTTGGTGTAAATGTTGTTTATACTGGAGTTTATCTTAGTAATCAACTAAAAGATCCGAATACAGAGGTACTAACAGTTTAATGAAGATTTTGGTTCTTGGTCCTTCTGGAACAGGAAAAACAACAGTCTGTCGAGATCTCTCAAAAAAATTAAACATCAAGGCACTTCATTTAGATTCAGTATATTGGAAAAAGGATTGGGACCGTATTGGTAAAGATGATTTTCATCATTATATAGTTAACTTCGTAAGAAAATACGATAACTGGGTAATCGATGGTAATTATACAAATAATAAGCATTTTGATTTAAGACTTGATCTTGCGGATGTTATTATATATTTGGATTATGGTAAAAATGAATCGTTAAAAGGGATTCATAAACGAGCTGAAATATTTAAACATCAGGTGAGACCAGATATGGCTCCGGGATGTTTGGAAGGTATTGATCATATCTTCTTAAATTATGTAAGTAATTTCGATAAGTTTAAAGGTAAGTACTTAAAAGCAGTTATAAGTGGTTACAAAAATAAGAAAAAAGTGCTAATCTTTAAGACTCGAAAAGAATTATATGATTGGTATAGTTCTTTATAGGAGGAATATAATATGTTTGTCGATTTAGTAAAAATTAAAGTGTCTTCAGGTAAAGGTGGAAATGGTATCGTAGCCTTCCGTCGTGAAAAGTTTGTTTCAATGGGTGGACCAGCTGGTGGAGACGGTGGACGTGGTGCCGATGTTATCTTTATGGGTAAAGAAGGACTAAGTACATTAATAGACTTAAAATACAATAAGATATTAAAAGCCCAAGAGGGTGAAAATGGTAAACCGAAAAAAATGGATGGTGCCGGAGGAAAAGACTTAATCGTTAAAGTTCCTGTTGGTACAACTATTTACGATGACGAAACAGGTAAAGTAATTGGTGACATCACCGAACATAACCAAAAAGTAGTTATTTGTAAAGGTGGACGTGGTGGACGTGGGAATGTTAAATTTGCTAACTCAAGAAACACTGCCCCTGAAATCTGTGAAAAAGGTGAACCAGGAGTTACAAGAAATATTCGATGTGAGTTAAAAGTATTAGCTGACGTTGGATTAGTAGGATTACCAAGTGTTGGTAAATCTACATTGATTAGTATTGTTTCTAATTCAAGACCAAAAATTGCTAGTTATCACTTCACAACTTTAAATCCGAACTTAGGAGTTGTTCGTGTTGAAGATAGTCGAAGTTTTGTTATGGCAGATTTACCAGGATTAATTGAAGGTGCAAGTTTAGGACAAGGGTTAGGATTACAGTTCTTAAGACACATTGAGAGAACTAGAGTAATTTTACATGTTATTGATATGTCGGGTAGTGAAGGACGAGATCCATTTGAAGATTACCAGGTAATCAATAATGAACTTGCTTCATACAAATATGATTTACTAAAAAGACCACAAATCATCATTGCTAATAAAATGGATATTCCTGGTGCTGAAGATAATTTGGAACTATTCAAAATGGAACTTCAAGAAGACGTTGAGATTATACCAATAAGTGCAGCAACAAAACAAAATATTCAAGAATTACTATATAAAACAATGGACTTGTTAGAAAAAACAAAAGCAACTGATTTATATAATAAAGAAGATTATGAAGAAGTTGTTGAATACAAATTTACTCCAGATGAAGAAGTCTTTAAAATCCATAAAGGAGATGATGGTGTATACGATGTTACAGGTGTACCTCTTCGTAAAATCTTCGATATGGCTGATTTTTCGAAAGACCAAGGAATCAAACGTTTCAGTCGTCAGTTAAGAACATTAGGTGTTGATGCTGAACTACGTGAAATGGGTGTTCAAAATGGAGATACTGTTAGAATATTTGATTTTGAATTTGAGTTTGTAGATTAAAAAGAGGTGAAAACCTCTTTTTTTGTTATATAATATAGTAAAGGAGTGGTTTCTATGAGGAAAAAATTGGGATTAATAACAATATTACTACTAGTGTTTACAGGTTTTAATACCGTTAGAGCGGATATGGGACCAAAGCCTTCTTTGCTCATTACAATAAAAGGTGTTGAAGAAGAATATTTCTTTGATTTATTGGTTGAAACAAACGACATATCAAATTATGAAGACGATTTAATTGAGCCGTACGGCTATTATACTGATGTTCCAAATGCATTAATTGGTTATCAGGATAATGATTCCTATTCTTCCTACGCACTCTATGATGTTCCTAGTTCAATTCTACTAGATGAAGACAAAGAGGACTATCAAACATACAAAATGAATTATATTGCCCCAAACGAGTTTAAAATCGTACTAGTAATGAAGGATACGGATGATTTAATTGTTTCTAGAGTTATTAAGACTAGCCGATTTGAATCGGAAATCACATGGGATTTAAGTGATGTGGATTTAAGTTATAGCCGTGAAGGATATTTTGGAGAACTGACAGGTGATATCCAAGGATCTACAGGGTTATTTAATAGTGTGGGATTTGAAACAGGAATCAACACGTTACTGAGAGTTGTTATTACGGTTTTAGTTGAAGTGGGAATCTTGTTGTTATTTGGTATACGAACCAAAAAAGATGTAAGACTAGTAGCACGAGTAAACACAGTTACAAATCTAGTGCTTGGAGTGATGCTAATTTATATCTATATTACAAGTGGAGCTTTGGCTTTTATCTTTATGACTATACTTCTAGAGGTCGTTGTCTTTATTTTGGAACTTACACTATATTTAATCTATATTAAAGGTGAATCAGGATTGAAGATAATCACATACACATTTATAGCAAACGTCGCAACATTTTTCTTAGGAATTACGTTAACCACAATTATCTAAACATGATATAATAACATATGGAGAGTGATAGAAATGTATAATTACTTAAACGGAGAAATTACAGAGATAAATCCTAAAAATATTACAGTCGATGTCGGTGGAGTAGGGTATTTAGTAAACACCCCAAACCCATTTGATTTTAAACTAAACGATTTAACAAAAGTTTTTATCTATCAGCATGTTAGAGAAGATATTATTTCTTTATATGGTTTTAAAACAATCAACGCTAAGCAGTTGTTCATTAAACTATTAAGTGTAAAAGGAATTGGACCAAAAAGTGCGATGGCTATTCTAGCAACAGGTAACGTAGATGATGTTATCGGTGCAATTGAAATCGGAAATGTTAAGTTTTTATCTAAGTTTCCTGGAATTGGACCAAAGGCTTCACAACAAATCATTTTAGATCTAAAAGGTAAAGTAAACTTTGAAGCTGAAAAGTTAGTTGTTTCAAACAACATCACAGAAGTTGAGGAAGCATTACAAGCCTTAGGTTATAAAGCAAAAGAGATTAAAAAAGCAATCAAAGATCTAGACTCAAGTAAAACAACAAGCGAATTAATAAAAGACGCATTGAGTAGAATGCTGAAATAGAGTGACTGGACTGCTCTTTCGTGAAATGTTATAGTTTGCTTATCGAACTATAACACAAAAATGGAAACCTTTATGGTTTCTGTTTTCATGCCTACCGAATTACTTACAAGGAGATACTATGAACTTAAGAAAAATCAAAAGAAGATTTAAAGAATACGATGGTGGTGTTTTAAAGTTTAGAGATTACATTAACTCTAAAACGTATTACTTCGAACTAGACAATGATGGTTTCCTGAAAATATACCCACACGTAAAAAGGAATAAAGAACTATATATTGTTTTAGATTCAATGGGAACTCATAAAGTCTATAAAACGTTAGAGGAACTACAGGTGAGTTTCCCAACGTCACAAGTCGGAACAATCTTTAGAGACGGTTTAAGAGCTTATGGGATATGTGATAAACAAAAGTATATGACACTGATAGATAATGTCTCATGTTCAGAAAAAGATACTCCAAATGAACCTGAGAAGCAAATAAATGTGTTTATGTACTATAACACTGAAATCAGAGAAAATAAGAAAACTTCTACGTCTTCTAAAAGTATCTTCAGCTATAAGAAGAAACAAAAGAAAATCAGATTTGATTGGGATGAAGAATACATGGAAGGTTTAAGGATCTTTGGAAATCGTGATGAAGCAGAATCATATGCGGATGATATGAAACGAAAAAAAACGGGGAAGATATAAGCATAATAAAAACACAATTCAATCGAATTGTGTTTTGTTTTTTCATAGTGAAAATAATTTATCTATGTCATCAAAATCATAATTATTTGAGATTGCTAACATTAACAGTAATCTCGCTTTTTGTCCGTTTAAAGAACCACCAAGAATACATCCGCGATTTGTAAGATCCTTACCACCACCAAGGTATGCATAAGTGTCAAGAACACGTCCGCTATAACAGCGACTTACAAGAACTACATAGATACCAACATTTAAAGCTCTGTCAATTGCATCTAACATAGCAGGCGGTAAGTTACCTCGACCAAGTGCCTCGATTACAATCCCTCTGGCTTCTTGTTCGATAAGAAAATCAATATAGCTACCATCCATACCAGCATATGTTTTGATTAAATATGTACTAGTGTTTACCTTATTGTTCAAATCGTACTTTTTAAAATGGGTCACGTTACGATAATAGATTACTTCACCGTGGTCGATAAATCCCAAAGGACCGAATTCAATTGATTTGAATGTGTCTAAACTCATCGTATGAGTCTTGGTCACTTCAGAAGCACTATTTATTGTATCATTCATAACCACTAAAGTTCCTTTACCAAAAGATTCTTTTGATAAACATACTTTTATACTAGAAACGAGGTTCGTTAATCCATCATATCCAAGTTCGCTAGCATTTTTCATAGAACCAGTTAAGACAATTGGTTTATCTGAATCAATTACAGCGTTTAAATAAAATGCAGTTTCCTCAAGAACATCAGTTCCATGAATAACAGTTACTCCAACAACATCTTCTTGATCTAAAAACTCTTCAACTTTCTTTGCAAGGTTTTTCATATCATGAGGAGTTATTGAAGGAGAAGGTTTTCTAGAAAATTCAAAAACCTCTAAATTTTCAAATTCGTCAATACCACTTAATGTAGAAACAATTTCATTTGGACTAAGAGATGGGATTGCTCCATGTAAATCTTTGTCAACTTTCATAGCAATTGTTCCACCTGTAAAAATTAAAGCAACTTTCTTCATCGTCTCACCTCACACATATCATAACATAGCATCAAATATTTAGATACATAAATTTGAAAAAATAGAAGGCAAAAACGAACAAGATATTGATGGATGGTAGAAGATGAAATTTGAAGATTATTTGACCTCATATCAAAAGTGTCGTGACCACTATAATGAGTATTTAAAAAGTCATAATTTTTCAGATATTTTTTCAGCAATCATTGTAGTAACTTTTCAAAAGTTTACAACACATAAAAATTTTGATTTTGAAACTTACAAAAAAATACTTAAGAGAAGAGGATGAAAAACTTTTCCACATTGTACACAGAGTCACGCTAAACAACCTAATAAAGCCGCATACATAAGTTAACATAATATATATTATAGGAAGTAAAACAAAAAGGCTTCAATCGCTACTATTTATTTGATAATGTCGATTATATACTCTATTGTTATATAAAATTACAGCATTTTTACCTCTCTTGGCTAGTTAACATATTCATTTTTATCTAATGACTATATTTATTTTTGCAAAAACCACTCGATTCTACTACTCGAAATTCATGTGTCGTTTTTTGCCTCTTAGAGTATTTCGCTTTGTTTTTGTGACTTAGGTGGTATGATTTAAAAATGCTTTTAGACGCCAAAATAAGCATAAAAAAACAGGTGTTTAATTTCACCTGTTTTAATGTTTATTTGAATAGTTTTTGACGTAATTTTAAACCTAATTTTTCTACTACTTCTTCTGCTTTGATAGAAGCCTTATCTTTTAATTGTTCTGGGGTGTGACAATCACTTGAAATCATAACCTCAACATCGTACTCTTTCACTAATTTGAAAAAGTTGACATTCGGATACGGATGAATCATACCCTCTTTTGACATGCGTTTTTGTCTTCTAAATCCATTGGCATTAAACTCCAATAGAGTGTTTGTTTCTTTCGCTGTTTCAATAATTCGTCTTGCAACTCTCTCTGAATGTTCATCCCACTCAACATAACTGTTCATATATAAGTCCGGGTGAGCTAACATGATAAAGTATCCTGATCTCATTCCTTCACATACATAATCTGCATATAACTCGATTTGATCTTTTGTTGTTAAACCAAACCCACTGATTAAGTTATTGTAATCTTTGCTAAATGATACATAGTGTTGTCCTAGAATTAAATAATCTGTTTGATTTGTTAATTCTTTATAGTAATCATCGTGATTAAAGAAGAATTCTGCTTCTAAACCACTATAAATTTTAAGAGTATCCTTATATTTTTCTTTCGCGATATTGATTTCATTTATATACTGGTCAATTCCCTCAGGTTTCATACGAACATGGAAATCACTCATATTAGGGTTTGGTGTATGATCACTGAAACCAAGTTCAATGAACCCATTTTTAACGGCCTCTTTGGCATAATCATCACAGTTACCTATCGCATGACCACATAACTCGTGATGTGTATGATAATTTGTTTTCATTAGTTTATACGGTAATGACAACCTAAGCTGTCTTTCCTTTCTATTGCTGCATTAATAATGATTAACGCTGTTTGCACCATGTTTAATGCTTCAAAATAATACTTGGAATTATTAGGATATTTGATTAGGTTTTCTTCCATATCAACTACTTGTTTACGAGCGGTGTTTAGTCCTTCGTATGTTCTAACGATTCCTACATATTCATCCATAACCATTCCTAACTTCTTCTTCATAGGGATGTAGTTATAGTTGTACGTTTGATATTGTTTTATTGATGATTCAAAAGATTCTTTCTTTATTTCTACTTGATTGATTTCTTTCGCAATACGAGCTCCAAAGACTACACATTCTAACAAAGAATTTGATGCAAGTCTATTCGCTCCATGCACACCAGTTGATGCACATTCTCCGCATGCATATAAACGTTCCATTGATGTTTCACCTTTTAAAGAGACTTTTATCCCACCAACAAAAAAGTGTTCTACAGGCGATACTGGGATTAAATCTGTACCCATTTCATAGCCGTGTTCTTTTAAGTGTCCATATATTGTAGGGAAACGTTTTGATAAGAACTCAGTTGTAAGATGTCTCGCATCTAAGTATACATGATCTGTCCATGTATCATACA